>Ga0105053_10010789_pt1 | contig 11313 bp, 10 predicted proteins | sample BON01_FD_78093 | JGI IMG/M metagenome (GOLD analysis project Ga0105053, IMG submission 78093) | Freshwater microbial communities from Lake Bonney liftoff mats and glacier meltwater in Antarctica - BON-01 | ecosystem: Environmental > Aquatic > Freshwater > Ice > Glacier meltwater | place: Lake...
CGAGCAGGCGCCCCGGCAAGCCGGGGGTAGGGGCGGACCGCCGGGCCGCCCGCGAATGAGTGATCGGCGCGCCCAGCGGTCGCGCCCTACCCAAAGTCCAATTCTCCAGAGCGGTTGGTATAACCCATCCCGATCTAACTCATGGAGGCGCGGCACCCTCGCCGCGTTTTGAATGTCCAGGCCGTTTTAATCTGGAACTCCGGAACACTGGAACGAAATTAAGTCTGTCATTGCGAGGAGCACCGCGACGCGGCCATCCACGCTGACCGATTCGCCCGAGCCAAGGCATTGGCCACAATGAGTCACAAAAAGCGCAATAGCTCCGGAGGAGAATTCACTCAGTAGTGAAACCACCAATGGACACGAATTAACACGAATCTGAACGAAGGATTGAGGAGATGAAACCGACCATGCTCAGAGCTCGCCCGGTCTTTCCCCATTCGTGTCCATTCGTGGTTAAAAAGATCGCCTCCCCTATCCTCCCCCATCCGTGTTGATCCGTGTCCATCCGTGGTTAAACGGTTCGCCTCCGCTTAACCGATTCCTCCTGTTCACGCGCCGTCCCAATCACTGAATTCCCACGCCGCTTTCCGCACAGCATGTCCGTGTGAAAGCAGTTCATTATTGAGGTAAACCTCGCCGTCTGATTGCGACAAAAACACGTCCGCGAGATACCGATCGTATTTGTCCGGTTTCGTCGTGCTGATCGTCACCTTCGTCGCCGTCGACATCAGTGACTCGACGTGACGCTTCGCGGCCTGACCTGCGGCCGTATTCATCTCCGGACAATCGAGGTCGCGCAGCCGGAGTTTCTGTTTCACCCACTGCCGTGACCAGAGGCGGATCTTCACCCAGAGCGTGTCGCCATCTACGACCTTGAGCACGGTGACCTCGTAGGTGAACAGGTCAGCCTTGGTCGCCTCGGGTGCCGCGGAGATCCGTCCCGCCCGATCCAACCGGACCAGGTCCCCCGTCCGAAATTTGTCTCCCGCAGGCAAATCCAGATAACACGCAAACCCCAGATCCACCACCGGCCCCTCCCCCGCGTCGATCACCCTACAAATCCCCGGCGTCCCCCGCTTCGGCGTGAGCATTTTTACGCTGGTTCCTTCGTGGCTGTCGTCCGGATCGAGCAAGGACGCTTCGAGTGCATTGGCCGCCCGCACCTCGGTCACGAGTTCGAGCGAAGTCATTCCTTCCCGGATCGCTCGTTTCAACAGATCAGCCCGTTTCGCCTCGTTCTCCACCTGGCAAAGCGCACGGTAGTGGGCCCAGTTCAATTGTGAACCGTGGTGCACAATTGGGAAGCAGCGGTAAAACTGGGCGCATTGATGCAAGGTGCGTCGATTGATCCCCGTGTCCGCCGCCAGCCGAATAAAGACTTTGGCCCCATAGTCAGCCCGCTCTCGCGACTGGAGCACATGCTCCGTGATCAACCGGCCGGCCTCATGATACGTATTGACCCACGCTCGATCGATCTCGCTCCGCCCTCCCAACACCACCGCCTCTACCGCCTTACGCAAAGCCGAGTAGGTATGAGGAACAACCGGGTTTGAAGAAGGCGACATAGCAAAAGTGACCGGAGACCAGATAACAGGTTGAACTCAAACATTTCGACACATTTTACCGCCACGGGCCCAGAGGTTGTGCCGCGTTGAGACCGAGCCTCAATATAAACCAAAAAAACGGCCCCTAATTAGGGGCCGTTTAATAAGAAGCGCTGTTGACCACGGTGTAACTACAGTGCAGTTAGGGAAACGGGCTGCGCTAACTACTTTGACTTGATTCCGCGGCTATGAACACCTCTTCTCTATATGAATGCAAGCCAGAACCCCTCCCGTGTTGAAATCGCCCTTGATATCGGTCACAGCTCCATCGGCTGGTGCGTGCTGGGCACTTCAGAAACGACCACACCTTCGATTCTAGGGTGCGGCACCGTCATCTTCGAAAAGGACAGCGCGTTGGCCAATACTCGCCGGGGCCATCGCTCGCAACGACGTCATGTTCGAGCCACCCGCCAGCGCATCGCGCGGATGGAAAAATTGGTTGTTCATCTTGGTATTTTTACTGCGGACGAACTCGCGGCCAAGCACCGCGCCAACGGCGGCAGCCCCACCCCATGGTTACTCGCCGCCCGCGTCCTCGCTAGCGACGGGGCTCAAACCCTATCGTGGTCAGAACTCTGGGACGTGCTCCGCTGGTATGCTCACAATCGCGGCTATGAAGAGATCACCGGCGAGGCCCGCGATGAAACCGAGGATTCAGATGAGAGTAAACAGGACACAGAGAAGGTGGAAAATGCCAAAGCCGCGCTTGCGCGATTCGGCAAGAACAGCATGGCTGAAACCATCTGCGCTTGGCTCGATCAGGATCCATTAACTGAGCGACGTGGCACCACCGTCAGCTACAAGGGGAACAAATGCGCCTTCGAACGCGCCTTGGTCCTGACCGAAACTGTCCGCATCCTCGCCGCGCACCGGGGGAAGCTACCCCACTTCGACGAGTCACTGATCGCGGCCCTAACACTGGACGCACGAGCAATCGCCGTGCCTGCAATCAAACTGCCGCGGCGCTACCAAGGCAGTCTGCTGTTTGGTCGGCTCGCCACCCGCTACCACAACCGAATTATCGGACTATGCCCGATATCAGGAGAGAAAATCCCCAACAAATATTGCCCAGAGTTCCTCCGCTACCGCTGGGCGATGCAATTGGCGAATATCCGGGTGGCCGAATCTGCGAACGGTGAGCTACGCCCAATGACAGCTACCGAACGCAAGTCAGTGCATCAAGCGATGGTCGCGTCAGGTTATCTCGGGGTGAAATCACTCAAGGAAAGTGTCCGATCCTTGCCGGGGATTGCACGAAATAACCTCGAGCAATTCCTCCTTCACCCCGACGCCAAGGAGGGTCTTATCCTCGATCCCGTGCAGAAGCTCATCACAGCCGACAGCAAATTGTCTGCTGTCTGGAAGCATCTGCCGGATCGTGTCCAGATCCGCGCACGCGGTCGTTGGCGGCGCGGAAAATCCACCACGCTCGCGGCCCTGCGTGCCGCGGCCATCGAGCTCGGCCACGACTGCTCCACTTTCGACGCTGCGGTGGAGGTGCTCTGTGCACCATTACCAACCAAATCTAAAAAGAAAACGCCGCCGCCATCTCGAGATGAGTTACTCTCTGCTCCCGTCGATATCCGTCGTGAGTTAGCCAAACTATCTGGACGTGCCCCCTATGCCCGCCCCTTGCTCGCCAAGGCATTTGAGGAAGTTATGGCCGGAGGCGATCCCAAGGCAAAAGGCGGCAGCCTAGAAGAGACGGAAGAAGTTCGTGACCGCCGCAAAGCGCGGCCCATCCAGCAACAGACCAACAACCATCTTGTCCGACACCGGCTGCAAATCCTCGGGCGGCTGATCAACGATCTCGTGGCCGATCCAGCCTACGGTTCGGCCGATCCTGCCCGCTTTGACCGCATTACTTTGGAAGTAAATCGCGATCTCCGCAAAATGGCGGGACTGACAGCCCAAGATATCGCCAAGGAGCTTGGCCAACGACTCAAGCAGCATGGCGATGCGGTAAAGTGGTTGGAACAGGACCCGCAGGTTGCCCCAAAGATCTCCGCCGGGTTGATCCGTAAAGCTCGCATCGCCCTCGATCTGGGAAAGCGTTGCCCCTTTACCGGAGAGAGCTTCAATCCGATCGATCTAGTGACTAAACGTGTCGACCTAGATCACATCATTCCGCGGTCGCAACGGACCTCTGACTCCCTCGACTCGTTGGTGCTGACATTTTCGACGGTCAATCGATGGAAAGGACAACGAACTGCCTGGCAGTTCATTCAGGATGAAGGAGGGAAGCCCGTGCCGGATGCTCCTAACCTTTCGATCATGACCTCGGCTCGTTTCAAAGCCACGGTCGATGCCTTGGACACGAAAGGACATTTGGACGACTACCGGAGAAAGCATCGACGCAAAGAATGGCTTTTGCTCCCGGCCTACGAAGAGAAAGCCCGCACCTTTACCCCGGGGCAGCTCACGCAGACCTCGCAACTGGCCCGACTCGCCGCGCAGGTCGTCCTTGAGCCGTTTAAAAGCCTGCAGAATCAACCCCAAATTGTCGCCCTCCCGGGATCGGTCACTGGAAATGTTCGCAAGGCGTGGAATGTCTTGGGGTGCCTTTCCACCGCCGCTCCCGCCGTGCTCGATTCTGACGGGGCGGTTAAAACGAAGACGGAGATTCGCAATGTCACTCACCTGCATCACGCGTTGGACGCCTGCGTGCTGGCCTTTGCTGCTTACTTCATCCCCAACCGCGGCGACGTTTGGCGCTTGTTGTCAGAACGTCGCCTTTCCCCGTCCGAACAAGCCCAGCTCGCTGCCCTCAGGTTGTTCGATTTCGACTCTCGGGGCCAGTTTCGCCTACGCGATCTCGCGCCGGAACTGAAGGACCAGATTCGCACCCGCCTTGCCGAGCGCCGAGTCGTTCAGCATGTGCCCGCCGATATGAGCGGACTACGCGTCGAGGAAAACACTCGCGGCATCATCAAACGGGAAAACGGTCGGGTGTTCTTACGGCAACGCTCCCCAAGAGACCCCGATGGTTCACGTCCTCCTCCAAAGAAAACGGACGAACCGGAATCAAAAGTCGTCGGCTTACCTCAAGTCTCCGGCTTTGGCGGCAAACTTGCCGCACTCAATGGCGTGAGAGTCATCGATGGAAACTTCGGCATCGCGATACTTGATAAACCCGATCTGCCCGAGCCTGATCGCGTCGCAGTCGTTCGTTTCTTCCGGGTATCGCAGAAGTTGCATGAATTGCACACCATCAACGGCGGAAAAAAACCGCGTTTATTACGAAAAGGTATGTTGATCTATGTGCCCAAAGGTTCACGGAAGGGCACCTGGCGGATCCTTTCCACCAAAGAAACCGAAGCTTATGGCATCGCCGTCGATCTCGGAGCTCCCGATGGCTGCAAATTGATCAAAGGAAACGCCCCAGTTTCCGTTTTAATACACGACGGGGTAGAAATTCTGAGCGGCAATTTGGCTGGCTCTCTATCTGTGTAAATTAATTACCCGACATGTCCTACCACATCGTCAGCATCGACGCGCCTCAGGCCGATCTGACCTGCCGGGACGGACAACTGGTTTGCACGACCGATCAAGGCACCAAGAAGCTACCGTTGGAGGATATTGCCTCCATCATCATCACGAGCTTTTCCGCCCGTATTCACAGCCATCTATTTTTGGAGGCCGCAAAGCATGGCGTTGCGTTGGTCATCTGCGAAAAATTCCAACCCGTCAGCCTCCTGTTGCCCGCCTGCCGGTCAGCCGACACCATGTTAACCCGGCGGCATCTCACTCTGCCGGAGTCCATCCGCCGCAAGCTCTGGGAGAAAACCATCGATGCAAAGTGCGCCAACCAGCTGCATGTTGCGACGCGAATTGCCCCCGACGGCAAGGTCACACTCCAGCTCGAGAGAGCCGCCTCCGCTCGCACGGCCCGCAAGGAAGGAGGATGTGCCAAACTTTTCTGGGATGTATTCACTGAAGGGCTGCGCATCGAAGGCTTCGCCCGCGGTCGTAAACTCGGCGGCCTGAACGACCTTCTTAACTACGGTTATGCCGTCCTCCTCTCGACCGTTCTACAAAAACTCTACGGCTTCGGACTCGATCCGATGATTGGCGTCTCCCATGCCATCCGCGAGCGTAGTGCCCCCCTCGCCTACGATCTTATGGAGCCCTTTCGCCCCTGCGTAGACTGGCGTATTTACCAATGGGTGAAGAACCGTCCTCAAGCCGAAGTCTTTGAAGTCTCGGGGGAGTTCCGGCGCTGGGTGACCGGATTTTCGTTGGAGCGAGTGGACTACTTCGGGCTCGATTTGGATATACGCGGTTGCATTGAAGGCGTGGTCCGAAGTTTTCGTCAATCTGTGCTTAATTCCGGCACACGCCATTACCGGCCATGGATGTGGAAAAACTCAAAATGGGGTGGCTCGTCGTAGCTTTTGACCTGCCTGTCGGCTCCAAAGCACAACGAAAAGCCGCCACCGGCTTTCGAGGGTTCCTGCTGGATGACGGCTTCGATATGATGCAATTCAGCATCTATATCCGGCCATGCGTCAGCTTTGCTCGACAGGAGACTCATCTATCTCGGATCAAGAAAAACATCCCGCCAGAAGGCAAAGTCCGGGCATTTTTCGTCACCCGTTCACAATGGGAACGAGCGTTTGTGCTCTATGGTTCACCCGCCAAAGTCGTGCCCCCAGAGGATTTACCAGAGCAAATCCAGCTTTGGTAACGACCCTATCTTGCTGTAAAAGAGGTAATTCCTTGGGGCGGAGTGTCTGCCCCAAGGAATTGGAATCAAGGCAAAGCTACGGGCTTGCGGGTGTGTTGCCATCGACTGAGTGTCTGCCCCAAGGAATTGGAATCAAGGCAAAGCTGACGCGATGTTCGCGGCCTGATTTACCTAGGAGTGTCTGCCCCAAGGAATTGGAATCAAGGCAAAGCGAGTGCCCCACAATACACCTGCCGGATAGCGAGTGTCTGCCCCAAGGAATTGGAATCAAGGCAAAGCAGAAGCAGGACACGGACAAAACTACTGGATGAGTGTCTGCCCCAAGGAATTGGAATCAAGGCAAAGCATGGCTTCAATCGTGGCTAATTCTGCGTCAGAGTGTCTGCCCCAAGGAATTGGAATCAAGGCAAAGCCCCGTTTACGCGCCCGACGTGACCGCCACAGAGTGTCTGCCCCAAGGAATTGGAATCAAGGCAAAGCTGCTGCAGGACCATCGAATGGGAGGTTCGGGAGTGTCTGCCCCAAGGAATTGGAATCAAGGCAAAGCGTATGATGATGGAACGGTCAGCACAGAGCGGAGTGTCTGCCCCAAGGAATTGGAATCAAGGCAAAGCCGTCAGGGTGGGGCGTAGAAGATCAGGCCGGAGTGTCTGCCCCAAGGAATTGGAATCAAGGCAAAGCACTTGAAACCCTCGCTTGCTGCGTGATCGGGAGTGTCTGCCCCAAGGAATTGGAATCAAGGCAAAGCGGACTGATGGCGGCTGCGCCTGACCTTTTCGAGTGTCTGCCCCAAGGAATTGGAATCAAGGCAAAGCCAATAGCTCACAGTTTTGCCACCGCTTCAGAGTGTCTGCCCCAAGGAATTGGAATCAAGGCAAAGCCCAACGCACGGGCCGGGTGATGCGCCCATAGAGTGTCTGCCCCAAGGAATTGGAATCAAGGCAAAGCTACATCGCCGCCATCATCATCAAGACATGGGAGTGTCTGCCCCAAGGAATTGGAATCAAGGCAAAGCAAGCACAGCGAACTCAACGTGAACAATATGAGTGTCTGCCCCAAGGAATTGGAATCAAGGCAAAGCATGACCACGCACCACACCCACTGCGGGCTGAGTGTCTGCCCCAAGGAATTGGAATCAAGGCAAAGCTGACCATCTTCCTCTGCATCATCACCGGCAGAGTGTCTGCCCCAAGGAATTGGAATCAAGGCAAAGCCGTAGTCGGTAGCGCGGAGGGTTTCCCCGAGAGTGTCTGCCCCAAGGAATTGGAATCAAGGCAAAGCAACGGCCGGGGCACGTGGAGCCCCGCCAATCTCAATCGCCTCAGTCTCGTTCGCTGGCGGCGGCTGAATCGCGCGGATACGCTGCTCCAATTGAACCACCGTCCACGCGTGCTTGTTGGCTTCGACCGCAAGTGATCGGCGGAGTTTGGGGTCAGCCACCGGGACGAGCGTTCGGTAATGCGCCCAGGTCAATTGTGGCCACGTGGCCACAATTGGGAAGGCTCGGTAGAATCTGACACAGCGATGCAAAATCGAGATGTCGACCTTGGTGTCATCAGCGAGGCGACGCACGGCCTTGGATCCGTAATCCGCGCGTTCCCTGAATAGCAAAACATGCGCTTGAATCAACCGGCCAGTTTCATGGTAAGTTCGCACCCGGGCCAAATCTGCCGCCAACTGCCCCTTGACCATCGCGGTCTCCACCGCCTTGCGCAAAGCCGGGTAAGTTTGAGGAACGACTATAGCTTGAGCACTGGGCATAGGACGCCGGGGTTGCCCCCAAGTTGGCCAAAGATCTCCGCAATGTCGAAATCAGAAAACGATGGAGGCGGGAGGAAATGCTGAAGTGATGCGGGCCGGTGGCAGATCAGACATTAAGATTTCAGACTCCTCAGAGGCTCTTAAGGGTAGAAAAAGGGACGCGCCAGTCGGTAAGGTGGTGGGTAAGGCGTTCGGACTGGCCACCGGGAGTGATGTGGGCGAAGCAGACTTCGTCGGCGAGGGCAGCGACCAGAGCGTTGCGGCGGGTGGCGAGTTCGGAGGTGACGCGCTTTTCGGCGGTGGTGAAACCGGAGAGGAGGAGCAGGCGTCCGGCATCGAGGGCGGTCTGCCAGTCGGGTGGGATGCGTTTGGGCACGGCTCGCGCGGGGCAGAGGATGATGGGTTGCCCGCCGCGCAGGAGGATGCGGAGACATTCCTTCTCCACGGGCGAATGGAAGCCGCTGATGATGCACCGGCCTTCGTCGCGCCAGCATGCCGCCTGGGTCGTAGGCCCGCAGGATGGCACTGCCGGGACAGCGGGCGGAACAGAAGAGCGCGGTCTTGGGCAGAGCGAGGATGTCGAGATTGCCGAGGGCGGTCACCTGCGGTGGGGCATTGCGGGCAAGCCGCTCACGCAAGGGCGCCGGATAACGGGGATCTTCACGCGGGATGGTTTCAAGTTGCAGGCTCACGGTCGCGCATGGGTGTTTTCTCAATCCAAGTTCGGCATCGCCCGGAGCATGAACTCATCGAATAGCGGGACGGTGAAAGCCATGTCGCCGTAGGCCGGACTATAAATCATGCCCTTTTGTATCAGTTTTGCCCGCGCTGGACCGAGGCTGTTGATTTTTACGCCGAGTGCGTCGGCGATATCACCGCTGTGGCGGGCATTGGGATCAAGTCCGGCCATGGCGCGCAAAAATTTCTTCTCGCCCGGTGTGAGCCGGTCGAAGCGAACGCGGAAAAAGTTTTCATCCAGCCGTTGAATCACGGTCGAGGTGGCTGCCTGCACCACCAGCAAGGTGATGGGCGAAGTCTCGGCGCGATTCCACGACTGATAACCCCACTCCTGAAGGAAGTAGGGATAGCCTTGTGTGAGCCGGAAGATTTCTTTCAGCGCGTCGGGTTCAAAATCCACCTCCACGGCCTGCGTCGGGTCTCGCAACGCCTTGTTCGCATCCGGTTCGGAGAGCGCGCCGATGTCAGGAAAGCTGAATAGCCTTTCAGCATAGGATTTTGATTCCCCAGCCAGACGCGGCAGAATCGGCAGGCCGGCGCCGAGCAACACCATGGGCAACTGGCGCTGCTGCATCTTGTGCATAGCCATGATGAGCGCGCTGAGTTCCTTCTCGCTGAAATACTGAAGCTCATCAATCAGCAGCGCGACGGGGGTCTTCCGTTCCTCGGCGGCTTCGGCGACGGCGACAAACAGATTGGGTAGGTCACTTTCGAGATCGCCGCTGTCGGCCGCGCCTCTTTCCGGGTCAATGTCCAAGCCGACTTCAATATCGCCAAGCGAAATTTTGACGCCGTTCATGAACCCCTTGAGCACGGCCAGACCGCGCTTGACCTTGTCGCCCGCGCCCGCCGCGCGATCCAACTCAAAGAGGAGCTTGCGCAAGGGAGGCACGAGCAACGCGGCCAGCGATTTCTTCTCATGTGCCACCACCACCACCGTGCGGTAGCCGGATTTGAGGGCAAGCCGGTCTATTTCATTGAGCAACACCGTTTTACCGACACCGCGCAGCCCGGTGAGCAGGATGCTTTTTTCCGGGCGCTTCACCTTGACGCGACCGAGGAGAATACGCGCCTGTTCGAGGATTCCGGCTCGACCGACGAGTTCGGGCGGCGGCGAGCCTGCGCCGGGTGAAAAAGGATTTTTGATGGGGTCCATAGGGTATTTCGCAGGTTTCTAGCTATTTATACCTGCTTCTATCTGTTTACTGCTAGAAGTAGCTATACATAGGTAGACTTTGCCCGCAAGCCTGTTCAATCGAGAAACTCGAAAGATGTAAGGATCGCGGATGGCGAGTTTGGGCTCCGCCGTCTCCACGCCCTTCCGCACCATTGCCGCCAGCTTCTCCTTGTCCTTCAACAAGCCAGAGCGCTCGAAATACAGCGTCACGATCTGCCGCTTCAAGTCCCGCACCGACCAGTTTCCCCGAATGCACTCGATCTCGTAAAAGGCGCGCTTCAGCGGGTCGGAGATGGAAATGAGTTGTTCGAGATGGGTAAATGATAGGCGTTCGATCAGCAAGCGGCCGTCAGTGGCGAATTTGGCAATCGGTGATTGCCGAATCTCCGCAAGCCATTTCCAGGCAGCACCGCCGATGGCCTCTGCGCCGGATTGTTCGGTCACTGACCGAACTTTCTTTGCTGACTGAGATTGTTTGGTCAGTGACCGAACAATTGGAGCAGGCAACAAACTACCCGGCAGTGATTGCCGAACGACCTCCCCGACTTGAGGATACGTCCTGGCAAAGTTCAGATAGAGGTAGAGGCGAATGCGATCACAGGCGGTGACGCGTGTGCGTGCCAGTGCTTCGGACAAACGGTCAATCAGCCTTTCGCCATACTTCGCCCGATCCGTGCCATTCAATTCGTAGTGGTGAATGTAGGCTCCAATCACCCAGTTCCGCAGGGTCAGCGTGGTGTTCACGGTGCGGCTCACGGCTGCCGCGCTTTGCTCGTGGACTTGCCGGATGGCGTCCACCAGCGCGGTGAAATCCAATCCGCTCCCGGGCTTTGCGGCGGGACGGGGCTTTGTCGCGGTGACCTTTTTCTTCGCGGGCATGGCTCAGGCTTCCTGAATGTTTTGGTTCACACGAAGGCACGAAGACACGAAGGGGAAAATCATGGTGGTTTTCTTTTTCTTAATATCTTCGTGCCTTTGTGGCTTCGTGTGAGTTCTCATTCTTCCTCTCCGGCACCGCGGCCGAGGCGGTATTTGAGGTCGTAGTTCAGGATGAAATCCAACTCCTCCGCTGTGAACCCGTAGTGTTCCGCCAGCACCGTGTCGATTTCGTCGAGGATGGGCTTGAAGTTCTTAATGCGGATGGAGCGGCAGTATGGCTGCGGATGCTCACGCAAATGTTCCGGGTTTCGCAAGCGCCATAAAGGTATGCCGGGTCTGCACCATCGCCTATTCACGAAGGAAATGAGCGTGAGGCGAGAGCGGAGACGGCGCGGCAGTCGTGGTCGGCGACCCGATCAATGTTGAATGGGCCTAACGGAGAGGGATCAAGAACAGGTTGAAAA
>Ga0105053_10010794_pt1 | contig 11311 bp, 6 predicted proteins | sample BON01_FD_78093 | JGI IMG/M metagenome (GOLD analysis project Ga0105053, IMG submission 78093) | Freshwater microbial communities from Lake Bonney liftoff mats and glacier meltwater in Antarctica - BON-01 | ecosystem: Environmental > Aquatic > Freshwater > Ice > Glacier meltwater | place: Lake...
ACTAAAATAATCATTCATTGCAGTCAACACTGCGCTTTGTATCTCGCTGTTGCTGGCCACTGAATTCTGAGCACGAATTACCTTGATAGTTGCCTGCAGTTGTGTGGCCGCTTTGGGACCAAACAAGGGCTTAAATGAAACTGAATTCAGCACAATATTATCGCTCATCATCTTGTAATTTTGCAAATCTTGGTATGCAGTTGATAATTCGTCTAGGGTGGGCTGCAAAGGTTGTACCACTGTTCTTGTGGTATCGCGCAGCCAGTTTTGATATGCAGTATAATAGGCCTGAGTAACCACATATATGTCAATGATATTGGTTGTGCCCGGATCAATTCGATTGGTCAACGGACTATTGTGACGATACTGGAAATACAAGGCCTGGCGGCCAGTTTTGGCAATCCAGCCCGGCTGTGCATCAAGAGTTCGAACACCTGTGGCATTGATTGATAGACCGTAAAATTCTTCCGTACCATAAGCATAGAAGATCTGACCGGGGCTGTATTGGAATTTTACAAGTTCAATTGCATCAAGAGTTGCGTAAGCGCTGTTCACCACGTTGGGTTCAGTCAACAAGAACCGTTGCAAATTGTCAAAGTCCACAGTTTGCTTCAGGAACACCCAGGGAGAAGTTGCATTCACAGGCACAGCATCACGTCCTATTGGAGTTGGGCCCACTATCTCTGTAAAAAAGTCTGGGTTGTCTGGTACTCCGTCATTATCATTGTCTCGATAACTTACTAGTACCCTGAAGTCATCCACAAATCCATCTGACTCCACAGGTTGGCCAACAATAGTGGTGTATATGTCCCCCGGCAGGGACGAAGTTGACTCGGGCTTGGTGTTTACTGCCAACACATTCACAAAATCACGAATAGTTCTGCCTGTTCTGCTGTCGTAGATTTTTTGATCGCCGTAGAAGAAGAAGCGTGTTTGAATCACGCTACCAAAATAATAAGCAAGTCCACGGAATGTGACTGTGTACTGATTATTGTTCACAACAAACTTTGCCATCCAGCTGGCATCAGACACGTCCCCATTGGTATTACCGGCTGCACCCGGAACAGACTGGCTCCAGGCAGTTTCCAGGTCAAGATTGGTACTAGTAATAACATACCAACCATTTACGGCTCTTGCTACCGTGTTGGTGTTGTCGTACCCAATGCCAAAATTACGAAACAAAAGAATCTGCTGAGCCATTTCTTGTTGAATTGAAAGGGGCAAATCTGTGACAAAGACCGGAACAATCACGTCAACAATTGCACCAGTGGGCACAAAATTGTTGAGTGTGACTGGTCCCTGACCTGTAGAAAAGTTACCATTGCCGTTGTTGTAGCCATTGCCCACAATGGCTGTGGGGCTGGCCCAGATTTCCAATCTTTCATCAGCTCGAGTTGGTACTCCGGGTTGTAGCTTGTTATTGGCATCAAAGTAGTACGGCTGCCCGGAAATTACCGGCGCAACAAATTTGATCAAACAACCTACTACCACATATTTGAAATTGGTGCTGGAGTACGTGCCCACCGGAATTGGTGTACCATTGGTCCAAGTTGGCGACGTCACTGCATTTCTAAAATATCCTGTGGTTTCATTGGCCAGCGTGGTACTTTGATTCCACGTGCTAAGAGCAGTGCCCCCGGTGTTGACGTTAATTCTAGGAAAATTAGCATAGTAAAACTGCTTGAATGTGACTTCGGCCAAGTTGGGCTGCACTAGGTTTGAGATTGCACTTGCAATTTCGTTGCGATTGTTCCATCCAAACTGCAATGTGGGTAAAATATTATCTTCCCATACCGCACCATCGCTTGAAAATGTATTAGTAGAACTGTATTTGCCTGTGTTGTCAACCAGGTCAAGATAGCGACTGGTGCCAATGCTGGAACGATTCAGGGCCTTGCTCTTGATTATAGAATTGTATAGTGTGTACGGAAAAAGATTGTAGTCTTCTCCGTTGACCATTCGATTCTGTGTGTAGTACCTTGCAGGCGCACGTTGTTTGATTGCATCAAGGCTCTCGCGACCTTGCGCGTTACTCACCGGTTGTGTAATACCACAGGTGAATGTCAATGTCTGCAAATTACCACTTCGGTCAACATAGCTGACGGGTATTGTAACATTTTGCATGTCTGTGGGATTGATAATGTATTGCAAACCATTTGACGCACGAACATATGCACGGAATATACCTACCGGAATTTCACTAAAAACACCGTCACCAAATACCATTGTTATCTGATCGTTTGTGCGACTTGTGGTAGAATATATGGGGCGCAATGCAGTGGCCTGCTGAGCCGCTGCTGCATATACATTTTCTGTGTGTGTCCATTCACGATTTATATTACCAACATTGTCCAGTTGAAATAACCAACGATCTGTGTTGTTCACGCCTTCTATGTTGATGTTAACTGTTTGATTGGCAATACGTTCAGCCAAGTTGAAGTCTTGATTTTGTAGTGTGCCTTGCTTGAACAAAAAGAAGAATCCATTGTTGGCACTTTGATATCCAAGTTGATCATTGCGATACAAAATATTAAAAGTTTGGCCCGGGGTGGGGCTGGGCTCGTACACATAGTCTTCGCCGGCTGTGGTTGAAGTCACTGCTTCAAATGGCATATTGATTCCATCAACGGTGCTGTTGTAAGATATCACAGGTAAAAATCCCGGAACCAAGTTGATTCCATATTCATATGTATCTATGCCCAATACAGTTTGACGATTGCCAGGCCGGCCAATTTTTTGACTATTGACCAAACTGGCATTGATGATGGTGTTCCATTGTTCTAGCCAATCAAAATTTGTTGGGTCAGCCCAGTTGACAGTTATATTGGACAAGTTTACACCATTATAATCTACAATATTTTCTGTGGTGGTGATGTTGAATACTTTAAGGAAACCTTCAGCAGAAGTATTGCGCTTGGCAGTATAGCCAACCAAGTTGGCCAGACGCACTGCTGAATCTCTACGCTCGGCTGTGTCTAGATAGTTTTCACGAGTGTTCAGGTCGGTGCGGAAAGCCAATGCTTGGCCCATGAATGCTATCACATCCAGCAACGCAATGTATTCTGAGCTTTCAATGTAATCATTGAAGGTTTCAGGGTAATACAATCGCAAATAATCTACAAAACTCTTGCGCAGAGTTTCGAAATCGTAGCTTTGAAAGTCGGCCTCGCGATAGGTTTGATAGATCTGTTTCCAGTCCTCTACCCCAAATATAGCTGTTTGTCTAGTGGTCTTTGCCATCTCGTGTGTACCTTTTGTGTCCTGACATTCTATTTATGGACATAAAAAACTGCGTAGTTATACAAACGTGGCGCTGCGAGTCTGTTGATCAAAAAAGACGCTGAGCAATTCTGAGTTTGTGTTGCCCGACACTTGTATCTCAAGCTCAATCAACATACCATTTTGCTGCGGGTAAACATTAACATTGCTAATGAATACTCTAGGGTCACCGCTGGCCACGCGCTGTATTTCATTTTGTATGCCCTGTTGGACTGCTTCTACCTGATTTTCAAACAGGTATGCCCACAATGTAGTACCGTACTCGGGTCTGCCTGGCAATTGTCCTTGCCGTATGTTAAACGCATTCAATAGATCTCGTTTGATCAGCTCAAAGTCTGTGAGCGTGAACTTCTTGTATTGCTGCTGAGTGTTAAAGCCAACGAATGTAGTCATGGTAATATTTATGTGGTAATTTTGTTGACCAACTCTTGTTTGGAGGTTCAACTTTTGAGTTTTATCTGCCCGCAGCAGATACAGAAGGAATTTTGTCGTTGTTGACAATTCTCTTGATGGCTGCTGCTAGTGTTTCTGTATTAACGGTGTTGCTGGCCGGCTTGATCACGACTTCTTGTTTGACTGCCTGTTCTACCTTGCTTTCGGCGAAGTTTACCGCAAATGCGACCGATGCAGCTGCGGTATTAAACTGGGCTTTGATGTCAGTTGGTAATTCTGCTGCGTTTTTTACCCATGCCACTGTGGCAGATACACTTTTGGCAGCGTTGGTAGCAAGACCGGCCAGTGCCTGCGGTTTCATAAGGTCCACGGGTATACCCACAGATTTGAGTTCTGCAAGGCCTGTTGCCATCAGTCCCTGCTGCACCTTGTCTTGCAATGCTGTATTGTTGAGCAAATTGTTGAGGCTTTTGACTCCTTCTTTTCCAGTCCATACTGTGGGACTTTTTAATACACTAACAAGATCTTTTTCGCCTTGTGCAAGGAATGCAGCAACAGTACCTAGCTTGACCAAACCTGCACGTTCAAGTTGATTGGCGTCAAATCCAAACTTGCCGGCACCGAGTGCATTGCTGATGGTGCCAGTTGCTTGTCCAACCAGATTTTTGGTCTGTGCCAGTACTCCGGTGACATCTGATAATCTCAAGCCAGCAATGGGTGCCAAAGCAGCTCCTTGTTTGGCAAAATCTGCCACATTTATAGGAAGAGTTGGAATCCCCCCAATTGCGCCGCTTATGGTTTTTACAGCGTTGTTGGCCAAGCTGCCCACTGTGGCAGCTGCTCCGGTTAGTGCACCAGTGACTGCCGGTAGTACGCCAATTCCGGCCCGCTGTGCATTGGCTATGACGGTGCTGACCCCATTAAGAGCGGCACTTATGCTGGCCGTAGCTGTGCTAGCACCTGTGGTAATACTGTTGAAAGCAGCAGCGCCGCCGGCCAGCAATGCTTGCGCCTGGGCAGCCGCACCTTGTCCAAGAGCCCCGATGCTGGCTGTTATTGAATTCAAGTTAACCCCAGACAATGATCCGCCTATTGCCTGTGCAAGCTGACTTTGTGCCGATGCCAATCCATCAGCAGCCTGTGTGGCTGCACTTAACACATCCCCAATTTTGAATCCCACCAGTCCGCCGGCGTCTGCCTGCTGTTTAAAAATAGCCTGTGCTTGTTCAAAAGTCACACCCTGTGGTACTTTGACCTCAAAACTTCTGCCATTTGGGGTTTTAAATGTGTATGCACTCATGACGTTCTGACTATTTCTACTCCAGACGGCACTGGTAATGCACCAGGAGGTGGTGGTGGCTTTCCTGTTTCCAGTGAAATTTCAACATCTACACCTGTATTGTGATAGGGATACGGTTCATGCGTGGGTGCGCGATTTACAATACTAGACAGGCTACCTTTGCTAACTGACCATCCAGTAGCAGTACTAAATTTGGTGTCATCCATTAGAGTTGTTGTTATGGGTGCCACTGCTGATACTTCGGCGGCTGCTGGACCATTGAAATCAATTCCGGACGCAGAAAACAACAAACCACTGCCGCCATTCCAGCCGCCGGAACTGCTTTGCAATGCAATGCTGCCGTCACTTTTGACTCCCACGTAGCTTTTGCTATAAATTTTAAAATCTGCCTGGGCACTTATTTTAAAATCTGCCTGAGACTGCAATTGTATAGCAGAGTTGGCCTTGACACTAAAATTACGACCAGCATACATGCTGATGTCTCGATCTGCGTGCAAGTTGATATCGCCCCGTGTGCGCAGATTGATGGAGTTGGTAGCATACACATCCAGCGTGCCCTCGGCACCCAACTCAAACCAACTCAGTCCGTTGGCATGTGTGATATAGAAAAAATTGCCAGAATCGCTCATGGTAATTTGATGTCCTGCTGTGGTTCGGAAACGCAACAATCTGTTGTTTCCATTTGTATCTCCGTCATCCATTACCACAGAATGTCCGCCCACACGCCCAATCACCTTGGCATCCTGTGGTTTCAGCGTGCCATCATTTATTCGTTGCGACACTTCACCTGGCTTTATGCCACCTTGATATACTGCCACTCCCGGAGTTGAAATACCAAATACTGAACTTGGACTTTCCCGCTGACTTGAACTGGTGATAGGCCCTCTTTCTGTATCTTTGATTAACCCTTGAGCAAACATGGTTTCAGACACAACACTTTGTATGGGCTTTGGTTTGTCAAAAAAGCGTCCAGCTCCCTCCACGGCAGGGTTGTTGGTGTTAATTTCAGTGACGGGCAATTGTTTTGCGCCAGCAAAATATGTTGATTGATTTTGATTTTCCGTTACAAATGCGGCAGTGGCACCAATGGCAGGCACCATATGGCCGGTACTTTGGTCTGGTGCTACCCCAATGTAAAATCCCTGGCTGCGGTCACCGTTGACAAACACACACAACACAGTGATTCCAACGTCGGGCGGAGTAAACCACATGCCGTAGCTGTTGCTGTTGCCGTCGGTGTATGTACCAATTCCGGTATTGGGTGGGTTGTTGGGCGTTGATCCAAAAAATTGTGGCATGTAGCTGACCGTGGTCCAATTGCTGCTGTCATCTTCATTGTTGTTGCTGAAAGCATTGATATAGACTTGTACACGACCAGATCTTGCACTGTCTGTGGTATTTTTTACTATGCCATAGAATGGGCCAAACTCTGCCGGTACCCCGCCACGATCTGGTTTATAATTTTGTGGTCTTCCTCTACTGCGCTGAATTTCCGTTGCCATTGTCTGTCCTTATGCGTCTTTTACTATATCTTGTGGTGCTGCGTTGCTGACTGCAACACTGGCTATCAGTGCCGCTGACCGAGCCAACCGTGTGGCAATGCCCACTGTTTGCCCGTCTCCGGTGGTTGATGGCATGGGTGGGTTGGACGAGGCGGTCTGGTTCTTTGACCCCAAACTGGGCACAGCAAACGTGCCGTCTGATATAGCATCTGATATTACTTCTGTGGTTGGCACAGACAAAGCAGCAACATTTTGCCGCTGGGCAGCAATACTCAATCCGCCAACACTGTTTGCAAACCCCAATCCGCCAACACTGTTTGCAACCCCTAGTACGTCTGCACGTAGCCCACGGAATGACCCATTTGCAGCAATTTGATCATCCACACCGCTTGCGGTGCTGGCGGTTGGGGGCCTGGCATCAAATCTTGTGCCCGGGACTGAACTTGCCAATGCCCCGGCATCTGCCTGGCCATCTGCCCCACCATCTGCCCCACCATCTGCATTGCTGGATCCAACATTACTGGGCACCAAAGCAGATGCTGCCTTGTTGTTGGGATTGGGTGTTTTGATAAATTTGTACAACAATCCTTCAAGTGTTTGCTCAAATCGCCCTTGTCGGAATTCACTGGTACATTTGGTTGCAGTATACACACGACTCTGTTGCGGTTGCTTGCTTTTATTTTTGTAAGGATCAGCAAGCCCTGTGTCAAGATCATAGTCTTGTGGTTTTTGCCACACAACCTCAAACAACACCTGCCCATGGTCAAAATTGATGGTACCGTCGGGGCCAAAGCCAGGATTTGACAGGTCGGTGGAGGTTACTCCACTGCTGGCTCGGCCTTGAGCCATCCATGCAGGATCTCCTACAATCTTTATCTTGCTGTTGGCCAGGCCAATTGGATCGTACAAACTTTCTGCAAGATTGGCAACTCCCTCATATTGCCGCGCCTCTGAACCTTGACTACTTTCACTACTTCGGCTTGCAAATGATACAAAAGGTATTTCTCTCATGCTGCTGGTCAGAGTTCTTCGCTGTCGGTCACTGAGGTTGGGTATTTTTTCGTTGCCGCTCACTGTGAGATTGTAAAGATTGTTAAGAGTCTCCTGGTACTCCAATACCGCAATATTTTTTCCTGTGAACCAATATGGATAACTTTTGTGTAGGCCGCGAAACTTGTTGACCGGAAAATACCTGCTGTAATAGTTGTCAATTTGGAACGGCTTTACTGTGTAGGTAATTTTAAAACCATAATCATTGCGCTTGCGATCATAGGCCAACTGGGTCGTTGCAAATGTTATATTGAACCAGGTCACCGGTTTGCCCGAAGAGCCGCCATTTGATTCCGAAACATCTTGGCTGTTGAACAGCAGGTTTTGCTGACCAATCATGTAGTTGCTGTTTCTAATCGCCAGGTCAATAACTTGTACTATCTGCATGCCGGCCACTATGGGCATACTTTTGGCATTTTGTTCCACTGACAATCTGTCTATATCAAGAGCTTGCACTGTATCCGCTGGTCCCACAGGAACATGCCTCTTTTCTACCTTGCTGCCAGGAGGAACAATCCTGGACTTGGCAATTTCGGGGTCCAGAACAATTTCGTATATGTCGGCCACATCGTATGTGCCGTTTCTTACCAATTCCTGCTGAAATTTATTTAATGCAGCAGCAAGACCTTGCTGAAGTGATGAGTTCATTGATGCCGCTGCGTCGGCTGTGGGAGGAGCAGGACCCAAAGCAGCACCGGTAGTAGTAGTAGCCCCGGGACTGTTTTCAGGTGCGGAATTGGAATTACTTTCAGTAACTGCTGTTTTGCTGCCCAGCAGCTGATCCAAGGTGACTGCTGTCAATTGCATGTCATAGGGAATGGTGCCACGACGAGTTCCGTATGCAACTCCGTTACCGCCGCCGGCGCCCATGGGCATGCCTTCAAAATTGTAGGTCACAAGTTTATTTTGAATGCTAAAATCAACCTTGCTGAGCCTGAATGGTATGAATTTTTCTATCACAGCACTATTGCTGGGTCCACCAATGCCAGACACAATATTGCCATCTTGATCATACCCATAAAATCGTATGACCATGAGATATGTTATAGCGTTGTAGTTTATTGGTCCAGTGTTTCCACCCATAATTTGCTGTACTGCTGCGTACAAGTTGTCAATCAAGGTAATACCAGCAGGTTCTACCACCGCAAACTTGATGCTGGATGTGGCATGTGCAGTTTTTTGGCTGCCACTCAAGAAATTTTCGATGGTAATAGAATCTATGTAAAAATCATTGGGGAAGGCAGGATTCCGACCAGCGTCACTCAGATTGCCAGTGGGCGGACCGCCTGTGTTTGGTGGTGCGCCGCCGCTTTGAAACAGCAAGTAATAACCATTCACAGTTTTTCTATTGCTCAATGCCAGCGTGTTGGCTTGTGTGGGGGTCATCATGTATACCGAAGCATGATAGGTATAGTTTTGAAAATTGTCCAACACGTTGGGTTGAGTAATTATTTGTTTGAAAATTGCGTTGTTGGCAGAGCTACCAGCAGCAGTGGCGTTGTTGATCGCTGTGTTGCCGGTGCCCGGGCCTGCCTGGCTGGCGCTGTCGTCGCCGGCTCCTGTCCCTGGTGATGTGGCCAAGTTGAGACCGGCGCTGTCGTACAATTCTCCTGTTTCTGGATTTTTACGAATAGTACCCACGATTCCTGTTTCATCCGGTAATAGTATACCCACACTGTTGCCGTTTTGATTGGTTGTGGCCTGCGTTTGTTCCAGCGTGCGCACTGGAGAATTGGTACCAGTATCTGTGTTGGATACATTGACAGCAACCGGTGTTGTTGCTGCAAGCTGTGCAGAAGGACCGGTGGGTGCGTCGTCCTGCACAGTTTGGGCAGCAGAGGAGTCAAGCGGCGGTTGAGCAGTATTTTCTTGATCAACAATTGCCCGTGCTTCAATCAGCAATGCTTGTCTATTTTCTGCAGGCATGCCTCTAACAATTGCTGAATTGATGGCTTCTTGCGGTAGTTCTCCGCGGCCCAGAGCACGGCCGGTGTCTGTGTCTATTACCACAAACAGACCAGTTGTTGATTGACGCTGTATGACAAACATTGATTAAAACCCCAGCACTGATCTAAGAGTAGTGATCTTGGGAATGTATATTCGTGTGTTTGCTGCAAAATCCAAAGGCGGGGCCACAAGAGAGTTGGGATTGCGCTGATAAAATACCCACCACAATGCAGCATCGCCATACAAGTCAAATGCCAACAAATCGGGTCTAAATTGATAGGTCAATGTGATTGTCCAAAATTTGTCATCAGTTTCTCTTGGTATGGGTCTGTTGACCATTGTGCCAAGGTAAGACTGAGTCAATCCAGTTAGATAGTAAGGACTGGTACTGGGATAGACTGTGCTCATTACCAGAACCCTCTTTTGAGTAAATCACCGCTGGCAAAGCCTTTGAGACTGAACTCGGTACTGACCTGGGAACGAGTTTGTGTTGGCAACAGGGTAATTGAAATTTCCATCCTAGTGGGAACATAGGTACTGTTGATAGCACTTTGGTTGTTGACATTGTTGACAACTGGCTGCGGTGGTGGCTGGGCAGGCATTGACCCATTGGGAAGAAAGTTGGTGGCCAGGCGATTCAACACACTGAGTGCCCCGCCTGGCGACGGGCCTGAGCTGTTATTTCTACGATTTTCAAGATTTATTCCAAAGTTGTTGAAGCCATTGGCTCTGATATAGTCTACATCATTGGGCAGGTTATAATTGAACGAGGACACCAGACAAGGATGCTGGTTGAATTGATATTGCCCCAGTCCCGACAGGTATACCAATGGCGGCGGCGTTCCTGCTTGGCCTTCCTGGCCGTAAAACATTTTGGTCACTGAACGAAAAAAATGTATAACTGCCAGCAAGTATGCAGCTTCTTTTGTGTCTTGAGCTGTGAATGTTGCACGCACCTGGATGGCGTCAACTGAACTATTTTTGTAAAAATAGCCACGATAGTTGGAATGCACCAGATCATAGGCTTCATACTTGGCCTGATAACTGGTCTCTATGCTGGGAGTATAAGGAAATACAACACCATCGGTGTCGTGTAGTGGTTTTAAAATACCGGCGCCGGTGCCGTTGTTGCCGGCTTTGTACAGATAGTTGGCACCTGGTGCCAGCTGCAACCTCACTCGCCAATCAGCAGAAGAAGGTTGATTTTTACGAGCTGACAGAGTACTTTGCCCCCGAGCCTTTGTCGTTTGCGCTTGTTGCATGCTAGCATCTGAGCTGGCCTCTGTGGCCGGTTCAACAAAATCTCCTCCCACAAATACAGGATCGCCGTCTTCGGTCAATGACCACCCTGGGTTTAGATTGCCGTCATCATCAAATGGCGTGCCATTTGAGTATGGGCTGGGCTGAGGATTGGCATTTCTTGTGGCCGGTTCAACAAAATCTCCTCCCACAAATACAGGATCGCCATCTTCGGTCAATGACCACCCTGGGTTTAGATTGCCGTCATCATCAAATGGTGTGCCATTTGAGTATGGGCTGGGCTGAGGATTGGCATTTCTTGTGGTATTTGCAGCAGAAATGTCAACGTTGCTGTCCTGCGTATCAACAGTTGGCGGGAGTGTAGTTTGGTCGGCAGTTACAGCAAATGTGACAGTGTAGGTGCCGTCGTTGTTGACCTCAGTGCTAACATTGTCAAAACCAAGAAAGATGATTTCGTTGGGTCCAAATTCAGCACGCGCTGCGTCTTCTGCATCAAGTCGTGCAAACAGTTCGGCCTCTTGTGCTGTGGCGGCTGTGGCGGTTGCGGTAAATGTTTGAGCCATTTGATTATCCTATGCCT
>Ga0105053_10010797_pt1 | contig 11309 bp, 8 predicted proteins | sample BON01_FD_78093 | JGI IMG/M metagenome (GOLD analysis project Ga0105053, IMG submission 78093) | Freshwater microbial communities from Lake Bonney liftoff mats and glacier meltwater in Antarctica - BON-01 | ecosystem: Environmental > Aquatic > Freshwater > Ice > Glacier meltwater | place: Lake...
CACCACCCCGCAGTTCAGCGCGCCGCGCATGCCGTGCCCGGCATAGATGTGATCCAGATCGTCGGGAAAGGGCGCGTGGCAGAAGGCATCGCAGTCGATCCAGATTTCATCGGTCTGTCGGATCATCTTGTAGCGAAACACGTTGGACAGGAATGAGGCGCTGGTTTCGGCGACGATGTCCATGGGAATATCCATGATCTCATCGGCGCGACGCACCTTGACCCCCTCGGGCACGTTTTCCACCTTGTCGGTGCAATACAGCGTCGTCGGATGGCCATGGCGGATGTGCGACAACAGGCACAACTGGTTGATATAGTTCAACCTTTCGCCAATCCACAGCGATGCCACCGGTCTTCTTTCCATCTTGGCCCTCACTGCCCGCAGCGCCGGATTTGCGAACAATCGCCCACCGCAGCGCATATCTTTACCATTTTCAGCACAATGCCCCATGCGATTCGCTCTGTCCAGCATGGGCTGTTGTCTGGCGACATGGCTGTGGGGTATGGTGGCAAAAAATGAAGATTTCGCACCACGCGAGACGAGGCAGGCCATGGATTTGAGCGTTTCAGACAGCATCACAGGGCTGCCGACGAAAAACACCTCGCGCCACGGCACGCTGACCGCCGTGTCGATGATGAAGGACGAGGGGCCGTATCTGTTGGAATGGGTCGCCCACCACATGGCCGTGGGGTTCACCGATCTGCTGGTTTACACCAACGATTGCAGCGATGGCACCGACGACATGCTGATCCGGCTTGAGGCGTTGGGCCTGGCCCACCACCGGCGCAACGTGATTCCCGAGGGGGTCAAACCGCAACCCTCGGCCATCAAGCACGCCACCGATGACCCCCTCGTGCAGAACAGCGACTGGGTGCTGGTGTTCGACGCCGACGAATTCCTGTGCCTGCGCCATGGCGACGGCACGCTGGACCCGATGCTGGACGATATGGTCGCCCAGGGGGCGGGCGGCATGGTCATCACATGGCGGATTTTCGGCTCGGGTGGCGTGGTAGACTGGTCGCGCGCACCGGTGACGGAACAATATCTGATGGCGGCGCCGCCGATGTGGAACAAGGGTTGGGGTGTGAAAACCCTGTTCAGATACGACCCCGACCATTGGCGTCTGGGCATCCACCGCCCCAAACTGTTGAACAAGGCGCTGGACACCGAATTTCCCGCCTCGGTCAAATGGCTGAACGGATCGGGGCGCGAGATGGAGGAGTATTTCAAGTTTCGCGGCTGGCGTTCCATCACCCGCACCGTGGGGTACGACTGGGCGCAGATGAACCACTATGCGGTGAAATCGGTCGATGCCTATGCGATCCGCAAATTCCGCGGCAACGTGAACAACAAGAAGGACAAGTACAACGACGATTACTGGTCGTTGCAGGACCGCAACGAGGTGCGCGATGACACGATGCTGCGCTATTGCGCGCGCCGCCGTGCGATTTTCGACGGCTTGCTGTGCGACCCCGAGTTGAACCGCCTGCACCACGCCGCGCTTGACAGGGCCGAGGTCAGGCTGGCCAGCTTCAAGACCACGCCGCAATACACTGATTTCGTTGCCAGATTGAAAGCCGCCAGCGCCGTGCCGATCAGCCAGGTCGAGGCCAGGCCACCGAAAGAGCGTGACGCCGCCCAGATCGCCGCCCTGATGAGCGATGTGGAAAAGCGCGTCACCGAAAAGGCGAAGTCCGAGCGTGAGAAACCCGCGACCGAGCGCAATGTCCTGCCGCTGGACATGGTCGTGCGGGGGGCGGTGGATGTGTCGGCCGAAGTGTCGCTGGAGTGGCATCTCAACCATGGCGTGCTGTTGCCCGCCGATCCGCGCCTGTTTCCCCCGGGCGCCCTGATTGCCATCACGGCGGGCAAGTTCGAGCGGAATCTGGCGCGCAACGCCACCGCGCTGCTGCCCGAGACGGGGAGCTATGTCGAACTGGGCGCCACCAGCGGTTTTCTGGCGCTGCATCTCAGCCAGACCCGCCCCGGCGCGCGGGTGCAGGTGGTGCAAGGCGATGCAGGCTGGCGTGCGGCGCTTGCGATGATCGCCTCCAGAAACGCCATCGCGCTTGACGTACGGGGCGGCCCAGATCTGGCCGCAACCCGGCCAGATCTTCTGGTCCTTGCCGATGCCGTCCTCGATGCCCCGGCCCTGGCCGATCTTCTGGCGCAGCATGTCCCCCGGACGGTGCTGCTGTGCGGCCCGCTCTGGTGCGACCGTCAGGGCGATCTGGGCCGTTACGAACGCGTGCTGGCGCAGCATGGTTTCAACGAACGCCTGACCCTGGACCCGCTCATCGCCGGCGGATACCGCCGGGGCGCACCATGACCGCTGCCACCCCCGGGCGCGAACACCGGTTCCGCCAGCCCGAAAGCGCGCCGTGAGCAGACCGCGAATTCTGGTCGTCACCACCCTGCGGGACGAGGGGCCGCACCTGCTGGAATGGGTCGCCCATACCCGCGCCGCAGGGGCCGACGACATTCTGGCGTTTTCCAACGACTGCACCGATGGCACCGACACCCTGCTCGACGCGCTGCACGATGCGGGCGCGCTGTGCCATGTGCGAAACGAGGTGCCCGAAGGCTGCACGCCGCAATGGTCGGCCCTGAAACAGGCCGCCGACCACCCGCTGACGCGTTCCGCCGACTGGATCGCGGTGCTGGATTGCGACGAATTCATCAACCTGCGCGCGCCCCTGGCCACCTTGCACGATCTGATCGCAGCGGTGCCCGGCGCCGATGCCATCGTATTGCCCTGGCGGTTGTTCGGCCACGCGGGCCATTTGGCGCGCCCGGCTGGCCTGACCCTTGACACCTTTACTCGCGCGATCCCGCCCGACGCCCTGTATCCTGCCCTGTCGCGGTTCTTCAAAACCCTCTATCGGCGCGAGGCGATGCAGAAACCCGGCGTGCACCGCCCGCGCCAAAGGCCGGGTGCGGCCCCGGTCTGGGTTGACGGTTCTGGGCGGCGGCTGGATTCGGGCTTTGCAGGCCGTGCCGACCGGATCATGCTGTGGGGCGCGCCTCTGGCGACGGGTCTGGTGCAGCTGAACCATTATTCCGTGCGCTCGGTCGATGATTTCCTGTTGAAACGCCGCCGGGGCCTGCCGAACCACACCGACAAATCCATCGACCTGACCTATTGGGTCGAGCGGAATTTCAACACCGTCGCCGACACCACGATCAGCGCCATGGCGCCGCGCACCCATGCCGAGCATGGGGCTTTGCTGGCGCAGCCGGCCATCGCCGAGGCGCAAGACCTGTGCCTGCGCGCCACGAAAACCGCACTGGACGACGCGTTGGGCGATCCCGACACAGTGCAACTCATGGGCCGCCTCATGCTGGCGGCGGGCAGCACGCCGTTACCGCCCGCGCAGGAACGGGCGGTCGTCGATCAGTTCCGCCGCGCCACCGCCCGGCGCCAGAAGGCTCAGAAAAACGCCTGAAGCCCGGTCTGTGCGCGACCCAGAATCAACGCATGCACGTCATGGGTGCCCTCATAGGTGTTCACCGTTTCCAGGTTCACCATATGGCGCATCACCTGATAATCCTCGGAAATCCCGTTTCCGCCGTGCATATCGCGTGCCATGCGGGCGATCTCCAGCGCCTTGCCGCAATTGTTGCGCTTCATCATCGAAATCATCTCGGGTGCCGCGCGGCCCTCATCCATCAACCGGCCCAGCCGCAGTGACCCCTGCAGGCCCAGCGAAATCTCGGTCTGCATATCAGCCAGTTTCTTCTGAAACAGCTGCGTCTGGGCCAAGGGCTTGCCGAACTGCTTGCGGTCCAGCCCGTATTGCCGCGCGCCGTGCCAGCAGAATTCAGCCGCCCCCATGACGCCCCAGGAAATCCCGAACCGCGCCCGGTTCAAACAGCCGAACGGCCCCTTCAGGCCCTCGACATTCGGCAAAAGCGCATCCTCGCCAACCTGCACCTGATCCATCACGATCTCGCCGGTGGTGGACGCGCGCAGCGACAGCTTGCCGCCGATCTTCGGCGCGCTCAGCCCCTCCATGCCCTTTTCCAGAATGAACCCGCGAATCTTGCCGCCGTGGGCCTCGGATTTCGCCCAGACGACGAAGACATCGGCAAACGGGCTGTTGGAAATCCACATCTTCGATCCCGAAATCACAAAGCCCGTGGAAGTCTTTTTCGCCACCGTCTTCATGCCCGCAGGGTCAGACCCGGCATCAGGTTCGGTCAGCCCGAAGCACCCGATCAGATCGCCCGAACACAGGCCCGGCAGATATTTCTGCCGCTGTTCCTCGGACCCATAGGCATAGATCGGATAGATCACGAGGGATGACTGCACCGACATCATCGAGCGATACCCGGAATCCACCCGCTCGACCTCGCGGGCGATCAGGCCATAGGTGACATAGCCGGCGCCCAGTCCGCCGTACTGCTCGGGCAAAGTGGCGCCCAAGAGCCCCGCATCGCCCATTTCCTTGAAGAGTCCCGGTTCGGACTTTTCCTCGCGGTAGGCGTCGATCACCCGGGGTTGCAACACCTCCTGAGCAAAGGTGCGGGCGGCATCGCGCAGCATCCGCTCATCCTCGTCCAGCTGATCCTCGATCAGCAGCGCATCGTCCCAGGTGAATTTCGCCATGTCGGGGGCGTCCTTGGCGGAAATCTTGGTGGTGATGTTCATGACAGCGTCCTTTCACGGCGTTTGGTTCTACATACGCCCCCGGGCGCCGCCCTGCAATATTTGCGCGACATCTTGCCGTTGCCGCGACCGAATGCTGCATGTCCCGAAAATCCAAGGGACGGAAATCCGAAGATCGGACCGCTGGTTCGGGGACGACACAAGGGAATGCTGCAGCGTGTTGAACTTTTGCGCGTCCAGGAAGCTTGTAGTATAAACGTTGTTCATGAGGAGTACCTTCGAAATGCTTAAGCGTCTGAAGACTACGACCGCCATTCTTGCCAGTTTGGCCCTGATCGCCCCCGCCAACCTGCCGGCCCAGACTGCCGGTGTTGCGATCGCCTGTGCAGACGGCACGACTCCGCCCTGTGCCGAAGGAGTTCCCGAGGTTCGATTGGGCCGCGATGGTGCCGTAGAAGCGGACCCCGTAGCCGAGCCTCAGACCGACCGCACAGCGCCCGTCGAAGAAACCCTCAAGCCCGAGCCAGAACCAGTACCTGCGCCGCGGCAGGCCGAACCGCCAGCCGCCGAGGACATCGCCCCCAAAGTCGCGCCGGCAGCAAGGGCGGACACCACCGAGGCAGCACCCGCACCGGCCGAGACCGCCGCCGAACAAGTCGCTCCCGAACCCGCGCCGGCCACCGAAGCGCAGGCGAACCCCGAGCCTGCGCCGGCCGCAGAGGCGGACACCACCGAGGCGGCACCGGTTGCAGAAGAAGCTGTAGAAACTGCCCCCGAACAGGCCGAGACAGCGCCTGAAACCGCACCGGCCGGCAACCAGCTACCCGATCGGATCACAGCGCCCGAAATCGTGCAGCCCGAAGCGCCGGCCAGGGCGGAAACCGTGCCCGATCCCGCGCCCGCGCCGCAGGTGAGCGAAACCGCCGAAATGCCCGAAGTGGCCGCCACACCGCCCGCCGCGCTCAGTGCGACCGAGGATGCAGGCGGCGGTGAAGCTGACATCGAGACTGAAACCGTCACCGAAGAAACTGCGCGAAGCTCGGATGAAGATTTCCAGGGGCGGATCAACGCCGAGGCAGGCGCCGTGACCGCAGAACCCGACGGCGGACTGTCCAAGTTTGAAAAGGCGCTGTTGCTTGGGGCAGGGGCGCTGGCCGTCGGTGCAATCGTGCGGGGCAACCGCCAGGTTGTCGGCACGTCGCAGGATCGTCTGGTCGTGTCGGGCGGCGACGGTCAACTCCAGGTGCTGAAGGACGACAATGCCCTGCTGCGCCAACCTGGCAGCCAGATCGAGACCCGCAGCTTTGACGACGGCTCGACCCGCACCGTCACGACCCGTGTCGATGGCAGTCAGGTGATTACCGTGCGCGACGCCGATCTTCGTGTGGTGCGCCGGATTCTCGTACGGCCCGACGGCACCGAGGTGACGCTGATCGACGACACGCTGCGCTATGAACCCGTCGACGTGTCGCGCCTGCCGCCCCCGGCGCGCGACGTGCGGGCCGACGCCGGCGAAGGCGATTTGCGTGCCGCTCTCGCGCTCGAAGGTGCTCTGGGCCGGCAATTTTCGCTGGCGCAGATCCGCCAGATCAGCGAGGTGCGCAAGCTGGCACCGGCGATCGAGGTCGACACGATCACCTTCGAATCCGGATCGGCGGCGATCCGCCCCGAACAGGCCCGCAGCCTGACGGACCTCGGGGGTGCCCTCGCCAGGTTGATCTCGGACAATCCCAATGAGATTTTCCTCGTCGAGGGACATACCGATGCGGTCGGTTCGGCCAGCACGAATCTGATTCTGTCGGACCGGCGCGCCGAATCGCTTGCCCTGGCGCTGACCGAATATTTCGATGTGCCGCCGGAAAATCTGGTCGTACAGGGCTACGGCGAAAGCGATCTGCGGGTGGCCACCGACACGGCCGAGCGCGCCAACCGCCGCGCCGGAGTGCGCCGCATCACTCAGTTGATGCAGATCGCCGCGCGCTGATCGACGACCCACGCCGCCAAGCCACCCGTGGCCGCCCCTGTCCAGACGGGGCGGCCACACTGCACGAGGTCAGCGGTGAAACCCGCGGGCCAACGCACAGAACTGCTCCAGCGAAACCTGCTCGGCCCGCTCGGTCGGGGCAATGCCGGCGGCCAACAGCCGATCCTCGATGTCGGGTGCCGCCCCTTTCAGCGCCGCGCGCAACATCTTGCGCCGCTGGTTGAACGCCATCGCCACCAGCCAGAACAACCGCTGCGGCTCGGCGGCAAAGCGCGGCGCCTCCAGTCGGGTGAAGTGCACCACGGCTGAATGCACCTTGGGGGCAGGGGTGAACGCCTCGGGTGGCAGGCTCATCACGATGCGCGGCGTGCTGCGCCACTGGCTCAGGATCGCCAGCCGACCGTAAGCCTTGCCTCCCGGCTGCGCCACGATCCGCTCGGCCACCTCGCGCTGGAACATCAGGGTCAGGCTGTCCCAGAACGGTGGCCAGTGGCCGGGGTCCAGCCAGCGCACCAGCAATTCGGTGCCCACATTATAGGGCAGGTTCGCCACCACCCGCACGGGTGGGGCCAACAACGCCGCCACGTCGATCTGCAAGGCATCGCCCTGAACCACCTCCAGCCGCCCGCCCGACACTGCCGCAATCTCGTAAAGCGCCGCCAGACAGCGTGGATCCTTCTCCACCGCCACCACCCGGCGCGCGCCTTGCAACAGCAGCCCACGGGTCAAACCGCCGGGGCCGGGGCCCACCTCAAGCACGTCACACCCGGTCAGATCCCCCGCCTGGCGGGCGATCTTCTCGGTCAGGTTCAGATCCAGCAGGAAATTCTGCCCCAGCGATTTCTTCGCCGCCAGCCCATGGGCCGCGATCACCCGCGCCAGAGACGGCAGTTCGTCCAGCCCCGTCAAGACACACGGCCCGGGTTTCTTCTTTGCAAAAATACTCGCCCCGCAGGGTCCGCCGCCGCCATCAGCGCGCCGTTGCGCGGGCGTGGGCCATCGCCTCGGCCATCTTCAGCGCCGCGATCAGCGACGACGGATCGGCCACCCCCCGCCCGGCAATATCATAGGCCGTGCCGTGATCGGGCGAGGTGCGCACGAACGGCAAGCCGAGGGTCACATTCACCCCCCCGGCAAAATCCAGCGTCTTGATCGGGATCAGCGCCTGGTCGTGGTACATGCACACCGCCACGTCATAGCCCGCGCGCGCCGCCGGGTGAAACATCGTATCCGCCGACACCGGCCCCGAAATCGCCATCCCCTCGGCGCGCAGCATCGCCACCACCGGCGCGATCATCGCAATCTCCTCGCCGCCCATCGCCCCGCCTTCGCCCGCGTGGGGGTTCAGCCCCGCCACGGCGATGCGCGGCACGCCGAGCCCGAAATCGCGGATCAGGGCGGCATGGGTGATGCGCAGGGTGTCGCGCAGCAGTTCGGCGCTCAGCGCGCCGGGCACCGTGGCCAGCGGGATGTGGATCGTCACCGGCACCACCCGCAGGGCGTCGCAGGCCAGCATCATCACCACCCGGTCGACCCCGGCCAGATGCGCCAGATATTCGGTATGCCCGGGCCAGCCAAACCCCGCGCCGTCCTTCAGCGCCTTCTTGTTGATCGGGTTGGTGCAAAGCGCGCTGGCCTGCCCCCGCTGCACCAGACCGACGCCCCGGGCAATGGCGTCGATCACCCCCTGGGCATTGGCGGGGTCGGGCTGGCCGGGCAGGGCGGGGGCCGGGAAGTCGTGGCGCAGCACCGGCAGGGCGCGGGTGCTGGCCGGGATCGCCTCGGCGGGGGTGCGGATTTCGGCCACAGGGGTGCCGGGGGGCAGGTGCGCGGGATCGCCGATCACGAAGAACGGCAGCCGCCCGCCCAGTTGGCGCCAGGCGGCAGCGGCGATTTCCGGTCCCACCCCCGACGGATCGCCGCAGGACAGCGCGACGGGTGCGCGGTCGGTCATTGAACGACGATGGCGGCGTTGGCGCGCAATTCGGCCAGGTAGGCGCTGGCGAACGAGGCAAGGCGCTGGTTGATCAGCCGCCCGCGCAGGGCGTCACGGTCGACGGGCGCATCCTCGGGCGCGGCGGCGCGCCGGTCGCACAGCATCAACAGCACCAGCGCCCGGCCATTGTCGCGGGACAGCGCCGTCGACATCTCGTTCTCGTCCAGCTTGGCCAGTTCCAGCGCCACGTCGCCCGGCACGTCGCGTGCCAACACCGTCGAGCGTTCCAGCACGCTGGGCGGCAGGCCCTGGGCGATGCCATAGAGATCGTCGCAGGTGTCGGCGCGGGCGCGGATGCGCGCGGCCTCGGCCAGGGCGGGTTCCGACTGGCCTCCCGGGATATAGAAGGCGGCATAGTCCAGTTCCAGCGTCTCGGGGGTGGCGGCGGCCACCTCCTCGATGTCGCGCAGCTGGAACAGGGCAATGGCGTTTGGAATCTCGATGGGGTCTGTCACCTGCCCGGGGCTGAGGGTCAGGATGCGGCCGGCCACGGCGGGGGGCAGGTTGCCGATGGGAAGCCAGTCGATCCGCCCGCCCGCGTTTCGTGTGGGCGAGACCGAGAACGACCGTGCCGCACTGGCGAAGGCGGGGAAAGTCGTGATGCGCGAAATGTCCTCGGCCCGGCGTTCCGAGGCGGCCAGGGCGGCTGGCGTGTTGGCGGGCAGGATAATCTCGCTCAGCAGCACGCGCACGCCCGGGGCAGTGCCTTGCCGCTTGATCGCGCTGTCGACATCGGCCTCGGTGATCCGGTCCCGCCCGGCAAAGCGGTCGCGGACGATCTGTCGCCAGACCAGCCCGGCCGCCACGAAGTCGCGGAAACTTTCCACCTCGACCCCGGCCTGGCCCAGTGCGATGATGAATTCCTCGCTGGTCAGGTCGGCGCGGGCGGCGAATTCGGTCATCCCCTCGGCAATCGCCTCGGCGGTGACGCCGAGGCCCTGGCGCTGGCCACCTCAAGCTGCAACCGCTCGTCGATCAGCGAGTTCAGGGCCTCTTCCAGCGGATCGCCGGGGGTGTTGAACAGCGCCAGCATGCGCGCCCGCTGATCCCTCTCGAACACCGTGATCACCCGCTCGTTCACCTGGGCGACGGGGGCAAACAGGTTCTGCGCCTTGGCGGGCAGGGCCGACAGCAAGGCCAGCGCAAGGATCAGCGCCAGGCGGGTCAGCGGGAAGGTGGTCATGGGCGATGCTCCCTCGGGGTCTTGCCGGTTCTGTCTTATCTTGCGCAGACGCGGCGGTAGGATTCGTTGTTGCGCCCCGATCCGAACCCGGCCAGCGAGACGTTGAGACCGAAATCGGTGCTGGGCGCCACGTTAGTCGAGGTTGTGAACCGACGCGAGACCGAAAGATCGACCGTGAGGCATTCCGAGCGGTATTCCAGCCCCAGCCCGGCCTCGGCGGCGCGATCCTGCACCAGATCGAACCGCCCGTCGACGCGCCCGGTCCAGTGGCGCGACACGCGGTATGCGGCGTCAACGGTCAGTTCGTGGGTGTCGGCGGGGCGGTTTTCGGCCGGTTCGGCCACCATCCACAGATAGGACGATCCGATGGCGGCGGTTTCGTTCTGCCAGGCCACCCGGGTTTCGTTGCGCGCGAAGGTGAAGCCGTCGTCGAACAGCGCCCGGTGGGTCAGCGCCAGCCGGTCGCCCAGCCGCACCTGCCCGGCGGCCAGCCAGTGCGAGGCATCGCCCGCAAGGCCGGTTCCGGGTGCGAACTGGCCCGGATTCTCGGCGCGGAAGATACGCCCCACCGTCACCCCCACGACCCAGCCCGTGGGGTCATAGCGGGTCCAGCTGAGGCCGACATTGGCCCGCGCGCCCTGTTCGCGGGCGTCTTCGCCGGGAAAGCGGGACATGGTGAAAAGATTGCCCTCGTCGAATTCCACCAGCACCGAATCCTCGTTCGGCACCGCATTGCCGGATGTTTCCGACCAGGCCAGTTGCACCACGGGTTCGAGCAGGTGATAGGCGCCGCCCGGTTCGCTGCGCTGGAACGGCCAGCGCAGTTCCAGGCTGGCGCGGGGCGTGATCTGGCCGGTGCCGGTGGCGAAATTGCGGTCCTGCCGCGTGTCATAGGCGCTGGCCGCAAAGCCCAGTTCGCCGGTCAGCAGCATGCCATTGGCAAAGTCCAGCGTGCGGCGGTAATCGGCAGACAGGCTGATGCGGCTGACATCGCGGCCCGGCCCGACATCGTTGGAGGCCCGGGTCAGGCTGGCCGCATCGAGCCCGAGGCGGAATTCGCCGCCCATGGCCTGGATGCGCCGTTCATAGCTGACGTTGGAAAAGGTGCGCGGCAACTGATCGCGAATCGCCAGTTCGGCGGCGCGCAGGGTGCGGAAATCGGTCACGCTGGCGCGGAACAGGTCGCGCGCCCGGGCCCGGCTGATGCTGATCTCGCTGTCCAGCCGGTCCTTGCCGGAATAGCCATAGTCCAGCAGATAGGCGGTGTCGGACACCAGTTCGACGTCGAAATCCAGACGGAATTGCCGGGGCAGGGCGAAACTGCCCTCACCGAACAGGAAATATCGCCCGCCGCCCGGTCGCAGGTCGTCGCGCGACGCGGCGCCCTCGAACCGGAGTTCGCCCGCCGTGAACGCCTGGCGATAGCGCGCCTCAAGGGTGCGGGTTGCGCTGCTGAGATAGGGGGTCAGCGTCAGGTCGGCATGATCGCCCAGCTTGAGGAAATACGGCAGCTTCACGCCAGGCTTCAGCGTCGACG
>Ga0105053_10010803_pt1 | contig 11300 bp, 10 predicted proteins | sample BON01_FD_78093 | JGI IMG/M metagenome (GOLD analysis project Ga0105053, IMG submission 78093) | Freshwater microbial communities from Lake Bonney liftoff mats and glacier meltwater in Antarctica - BON-01 | ecosystem: Environmental > Aquatic > Freshwater > Ice > Glacier meltwater | place: Lake...
AGGTTACCATTGCTGCTGCTGCTGCTGCTGCTGCTGCTGCTGCTGCTGTTGCTATTATTGGTGGTGCTGGCTGCGGATGTGCGTCGGGTGGTGGTGGTGGGGGAGGGGGAGGAGGAGGAAGAGGAGGAGGAGGGGGAGGGAGGGAGAGTGCCATCGGAGATGGAGGGGGGGGAAGGCGCGCCGTTCCTTGAGGAAGGGGAGGAGGAGGAGGAGGCGGAGGAGGAGGGGTCGTGGTAGGCGTTGCTATCGTCGGGAGAGGAGTTGATGATCGAGCCGTCCTCCATCTGCTGCTGCTGCTGCTGGTGCTGCTGCTGCTGGTGCTGGTGCTGGTGCTGGTGCTGGTGCTGGTGCTGGTGCTGGTGCTGGTGCGGTTGCTGCTGCTGCTCCTCGACGATAAGCTGCGGGACGAAGGGCGCGGTGTGCGGGGAGTGCTGCGGTTGGTGTTGGTGCTGCTGGTGCTCTCCCTCCCCTCCTCCTCCTCCTCCTCCACCCATGTGAGGTGGCGCGTGAAGGTGCTGGTAATGCTGCTGCTGCTGCTGCTGCTGCTGCTGCTGCTGCTGCTGCTGCTGCTGCTGCTGTTGCTGCTGCTGCTGTTGCTGCTGCTGGTGGTGGGAGTGCATAAGCATGTGGGGGAGGGTGACGTGTAGCTCTTGAGCCGCCATTGTCAGGTGGTGGAAGTTAGGGTGGGGCTGAGGAGGGAGAGGGGGAGGCATGGAGGGAAGGACGACGGAGGCCCCCATCTGCTGTTCCTGCTGATGGTGGTGGTGTTGGGGTTGGTGGTAGTGCTGCTGCTGCTGTTGCTGTTGTTGCTGCTGCTGCTGCTGCTGGTCGAGCTGGTTGCCAGAGGCGATCATCACGTGCGGTAGCTGCTGGAGGAGCTGCTGCTGCTGCTGTTGCTGCTGCTGCTCCTGCTCGTGGTTCTCCAACATGATCTGAGGCGCGGGGGGGCCGTCGGTGTAGTAGACTTGCTGCTGCTGCTCTGGCTGCTGCTGCTGGTACTGCTGCTGCTGCTCCTGCTGCTGAAACTGCTCGTGTTGATCGTGCTGCTGCTGCTGTTCGTGCTGCTGGTGCTGCTGCTCCTGGTGGCCGTGGTGGCCATGCTGCTGTTGGTGAGCGTGCATCTGCTGCTCCTGCTCCTGCTGCTCCACTTGCTGCTGCTGCTGCAGTTGTTGTTCTTGCTGCTGCTGCTCGTCCACCACCTCGTACACCCCCTCTCCCTCCCCCCCTCCCTCCATCCGAGGCGCCTCTCCTTCCCCCCCTCCCTCCATCTCCCCGCCATCAGCCATAATCACAACACCCGACAAATCATCCTCCTCCTCTTCCTGCTGCTGCTGGTGCTGCTGGTGTTGTTGGTGCTGCTGCTCCTGCTGATGCTGTTGTTGCTGCTGATGGTGCTGCTGCTCGTGCTCTTCTTCCTGCTGCTCCTGCTGCTGCTGCTGCTGCTGCTGCTGCTTCTCCTGCTCATGAAGATGGTGCAAATGCTGCTGCTGATGCTGCTGTTCTTGCTCCTGCGCTGCAGCTGCTGCAGCTGCCGCCGTCGCCGCCACCATCGTCATTGTCGCCACGGCTTCCGATTCGGCCTCGCTCCGGGTGCGTCGCTTCTGGACACCCACCACCCCTCCCAACACGCCATTCACCCCCCCTCCCTCCGCCGGTCCCTCCATCACAGGCAAAAGCGATTGGTGGTGGTGGTGATGATGATGGTGGTGGTTGTGCGGGTCGTCGTCCTCCTCTTCCACCACGCCTTCCGTGGAGAAGTGGTGGTGGTGCCGGGTGTGCTGGTGGAGCATGTCTTCCTCCATCCCCTCCCCCTCGTCCTCTTCCTCCTCGTGCACGCCCCCCGTGTGCAGGTGGTCATGGTGGTGATGGTGGTGATCATGCGTCGTCTGTAGGTTTTTGAAATGGAAGGAAGGAGGAGGGGAGGGGGTGAGCGCTAGTAAAGTAGCAGGGGAGGGAGGGGAGGGAGGGAGGGAGGGAAGGTCATGGCGTCGTCTAAGCCCGGCGTCCAATCAGTAGCGCAAGGGAAGCTTGTCCCTCACAACAGTGCCTGGGCGTACAACAACCACGCATAACAAGGGGCACCCTCACAACAGTGCCTGGGCGTACAACAACCACGCATAACAAGGGGCACATTATACGTACACACCAAGTGCCTCCACACCCCCGCGACTAGGGCGCTCAACAAGCCCTCAAGCCCCACGCAACAACACACAACACACGTATCTTTGGCTCTCACCCAACCACCACTCCCACACACACGATCCTTGCCCTCTGTCCTGCTTACCTCGTCCATGGTTGCTGCCGGCCCGAGGCCTTGTACAGGGCGGTAAGGTACCGGTCTTTTGCGCTGCTTGCCTGTTGGGTTGGAGGCTGGGTGGGGGCGTGGGTTGGTGTTCAAGGTGAGCCAAGCAAGATTGGCAGAGTCCTTGGAAGGAAGGCAAGCATGATGATGCTTTGGTGTCGTGGGTGTAGGCAGGGTGGTGGTCGAGGGATCAAGCAGGCAAATAATGCCGGGGACAAGCAGTCGCGAAAGAGGAAAGCAAAACGCCTAAACGTGTGTGTTGTGTACGCAAAGTGTGGCATGCAAGACAAGGGAGAATTGCAGTGCGTAGGGAGCACACTCTGAGTGGTTGGGTGGAGTTGACGGCGCCGCGAGAGACCGACGACAGCTGACAGCTTTTGGCCTTCGACCTCCTGCCCTCTGCTCTTTTTTTGCAGCCCACTAAATCCAAATTGAGGGTCGTTGGAGCCATACTTTTTGTATTTTTTCTACAGTTTTATGCTCTCTGCTTGTCCTCTCATCCTTTTTCGGTTCTTAGCTTCCTTCCCCACCACACACAGGCCTCACAAAAACCCAGCTCCTTTCGAGGCGCGAACGGGCCCATCCGCCCAAAATGTCCTTTTCCTTCTTCCCGTCCTCCGCCACCGCCGCCCACCCTGTGCCGGCCTCGTCCCCGCTGCGTGTCGAGACAGCACTGACCCGCGTTCAAGCCCCTGCCTTGTCGGCGGCTGCGGCCTATGACTCTTTTCATGGCAGCCTCACCACCCCAAAGCCACGGCACAAATTGAAGCTGGCAGACAAGCCCATCGTCTTTCATTCCCGCATTTCCTCGTCAGGCTACGGCCAGCAGGAGAAGAGATCGCACCTGAAAGCTAAAAAAACAGCAAATATAAGCGCACCACCCGTTCCGCTTGGCCTTCCCCAGTACCCGATGGAAGACAACGACGAAGAAGATGGGCCGCCCACCGTGGCCTGCTGGGGGCATTCAGCACTCGACATTCCCACGCCCTCTCCCTCGACGTCCGCGACGGCCTCGCCCCTCCTAGACATGGCTTATAGCCGCAAGGGCGATTTGCTGGCCCTTGCAGCGATGGACGGCACGGTGCAAGTCATTTCTCTGGCCAAGTCTCGTCGTCGCCGCCCGCCCTTTGTCTTCTCCGCCTCCACTGCTCCGGTGCGTTCCGTTGCGCTCAGCCATGACCAAGAGCTGGTTCTGGCGGCCTCGGACGATGGGACAGCTAACATATTTCATATGGGAGAAATGTGCAATGGCGGAAGCACGAGTATGAGCCGTCGCTCCTCTCCCGTAGTCCGCATTGGCCCCTCCTCCTCCTCTTTTTCCGCGTCCAAAAAGCAAGGCAGCAGCAGCAACAGCCACAGCCGCAACAGCAGCATCGGCAGCAGTCCCAGTTTCATTTCCTCCATATCAACGAGTAGAAATACGAATCCTACTTCTTCTGCCATCATCTCTGCCTCCTTCTTTTACCTGGACCGATTCCTCCTCCTCGCCTCACAAAACAAGCTCTCCCTCCACACCTACCACATCGAAATGCCCGCCAAGGACGCCTTGATTCGTCATCACCACCACCGCTCGCTATCCTCTCCTACCTATTCTACCCCATTACATTCTCACACAGTCCATGTCTGGGTGCATGACCACGCCCAACACATTACAGCTTTTCGTTGCCTCAATAGCACCCTCTCCCCTCTCATCCTCACCGCCTGCTCCGACCGCTCCTTCTCCCTCCTCGACACCGTACACGGAACCTTCTTACGTACTGTTCCTGACGCACATGCCCGTCCCATCCACTCGCTAGCCGTGCCGGATTCCTTTCATTGCGTCGCCTCTCCCTCCCTCCCTCCCTCGCACCTGGATGTGTTTGCGACTGCTGCTACTGATAATACTACTTCGCTTTGGGACTTGAGAGCAGGAGCTGCCAAGATTGCTTCTTTTGTGGATCATGTCAATCGACGGGAGAAGGTAGGGGTGGCCTTTTCTCCATGTGTGAGATTTTTGGCCGTCGGGAGTGAGGATGGGGTGGGGTGGGTGTATGATTTGAGAAAGGGGAGCAAGGTGGTTTATACTACCAACAGCAGCAGCAGCAGCGGCGGCAGTGGGGTGATAGACGAGGAGGACGAGCAGGAAGAGGAGAATGGAGCGGAGAGGCGATGCCGGGGGAGGAGGGGAGGGAGGGCGGGGCCGCCGCCGCATGGAGATGTGGTTTCTTGTGTTGCTTTCAATCCGTTGCGGCCGGAGCTGGCGACGGCTTCTTATGATGGAGGGGTGAGATTTCATGATCGGGGGGAGTGAGAGGTGAATGAGTTGCTGTTGTAAGTGGAAAGAAATGGAGATAATCCCTTGTAAGTGATTTTACATAGTCTTGAATATTTATTCACTTATTTATTGATGTATTTATTTATTTATTAATTAATTTATTTTTTCATTTATTTATTTATTTATTTATTTAGATTTTATTAATTTAAGTAATTTATTTATTTTTATTTTTATTTTTCAGATACCAAGAAAAGAAAAGGCTCCGTGTCGTTCTAGTCACAATGCAGTTGGTGTTATCCTCTTTGTTTTTTGCCTTGCCGCTGAAAACCACGGCGGGAAGAAAGAAGGGTGGTGGGTTTTGACCCTCTCCCGCGCGCGTGGGTGCTTTTTGCTGTTTCTCTTCCTGTGTATATTTGTACATTCTCCCTCCTTTTTTTCCTCTGTCCACCTAGCCCTGACATGATAAACAAACGTCATCCACACACGCGCCCACATCCCCTCCTTCCCCGTCCTCATCATCATCCTCATCCTCCATCTCCTCCTCCTCCTCGCCAATCGACGCCGCCGTCATCGGCCCTCTCCCCTCCCCGCCTCCCTCGGACCCTCCCTTCTTCCTCCTATTCTTCAACACCGGCTGCTTGTCCACCGTGAATTGAATGGCGTTGGCTGCTGGCTTGGTCCGGAGGTAGTACATGCCCGTCTTGAGCCCCTTCTTCCAGGCGTAGAAATGCATGCTTGTCTGGAGGGAGGGAGGGAGGGAGGGAGGGAGGCAGGGAGGGATGAGAAGGAGATTAGCAGGCGTAAACGGTTGAGCCTACATGAAAAAAGAAAGGAAAAGCATAACTCATTCAGTCTCTTACAGAAGACAAACAAACCCTCCTCCTTCCCCTCCCTCCCTCCCTCCCTCCCTCCCTCCCTCCCTTCCCACTCACCAAGCGACTATAATCCGGCTCCGCCATAAAAGCATTCAAACTCTGACTCTGGTCAATATACGCCCCCCGATCCGCCGCCATATCAATCAACGACTTCTGCTTTATCTCCCACACCGTCCTATAAATTTCCTTCAAATCTTGCGGCAGCCCCGGCACGCGCTGAACCGACCCTCCCTCCGCCACCATCGCATTGCGCACCGCTGGGGTCCACAACCCGCGCGCCGTCAGATCTTGCAATAAATGAGGATTGACAACAATAAACTCCCCAGCCTTAACCCGACGCGAATACAAATTAGATGTATAAGGCTCAATACACTCGTTATACCCCAAAATCTGCGCCGTGGAGGCCGTGGGCATGGGGGCGAGGAGAAGAGAGTTCCGAAGCCCGTACTTCTTGATCTCCTTTTTCAGCGCCCCCCAGTCCCACCGGCCACTATCAGGGGTCACCCCCCACAGGTCAAACTGCAGCTTTCCTTCACTTGCCGGGCAGCCTGGGTAAGACTCATAGGGGCCATGCTCTCTCGCTAGCTCCATCGAGGCGGTGCAGGCCGCAAAATACATAGTCTCAAAAATCTCTTTATTCAATTTCCGCGCCTCCGGATTGTCGAACGGCAAGCGGAGCTGGATGAACGTATCAGCTAAGCCTTGCACGCCCATACCAATAGGACGATGCTTCTTGTTGCTGCGCTCGGCCTCCGGCACTGGGTACAGATTACGGTCAATGATCTTGTTCAGATTCCGGACAACGACCTTGGTAACATTATAGAGCGCGTGGTGGTTAAATGCCAAACTACCGCTATCACTACTGCTAGCCCTCCCACCCTCCATCCCTCCCTCCCCCGCAAACGACGACATAGTCTTCCTTGCATCAAACACCCCCTCAGCACCCTCCCCACACACTGCCGCGGGCATCACAAACTTAGGCAGAACGACCGAAGCCAAATTACACACGGCCACCTCCTCTGGGCTCGTATACTGGATGATCTCCGTACACAAGTTCGAGCTGCGAATCGTCCCTAGATTCTGCTGGTTACTCTTCAAATTACACGCGTCTTTATAGAGCATATAAGGCGTGCCCGTCTCAATCTGCGAGTCCAAAATCGCGAACCACAGGTCTTGCGCGCGCACGGTTTTCTTCACTTTCCCCGCTTTTTCATATTGCAAATACAGAGCTTCGAACGCTTTCCCATGACAGTTCCCCAAGCCAGGGCACTGATCAGGACACATCAACGACCACATCCCATCCTCCTCCACCCTCTTCATAAACAAGTCAGGGATCCACAGCCCATAGAACAGATCGCGCGCCCGCGCCTCTTCCTTCCCATGGTTCTTTCTTAAGTCTAGCACCTCGAAAATATCAGCATGCCACGGCTCAATATAAATCGCAAACGCCCCCGGCCGCTTCCCTCCCCCCTGATCGACATACCGCGCCGTCACGTCAAACACACGCAGCATTGGCACCAAGCCATTGCTCGTCCCTTTTGTTCCCTTAATATAGGCTCCGTGCGCGCGAATATTGTGCACCGACAAGCCAATCCCCCCCGCTGCCTTACTAATCACCGCGCATTGTTTCAAAGTATCATAAATCCCCACGATCGAATCCGACTGCATCGTCAACAGAAAACAAGAAGACATCTGAGGGAAACGCGTCCCGGCGTGAAACAAAGTAGGCGACGCGTGGATAAACCACTTATTACTCATCAACTCATACGTCTCCAGCGCCGCCTCCAAGTCCTTCCCATGAATCCCCAACGCCACACGCATCAGCATGTACTGCGGGCGCTCCACCACCTTCTTCCCTAGCTTTAATAGATAAGAACGCTCCATCGTCTTAAACCCAAAGTAATCAAAGAAATAATCGCGATCGTGCTGGATGGCCGCGTCCAGGGCAGGGCCATGGGTGTGAATAAGCGAGATGACCTCATCGGAGATAAAGCCAGCCGGGTGCCCCGTAGCAAGGTCGACGTACTCGTACAGTTGCTGCATGGTTTGCGAGAAGGAGGGGTTGGTTTCCTTGTGCAGGTTCGAGACGGAGACCCGGGCGGCGAGCCGGGCGTAGTCAGGGTGATCGATATTCATATAGGCAGCAGTCTCAGCAGCAAGATTATCAAGCTCCGCGGTCGAAACGCCATTGTACATGCCTTGCACCACCTTCTGCGCCACGCGGCCGGGGTCAACGTAGTCGGTGTTGAGGCCTTCACAGAGGCTGCGCAGGCGACGGGTGACCTTATCAAAAGCCACGGGCTCCTTCCGCCCGTCGCGTTTCACCACGTGGAGAAAGGGGGCCTCGCCACTTTTTTCTCGGAGGGGCTGGAGGACGTCGCTGCTGCCGCTGCCGCTGCAACTGCTGGTGCTGGAAGGAGAGGGGGAGAAGAAGGAGGGGGGAGGAGCCTCCTCGTCGCGGCTGGCCCCGGCGGCGTGGGAGGGCAGCGGTGTGGCTGCGGAGGGCGGGACGCTGGGTTTGTGGATGCGGGCCGCCGCAGAAATCATTGTGGCGGGGCTTGGTGCTGCTGGTGAAGCGGAGGATGGTGGTGGTGGGGGTGGTGGGGAGGCCCCTGCGTGCTGCAGCAGGCCCGTCAATCCCACGGTCAGCAACAGCAAGAGGGCCAGGATAGGGCGCTGCTGCTGGGTCAAATGGCAAGGTGTCCTCGTCGTGGTCGTCATGCTGCTGGCGTTTGTCGCTTGACGATGTGCTGCTGTTCCTTCTCGGTCGCCTCCACCCTCCCTCCTCCGGCCCAAACGCTGCGTAGCCGTCGAAGAACAAGTTGCGGGAGGCTGTGCGTTGTGTGGGATGGGACAAAGGCAGTGAGTAAGGATGATGCAGAACCTGCTGGCCAGTATGGTACATAAAGACTCAAGCTTGCTTGCTAGGGCGTGTGTGTGCTGCTGGTAATGTGCCGTGCTTGTGCTTGCGTGGGTTGCTGCAGGAATGGCCAGGCAAGCACGCGCGCGATGACGGGGGTGGGGAGGTCGGCTTTGAACTTTTGGACACTTCCACCACTCCACACAGGTCAACGACATGGACGGCACCACCAAGAGCGCAAGGAAGGGTCTCTGCTCAAGCCCTTTGTAGCATCCGCAGCCTTGCTGGTCGTCGGGGTAGGGTGCAATCGGTTTGCATTGGCTGGGCAACCTCCCAGCTAGGCATTCCGACACTCCCCTAGGCTATGTTTTGCCCGCAATTACCAAGCAAGCTACCACGACCGGAGACGACGCCTTAGCACCTTGGCAAAGGGGTCTACTTCGTTCTCATGACCATCACGAGTGGGCCGCAGCATTTGTCATGGCACACGCCGGGGGTCTTTGCTTCCCCTTGGGCGGGTTGCCTCTATGGATAGGAGAGTGGTAAAGCAAGCAAGCACGCGTAATTCCAACTTCTCTTTTATTTGACTTCTTCTTGTCGAGCAACAACAGCAGCAGCAGGAAGAGAAAGAGACGAAGAATAGAGAGAGATGAAACTTAAGGTTGAAAAGGAAACGGAGCAAACACTTGGTATGTATAAGTGTATGTGTGTGTACTTTCTTCTCGTAGATTTGTGTGTGTGTGTGTGTGTGTGTATGTGTGATATGAAAGAGTGATTGAGAGTGTGAGCGTAAAGCGATATCAAAACGGAAGACCAAAACTAGCAGTGACAAGTATATATATGGGTTAGGTGGGTTGTGATTGTGCGTTCATGAGTATATATATGGGTTAGGTGGAGTAGGGTGCTTAGAATCCACCTCGCACCTGATGATCTGGCCTTCATTTTTAAATTGGGAGCAAAGCAGCCGACAGTGATTGCGGTGGTTTGGTCGCTCCTCAAATGTCGGGGCCTAGACGTGGGCCGTGAACTGTACCCTATGCTTGTGCCTGTGCGTTTGTGCACGTGAATATAGTGGCTTGTGGCTTGGTTGGGAAGGGTTTTGCGAGTGTAGGAGATTCGAAATTTTTATACAACTGCCGTAACTACAACCGTTTACACAGCAGTCTCGTCTTGCTTGTCCCAGTTTTTTCTTTTCTCGTACGCATTTCCAATGAGCAGAAAGAAAAAGAGGCGTTCGGTCATTGCTATCCCATGCGTAGCAATGCCTATTCTTTTGTCTGGTGGGGTTTTAGGCAATCTTGTCCAGCGTGGCTGTTCTGCATCCAAAAGCAGTCGCTTGGCGTGCTTGGCGTTGATCTCTTGCAGGCGCGCCTGGTGCATGGCCCGCCTTTCGGCCCTCCCAGCAATATCCAACACCTCCCACGTCAATCCCCATCTGCAGCAGCTCTGTAGCAAAGCTGTCTGATTCGCCCGCTCCAGCCAGGCTATCCTCCTTCTCTTCCTGCTGCTGCTGTTGCACCAGCTCCTGATGCTCCACATCCTCCCCCTCTCCTTCGGCAGTTCGCTCCAAGCCCCCAATACGGTCGCGCTTGAGCCGTCCCGTGCGAGCTCCTTCCTCCTCCTCTTCTTATTTTCCTTCTTCATCTTTCTCCTCGTCATCCTGCTGCCTCTGCTGCTGCTGCTGCTCCTGGGGTTCCGTCTTCACCCCCACCAGAGCGCAAGGCGAGGAAGGCGCCTTCCGCTTGCCCATTATGCCTGTAGGACGGGGGAGGGGAGAAAGAGAGAGAAAAAGAAATGAGTCTCTTGAGACAGTGCCGCTACCGCATCACAAACTAAGAGACAAGAGCAGGAAGGAATATCTTGGTGTCACCTTTGCTTGAAAGTAGTCACTTTCGTGTGCAAAAAGTGCGTTCCTGGTGGCGCTGCAGTCGACGAACAAGCAGCAACGTCACTGCTTGTCTTGCCCCAGCCTCTCCTTGACCACGACCATCTTCCTCTTCCCACACCCCCTGTATCAAAACCACAAGTAGCCGCTCAACAATCTATACACCTTGCCCTACCTATTTCACCTACTTGAGGTCATTGGTCAAGAGCGTAGCTTTGCGCTTTTAGGCCTCGCGGAAGGGCATCCATACCCAGAGGGCAAAAAATACCCCCCCAGAGCCATGCCGGCTACCATCTCACAGCCCTTTCTCGTCACCGCGTATTACTTGTCTAAGTAAGAGGGGCCTAACATATGGGCCCCACACCACGCTTGTACGGGATCTGGCGTAATTTGATGCTGTAAAGAAATAATACGTGAGATAAAAAAAATCTTGGCGAAAAACAAGGCACATTTTGTGTTGAGCAAGTGCACGGGGGGTCATTTTATCTTCTTCTTTCTTATTTGGTAATTCATTTATGAGTGTGTAACCTATCGTTCTTCTTCATCCTGATTTCTGACTCCTTTTCCTTTCCTTTCTCGTTCCTTGCCTCTCGCCTCCTTCTTCTTTCAAACTCCACCACCCGCACACATATTTCTCTCAATTCCTCTCACTCTCCTTCCCTCACCACCACCTCACACATCATCATTCAAAACCAAATCCTCCATGTGCTCCTTCAAAAACTTATACTGCTCCAAAAATTCTTTCTTACTCCGCTGCTTCTCCTCCGCCCTCGTCAACTCCCCTTCCGCCACTCCTCCTCCTCCTCCCCCTCCTTCCCCCCCCATAGGGCTATAACCCCTGCTCATCCCTGTGCCAACCACCAACAAACTCCCCCCCCTCCCACTCAAACTTCCACTACTGCTGCTACTACTACTACTACTACTACTACTACTACTACTACTACTTATCCTCCTACTTCTACTACTTCACTACTACTACTGCTAATGATACTACTACTACTTCTACTACTACACAACTACTTTTACTACTACTACAACTACAACAACTACTACTACTACTACCACTACTACTACCACTACTACTACTACTACTGCTACTACTACTACTACTACTACTACTACTA
>Ga0105053_10010808_pt1 | contig 11298 bp, 9 predicted proteins | sample BON01_FD_78093 | JGI IMG/M metagenome (GOLD analysis project Ga0105053, IMG submission 78093) | Freshwater microbial communities from Lake Bonney liftoff mats and glacier meltwater in Antarctica - BON-01 | ecosystem: Environmental > Aquatic > Freshwater > Ice > Glacier meltwater | place: Lake...
AAGAGGGCCGCGATGCCGGCGATCGTCTTGCCGAGGTTGACGGTGAAGATGTCGTAGAAGGCGTCGAAGTAAAACTTGTTGAGCACCCATTTGTGAACGAGATTAACGCCCGGCAGTTTCACAATTTTCTCAGCCCGGCCAAGGCCATCCTTATAGAACCAGATACCGCTGCCGATGGCGAGGATCCACGCAAAGCCGAAGAGGAGCGGGCCGTGGATGTAGTGTTCGCCGTGATGAACATCAGCCGCACTTTGCACCCAGGCTTGGCCGGTGCCTGAATAGACCTCGATGGTCTTGGTCATGTGAGCGTGGGTCTGTTCGATGAGGCCATACCAGAGGAAAATCGGCACGCTGATGAGCGCGATGGTGGCGAGAATAAGCTGAGGCACGACCATCGTCTTGGGCGCTTCGTGGGCGTTGTCATATAGATGCTGATCGCGTGGCTTGCCCAGGAAAGTCAGGGCAAAACTGCGGGCCATGTAAAACGCGGTGAGGTACGCGACAAGCACCGGGCCCCAGAAAAAGAGAGCGCCCATCACGTGGCTGTAGTTGTATGCACCGGCGATGATGCCATCCTTGGAGTAGAAACCGCTGATGCCCAGATTCAGCACAGGGATCGAAGCGCCCGCGATGGCGAGTGTGCAGAGGAAGTAAGCCAGCGCGGTCATGGGCATTTTGTCCTTGAGGCCGCCGTAGAAGCGCATGTCCTGCTGGTGATGGGCACCGTGAATGACCGAGCCGGCACACTGGAAGAGGCAGCACTTAAAGAACGCGTGAGTGAACAGGTGATAGAGAGCGAAGATGTAATTGCCCGTGCCCAGACCCAGGATCATGTAGCCAAGCTGCGAGAGTGTGGAGTAAGCGAGGACGCGCTTGATGTCGGTCATGACCACTGCCATGCAGGCCGCCATGACGAGGGTGATTAGGCCGATGGTGGCGATGAAGAGGTGGGCATCGGGTGTGAGGATCGGATAGATGCGGGCGGTGAGGAATACGCCCGCGGCGACCATCGTCGCGCTGTGCACGATGGAAGAAACGGGCGTCGGGCCTTCCATCGCATCAGGTAGCCAGGTGTGCAGCGGGAACTGGGCGCTTTTGCCGATGGCGCCGCAGAACAGGCCGATGCCTGCGAGGGTCAGCCAAGGCGGCGGATTGGTGATCGAGAAGCCTTCCACTTTGAGCAGTTCAGCTAGGGCACCGAACATGGAAGGGCTGCCGCTCATCGCGCCTTCGCCGCCGGGCAGCAGCATGTTTGCACCGAGCTTGCTGAACAGGATGCCGAAGCCGACGAGGAAACCCGCATCGCCGATGCGGTTCATGACGAAGGCTTTTTTGCAGGCGAGTTGCGGACCACGCTTTTCAAACCAGAATCCGATGAGGAGGTAACTGGTTAGGCCGACCAGTTCCCAGAACACAAAGAGCTGCATGATGGAGTTAGCGGTGACGATGCCCAGCATGGAGAAGGTGAAAAGCGAGAGGTAGGCGAAGAAGCGTTCGAAGCGTTTGTCGCCGTGCATGTAGCCGATGGAGTAGGTGTGGACGAGGGTTGAAATGAGCGTGACCATCACCATCATCGCGATGGTCAGGCCGTCTACTAGAACGCCCAGATAAAGCCATTTCGCACTCAGGCCCGGCACCGGAATCCAAGGGATATTCCACACCGCCGGCGAACCATCACTGGCGAACCAGAAGAACATGGCCACGATTGAGAGCACACAGGAAAGGCCCATCACGCCCGTGGTGAACAGGGCCGTCTTGTTGCCCGGCAGTCGCCGTTTACCAAAAAGAATGACCGTGACGCTACTCAATAGAGGCAGCAGCGTGGCGAGCGTCAGGAGTGTGATGATGGCTAAGTGCATGAGGAAAAAGTCCAGAGTCCGGAGTCCAGAGTCCGGAGTCTTGTGATTCGATTGTCAGCGGACAAGGCGGGCCGTCATTTCAGTAATGCTCCAGCTTTTAAGACTGCGGACTCCAGACTCTGGACTCCGGACTGTCTTATCCCTTCATCTCATCCGCCTCTTCGACATCGATCGTGCTGAAGCGGTTGTAGAAGTTCAGGAAGATCGCCAGCGCCACCGCAGCTTCAGCAGCGGCGAGCACCACGATGAACATCGCAAACACCAGGCCATCGACATTGGGCTCGTTCACACCGTGCTGAACCTTGAGCGAGTAACGATTGAAGGCCACCAGATTCAGCGCCGCTGCATTGAGGATCAGTTCGACACCGATGAGGATGCCGATGGCGTTGCGCTTGGTGAGAATGGTGGCCACACCTGCGCCGACTAAGGCGAAGGAGAGGAGGACGAAATGAGTCAGGCCGATTTCAAACATAGCTCGGGTATCGGGTTTCGGGTTTCGGATTTCGAGAGGAAGGCAAGACGATACAACCAAGCTTGCCCGACACCCGACACGCGACACCCGACACCCGCTCCTATTCCACTTTTCGCTTTCGGGCCATATACGCAGCACCGATCATCACCACCAGCAGCAGGACGCCTGCCACTTCAAAAGGCACGAGGTATTTCGAGAGCAGACCGCGGCCGATGGTGGCCACTTCGCTGTAACCTTCAGGGACAGGTTTGCTCCCGCCTTCCAGATTCGTATTGATCATCGCCCAGGTCAGCAGGCTGGCCATGAGGATGCCCAGCCCGATGGCGACGGTGGTTTCCCATCCGCTGGCCTTGAGCTGCATGAACGGATTTTTGCTGGTGAGCATGACGCCGAAGATGATCAGGATCAGTGTGCCGCCGGCATAAACGATCAGTTGAATGGCGGCAAGAATCTCAGCATTGAGCATGAAGTAAAGACCCGCCACGCCGCAAAGCGTGAAGAGCAGATAGATCGCCATGCGCACGATATTGCTGCTGAGCACGATGGCCCATGCGCTTAGTGCCGTGAGCGAGGCGAATGCATAAAACAGCACTGCCCCAAGATCGTGGTTGGTATCAATCGCTGATTGCTGGGCGAAAGTCAGCATCAAAAACACCTCAAGTCGAACGACCGAATCGAATGGATGCGGACAAGGTAATGGTGGACGCGGTGAAGGTCAAGACGTTTGAAGTTCAAGGTTCAAAGTTCAAAGTTCAAAGTTGGGAACAAGTGCCGCAGCTTGATCGAGTCGTGGCTGCGGTCTTTAACTTTGAACTTTGAACTCTGAACTTTGAACTAATGATTTCAGATCGGCATCCCCGTCACCTGCGCTTCAAACACCAACGAGCCGCGCACCAGTCCTTGCACTTTGCAGATAGACCTGCGCGGCCGCAAATCAGTTTTGATGCCCACCAGATGAAAGCGATCGCCGGGCACGACTTGCCCGCGAAACTTCACACCATCGACCCCCGCAAATCCGATGAAGCCGTCGCTCTTGAGCCAGCGCAGCATCATAAAGCTCGCCAGCTGCGCCGCTGCTTCGATCATCAGCACGCCAGGAAAAATCGGCCGGCCGGGAATGTGCCCCTCCACCCAGAATTCATCAGAGCGCACATCCTTGTAAGCCGCGAAAGTGCCCGTCTGATCATCCAGATGAGTGATCGCATCGAGCATGCGCATGTGGCCACGGTGCGGATTGACGCTTTCGATTTCCGCAGTGTCGCAAAGCACTTTGTCGAGGTCGATCGCGGAAATATCAAACAGAAAGGCTGGTGCCATGAAAAACGATCCTGAGGAAAAAGCTGGCGAGCAGGTGGAAAAGAATAGAGATGGAACGGCTGAATCTTGGCAGTGAATTGAGAAAGCGCGGACGTGTGGCACTGGCATGCCGCTGCTCTGAGCGGTTTGCCAGTGGTGGTTCGTATGCGTCTTCTTAATTCACCACGGGCAAACCGTCCAGAGCGACGGCCTGCCCATGCCACACGTATCAAACCACACGTTCAAAGCCAATTCTAGATAAACGGCATCACTCCCCTGCCGTGTCGCCTTCTTCGCCGCCACGGCCTTCGAGCACCTTGGTGCGAAGTTCCTGAGCCGCAGCTTTGACATCCTGCATGGTTTTGCGAACGCGGGTGCCTGCCGCCTTGTTGCCGCCCGCAGTCTTGCGAACGTCATCTTCGACAGCGGCGATGATGGCTTTGAGTTTTTCGTAGGTTTCGAGCATGGGAATGATCTCCAGTTAAGTGACTCACAAAACAACCCCCGAGGCTGGCTCAGCCAACCTCCAACAAGCCCATAGCCTAGCTATTAAGCAGAAAAGGGCAAAAGGCAGAAAGCGAGAAAGCGGGAAAGCGGGAAATGAAAGGCTACCGCTCTCCCCTTCCGAATTTTCCGCTTTTCCGCTTTCCCGCTTTTCCTACCTCACCACCCCCAGCAAACGCTTAAACCGCTCCGTGCCTGCTTCGCGGATCAGTTCGAAGAGCGCCGATTCGGTCGTCGTCGGGATCACGCCCAGTTGTGTCATGCGCAGCACCGCCGCATCGTGATCCGCAGCATGCCGACTGCTGATGGCATCAAGGGCAACGCCTGCGGTGTAGCCGGTGTCGATCAGATCGAGGCAGGTTTGCAGCACGCAGACGTGCGACTCGATGCCGCAGACGATGACGCTGCGAATCTGTTTTTCAATAAGGATCTGCCGCACCGGCTCAATCAGCGCAGAAAACTTCAGCTTCTCCGCCCGGCAAAGCGCCCCGCCCAATCGACCGGCAATCGGCGTAATCGTGTCGCCCAGTCCTTTGCGATACTGCTCGGTCGCCAGCACCGGCAGACCAATCGCAGTCGCTCCATCAATCAGCTTGCCCACTGATTCGATCAGTCGCGTCTGCTCGCGCATCGCCGGGACCAGCTTCTCCTGCATGTCGATCACCAGTAGTGCCGTGTGAGATAGATGAAATCGAGGTATAGCCATGGTGATATTGTAAAGTTTAGTGCCCCACTGCTGCGAGTGCGTATCGAAAAAAACTTCGCTCTTCACCGCCGCTTGCGGCGTAGCGTCGTCAGCGCGGCGATCCTCCACGTTCGCTGCAATCGCAGTTCTCTATGCCGACCTGAAACCCTGCACATCCCTTGGTCAATCTTTATAGACTGAGTCGCTCTTGACTCGGGGTGGGACTTCGCCCAGCGGCTGTACTTCAATCTGTGAGATGTCGAATGCATAATCTTCGTCGTTCCCAAGGCTTTCCTGCTAGCACCATTTTGCTTCTCATCACCATGGGAATCAGTTCCACTGCTGCCGCAGCGCCAGCCGTGCCCGGCTTCGATCGCTTTTATGCTCAGTCCAAAGACGCCGCCGGCGGCAGGCTGCTGCTGGGCGAACTCAATTGCGTGGCCTGCCACACGATTGCGCCCGCCGCTGCCGCGCTGATCCAGGCCAATCCCGCACCTTCACTCAAGGATGTCGGTAACCGCCTCAATCCTCAGTGGATCGCGGGTTACCTCAAGAACCCCCACGCCGCCAAGCCCGGCACGCGCATGCCAGGCCCGCCTTCATCCGTCCCTGAAAAACTCGTTGATGAACATGTCCAAGTGCTCACGCACTATCTCATGTCCCTCACCGCTGGCGGCGCTCCTCGCGTCAGCGGCAAAGTGGGCAACGGCAAAGCCATCTTCAACAGCGTCGGCTGTGCCGCCTGCCACGCACCCCTTGGCAATGAAGACGCAGTCAAAGATGACAAAGCCACCGTGCCACTGCCCGATGTCAAAGCAAAATACGCCAGCGGTTCAGCACTGGCAGCCTTCCTTCTCGATCCGCACAAATGGCGCGCAGGCGGCCGCATGCCCAAGCTCAATCTCACCAATGATGAAGCCCTCTCCATTGCCAACGCCTTTGGCCTGGGTGTTTCCACGGTGCGCGTAGGCATTCGCGCCAGTGATGATGAAGCGCTCAAGAAAGCTGCCATCGCAGATGCACTGATCCCCGGCGTGCGAGCCGAGGTCTATGAAGGTAGCTGGGGCAACTTGCCTGACTTTAATTCGCTCAAGGCCAAAGAAACCGTCGTCATGCCGCAGTTCAATGCAGGCAAAACCAGCGGCAAGGACAACATGGCCCTGCGCATGCGAGGCTACCTCAACATTCCCAGTGATGGCGTTTACACCTTCACCACCATCAGCGACGACGGCAGCCGGCTCACCCTCGGCAACGATGTCGTCGTCAACAACGACAGCGTCCACGCGCCCACCACAGTCTCGGGCACCATCGAACTTAAGAAAGGTCATCACGCCATCAGCGTAGAATTCTTTGAAGCAGGCGGCGGCGAAGAGCTCACCGTCTTCATCGAAGGCCCCAACATCAAGCGCCAACCGATCAAAGCCAACATGCTCAGTCATCACAAAGATGGCACCTTCATCATCGGCGAGGAAAAGAACGCCGCCGCCGAGGATGGCTTTGTCATGGACCCCGACAAAGCCAAAGAAGGCAAGGCCATCTTCGCGATGGGTGGCTGTGTTTCGTGTCACCAGATCGATGGCGTCAAGCCCAGCGAACTGGCCTTGACGCCCAAGCCGTTAGCCCAGCTCAAAGGCAGCAAAGGAAAAGGATGCCTCAGCGAAAAGCCCGTTGGCTTTGCGCAGAATTACTCGCTCAGCGCAGCCCAGATCGACGCGATTGCCGCTGCACTGGACACGCTCGATACGGCCACCAAGCCCACACCGGCACAGCTCGTGGATAACACGATGACCGCGCTCAACTGCTTTGCTTGTCATGCACGCGGCGAAAAAGGCGGCCCCGAAGATGGCCACAAAACCGCCTTCACCGGCACCTACGAAGACCTTGCCGATGAAGGCCGATTGCCGCCGCATCTTAGTGATGCGGGTGCGAAGCTGACCAAACCCTGGCTTGCGGAAATTCTCAGCAAAGGCACGAAAGTTCGGCCGTACATGAACACGCGCATGCCGGTCTTCGGTAGTGCAGTCAATCATCTGGTCGAAGATTTCTTCGCGGCTGATAGTGTCAAGAGTGAACTGAAAACACCCGAAGTTTCTGCGAAGGATGCAGTCAAGCATGGCCGCACCCTCGTCGGCACCGGCGGCATGGCCTGTGTGCAGTGTCACGTTTATGCAGGTCAGAAATCTCTGGGACTTCCCGCCATGGATCTCGCCCTGATGACGCAGCGACTCCAGCGCGAATGGTTTGGCAGGTATCTGCTCGATCCCGTGCAGCTTCGCCCCGGCACACGCATGCCTCAGTTCTGGCCCCAGGGCAAAAGCGTGCGCCAAGACATTCTCGATGGCGACACCGCCCTGCAAATCGAAAACATCTGGCAATACCTCAGTCGCGGCGGCAAAGGCCCACTCCCGCCGGGCATCGGTAAGCAAGGCATGCTGCTGGCCCACGACACCGAAGCAGTGCTCTACCGCAACTTCATCGAAGGTGCCGGCCCGCGCGCCATCGGTGTTGGCTACCCCGAAAAAGTGAACATCGCCTTCGACGCCAACACACTCTCCCCCGCGCTCATCTGGCAAGGTGATTTCATTGATGCCAGCAAACACTGGGAAGGTCGTGGCGAAGGCTTCCAGGGACCAGCGGGTTACAGCGTCATCCACCTGCCCGATGGCCCGCCCATCGCCACGCTTGATAGCGAGAGCACCCCGTGGCCGGAATTGCTCAAGGCCAACAATGTCATCCGCGCAGCGGGCATTGATTTCAAGGGCTACTCACTCGATAAGGTGCGCAGGCCCACGTTCATGTACGTCATGAACAACGGCAACGTCAGCGTCAGAGATTTCTACGAAGGCGCTCTCACAAAAGAGAGTGCTGACTCAATGCTCAAACGCACGCTGACCCTCGAAGCCAAGGCTGCCGAAAATATCTTCATCCGACTGGCGGTCGGCGACATCGAATCAACACCCGCTGGCTACCGCGTTGACAAGAACCTGCTGATCAAAGTGACCAGTGATGCAAAGCCCATCGTCCGCGCTGCAGGCAGCAAACAGGAACTGATCGTGCCGGTGAAATTGAACAACGGCAAGGCAGTGATGAGCGCGGAATATGTGTGGTAAGAAAACTGTGCCACCCCAAGCCCGATGGTGAGGCTCTGCGAACCGTAGGGGTATAGGCAATTTCAAATTTGAGATTTGAGATTTAGGATTTGAATATTGTTCGTGATTTGCGATTTGTAATTTTCCTCCCGATTACTTTCCATGAAAAACTTCATTCTCCATACTGTTCTAAGCCTGCTCATCACCTCCTCAGTTTTCGCGCAAGCGAAGAATCCCACCGAGGCTGACTACTACCCGATGGTGCCCTTCACGACGCCCAAAGAAGCCGTGATGGAAGCAGGCGGCCTCGAACTGATGGACGATGGCAAGCTTGCCGTCGGCACGCGCCGCGGCGAAATATGGATGATCGAAAATCCAGCCGAGACTGACCCCGCCAAGATGAACTACAAACTCTGGGCCAGCGGCCTCCACGAAATCCTCGGCTTGGCCAAGCGCGATGGCTGGCTCTACATCTGTCAGCGTCCGGAGATCACCCGCGCCAAAGACCTCGATGGCGACGGCCGGGCCGACCTCTTTGAAACTGTTTCCGACAAGTGGGAAATCTCCGGCGATTACCACGAATACAACATGTCTTCCAAGTTCGACAAAGATGGCAACATGTGGGTCGTCCTCTGCCTCACCGGTTCGTTCTCCAGCAAGGTGCCCTACCGCGGCTGGTGCGTGCGCGTCTCCCACGATGGCAAACTCATCCCCACCGCCAGCGGCATTCGCTCGCCCGGCGGCATCGGCTTTGGCCCAGATGGCGAAGTCTTCTACTGCGACAACCAGGGCCCATGGAACGGCACCAGTGGATTCAAACACCTCACGCCCGGCTCCTTCCAAAGTCACCCCGGCGGTTTCGAGTGGTTCAAGCTCCCCGAAGTCAATGCTGCCATGGGCCCGCGCCCCGCAGAACCCAAATCCAAAAGCCGATTCCATATCGAAGCCGCACGCCTGCCTCACTACACGCCCCCAGCCAATCTCGTCCCCCACGCCAAACTCGGCAACTCCGCCAGTGGCGTGGAATACGATGACACCAAAGGCAAGTTCGGCCCCTTCGCCGGCCAGATGTTCATCTCCGATCAAACCTTCTCGCAAGTCAATCGCGTCTTCCTCGAAAAGATCAACGGTCGCTATCAGTCCGCTGTGTTCGCCTTCCGCTCAGGCTTTGGCTCGGGCAATGTGCCCATGCTCTTCGATCGCACCGATGGCTCGCTCTACGTCGGCGGCACCAACCGTGGCTGGGGCTCACGCGGCAACAAACAAGGCGCTGTTGATCGGCTCTACTGGAACGGCAAGGTGCCTTTCGAAGTCCACGAAATGCGCATCAAGCCCGACGGCTTTGAACTGACCTTCACGCATGAAGTCGATAAGGAAACCGTAGCTGACCTCAAGAGCTACGCGATTAAAACCTACACCTACATCATGCAATCCGACTACGGCAGCCCCGAAGTCGATCCCACCACGCCAACGATCAAGAGCATCAAAGTCGGCGCGAATGGCAAGAGCGCGCGGCTGATCATCGACGGCCTGGTCATCGGTTCCGTACACGAACTGACCATGCCCGGCATCCGCTCGGCGAAGGGCCTGCCGCTGCTGCATAACACTGGGTATTACACGCTTTGGAATCTGCCCAAGGAGTGAGCGCCAAATAAGCGAAGATTGAAGTGAGGCTACGGAACTGCCGCGTGAAATAGGCGGGGTGCGTCAATTCCTGTTTGCTTCTGATGCGCTTTCAATTATCGTAATGTCGTCAATAGCCGCATTCGTCGGCAGCATTCGCAAGACAACAAGGTTTGGAGCGTTTCATTTTGTCCGACTTCGTTTCACTTACTTTGAGGCAGAAGTGGCAACGTCCACGCAGCACTGCGGGCTTCACGGTGCCTGAACTGCTCGCCGTGGTTGCGGTGATTTCCATCATCATGTCGATTCTGCTGCCGAGTTTTGGGGAAGCGCGCGAGCGCGCTCGCCTGATGATCTGCCGCAGCAACCTGCATCAGATCGCCATCGGCTCCCGAAGCTACGCCACCGAAACAAGGTACATGCCCAACGGCTATGAAGCTGGCACACAGTGGATCGTCTGGGTGCCGGAGATTTTTGAGCACGCTCCCGATCCCAAGCTGTTTTACTGCCCCACTGCTCCAGCCGTCGCCAAATGGGCTGGCGTTCGCTTTGGCAGTGGCCTGCCTGCACAGTACGGATACAAGCTGGATCAGGTGCGCATCCACGCCAGCGAAAACTTCAGCTATGGCCACAACAACGGCGGCTCAAGCGACAACAACAATCCTTCCCTTGGAGTGGGCGATCATGTCGGCGCAGGATGGAACCGCATCACCATGGTCAAGGCTGGCTCCAACTTCATCATGTACGGCGACTCCACCGTCGATGGGCTGTGGGATCATTTCATCGATGAAGACATCATGGATGGCACCGGCCGATCCGAGTTCCCCGCTGATCGTCACAACGGCGGCGCACACATCGCTTTTGGCGACGGTCACGTCGAACACATTCTACAGAAATATCTGATTTATCTGGGCAGCGAAGGCACCGCCTTGCCCGAGATGCGTCGCCGATGGAACAATGACAACGAGCCGCACTAAGCCGCGAGCGCCAGACACGTCGCTTTTCTTCCAGCCATTACGTTGAGAATCACCCCCAGCCTTCCACCACATCGCGCAGCTGTTTGAGTTGATCGAGCAGCTTGAGCGTGGTCTCCACAGGAAGCATCGTCGCGCCATCGCTCAGCGCACTTTTGGGGTCAGGGTGAGTTTCAATAAATAAAGCTTGCACACCCGCAGCGACGGCTGCCTTGGCCAGCAGCGGCGAGCGCTCGGGGCGACCGCCTGATTTGGTGCCGCCGCCACCCATACCCGGTTGCTGCGTGGAGTGCGTCACATCAAAACAGACGGGCCAGCCCAGGTCCATCATGTCGCCCAGGCCGATGTAATCGTTGACGAGGCGACCGTAGCCGAAGAAGGTGCCGCGCTCGGTGAGCATGAGGCGAGGCGAGGCGGCAGCGTTAGCGGCGGTCGTTGCCTCGGCGAGTTTTTCGACGACGTTCTTCATTTCTGCGGGCGCCACAAACTGTCCCTTTTTCACGTTCACAGCTTTGCCCGTGCTGGCGGCAGCGACGAGCAGATCAGTCTGGCGACAGAGAAAGGCCGGGATTTGCAGGAGATCGATGGCCTGTCCTGCCGGTGCTGCGTGCGAAGGTTCGTGAATATCGGTGGTGGTAGGCACGCCCAGTTTCTTGCCCACGGCTTCGATGAGTTTCAGACCTTCATCAAGGCCCGGCCCGCGTGCGCTGTGAATCGAAGTGCGATTGGCTTTGTCATAGCTCGCTTTGAAGATGTAGGAAAAACCCAGCGCCACGCAGCGATCGCGCATCTGTTC
>Ga0105053_10010819_pt1 | contig 11290 bp, 13 predicted proteins | sample BON01_FD_78093 | JGI IMG/M metagenome (GOLD analysis project Ga0105053, IMG submission 78093) | Freshwater microbial communities from Lake Bonney liftoff mats and glacier meltwater in Antarctica - BON-01 | ecosystem: Environmental > Aquatic > Freshwater > Ice > Glacier meltwater | place: Lake...
CGCAGAACAACCACAACCAACAGCAGCTCATCGCACCATCACGACAGCGCGCCGTCCAGACCACATTTGCTTATCTGCACTGGTGCGGAGCCAATCCACCCAGTTCACGCAAGCTCCCAGCTTGGCCGCGCGGCCGTGGCCCCCCGAAACGAGGTCATTTTTCTGCCATTTTGGCGGGGTTTTCCTTGCCTATGTTTGTGTGTTTTGTCTTCTGGCTCTACCAAGAATAGAGCAACATTGTGCTGATCACCAGCGGCTATCATAATAGGCACATAATTTGCTATACTCCCTTCCACACGCGTTGGATTATAAAGGTGATTAAAATGACCATTACCTAATTGTCTGTCTTTCCCTTTACCCCATGTGTATGCATCTTTATCTGTCATTGCTATTGTATGGGCATGACCACAGGACACCTGCAATACACGACGCCCTGCAAACGTTGTATTTGGGATTAGCGTTGGAAGGGCACAATCTCTGTTGTCACCACGTCCTTGATTGCCGTGTGAACCACATCCCCAGGTACAAACACCTCAGTCTTTTGTCAACCCAGCCGAGTGATTTTTTCTGGCATCCACCATCATGATACCTGTAGTGCGAGCGTTGTATTCCTGGGCGTCTACTACGTTATCATGGTCTCGTACACACATTCTCTGGGAATCATTGGCAGACTGTGTACCAAGAACGTTCTTGTAATTGTATCCTGCTGCCCATAGGTGGCCCTCTTCATCAGCCACAAGCATGTGCATATTCCCAATGGCCACTGCCATGGGCAGAAGCTCGCGTCCTCCCTGCGCTTAATCCGTAACGCCCTCGTGCGAACGTCCTTTATACAGGGAAGTCCGAGGAAATGTGCCCTTCACGCGCGAATGAAATCAATGCCCGTGTACTGCCGTAATACGTGTCAACGAAAAAAAATGTCAAAATTGCAGGGGTATATGTACGCATTCTGTTATAAAGGACGCCCACACGCAACTGCTACCAAACACACATGGTGGTAGCCTGTGGCCCCTATATGACAATTGTCTGCGGCAAGTATGGCCACGTGCATATATTTGGCAATGATGGAAAGCGCAATACCAAACCAGGCACCATACAAAGAATGGAGGGGTCCTTTGACAACGAGCAAGTTGTCATGGCAAGTGTTGGAAGAGGTCACAAAGCCTGCACAACAGCGGAGGGGATGTGGACCTGGGGCAGTGCAGAATACTGTGAGTTGGGACACGGCGACTGTTAAAAAAATAGAGCGCCCGCATATAATACACAAATCAATGCTTGGAGAATCGGCCGCAGTTATGGTGGCCTGTGGAATTCATCATATGCTGGTGCTGACTGCAAGAAAAGTTGTGTGGAGCTGCGGCTGGGGACATTACAGCCAACGTTGCCATGACGACAAAGAAGATCATGAAAAACTGACACAAAATATATTGGCCAATATTGCTATGGTGGCGTGCGGTGGTACGTATAGTATGGCTGTCGATACACAGGGGCAATTGTTTTCATGGGGGGACAATAATGATGATCAACTGGGCCACAATGATTTCACGAACATAACATTGCCTAAAATGCTGCCCAGTGAGGCCTTTGCTGGGGATGCGGTTAGAGTTGGTGTCTGCGGGAAAATTTCATGCCGCAGCAGTGACAATAAAAGGAACTCTATATGTGTGGGGAAGTAATAGGATGGGCCAACTGGGCATGAATTCAATTGGAGACATAATAAACCCCACTCTACTGCCTGCGTTCGAAGACTGGCCTGCGTCTAGTGTGTCTTGTTGTTTGAATCACACAATGGTCGTGTAGAGGAATGACGCCCTGTGGATGTTTGGCTTCTCGAAAGCTGTACTCAGCCACAACAACCCTACTGGGTGGCCAACACGCGTCGAGGCACATCACTTTGGCAATGCCAAGATCGTCTCTGTTACTGGTGGGGAATGGCACTCGGCAGCAGTGACAGAGACAGGTGATCTCTACACCTGGGGTGTATCTATTGCCATCAGACACGCTGGCACTATTACAAAAAAAGATGCCCACGCTCGTCGTCCCAGCCCTGCTGCTCGGCGTCAGCGCGCGCGTCTGGCGCTTCCACAACATACGGGAAGCACACGCCCTTGCCTTCACCATGGGCCTGCACGTGCGGCTGGGCCCAGGCTGCATCTACCTGAAATTGGAGGACAGAATCATCCAGCAAATCATAGAGCTCTGCGCGTCTCGGCCGCAGGGCATCTTGCGCAAGCTGCCCGGGCTGATGCGCCTGCTGGGAGGTGGCTTGATGCTGCCATAGAGAGACATTTACTGCTTATTTTAATACATTATTGAAACTAATCTCTGCAGCAAAAATAGCAGGGTGCGTGTGCCGCCAGTGACATGTCTGATGGTACTAGCGCTGGTTTGCATTGACTGACTGTGTCAGGTGCATTTCATAGGGAGCATGCTGTGCCCGCCACCAGTCCAGGCCCAGAGTCAATCCCAGGACTCTGTGGTGGTGGACCTGGCCCTGACAGCTCGACCAATCGTATCTTTTGGTTGGATTGCAGTTCACACCCTGCCTGTTCCCTCTTCTGGGGGTATATAACCGGGCCCCCCACCGCTAACAGTTCGTTTTCGAGTGCCATTTCTGCAGCAATCTGTGCGGGGCTGCACCTGCAGGGGTCGTGCGCCACTCCGTTTAACCAGGTTCCTGTGGCGCGCAAGTGGTTGAGTTTGGTGTCAGAGTACATACGGGGTGTGCCATTCGAGACCCACGACGAGGTCTCAATGTTGACCCGCATCTTCTCGCAGATGCCCCCATTTCCAAAGCACCAACTGCAGTGCGAGCCAGCGTCTGCCACGCTGATGGGCACCCTATGAATGTTATATTCTTTCCGCAGGATCCGTGTCGTGTCCCAGTTGAGTGTCACTCGCAGCGTCCGTACGGTGGCAGCAACCCAGAGCTCCTGCTTTCGCGGATATTCGTAGCAGTGAGTCCACAGAAACCACAGGAACCCTGACACCGCCACCACGTCGTGCTGAAGATGCATCTGTAGCCACGCGAGTGCCTCTGGAGACACGACCTCGTCAGCGTCTGTGACCACCACCATATCATTATCTGATATCTCGCCGCGTGCATACATATTATGAACGCCCTGGCCCAGTATTATCCGCGCCATTGACTCCTGAGACCATGTTGAGTCGGGTGAGGATGTGTTGAATAGTTTCTCCCTGAGTCTCATATATTCTGCCCTGTGTGTGGGGAAGTCCTCGTGCCAGTGCATCTGGTTGAGCAGCCCGTTGTGTCCGTATGGAGACTCACTGACCACGTACAGCGCGTGCGGGCTCTGTGCCAGTCGTCGCGCCACAGGCACACGCTCACCATTGTATGGAAACGCGAGGATTACCCTTTGCACGCTTGTGCTTGTGAGTGGCTCGCGGTGTACTGCCTCTGTGTATGTGGGCAATTTGTACGAGCGAGTAGTCTCAAGAACAGGTTGCAATTTATTGTGTATTGCAAAATTGGTATACAAATTAAACAACTCCATGCACACTGAGAACACAGCCATATACACCATTACAAACTACTTCATGCCATGCCACCACCAAGACGTGTGTATATATATGTAACCACCCACATCACAGATGCTAGCTGACAATGGAGAAATCCATCCACAGAAAGGTCTTCGTGTCGAGTGCCAAGAAGTTCTGGTAGATGTTCCACAGTCGGTTCCCGCGGTAGAGGAACTTCATGGTGTTGACCATGACCGCTGCGGGCGTGTAGGCTGCGTTGTCGGCCATGCTGTCACAGAGCGCCTCGACATGCCCGCCGTCGTGCACCACGCCAAACAACGTCTCGAGCCACCGTCTGGCCTCGTGCTTGGCGTCTGCAGAGCACGAGAGCAGGATGCGCATGTTGCTGTGCTGCGTGCTGTTGCGGATGTACTCGTACTGGCACTCTGCCAGTCGCAGCAGACACCAGGTCTTGAAGCCTGGCGTGAAGTCCCAGCAAATAAGAGCATCATTCAAGCAGGCCACCATTGTGGAGGCCCACTGGCCGCCCAGCCGTGATCGTCCCGGGCGAGTTGCCGTAGGCCGCCAACACTGTGCTGAAGCTCACGCTCGCGTTCACGGCGCGCGTGCTCTGCACCAGGAAGGTCACCAGCGTGCCCAGCTCGCCCTGGGTGGGCGCCTCGGGTGGCACAGGCGTCATGTGCACCTCGTCGCGCCCCATTCCGAAGGCAACCTGCACCACACCAGCCTGGTACACGATGCTCAGCACTGGGGGTGTGCACTGCGCCACCAGCGCCAAAACGTTGCGGACAGCCCCAATGTCCATCACTAGTGCATGGTCGCTGCCTGCGAGCAGGGTGTAGAGCGCCTTGACAATCTCAACGCCTGCCACCACCCTCCAGGAAGAGACCACTGAGAGCTGCTGTCCCGGCAGCACTGCCAGTATGCTGCTCTCAGAGACCAGCGTGGTGTCCCCAAAGAGCAGGCGGTCGCAGGCCAGCAGGTCCATCAGCGTGACAAGCTGCATATTGGGTATGCGCGTGTGCATGCTGAGGGCCGGCCCCCGCGCCCGCGTGTGCAGCTGGAAGATCCTGTCTCCGCCCAGGAGGCAGTGCGCCAGGATCAGGTCGTTGTCAAACTGCTCCAACGGGATGTACTGTAGCTCGTTGCTCGAGAACATGTAGGACATTGAGTGCGTGGTCCGCATGCTGAGGCTGCGGCTGGTGAACCAGTGCGTGTGTACGTCCCCTTCTTCTTGAGGAACATCCCGCTGGTCTTGGTGTACACGCCCCCCTGGTTGTAGATGCGCCACTTGCTCTTGACAGCCCCAATCTCGATAAAGACAGCGTGTGTTGTGGTGTGCACGATGTACGACGACTTGGCGCCCGCCGTCTTGAGCCACTTTTTCATTGTCTGCTCACCCGCACACCTAGAGTACTTGGTCACCTCAAAATCACACGTGTTGTAGTGCTGCAGCAGCTGCAGCGTGTCCAGCAGGGAGATGCCTCTGGTGTCTTTCGGGGCGCTCCTACCCCACTTCCTCTTGCCCATCTCCAGGATGCCCTTGATCTGCTGCAGGAACGCCTTCAGCTTGTCCTGGCTCGAGGTGATGGGCAGCAGGGCCGCGTATATCATGGTCAGGGTCCCGCAGAACCCGTACTTGCGCAGCGAGGGAGGGCACTGCTGACGCACCATCAGCTGTGGGACAGCGCTGCATCAGCCTGTGCGCACCAGGCTCAAATGTAACCAAAAAACAATATCAGTGATGCATCCAGGCAAGTCCGCAGTATAGTTCCAGGTATAAAAGACGTGTCTATATCTGGCCACCATAAGCCAGTCTGAATGGCAGCGCTCAGGTTCGATTTCCACCCAGAGGCTGACGACCACGAGACTGACAATGACAAGACTGACGACCACGAGATTGACGACGCCCCCGAGGTGACTCCCTGGCGAGGCATTGGATATCCCTTTCCCTGTGCCATGTATGAGATCGAGGATGAATTCATACCGCAAGGCATTTATTAAATATGGGTCTCGGGGACATTCTCCACAAATTGTTGCTAGCTGGTATGGTGAGCATGGACATTGTGGTGTTATTACTGTTGGTCTGCTGTATGGTGTGAGACACCCAGTGTGTCGCTGTTTTGGGTTACCTGTGTTGATTTAATATATTGATATTTCATCCGTTTCATTTTCGTCAGTGCCCGGTCTCGTACCCCATCTCATCCAGGTGCACGCTGAGCTCCACGTTCATACACCAGTCCCTCTTGACAGAGCCCTCGTCAGAGTCGCTAACTGCGCTCGCGGCGTCGTTGTCAGCGTCTGCGGATTCACAGGGTTCGCCAGTGTCTCCTCCTACCTACACACAGACAGAGTCAGTCATCCACGCCGAGTTACTCCATGCTGAGCTGCTCCAGCTGCCTCTCAAACTCCAAGGCAGCGTCCTCTCGCTCCTGCCCGCCGCAGCTCGCGCGCAGCTGCTCCAGCTGCTGCACTGAGATGTCTCTCTGGATGTGCTCTGCGTCGCTGTCGCCCTCTGCCGTGTTGAAGACAATGAGCCCGTCGTTGGCCAGCATCGAGACAATGGCCAGCTTCCACAGAGCGGTGTCCAACGACTCAATGATGTCTGCAAACTCCGTCTTCTCAATGGTGTTGGTGGCGCGCAGGCTCGCGAGCAGCCCCACCCGCAGGCTTTCCGAGCGCAGTCCACACACCTTCTCCTCAAACGCGTGCATCTGGTTCTGCATCTGGCAACACAAGGGCGCCATCTTATATCACCAAACACACAGTTTACACACCTCGATGTTCCGGCGCACAGAGCACGTTCTCGCTGGCAAAGTCCAGGCAGAGCGTCTCGACCGTGCCATCCGCATGCACGTGGGCCTGCAGCAGCCCTGCCACAGAGGACGTGGTCACGCACGCTGTGCCAGGCAGCAGGACCACCTGGCCCCGACCTGTATTGACCAGCCGCATTCTTGCAAAAGGAACTGAGCGAGGCCGCGCCCAGCACGGTGCTCATATGCAGGTTCAATTGATAAAAATAACCGCGTCCTCGGCATTTGTGGCCCAGTGCATCAACACCAACACGATCCTGCAGTTCTCTGTCAGCACCCAGGGCTCGCTCAACAGGGAGCGCCTGCGCGAGGGACAGACCCTAGCGTTCGCTGATGCCAAGTTCGTGCCCCGCACGAACTTTGTGCATGGAAGCATCACTGATGGGTACCTCTATAAAAGGAAGCGGATCCGCCTCGTCTAACCACCACAGCGCCATGCCCTCATACCAGGTGCGCGTCTTGACAGCCAACAACGTGGCGCTGACGCAGCACCTCAAGGCCCCCTCGCTCATGCGCGTGCTGCCTGAGCTCTCCTCCCTCTGCGAGGAGACCGTCTGCAAGTTCAGCAGCTCTGTCAGCTCCGTGTGCGTCGACATCAGCGCGCACACGCAGAAAACGCGCCTTCCGCTTCACCAACATATGCGGCAAGATTGTGCACTACGCACACCCCGAGTTCTACAGGCCCAGCGTGCGGGCCCTCGTCACCGAGGCCAAGAACGAGTTCTGGTGCTCCAACTCGCTCTACAGCGCCAACTGCAACCTCGTCACCACGCGTAGCCGCACCAACACGCTCTTCTGGGGCCGGCACGACACCACCCGCATCCTGCAGTGCATCGAGCACGCCTTCGTCCCCGAGGCCGTCAAGGAGGCCACGGTGCACATGCTGGTCTGCAACGTCCGTCTCGCGCACCCCTTCAACGTGCTGTGCACCTTCATCAACCAGATGATGAAGCAGGACGCCCGCTGGGAGTACGTCACGGACCTGCTCTCCGAAGAGCAGGCCTACATGAAGAGCCTGCGCCTCTCTTGGGAGTCAACCCGTTCGTAGCCAACCAGAGTGCGATTTTTTTATCCTTGGGTGGTTCGTGCAGAGGTTTATACCCGTGACGTTGAGGCCTCGTTTTTAATCTTCCTCAGCCTGCATTTGGACTCGTGAATATACAGATCCAGGATGCACGTGCCTTGATGGAAACCTTTGCGAATTTGCCACAGTCAACGCGTTCTATTTATATGACATGGCCCGATATCTGGAATGTAGGTAAGTTTCGCGGGCAGCGACAGGAAACAGATGACAATAAAAACCTCTTTTACATGCTCAAAGCAGTGGGCAACACAGCCATAGAAAATGAACCTGTGGGAGTCTGATTTATCAACCCACCTCCAGACTTACACCCCTTCTCCGGCAAGTTTATGGACCTGGTAGATCGATCTGGGGTATACTCTTAAAGTTTTTGAGCTTGGGCGCTCCTGCCATAATCGAAGGTGGGATCCATTCGTATTTGGGACACCTATATATATAATGAGTATATACATTTCACATTTGTTTGTGTCAGTGATGTGAAGGTTGGTCTCTCATCGTTGTACTTGTCCCTGTGGTTCCTCTCAGATCTTGCGGAGAATTATCCACTTGTGATTTGGGGTATCTTCACGCGTGTCGTGGTTGTAGCTGTCCATAGAAGGAACATGCTTGGATGTGGAGTTGTCTTTATTCCACAGTAATACTTTTTTACCACGCTTCGGGATAAATATTTTTGAATGTGTACACTTCGTGTGTGTTGCTTTGTTTTATTGACCGAGGTTGAGGAAGATTAACAACAAGGCCTCCACGTCACGGGTCTAAACCTCTGCACGAACCGCCCAAGGATAAAAAAATCGCACTCTGGTTGGCCACGAACTGGTCGACTCCCAATTTTTAGTGTTGGCTAGTAGTGAGTCCATCTTTACTGAGATTACTGAGTCCACATACTTTAGTCTAATATGTAGACCCCAATTGAATTTAAATATGAAAGTGACCAAAATATTATACCATCAGTTCTTGTTATTGGACGAATTCCGTTTTTTGTGAAACATATTTTACTACATATCAGCGGTCCGTGGCCAACAAGAGTGAGATTTTTCCATTCTTGGGCGTTGAAAATTTCAGAGATTTCTTCGTGGCAAAGGTGTTTTTCTAAACTAAAAATGTCAAATCCGAGAATTTCATGCACAGTGAATGGAGTGAGAAGAAATTCTTGAAAGGATCACAAAATAAGACTACGCTTCTGAAACAAGTGTTGAATGACAGATCTTTTGCTCATGCAGCTGCCATCTTATAGGAAAATGCTAGCAAATGAATTTAAATATCAAAATTTGAGACTACAAGCATTTTGATTATCAGCCAAGATTCTTAGTAGTGAATGTTGATACTTTAGAACTCTTGCGTGCATGTAATTGTAGCGCGCCAGCTGCATGGATACAAGGTCTATCTTTTGGTGCTTTTTTCAAAAGTGTAGCCTCATTTTGTAACCCCTAATACCTATGAAGAACTTCTCGCGTCTCCAGTCACTGTGCATGAAATTCTTGAATTTGACATTTCTATTTGAATAACACATTTTTGCCTCGGAGAAATATCTGAAATCTCGTTTTTGCAACTTCGAGGCATGAATCAAGGAAATTGACTTCAACAATTTGGTCGGTTTTTAGCAAGGACCTTGAATCCACGTGAATCAAAAGATTTATGTTTTGACAATACCAAGTACCAAAATTTTAAAATAAACCGTGCGGAACAATGATTCGAGAAATCCCTCTGTCTACGAACTGTCGAGTATTGCAGGTAGCTACAGGAAGCTACCTGCAGCAGCGCGTTGCAAATCCCAGGGGAGACTCACTATGGGCCCTATTCTTTCATTCTTTCCAATGGAGGATTTTGGCCGGATGATTTTTCAAAAAAAAGTTCCCCTGGTTCCAAATCTTGATGAAATAATGTCCCATGGTAGCGGCGAATCGCGGTGCTGAAACCACTGATGCTAGATCTGGCATAGCGTATGCTCTGGAGCACAGGTTCCGTGGCAGGTGCATATGACACCGCCGCACTACGAGACTAATCCACTTTCAGCATCTCATCTTCCGGCGCTGCGCTGCGTACAGTCGGACATTAATTTAAAAAAAATGAGTCCCAAAGGACAGATTAAATACCAGCCAAAGTTCTCCCTGGGGATCACAAGAGAGAGCCTCTCCCCTGAGATTCACAGCACGCAGTACCTTTATTTTAGTATTGGCAGCGCTGCGTCCTCCCCCGGTACTAAATTTGCGGGAATCCCAACTTTTCGCAGAATTTTGATGATTTTCTCGGCAATCCCTGGGAATCCGTCGGAAATGGAATTTTTGTACCAAGGAAAAGTGTCAATTGCAGGGCACGTGTCGGGAAATGAGCGCTATTCATGACGTTGTGTCTCTACGCGAGGTGAATGCAGATGGACGAGAGCAGATGCGGCTGCACACCAGCACTGGCACAACAGATTGAATCTCCAAAATGCCCGGATTTCTCGCACAGTCAAGTTGAACGTCAAGTCTCCCAAATGCCCAGTCGTTTCAAGGTGGACTTGTTTCTTTTTATCGTTGATTTTTTTTGCAGTAATGCGTCACGGTCGCACGACTAAATTTGCTCCGGTAAAAAGTCTCCGATTCTCCAAACTTTTTCTCGGAATTCTTCTTTCCGAATTCCGTTTTACTGTGTTCTTTCCTCTGGGCAGTGGATTCATGAATCCCCCCCCTTCAGGTTTTTCAAACCGCGAAAGGAAAAGCCCCCAAAGAGGCCTGGGGCGGTCACTTGAGCGGATGAGGCATCAATGTAACTTTTCTGCACCCCCATGAGCCCCAACTTAGCGCAATGTGTTGTCTTACTCTGATTCAGATTGATCCTATATGATTTGCATCTGATCTTTAATGGCTCTTTGTCCACATTACTCCAACCTGTCCTCGCCTCTTCCTATCCGCTGTGACAAGATTTCTCGAAAAGGGCAAGTATTCCAATCGTTTGTGGTGATTGGTTTTATGAGAAAGCTGTTTGAGGTGTTGTAAAATCCTGAGAATTCGAAAGAAATTTGAGGTGTAGTAAAATGCTGAGAATATGGAGGAAAAATCCGCTGAAAAGAGTTTTGTCCTTTTCACAAGAATACTGGGTTTACTTTGACATTACTTGAAAAAGATCTTAAGAATCCGAATTCTGAGGAGAGTTCAGAAAATCGAGAGACTTTTTCTGTGAGCAAATTTAGTCCTGCGGCCGGCGTCAGGTTTCAACGCGTTTCTCAGCTGTTGCTGCCGAGCTGCTCATTTCCCGACATACGCCATGCAACAAACATCTTTTCTTGGTACAAAAATGTCATTTCCGACGGATTCCCAGAAAATATTGAGAAAATCTTCGAAATTCCTGCGAACAGGCTGGGATTCCCGCAAATTCGTTCAGTACCAGGGAAGGACACAGTGCAGGTAGTCAGCGGGAGATCCCTCCAGTTAGATTTCTGCTGTTATCACCAATCAACTCTGATCAACCATAACAGCAATCTTTCCATGTGTGGCACTTTCTTGAAGAATTTGCTCCCTCCTCCGGATATTTGTGAATTACTGTCAATCCAAAATGAGGCCTACAATTTGAATTTGAGTGCAGTCACTTGAGAATTTGGTTATTTCAACCCCAACATCGATTTTTTGTACCAAAGAATTGTAGAATCATAGTTTGCTTCCATCCCAAGGGCCGTTTTTTGGACAATCAACACTGGAATGGTGCGGGGAGCGACTGCGTGGCAGCCATAAGGGAAGGAGTGATTCCAACACACCAGTACCAGCTCGCTCCTCCAAGCACCTGATTGCGTCAGCGGGGAATGTGATCGCAATCCTTTTACCAGCGGCGGGAATCGAACCCACGTCGGTACCAAAGAACCTTCTTACGACGGAAGCCTTATACCACTCGGCTACCGAAGTACTTATCGAATTCGATA
>Ga0105053_10010823_pt1 | contig 11286 bp, 20 predicted proteins | sample BON01_FD_78093 | JGI IMG/M metagenome (GOLD analysis project Ga0105053, IMG submission 78093) | Freshwater microbial communities from Lake Bonney liftoff mats and glacier meltwater in Antarctica - BON-01 | ecosystem: Environmental > Aquatic > Freshwater > Ice > Glacier meltwater | place: Lake...
ACACACACACACACACACACACACACACACACACACACACACAAACACACACAAACACACACACACACACACACACATTCACACGCACGAGTGCATATATTTATCACATGCACATGCGTGTGCGTGTGAGTGTGTGTGCATGCGGGTGTATAAGACAAACGATGTGCGTTAAGAGGTACTCAAAATATTGCTAGCCCAACGAGTGAGTGGGTAATGATGATGATGATTGCTTTTATTACTTTCAACACTAGTTTAGTACCCTTGATTGAGGGTGTATGTAGCTCAAACCCATGCAAACTCATCAAATTCTTTTGCTACTGGTATTTCTTTGCAATTTGTATTTTCTTGTCGCAGAACTCGAATTAAGGGATCAGCGACTGGCCGCTAGCGTGTGCATGAATGTTGATCTCACCGCGCAACTTGCTCTCTCTGCAGATGCCTTGCAGGTGCTTACATACAAACATACATGCATGCATACATGCATACACACATACAAACATACATACATACACACATACATAAATATGCACATATGTACAAACACACATACACACATGTACACACATACACTCGCTGGACTACACTTGAGGTGCCTTCTACATTCATACAAACATACAAACATACATACACGCATACAAACATACATACAAACATAAAAATATACATACACATATGTACACACATATACTCGCTGGACTACACTTGAGGTGCCTTCTACATTCATACAAACATACATTCATACATACACGCATACACACATACATACAAACATACACACATACATACATAAATGTACACATATATACTCGCTGGACTACACTTGAGGTGCCTTTCAACCATACTAGATGAAATCCTTACTGTGTACTTATGTGGCCCTTACTTTGAGTAATCACTAGCACACCGCAACACACCACAACACACTGCACCTCACCAGTACTGCTCTCATTCTAGTTACTGCAACACACCGCAACACACCGCACCTCTAATCCTGGTCACTGCAACACACTGCAACACACCGCAACACATTGCAACACACCACAACACACTACACCACAGTGCAACACAGTGCAACAAGTACTACTCGCATCACAGTTGCTTGGGCGCAGCTGATTGTTTTCAAGTCCAATGAAAGCGTGATATACAATATGATACAAAGCAATCTTGTAATCAAGCCAACAACCCCACTTCCATGCAACACAAAAAAACACATTGCCAGGCCCACACGCTGGCGCTGCACGACAAAGACGGGCTAGTATTATCGCATCACCAGTCTCTGCATACTGCCGAGCGCGCCATTGAGGCACTCGAGTCACAGAAAGAAGACCTCAAACGCTCTCTCCGCCAGGTCTGCTATGCTATACACACACACAAACATAACAGCAAAAAAAATTCACGCAATTTCACACACGCGCACACTAAACACAAATAGGCGCAGCAATCGGAAATCATGGAGAGGGCGCGCGAGTCAAAGGACTTGCAGAAAGACTCCAAAACACAACAAGAGCTGCAACACAAGCTGCAACAGCTGCAGGTTGAAGTGCAAGAGAAAAAGGAGCAGTTGCAATTCAAGGATGCTGCGCTGCAGCAGCATTTTAAAAGAGAGGCAGAGTATGAAGAGGGAGAGTGTGTGAGGGAGAAGGAGACAGAAAGAGAGAAGGCTTGCAATCTCTCTGCATCAGTATTGCAGAGAGAAAGAGAGCGGGTGTGTGAGAGACTTGAAGAGGAGAGCGACAGTCTGATGAGAGAACGCGACGCATTACTGCATGCAAATAACTTGCTCCGGCATCAGTTAGACGCTCTCCAGAAACACAACGGCATGTTGCTGCGTGCTGCCGAGGCAGCGGCGATGTCAGCTACCGTAGCAACAGCAGAAATGTCGACAGCATCAGCATCAGCATCAGCATCTGGAAAAGAAGATGGAAATGCTTCTCATGAAAATGCGCAAAAGCTTCGACAGGACTTGGCAGCAAGAACAATAGAGCTAGCAGCAGCAGAAGCAAATATGGAGGCGCAGAAAATGAAACATCGCGCCACTATAAGCGAACTGGTACAGGTAGAGGAACAGCTGGACGCTTACAAGATCACATTGCTCGACGCTGAGCGCGCGCTAGAAGCATGTGTGAAGGAGCGAGCGGAGGAGAGGGAGACAGACATGCGGAGTAACCAGGAGAGGCAGAGGGCGGAAGCAGCAGCTCGATATGCAACTGATTGGAGTGACCGCCAGCATGACAACGAAATGGAGAGCCAGCAAGACAAAGAGAGGCAGATGCAATGGTATGTGAGTGAGACAGCTCGGTATGTGCAACTGCTGGAGGCCCATCGCGAAGAGCTTTCTCACAACAGAGCATTGATCGAGAGCCTCCGAGAGGACAAGCGTTTCGTCAAGAGTGAACACGCCCAGGAGATTGATGAGCTGATGCGGCGATTGGACGCCGAAACGCAGACCGCCTCGTTTGCTGTGTTGTCGGTCGAGTCATCACTGCGCAGTGCGATGTCTCAACTTGAGCGCTCGCATGACAGAAGTTCGCCATCTTCAAGCTCTGCTGGTCACGATCCCGGGATTGTGTATTCAAAGCCTGCTTCGTCGTCGGCTGCTGTTGATGCTCGACCGATTCCTGATACGCCTCGTAGCGCTGCTGGCTGTGCTGCTGCTGCCACCCGTGCCGACGGTGGTGCTAGTGGAGGAGCAACGGTGGAGTGGGAGATTGCAGCATGCAGGGAGCTCGTCAAAACGATTTCGACAAGTGTGCAGCAAGAGTTGTGTGTAGCACATGGTGTGGTGTGTTTGCCGAGTTTGTTGCCGACTTCTACAACCTTGGGACTTGTCTACGACCAATCATGTCGGGTGTCTCGTGTTTTGGTAGGAGGTCCTGCTTTTTTGTCGGGCAAGATTCATGAGGGCGACATACTCGTGGCCATCAATGGAATTGCACTTATCGGTCTGGAGCAAGGTGTTGTTCTTGCGTTGCTCAAGGGTGAGGACGATATTCCTGGTTCAGAATGTCGAGTTGAGGTTTGTTTTGTATTTGTGTGTGCTTGCTTGCGCTTGCACGCATATGTGTGGTGTGAGTCTTGCGTGTTCGCTGTGATTAAGACGTTGTCAATGCATACACTTCAATGCACACCAAAAACGCACGTGCTAAACATCACAGGTGAAGAATGCACAATCTGGTAGTGTGGAGACTCTAGTGTTGGCAAGGATGGCCAATGATGTCATGGCACATAAGCGCCAAATGTTTGACGCCATTGATCGAGTCATGAACCGTTTCAAGACCAAAAAAGATGGCGATGGTGCTAGGTTAAATAGAGAGAGGGAGCGAGAGAGAACTGTGTCTGTGCCTGTGCCTGTGCCTGTGCCTGTGCCTGTGCCTGTGTCTGTGCCTGTACATGTGTGTCCATGTTTGATTGTGTGTATATGCACGCACGCACACAACGCATATATTGATACAAATAAGACATTTAATCAAGAATGAAACAGTCGTATTAATGCATATACTGATGCACTGGTTGACCCAATTTGTTCAGATTGGTTGAAAAAATATTAGATCTCTGGACCAAGACAATCACCGAGCAGCACCAGGTGTGCAGTGCACTCCAAAATTGAATGTTTCTGCTATACTACTATATCATGCATATATGTATCCACAAATATTCTTGTGAATGGGTCCCCTCTCTACTGACTGTCACAACACTTGGCCCTTCATCCTGCACACACACACATTGTAGTATGATGCGCAATTGCAGGCTAGGATTCTAGGAATGCGGCAGCACACAGAAGTGCACTTGCAACAACTGTCCACCCTGCTGCAGAATCTTTCCGCACAGCAGCATAAAACGCAGGAGTTGTCCCCTGAAATACAGCTCGAGGCTGTTGGAGGAGGACACGCAGAAGCGGAGGGCAATGGATGTGGGGTGGAAGGGTTGGGTGAGGGGGGAGCGTGGGGGCTGGGGGTGGGGGAGGGGTGGAAGAGCAAAAGGATATTGTTACCTCTGACGACAAAGATACTCCGTGAGCGAGAGCAGAAAAAACAAGAAGGGCAAAATCCGATTTCAGAGGTGTTGATGGCACAGGATCCAATAATAGCAGCTTCTGCAACTGCAGCTCGAACTGAGTGGGGGGGTATTGATACAGTCGAAGAAAAGATATCTTGGAGGCAAGGGAATGCAAAGGGAGGGGAAGAACCTGTAGATGGTGAAGGCACGGGCGTTTCCGTAAGTCATAAGCAAGTTGTTGAGGTAGAGGCAAAGGAGGCGCAGAGGCAGCATGTTTCACCTGCAACACTTGCAGCAGCTGCAGCAGCCGAGGTGTCGGCTGCTATTGTGCCCAAAGACCGTGAGAATGCACGAGAGAAGGCTCGGGTAAGTCATTCCCCCCCTATACAGTCATTCTTGCTTATTTTTCATCTCGTACATGTTTGGCCCAAATATGTCGTAGATCAACATTTAAGAATGCAAAGCAGCATGTGAATCCCGCCAGAGGTGCTGATGTACGTGTAGAGCCTTCTGTAGCATATAATGTGTGTTTCTTCGCTTATCTATGTTTGTTTGTCTCTCGCGCTCTGTCTTGCTCTTGCGCCCTCGTTCTTTTGCTCTTGCACACGCTCTCTTTTTTGCTTATGCTCATGCTCTGTTACTCTCGCTATTGCTTTCGCTATCGCTCTCTCATTCGCCACTTCCCCCTCGCCCCTTCCCCCTTTCTTGCTTCACCTCTTTGCTCCCCTTCCCTCTCCTGCAGCGATTTCTCAAGCGATATGAAGCTTCGCGAGGATCTCAGCCATCTTCGGCACGCACAACAGTTGTAGAATCAGAGGCTGTTGCAGCAGCAACCTCCACACGGGCAGCAATAGCAGAACAAAGTGTGGCATACACTACGGCAGCATTTGACGCAGCAAATCGCGCTTCAGCAGCAAATGAAGCCGAGAAGACCCGAGGGTCAGGAAGTCTGCGCACGCTTACACGCAACTCAATCGATCCCAAATGATATGCGTTCCAACCATGCACTTCAGCGAACGATTTTCATACCATGATGATGAAGATTGCATTGTAGTACTTCAAAAAGTAGTCTAGTTACCTTAGTGGAGGGTCGGTCTATGCTACTCAAATCCATTTGGATTCAAGGTCTTGGTATTACGTTCACATCATTTGCTTTTCTTTTTCGGAAGATAAGATATGTTAAAAGAAAAAAAACAATTAATCCAGATTTCGTTCTGCCGCCCAGCAAATGCTCACGTCTGAGTACCTCACATTCAGCGTGTGTATGTGCGTGCGTATACACACACATACTCCAGCCCACTCTCCAACCCCCGTCCAAAATAGAGGAGCACATGCACTGGTGCTCAAGACACCTATTTAGGGCATGCCACACCCACTACAACAAATACACATGCACCCGCACATGCACGCCTATGCCGACGGTGCAGCAACAACTTTGCCATGAAAATATTACAAGCTACAACAATTTTCACATTTGATTGGTTGATCAACTTCATTCCACTCGAATGCAAACAATCCGGAATCTTGAAAACTTCATTTGTTCTGACTACAAACAAAAAACATTGAGTTGAACCATGATGATCATTAGCTGAAATGAACAACCCAACGCAGACCAGGCTGGTTTGACACCCCAGAACGTCGCGCAGCCCCTGCACTTCATCTCCATCCAACCTCCTGTGTCTGCTCACTGTACCCCTTCGTTCTGCTCTAAAACCTATCAAATTTTACGCCAGCTTATGACGCTGTCGCGTCTGCCTTGTCGCACAAGCATCACCCGATAATTCGCGCTAGCGTGGGCTCCAGCCAGCTGGTCTATAGCTCGCCCTCGTAGCTGGCTACGGAGCTGACCCATGATAGATTTATATTTCGCAATTCTTTTGGTGGCGTTTTCAAAAAAGGAAATTAAAACTGCTGTGTCAAAGGCACACGTAATTCGTGTGCGTGTTTATATGAGATATATATGCATACATATATACACACGCACACGTATATATAGTGGTGCACTATACGGTAGAAACTACCCCCCCAGCCTGTCCCTACGATACGGAGCACAACTGCAAAAGAGAGGGGGGAGGGGGGGGGACAAATACAAATGGAAAAGGAAATGGGATGGAGTACTTTACGAGACAAAATAACTCGTCATACGTCCCTGAGAGCCGGAGAAAAGACGTCTCGATGTCTTGTTCACTCTTCTCGTGACAAGCGTGATCAAGAGGGCCTTTTTCACTGTCAAACAAACAACTTTTTAGAATGTTTTTTCGAATTAATTCGGTAATGAATTAATTCACTGATTCAACCCATGGTTTTTGTTATGCGGCACTAGCCGCGGATGTTGAAAACGTGAGATTGGTTTCGAACTGCAGGGTTAGGGTAAGCCAGCTTTTCCTCCCAAAATCTGCACAGGCCCATGAGGATAGGACCTGTGTGCTTCCACACACGCTCTTTCCAAAGTTCTCCTTTCCTTCTTCCCCCTCCCTCTCTCTCTCTCTCTTCTCTCTCTCTCTCTCTCTCTCTCTTTCTATTTGTCTTTGCCTCTTTCTCTCTCTCTTTCGCTCTCTCGCTCTCTCTCGCTCTGTCTTCGCTTTCTCTTTCTCTCTCTCTTTCTCTCAGTAATTTTTGATCTTTCTCTAGTACATGCTGCCTTCCCCTCCTCTCTCTGATTCTCAAGCTCCCCTTGCTCTCTTTTCCCGCCATCATTCTTCAACCTTTTATGACTATGGCTGGTGGTACGTGTTTGACACCGTCCCGAGTCCCCTGAACATTGGCAATCTTCAACGGTTCAGGCACATGGCTAGTGCTCACGACAATCGTCATGTGACTCACAACTCGTCGATCAACACTAGCCATTCACCAATCGTCAATTGTAATCGTCATTACAAGGCTTACTCATCAACTGAGTCACCACATTTCCGTTGTCTTTTGTCACTCGTCCTTTCTGACTCGCTCTCTCACTTTTCCCCTCCTTTTTTTCCTCCTTTAATTCACCAATCACCACTCTCATCACTTGCCACTCGTCGCTCGCCTCGTCAATCATCAATCATTATGCTTCAATCGTCATTCTGCCATCCGTCTTTCGTTAATCATGACGAGTCTCAATCAGAGATTGTCACAGCAAAGGAAGCCATCATCGTCACGTACCACATGTCTACATATCTACAAAAGGTGGGATTCAACTCCTTGACGTGTGTGCCCAGTGGCCTACCTTCGTTTTGATGTTTCTTTCCCCAATATCAACGCAACACACAGTGCCGCCACGCACTCAGCTCTCGCCCCTGCTGATGCAAACATAGTCTCAAATACCCCCATGCGTGCACGTAGAAATTCTCACAAGCGAGCCTGCTGTTAGATTCACTCTATAAACAAAGAGTTGTATAGTTATTTCGCAATTTCAACGCCACGCACAGTGCCACCACGCACCCAGCTCCTGCTGCTGCAAACAGTCTCCACTACCCCCACGTGTGCAGGTAGAAATTCTCACAAGCGAGCCTGCTGTTAGATGCACTCTGCAAACAAGCAGTTGCATAGTTATTTCGCGATTGTGAGAATGTGCAACTGAACAGAAATACATATGACCATAGCACATTCCTTACACAGATGCATGATGACTATAGCACATTCTTCTTATTATGCATTTTACGTGTAGAACATGCTTCACTCATATGCCACATGCCTCGCTCATATGTGACATGCCTCACTCATACGTGACATGACTCACTCATATGTGCTGAATTTGGAGAGTTTTGAGCAGAGCACATGGACAAGAAAATCGTGCAACTCGAACAGATGATAGACGTGCAAAAGGATATGTTGGCTGAAAGTCGTGCTTGAAAGGCACAAGCGACGAAGCGCTGCGTGTTGCTCTTGCTGCACCGCAGCAGCTGCTAGAGAAGGGAAAGGAGGAAGAAGAGGTGGAGGAAGAGGAGAGGGAGAAGGAGAAGGAGATGGAAGAGGAGGGAAAGACGGAGGAGGAGGAGGAGAAGAAGGAGCCAAGACTTGACCCCATTCTGCTATTAGTGTGTGCCCTTAAGCTTTGAGTCTGCCGAGGAATTCTGGGATGCCGCCGTATTCCACTGCTGACCAAACATCTCGCATCAATGATCCTGATTCGATCCACGGGAACTCCCGAGGAGTTTCTTCAACTAATTTGAGTTGTTTCGTTCCTCATGCTTGCATCCCACTTTTCTCTTCAGCGATTCTAGCTTCTGTCCACCATCCTGCACACATGGCCCATGCAACTATTGTTTTGAATTTAGGCCCAAAGAAAATGTCCTGGAAACGATTTTTGCTGGCTGCTTCCGCTCACTTTGACGAATCCATTTCCTGCATTCCAGGCATCGCGCTGGTTGCGCCATCCTTTTCCACTGAAAGAAATGTTGCTCACCCTGTGTAAAGACAAAACTTACTTCACACTGTTTGCACGTTACAGTCATGTTCTGCAGTGAGCTTTTTGCCACTGTCAGTGTTTGCTGCGGTGATGCAACTTTCTCAGTCAGCATTTCATCCTTAGGCATCTATATTTGAAGTCGCAGAGAGAAAATACGCCCATTTCGATGGTAAGATCGGAGTCTTTAGCATGTTGATGAATTATGTTTTATCGCAAGAGCGTATGATCGATATCAGGCTTTTGATTGCAGTGCGCTTTGTTCGTGTTATGGTCCATGTGCCGTCATCCACATTTGATTTCCCAAGTAGAACGCTCATTCTTGGGCATGGCAAATTTTTGCAGTTCTTTGATTCTTCTTTTTTTCAGAGATGGCAGCAACTCTCACAGATTTGCTCAAAAACTCATCAAGCCAACAAACCTTAACGTGGTCTGTGGAGTGTCAGGTCATTGGTTCACATCAAGCAATAGCTCACGTCAGCACCGGTCCTGTGTCATTTCAATCCGGCCCTCCGAACGGCAGTTCATATTGATGCCAGTCAAAATGCAGTGGAAGCGTTTCTCCTGCAATGGCAGAGTAGCGAGATTAGCCCTCGGCAGGTGGCATTTATGTGACGCAAGCTCTCTGGGGCTCAATACCAAAATGGTGCTCGCAGTGTTCAGGCACTGACAGCGCAGGTGGCATTACAGACTGGGAGAACCAATCTGCTGGGCGTCCAGTTTAAAGATTAGGGTTTGAGATCTACTCGGATCATGTCAGCCTGAAGTATCTGTTTACACATAAGGAGCTGTCACAGCGCAATTTGCGACTTTGTAAGTTCATGGCACACTTCAATTTCACGGAAATGCGCTATGTGCCAGGCCCTGATAACGTAGTGCCTGAATTCTTGTCACGTCTGTGGGTGGAAGAGCATGGCCAGGACACGGCTGCCATTTGACCGCTGCATTTGCTGTCTACTGCTCCACCAGTGCGGCACACGTCTCTGCAAAGCCTACGTTAAGATCCAAGCTCCTTGGTACGTTAAAATCCAAGCTCCCGGCAATTTGGTAGGGATTTTGCCGACGTGGAAGGGCAGTGCGGCAGTGCAACGGCGGGTGGGGGCGTGTGGCCTATGGGCTACACCATGCCAAGAGGGTGAAACATCTCTGCATACGGTGAAGCGGCTGCAGTCAGCATTCACACGTGACCCAACGGCGGAGCCTATCTTCACTCAGGTGTCACAGCAGGGTGCAGTGGAGCTTTGGCGGAGGGATATCCCGGAGGCAGCAATCCAGTGTGAGACACAGGCGAGTGCGAACAATGTTGTGGGATTTTGGAGTCTAGTGTAGATTAGATGACAATGCCATTTTCAGTACAGCGTGCGGACCAGTAATCGAGCAGGATGGTCTGCTTGCAGTTTTGCGGTCCGCCTCAGTGCAGACTCCGTTGAAAAGTGATATTCAAGCAGCTGTGCCGCAGAACCCATTTTTAAAGCAGGCGAGTGCGTCAGTCAAAGCAGCCGGTGACAACTATTTCCGAGATTTTTTCTTTGACAGCGACAAAGTCTTGTGCTACCAGAGGGCTGAAGATTCAAAGTCGAGAGTTTGTGCGCCTACAGTGTGTAGGGTGGCTGTTTTGCGAGCGGCGCATGGTGATAGTGTACTTGCTGGACTTCCCAGCGTTGGCCGCACATTTGCAGCTGTGGCACACTCATACAATTTGGTCCAGAATGTTTGAAGATGTGGCGCATTTCCTTCCTTCCTATAAAACGTGTGCGGCAGCCAAAAGCTCAAATCAAAAGCGTATGGGGGCAGAGTTCTACTCAGCGGTGCCAATTTAGCCATTCACAAGCTCGGCAATGGGTCTAATTGGACCTCTGCCTACGACAAAGTTGGGACATGATTGCATTGTGACATAGGTAGATTGCATGTATAAGACTATCGTGGCCAAGACGAACGCTGAGGATATTGCAACCTTGACGTTTAAAAAAATCTACTGCAGGTTTGGTCAGCCGTTGACTTTGAAAATGCACAATCATGTGCGTTTTGTTGGCGCCGCGTGGAGGGCACTGTGGAAGCTTTGTGGTACGAAACTAAAGTTTACTTCCAGCTATCATACGCAGTTGGACCCGGCAGAACGTGCTAATCGGCAGGTCTTAAAAGGATTACGGGGGGGCTGTGGCGATAGCAGTGCAGTATGATTAGTAGGATCTCGCTCTCCCACATAATACATTTGGTCTCAACAGTTATATCATTGCTGCCATGATTGATTGATGTTGCTTTTATTACTTCGTAAGAAATAGTCTAGTAGCTTTGCTGGAAGCTCTATGTGCTCAAATGTAGATTTAAGTTCTTGATGTTTGAAGTTTTTGCCGGAACCGAACCGACGATTTCGGGACAAACAGTCCTGCGCTCTGACCAACAAAGCTAGTTTTACATCGTCTCGGATTAAAGGGGTGAGTCCCTTCGAGTTTGCCCACGGATCTTCACCTTGAGTGCCCTTAACCATCGGGCGTGATGACACAGCGTCAGAAGAGCAGCCAAAAGAACCGATTGGGTTAGTCCAGCAGGTGGCCAACCTACATCTTGCGGCAGTAGAGAGTATGGCAGCAGGGCAGGTGCGCCTGGGCAAACTGTTACAGTCTCGATCTACACTGGATGTTGTCAAGGTAGGTGATCAGGTATGGCTGGACTCTAGTCACGTTAAGGTGGCTGTGCCCTATAAGTTGGCAGCGCGCTGGTTTAAGCCATTTGTGGTGTTGGGGGCAAGGGGTGCCCAGGTGACATTGGATTTGCCAGCTACGTTTGGTAAGGTTTTTTTTAATTTAAGAGTGTTTATTAAGGAGTAACCTCAGCAAGAGGAGCAAGAAACATTAAGATCGAAAGACACCCAGTTCGCAGCTGTTGAGCTCCCCAAATGTCTAGAGGGGCCC
>Ga0105053_10010824_pt1 | contig 11285 bp, 8 predicted proteins | sample BON01_FD_78093 | JGI IMG/M metagenome (GOLD analysis project Ga0105053, IMG submission 78093) | Freshwater microbial communities from Lake Bonney liftoff mats and glacier meltwater in Antarctica - BON-01 | ecosystem: Environmental > Aquatic > Freshwater > Ice > Glacier meltwater | place: Lake...
ATGATACACAGCTTGGCCATGTTTTCATCTTGATGACCAAATTGTTCTCAACACTTGGAACGCCAGAAGAACCCAACGGAATGTTTGAATGCAAGGCGATTTTCGCCAACAGCACAATCAAATTTCACAAAAATATCACTGATAAAATGTGGCAGGACACCCCGGAAGTATTCATGTTTTTTCAGCCTTCGATTAATGCCGTCAACGGCCTTATGAAATCACATCTGACCATAGGAGATGTTCACGAAGACGACACTTGTTGGAGTCAGACATGCACAATTGAGCGCTGTGTTGCCGCGGTCAAGAGTTTCACAGGACTAAATGTGCCGCATAGACGCAAATCCAATGGCGTAGGAGGCGCGGCTGAGGCGAACAGTCAAGGGAAGTCAGAACAAAGCGAGGAAGAGCAAGAGGAGGAGGAGGAGGAAGAGCAAGAAGAGGAAGAAAAGGTGGAAGGAGAAGTGGTGCAGAGACGGTATAATGTGGATTCTGATGATGAAGCCAGTGTGCCACAAAAGCCAAGCAGCAGCACAGACCTGCAACACTTTGCCAGTGTGGGCCAAAAGCGACAGGGGTCTCCCGAATCCCCGCCTGTCGCATCTGGAAACAGCGGTGTCTCGGAGAACAATAATGGAGGCAAACGTCGGGCCATACACACTGAGTCCGATGCTGTTCGTCCTTATGAAGGTTTGCCCCCACACTCTTTATTCCTAAGTACTAAGACATTCACAGCATCAGAGGCTGCATATGGATCCAAATCTTTGGGACTCTCAACCTCGACAGTCTTTGGACGCGTGGTTGCGTTTATTCACAGCAGCAATGGTATAGTCTGTGTTTTGTGTCGCATTTTCGATTTGCATGTGCACTCCACGCCCGAATTTCGTGTGTTTTATATTCTCGAGCACATATGTACGTACACACGGTACGTTTATTGAATCTACTTGTGATATGGAGAGTCCGGACATATGTCCCAGCACAGAGACATTTTTGTGTGTTGTGTTGTTGATTTAACTTTTGTTGTGATGACATAGAGGGCGGCACCGTCTTTGCAAACGGCAGACGTCTGCGCGAAGACTCTGTAGTTGTCCATTCGACTCCTACTACACAGCTGCCAATGCCTACCACAACATCAATGCCCACCACAACATCAATGCCTACCACAACATCATCCACTTCCTTGGCGTCATCATCTGCCCCCGGTAACATGGATATTTCTGGTGTCTCTATTATCAATTCTTGCGGCTTCTCCAATGCAGAGCTGCGACGTGCTGCAGCTGCAGCTGCTGCAGATGCTCGTATGGTAGCTAGTTCTACTGAAAGCGGGAAATCGGCTAAAGGTATTCATTCGAGTGAAACAAGCGAGGCTGTACATGCTAGTAAAAAACGTCGTGTTGATGAAGCCACAACAAGTGGCAGTCAGGGCGGAAACTCTAGTAGTATGGGTAGTGAGGCAGGAAGTGGTGTGGACAAAGCGGGAAAGAAAGTGTGTCGAGATGGTAAGGAGGCAGCAAAAGATGCGAGCAAGGTTGGAGAGAGAGAAGGTGGAGATGGTGGAATAGATGCGAGCAAGGTTGCAGAAAGCGATAGTGTGGGTGGTGAAATCGCAGGAAAAGATACGAGTAGGGTTGCAGAAAGTGTTGGTGTGGAGGGTGGAACAGCAGGAAAAGATGCGAGCAATGCGGGAGAGAGAGGTGGTGTGGAAGGTGAAAAAGCAGGAAACAATGCGAGCAAGGAGGGAGAGGGAGGTGGTGTGGAGGGTGGAACAGCAGCAAAAGATGCAAGCAATGTGGTAGAGAGGGATAGTGTGGAGGGTGAAACAGGTTGGAAAAATTCCTTGGCGTCAGCAGTGACAACAGGAAAAAATGCGAGCAATGAGGGAGAGGGAGATAATGTGGAGGGTGAGAGAAAGGATGTAGAGACAGGAACAAATGCGAGCAAGGTTGGAGAGAGAGAAGGTGGAGTGAGCACAGATGGAAAGCAAACAGATTTGAAAAGTGGAAAAGGGAAAGAGCTTGCAATTGATTCCGTAGTTGGCCCACGACAGCGCAATGCAGATGGACATGGAGGTGGAGGTGGGGGTGGAGGTGGGGGTGGACGTGGAAGTGGACGTGGAGGTGGACGTGGAGGTGGACGTGCACATGCGAATACAACCCTAGCAGTTGAAGGTCGACATGAAGGTGATACGGAGGGTGTTGTTGCAAATGGCGGTGGTGGTGGCGGTGGTGGTGATGGTAACGGTGGTGGTAACGGTGGTGGCGGTGGTGGTGGCGGTGGTGGTGATGGTAACGGTGGTGGTAACGGTGGTGGCGGTGGTGGCGGTGGTGGTGATGGTGAGGGTGGTGGTAACGGTGGTGGTGGTGGCGGTGGTGGTGGTTGTGACGGTGGTGGTGACGGTGATGGTGGCGGTGATGGTGGTAGCAAGATTTCCGGGGTATATTTAACCTCTGCTATAAGTCACTTCAACGAAAATTTCATGAAAATAGTCAAGCATTACGCGGAAATCGTTTATATGGAGCGAAGTGCTGTGACAAATAACGAGTCTGGAGAGCAGCAAAAATTACACGAAGATGAGCTTGAAAAGAAAAACTCCTTCTTGCTCGCTACTCAAGGTGAACGGGACGCAGCTAAAACTGCGCAAGATTTGGCAACTCAGAAGATGGAACAAGCAGTAGAGGCAGCACGGGTCGCCACCGAGGGGAAAAACGCAGCCGTAGAGGAAGCACGGGTCGCCACCGAGGGGAAAAACGCAGCCGTAGAGGCAGCACGGGTCGCCACCGAGGAAAAAAACGCAGCAGTAGAGGCAGCACGGGTCGCCACCGAGGGAAAAAACGCAGCCGTAGAGGCAGCACGGGTCGCCACCGAGGAAAAAAACGCAGCAATAAAGGTAGCACAGGTCGCCACTGCGAAATGTAAGGCATTGACCACGAAGAATAAAAGTCTGCTTGCTGCTATGACAGCTATGAATGATGATGACGCTGATGGCGCCAATGATGACCCTGAGATGGATAATGTTGATTCCACTGGCAATGAAGGCGGCGCTGGCCATGCAGTCGGTGGTGGTGGTGGGCACGGTAGTGCCATTGATAAGGTCACTACTGGCAGTGCCGAGGGTGGTATGTGAAACAATATTTCTGTATGAGCAGCATCTGTCTTGCTGTCAGATTTATCACGATCTGTAACAACTTCACAGAATCGTCGGGGGGTTAGGTGCAAGTCTCACAGCGTTTCGTGCTGTGACATGTGTCAAACACTAAGGAGAATCGAATTTGATAGTCACATAACATACATCGCACACTTTGTCATTTGTCAATGTCTTTGGCCATTTTCACCTGCCAGGCGATCTCTACGCACATTTGACACCCGGTTGCATGATTAAATTCGAATGCCTGTGCGTTTGGTGGTATTTTTTTTTGCATGCGTATTTGCTGTGGACTCTTCAAAATCCAGTGATGTTGCCGAATATTCTTTCATCCACCAGTGCCCGCACAGCAGACACGTGTATAGATCCCCAATTCAACGCTTGAGTGTTTTTATTGAATACACTAGTCGCCGGGCTTGCCATATACAGGAACGAGTTTGCCCATATATGAGCAGCGCGAAAAAAAAATGAAAAACTGCCACTCACATGGCAGTCCTAGCCATCCTATGCTGTGACTCCTGCTCCCTGCTTTACAATGTCAAATATGAATCCCGTTCTACAGCAGACACTTGTACTGGAATGCAGACTGAAGGAGCTTGAAACACAATTCGCCGTTTTCCAGCAGGAAGTCCTCGACGTCAACCAGCTGATACAACAAACCAACGAGATGCTCCGGCGCATGAACGCAGCCAACTTTACTGAAAAAGACGAAAATAACACAACCCCAGACACGAACAAACCACACACATACGTTCAAAAACTCATCTGCGAATTCGTCTACAACAACGCGACCATATTCGCCACACCCCCCATAGTGCAGCCTGCAGTTGGCACATCACAGCAATCCACAACAGAGCACTTTGATGTGTAAAGCAGCCCCATGCCTGGCTCGAACATAGGGAGCATTGCTGAGAAGACAATTGTATCTGGCATCGGCCGGCCTGAGCTTTGTTGCTTTTTGAAGGCCATCAATTAAAAACTTGTCGCACATTCGTCTCGCTTGAAACCCCCATATAATATCTCGAAGAAATAATGCTGCGCCTTCAGGAAACGTGTATTTCCACGAGAATAGATTACACGAGTTGCAACCACCATACAGAGCGAAATTGATGAACCAAGAGAGTCTACTCGCGCATTGTACGGAACAACTCGCAAAATTGCAACTGCCGACTGCTGGAACTATCTATACAAGGTCAGAAAATGAGTGTTTCTAGTAGCGGGCTGCGTGCCGTGTGGTTGATAGAATCCGACTTGATAATACGCTGAACAATGGATTTTCACAGCATCTCTCACGTTGCGGATGTCGACTGAAATGAGTACAAGGGGAGTGGTGGGAAATGCGAGGAACAGAGGTCCATTTGAGTGTGGTAGGGCGATACTGTTTAATAAATCATGTTTTCATGTCCGTTTCCTCTTGTTGTTAAACCACATATTAACCTGACCCACAGTGATGCCAGTCTCCACGGCCAGCTTGTGCTTGTCGAAAGTGCTCGGATTGCGGTTGCTGGCAAAGTGGACGTTCAGCACAGAAATCGCCGTGGCAGTGTGCTGCCTGCTGCGCTTTTTTGAATGTACTGGGATCAAGCACACGGCAGGCGTGTGTTTGGGGAAAGATTCGCAACGCCCCGCAATGTCGGCCCTCAACAACATGGTGGAGCGTATTGGTGCCAATGAAATCATCAACACTGTGTCATCGGGCATGTGTTGTGCTTCATCCTTGTCGTCGGCATACATGAATTGGGTGGTGTCTTCGCTTATCATTAATACCTCACTCATATCGGCCAGAATAGAATCCTCCGCAACACCGACATTCCACTCTATCATGCTGAACCCCGCGTTCGTGTGTGTGTGCGAGTAATCGCGTCAGGATCTGTGCATATATGGACGTTGCCCGAAATAGAGATTCGTCGTTCTCACGCATTTCCACGATATTTCTTTTAAACGAGACATTGCAGTGGTATACGGCACAAAACCCACCTACCATGACCACCGACTCAATTATGATAACAATTGATGAAATCGTCCAAGGAATTTACATGATGCCTCCTCGCCACTTTACACGTTCCCAGATAGTAATACACCAGGCCACACAGGCCGCACGCATGGCAAATCTGCGCAAGAGTCTGATCGAAGAGGCATTTTGCACAGCACACGCACACTAGGCCGACTTGAAATCTGGATTGGCTAAATCACCAGCAAGTCGATGCCGCACCTCGAAGCACACATTTCATATCCAACCTTTGGCGAAGCCAAAACACATACTAAAGCCGATTCTGTGGTGATAATGTGTGCTTGTAAGCGACATCTGTGGTGTGTTTTTGAGACCACACTCAGGCCTACGGGTCGTGTGATCGGCCTTTTGCATTTTTATTGAATAATAAAACAACAGAAACACACTGTATGCCCGACACCATCTCACACACTGCAAAAATCAACAACCTTCATACTCGCGCGCTTGCCATTGATATTAGCCGCAAGTTCAGATAGATTTTCACACGTTTTTTTGCACACCATCGTGTTTTTATTCAAAACCAAAAATCTCCATACTCGTCGGAGACATGCGTGGGTTCGGGCTGTATGACCCCGGTTTTGGTAGCATGTGTGCCTGCAGCTCGCACCAGAAATCGGGCTCTTCCACAGAATCAATGCGCACACAGGTCATCGACCAGTCGGTAATGACGTAAGGCCATTGACAGACCCATGGCACATTGCATTTGATGCTGAGATGCTTCATGTCGGGCTTGCGCGCCTCGTCGGGAGAAGTGATGTAGTGGTCATCGTTAGTAATGCTTCGCACACGCACGATCTCTCGCAACTTGGAATAGTTGTATTTCGTGTGCTTGGTGCAGACACAGATGCTTGTGGCAGTGTCGCACTCCATCTTGCGTGCATATAGATAGCCGGACGGATCAAGGATCCGCGTTACGCCATCTTTCTCGTACCGGCAGGACTGAAAACCATTAATAATGTAATATCGTGGATAGCTTGTGTCTCCACCATCCTCGTTCATGGCTTGTGTCTCTATCACTCCTTTTACTTGTGTCTCCATCACTCCTTTTACTGGAGTCAACATCGTGCCACAGCGGACTATTCTTGGACTTCTCTGGAAAATCGATGCCTTTTATAGCCATAGAGCCCTATCTCTCCCCGAATCTCCCCGAAATAGCACCAAAAACACACCATGCCCGTTGTTCGCAGGTTCCGCAATTCTAGCGGTGGCAAAAGCTACGTAGGGCCCTAGTACTCGATAGCAATGGTCGCAAAGCGTGATTTGCGATGATTAGCTTCACTGCTATGCACGATTGCCATTTTCACAAAACAAGGCACTCCGTACCTCCCTCTGGACCTTTGACAGACTGCCTGACATTTTTTAAAGTGTGGTCCCACTGGGCCCACTATGTATGTTTCTGCAAGTACGAGCCGTGGATGCCACTCGGTCCCTGCCCGTCAAGATTTCCAACATCAATCTCCAGGCATTAACATTGGGAAAATCTGGGATGTTCCCATGGCATGATAGTCGTTTTTATGTGTGCGTATCCTGACTGTATAAACAAAATCACTAGGCATATTGTACAACTGTGTGTGTGTATAAGAGGTGCGGCTTGGTGAATTTCATTCGGGGTTTACATGGACTCAGAGTACAAACGGTGTGCCACCTGTGCCTCTGATGATAAGGCACGTGTCAGCGTAAATGCAAACGACTGTGCAGTACACCATTCCTATTCGTCAAGATTCACCCGAATTGACGACTGCTTATGTGTGCTGGGAGCACTTTGTTGTATGGGTCTGGTTGCCTGTGAGACTTGCTTCAGCTGCTGCTGTTCTTGGACGCGTAAAAGAGGAGTCGAAATTAATGCATCAGACAAAAACACGGGAACATCACTGGCAATTTGAGCATTTCAGCCGTTTTATGTTTATATCAAGCAAAAGTACAGTATATCCCGCTTCTTGACGTTCAGCACACAGTCGACCAGTACAACACAACTGCCATTCTCACATCCTTGTCGACGACTTCATGTCCCAACAGCAAACGCACACCGTCGTACGCCAACATCACATCCTTGAGTGTTTGGTTGTCCTTTCCCATGTGTTTCTTTGCTTCGTCGGTGCGGGGGCCGTCGCCATGAGGAACGCCGTGCAAATCTGCACCAATCATCATGCAAGCACCACCACTGATCTGCATGCGCATATTCAAAGGGTGTTCGGCAACAGAGGGGTGCAAGTTCTTGCGTGTGATCATGTTCTTGATGTCTTTGATCGTCATGGTAGCATCGACGTGCTTATAGAATGCAATGTCTGCATTGTCGCCGAATACCACCTTTACGTATACGAAAAGCTGGTGCACACGGGCTTCGTTGCCGAAAGCTGTCGCCCAATAGTCTCCCATGTCTTCATGCAGGAAGTCGCTGTTGCCGTTGTCGGGAGATGTGGGACCGGAACCTGGCATGTCTGGGTTGGTCGTAACGGAACTGTAATTGCGCTTCATGATGGTCTGTGGGCAGCTGTGCCGAATCCAGTCCTTTTATGCGCATTTGAGTGTCATTTGCCCAAAATAGAACTCTCCTGGTGCCGACCCCTACACACATGAAAAAAACACACAAAATACACAAACACACACATATCAATAATCACACACACACCAAACAAACCTCTCACTGGCCGTATATAAATCATAGAATGTGCCTGCGAAACACACACACACATGCGTCCCGCAGACGAGCACCCATTTTTTGACGCAATGCCGTGTCGTTGGAGGGCATATGTTTCCACATTACGAGAGTTTGAACAAAAGTACTGTGATTTGGACAAGTGTGACATTGTCAATGAATACTTCACAACGAGTCTTGGACAAACAAGTGCTTGTGAGTTTGATACATTGTTTATTCATCAACTCCTGGTGTATTATCGCTCTCGGATGCTGGTCCTCTCGCACGAGGCACGTCACACCAACGACGACGGACATGTTTGCATTTTGCTTAGTCGCCACAGTTTATACGCCAGCCAATCGGCTATTTTGACCAGGGAGCTGGTCTCCCGACAAAAACGTTTTAAATGCTCTCGCATACATGTCGCGTTCTGACACAGAGGTGTGCAAACAGCATCGTTTGAATTACTGGAATAAGTCTGATACGGTGAGAAAATCAGTTGGTGTGCGAACCCAACGTCACTTCACGTTTGCCGCCTGGTGCACGCCCAGCTCGTGCGTGTCCACCAACAAACAGAGGGTAGTCTTTGCATGCAAGCAAGTCTGTTTTAAAAATAAATATTCGACCACGTTATGTTGAACCGTGTTGATTAACAAGTGGCGAATTGAACAAGAGGGGCTCATCGTGCAAACGAATGTCCGAACTTGGCGCAGCAGAGATGGTTGCAAATTTGGCGTGGTTAAAGCAGATCAGCCTGGTGTGGAGACTTCAAGTGCATTCGACGCTGCAGCTCCTGTTCCCATTGTGTACGAATCTCAGCTACCGAGGGCGGCAACACGGCCAACCCCGTGCAGCCAGGACGCAGCGCATTCTGCATGATGGGAGTGCATTTTGCCAACAGGAGCATGGTTTCGCGCAGGTCCTGCTGGCGCGTGCGATCAAACTCCAACTCATTCGCTCGCATTTTTTCTTTGAGAGCCTGCCTTTTGGTGTGCGCTGCGCGCTGGCAATCTTCCTCTTTGGTGTGTCTAGAAGAGGGGCGTCCAAATACTGGTGCGAAACTTGGGGCCATTTCAGCAGTGAAGTGACGGTGGCTGTCCTCCCGCTGCAAAATATTTTGCTGTGCATATTCTGCCAAGTCCAGTTCTTGCAGGGACCAATTGTCGATGCACTGTTGGACTTTGACACGATCCTGCCAGAACAACTGGCATTTGCCCATCAGGTCTACCAGTGCCAGAGACATGTCGATGTCCTTCATTGCATGGGCAGTGTACGAGGAAACGACAATGTCGCCACAAAGCGTAGGGTGGAGCTTTTCGCACTTGAAATCGCCTGCGTTTGGCAGATTTGTCGCGAATCCCGCATATCGCTGTTTGGTGGGCTGGATTTCCGAAAAGTACTCGGTTAGCGTCTTTTTCCCAGCGCTGTCGACCCCGGTTTCGTTGCAACGCTCTGTGAGAGTGACAAGGTCCTGTAGGAAGATCGCAGGATACGTCAGAGACCCGTAGGTGACGCCCAGGAAGCGCACATCTCGTATTTCCAGCGAACGCAACATGACTGCCAGTGCCCCGTCCAAATGGTTCAGGTCTTGCACAATGTGCTCTGTGGACAAGAAACTGCAGGGTGTTTTCCACCGCCTGTCCGCTTCGTCATCCTGCATCCTATTTCCGGCAGCAATGTCTGCCTAAATGCAACATCTGTGCCCTTCGATTTGTTTTTAATGGCACTGTACATGTGGGCAGACGCGCAAAACATATAAATACGAGCACAATGGGTCCGTAATTGCGTGTATACCATGACACTGGCGCTGGGCTCGGGGTTCACCCTGGTCGTTACAGAAGATGGCGACATGTGCTCTTTCGGGCGCAACGAATTTGGCCAACTTGGCATCGGCAGCACCCTCCCCCAACACACACCGTTTTTCACAAGCAGACACCGCGCATTCAACTCGAAGAGAGTGCTGATGGTGGCGGCTGGCAACAAATTTGGGTCGTGCATAACCGATGATGGCAGCGTTTGGACATGGGGACACAATCTCCATGGACAATTAGGACTTCACACATATGACAGGGCCATACTTTGTGACCCGCAGCAGATACCACCACGCGAGTTTGGGCATTCGCGAGCTGCAATGCTGGCATGTGGTCAGGATTTCACTCTTGTACTCACCGAAGCTGGACACGTCTGGTCGAGCGGCAGCAACGGTTCTGGCGTGCTGGGACACAACGACGTCGCGATTTGCCAGAAAAAACACACGTTCCAGAGAATCGATCCTGCATACTTTGGTAACATTGCCGTGACCATGGTTGCGGCTGGGGTAGCTCACTGCATAGCGAGTACGCATAGCAACAATACGGTGTGGACTTGGGGAAACAATGACTGCGGCCAGCTGGGAAATGGCACCAACAACAATATGCACGTGCCATCTCTGATACCAAATGCTGTGTTTGGGGATACTACTGTCGTTTCAACTCATGCGGGATATGATTACTCGATGGTAGTGACGGCAGACGGCGGCTTGTTCGCGTGTGGGAATGGAGAAAATGGTGAACTTGGACTTGGCAGTGCAATTTCTTTCAACACATTCCAGCGTGTGGGGGGCCACAATTCAGCACTATTCGGTCCGCATGGCGTGCATACGGTCGCTTGTGGCGCCCTGCATACGATTATTCTGGCAAAGGACCATACCGTGTGGAGTTGTGGTAATGGGAGTGCTCCATGTCTTGGCACTACCGACGAGCAGGCCCCCGATAGTTTGCATCCAACACTCATTCCTGGTGATTTTTTCCAGAACCGGATCGTTGCCATAGGAGCTGGTGGCTTTCACTCGCTCGCTATCACCACAAAAGGGCGTGTTTATGCATGGGGCCCGGGCCGGCGATTTCAGCAGTGGCCAACTGGTATTGGCACGAGCACCACGAATCCTGAATGGCGGCCGTGTCTCATCACCCTAGACCCAGTGACTGGCATCCGAGCAGGCCGCTGGCATAAAATGGCCAAGGAAAATTTCTTGGGATTTGTCATGGGCAGGCATCGCCGTCTGGGTGAAAACAGCGATTTCATAGACTCTCCGGCCGAGATTATGAGCGCGATCTTTGAACAGATTGACCTTGAGCCGCGCCGTGAAAATGGGCCTGGCTTCCGCACTATGTTGGGCTTTGACTAGCACGCAAATGGACATTGGCAGCACTACTCAATCAAATACGAATGTGGGGTTTGTATGGCAAATGGACTCTTCCAACGGGTGCATTTCATCCTAATTGTGATTATCGCTGCTACAATGCCGTATACAGCAAGTGCAGGACATAGGTCCAGCAGTTTCTCGAATGTTGGGCGACGCGAAGGCTGGATTTCTGTTGAGTTGTCCATAGACGCTGGCGATACAGACAAATGTTGGCAAGCAGTGTGTATTGTATTGTTTTTAGATGGCATGCTGAGCAGACGCGGTCTTATTTTGTGGATTCTTGCACGCAGCTGTGCCCGTCAGCCGAGCGGATGCA
>Ga0105053_10010826_pt1 | contig 11283 bp, 8 predicted proteins | sample BON01_FD_78093 | JGI IMG/M metagenome (GOLD analysis project Ga0105053, IMG submission 78093) | Freshwater microbial communities from Lake Bonney liftoff mats and glacier meltwater in Antarctica - BON-01 | ecosystem: Environmental > Aquatic > Freshwater > Ice > Glacier meltwater | place: Lake...
CGGCGACGACGTGCTTGACGGCGGCACCGGCCACGACGGTCTCAACGGTGGTGCGGGCAACGACCTGATGTATGGCGGCGACGGCGACGATCTGCTGATCGGGGGCAGCGGCAACGACACCGCCTTCGGCGGTTCGGGCGCCGACAACCTGGTCGGTGACGATGGCGACGACACGCTGCATGGCGATGACGGCAACGATGGTATCGACGGCGGCGACGGCGACGACGTGCTCGACGGTGGCGAAGGCGACGATGTCATCAGCGGCGGCGACGGCGCCGACCGGATATCCGGCGGCGCGGGCAACGACTATTTCCTCTCCGGCGGCGCGGGCGATGACATCATCGACGGCGGCTCCGGCGACGACGGCATCAGTGGCGGCGACGGTGCCGACACCCTCGACGGCGGCGATGGCGACGACCAGATTCAGGGCGACGGCGGCAACGACACCGCCCATGGCGGAGCAGGCGGCGACGGCATCAACGGCGGCGACGGCGATGACGTGCTGTTCGGTGACGACGGCGACGATCTCCTGCTGGGCGGCGACGGCAACGACCAGCTTGATGGCGGCAACGGCAACGACCGCCTGGGCGGCGGCGCGGGCAATGACGCGCTTTACGGCCAGGACGGCAACGACGTGCTCGTCGGCGGCGATGGCGACGATTACCTGGCCGGCGGCAACGGCGCCGACAACCTGGACGGCGGCACGGGCAACGATGGCCTCAATGGCGGTGATGGCGACGACGTGTTGAACGGCGGCGACGGCGACGACCTGCTGCTGGGCGAGGACGGCAACGACATCGCCGACGGCGGCGATGGCAACGATGCCATCAACGGCGGCAACGGCGCCGACACCCTGCTGGGCGGCAACGGCGACGACATCGTCCTGGGCGGTGACGGCGACGACATCCTGAGCGGCGGCAATGGGCGGGATACGCTCAACGGCGGAGCCGGAGCCGACACGCTCGACGGCGGCAGCGGCAACGACCTGCTGATCGGCGAGGACGGCGACGATCGCATCGAGGGCGGTGACGGCAACGACTATCTCAGCGGCGGCGCGGGTTTCGACGTCCTCACCGGCGGCGCCGGCGACGACCAGATCTACGGCGGCGATGATGGCGACATCATCGACGGCGGGGATGGCGACGACTACCTGGAGGGTGGTGACGGCGACGATGTCATGACCGGCGGCGCCGGCCGCGACGTCCTCTTCGGTGGCGAGGGCAACGATTATTACCTCTCGGGCGGTGATGGCGACGACCACATCGAGGGCGGCAACGGCAACGACGGCCTCAACGGCGGCGCCGGCAACGACGTGCTTCTGGGCGGCGAGGGCGACGACCTGATCGTGGCCGAGGACGGCAACGACTACGCCGACGGTGGCGCAGGCAATGACGCGATCGACGGCGGCGCGGGCAACGACATCCTGATCGGCGGCAGCGGTGACGACCTGATCGTCGGCGGAGCGGGCAATGACGTGCTCCTTGGCGGAGACGGCAGCGACCGTCTGAACGGCGGCGACGGCAACGACCTGCTGTTTGGCGGCGAGGGCGACGACACCCTGGTGGGCGAGGCCGGCAATGACACCCTGATCGGCGAGGCCGGCAACGACCTGCTGTTCGGCGGCGATGGCAACGACTATCTGGTTGGCGGCGAAGGCCGGGACGTGCTCGGCGGCGGCGCCGGCAACGATACCCTCGTCGGCGGCGACGGTGACGACTACATCTTCGCCAACGAAGGCAACGACACCGCCTTCGGTGGCTCGGGTGAGGATGTCATCTTCGGCCACGACGGCGACGACATCCTGATGGGGGACGACGGCGACGACGTGCTCGACGGCGGCAACGGCGCCGACACGCTCGATGGCGGCAATGGCCACGACTACCTTTCCGGCGGCGCCGGCGCCGACCTGCTGCAGGGCGGGGCGGGCAACGACCACATCTATGCCGGCAGCGACAACGACACCCTCGACGGCGGCAGCGGCGACGACCACCTGTTCGGCGAGGATGGCAACGACACCCTGACCGGCGGCGACGGAAGCGACGAGCTCGAAGGCGGCGCAGGCGACGACCTGCTGAGCGGCGGCGAGGGCGATGACGGGCTCAAGGGAGATGCGGGCAACGACCGCATGTTCGGCGATGCAGGCAACGACAAGCTCTACGGCGGCGATGGTCAGGATCTGCTCGAAGGCGGCGACGGCGACGACATCCTGTTCGGCGATGCAGGCAACGACACGCTGATCGGCGGCGCGGGCGACGACACGCTTTACGGCGGCAGCGGTGCGGACCAGTTCATTTTCGCCACCGGCAGCGGCCACGATCGCATCATGGACTTCGGCGTCGGCGGCCCGGGCGACGTGCTCGACCTCTCCGGCATGGCGGGCATCTCCAGTGCCGCCGATGCGCTGGCGCACGCCGTGCAGGCTGTCGACAATGTCGTGTTCAGCTTCGACAGCGGCGACACGTTGACACTCTATGACGTCCATCTGGCCAGCCTGACCAGCGATCATTTCCTGTTCTGATCGTCGAACGCGGTCCGACCGCGGCCGGCAGCGAATTGCGGGGCGGCAAGGGCAACCTTGACCGCCCCGATTCGGTCGTTTGGCTCGACATACCGGGCATTCGAAAGCTATTAGTCTGTCAGGAGCAACAGAACTCCATGGGAGACTGGAAAATGCTAAAGGAATTTCGTGAATTCGCCATGCGCGGCAATGTTGTCGACATGGCAGTGGGCATCATCATCGGCGCCGCATTCGGCAAGATCGTGGCGTCACTTGTCGCTGACGTGATCATGCCGCCAATCGGCATCCTTCTCGGCAATGTCGATTTCAGCGAACTGTTCATCAACCTCTCCAGCGGCGACTACGCCACGCTGGCCGCGGCCCAGGAGGCCGGCGCAGCGACTCTCAACGTCGGCCTGTTCATCAACACGGTGATCAACTTCGTGATCGTGGCCTTTGCCGTGTTCATGCTGATTCGCGCCATCAACCGCATGAAACGCAAGGAAGAGAGGGGCGAGGCCCCCGCACCCACGACCAAGTCGTGCCCCCACTGCCTCTCGACCATCCCGCTGGCCGCCACCCGCTGCGGCCACTGCACTTCAGAGCTTCAGACCGCCTGAAACTCCTGACGCAAGACCACCCGGGCCGCCGGTTTGCGTGGAGAATTCTCGTTCTCCTGCAAACCGGCGGCTGGGCAGGCGTTCGGCCTCTGCCGAGCGGGCTGCGCGGACAGAAATGATCGCCATCACCAAGATTTCACTGAGCCGGGAACCAGAACTGCACTAGAATGACACAACTCCCGGGGCCATTCAGGCCTCCGAGACCCAGGTAACCCAGTGAATTTCATAGAAGTCTTGGCTTTAGGCCGCTCGGCAATGTCATGAGCGCCAACGATCCCCTGTTCACCACAAACGGCGATCTCGTCCGCTTCGACGATGTCCTGCTGGGCGCCTACCTGCCCGGCACCCAGTACGATGCCGGAGGCGGCGACGACATCGTCGTGCTGCCCACCAACGAAGCTGAGGCCATCGAGGCCGGCTTTGCGCCCGGCACCGCCTTCCTTGCCGGAACCGGCAACGACACCGTCACCGGTGGCGCGCTGACCGACTGGATCGAGGGCGGCGAAGGCAACGACACCCTGGATGCCGGCGGCGGCGGCGGCCTGATCTTCGGTCAGGGCGGCGACGACACCCTGATCGGCGGCGCCGGCTTCGACCAGCTTCTGGGCGGTGACGGTAACGACACCATCTCCGGCGGCAGCGATGTCGACGTGCTTTACGGCGGCGACGGCGACGACGTGCTGTCGGGCGGCGAAGGCGACGATGTTGCGCTCGGCGAAGCAGGCAATGACATCATCACCGGTGGCGAGGGCAATGATTTCTATCTCGCCGGCGGCGACGGCGACGACACGATCGACGGCGGCGCGGGCGATGACGGCCTCAACGGCGGCGCCGGCAACGACCTGCTGATCGCGGGTGCCGGTCTCGACATCGCCTTCGGCGAGGCGGGCAACGACACGATTTATGGCGACGACGGCGACGACGGCCTCAACGGCGGTGACGGCGACGATGTGATCGAGGGCGGCAACGGCGCCGATCTCGTGCTCGGCGAAGCCGGCAACGACACGCTCAGCGGCAACGACGGCGACGACGGCATCAATGGCGGCGACGGCGACGACACCCTGTTCGGCGGCGCCGGCAACGATCTGATGCTGGGCGAAGACGGCAACGACGTCTTCCACGGTGGCGATGGCGACGACGGCATCAATGCCGGCGCCGGCAACGACATCCTGTTCGGCGATGCCGGCAACGACCTGCTGCTGGGCCTGGAAGGCGACGACACCATCGACGGCGGCGACGGCGACGACGGTATCAACGGCCACGAAGGCAACGACGTCCTCTCGGGCGGCGCGGGCAATGACCTGATCATCGCGGGTGCCGGCAATGACATCGCCTTCGGCGGCGACGGCAATGACGGCATGCTGGGCGAGGACGGCGACGACACGCTCGATGGCGGCGCCGGCGAAGATATGGTGTTCGGCGCAGGCGGCGACGACGTTCTCTCGGGCGGCGACGGCAACGACATCATGAACGGCGGCGAGGGCGACGACGTCATGTCGGGCGGAACCGGGAGCGACTGGCTCATCGGCGAGAACGGCGACGACACGCTGAACGGCGGCGACGACGGCGACTTCATGAACGGCGGCGCCGGCAACGACCTGATGCACGGCGACGAAGGCGACGACCAGATGTCGGGCGAATCCGGCAATGACGTCATGTTCGGCGGCGCCGGCAACGATTTCCTGACCGGCGACGACGGTGACGACACGCTCGACGGCGGTGACGGCGCCGACGGCATCATCGGCGGCAACGGCAACGACCACATCTCCGGCGGCGCCGACAGCGACAACATCAAGGCCGGCAACGGCAACGATATCGTCGATGGCGGTGACGGTGACGACTTCATCTGGGGCGAAGCCGGCAACGACGAGCTTCATGGCGGCGCCGGGGCCGATGTCATCAGCGGCCATGACGGCAACGACGTTCTCGACGGCGGCGACGGCGACGACACCCTCGACGGCGGCGCCGGCGAGGACACGTTCCTTGGCGGTGACGGCAACGATCACTTCGTCTTCGCCACCGGTTCGGGCCACGACGTCATCCTGGACTTCGGCGCGGGCGGCCAGGCCGATGTCATCGACCTGACCAGCATGGGGGGGGTGGCCGACAGCGCCGCCGCACTTGCTCTGGCCCATCAGAGCGGCACGGACGTCGCACTCGATTTCGGCGGCGGCGACGTTCTGACCCTGTTCGGTGTCGATCTCGAGAATCTGACCGAAGGCCACTTCCTGGTCTGAGCCATAGGCCGGCCAGCGCCGGTTCTGACGGAGTCACGCATGGAATCGCCGACGAAGGCGATTCCATGCGGGCTTGCTCCCTTGCAGCAAACTGGCAAGACTGAAGGCGAGTGATCATCCGTGGCACCGCCAGCATGCCCATCGCCGGACCATGCGCATCGCGCCACAATGCAAGGAGTACGGCATGGGCACGGCATCAGCCGGCATTGCCGCCTTCCCGGTGGCCGACGGGCGCTCACCGGGAGAAGCCTTCAGGCAGGACGGCATCACGCGCCTGAAGGGCGTTCTCGATCCCGATCTTCTCGCCCGATGCCGCGCAGTCTTCGACTGGAGTCTGGCGCACCCCGGCACGATGACCAAACGGGTTTACGCCGGCACCCAACACGAGCACTGGGCCGACAACATCAATCCCTCGGTCCGCGGGCAGTGCCGGGAACTGGTCACCGCCCCCGTGTTTGCCGATGTCGTCTCCGACCTGCTCGCCAGCCCGCGTGTCTGGTACTCCGCAGAGGAGATTTTCTTCAAAAACGGCAGCAAGGTCGGTCGCACGCCCTGGCATCAGGATACGTCCTACGGCCCCTACGGCGGCAGGCAATGGTGCAATCTGTGGATCAGCTTCGAACCGCTGGCCAGGGCCAACGCCCTTGAGGTCGTGCGCGGCTCGCACCTTGGACCCCAGTATGATGGCAGTTCCTACGACGACCCGGACGATCCCGCAAAGCCGCTCCATGGCGGCGAATGGTTGCCACTTCCCGACATCGAACGCGAACGCGTGTCCGATCCTGCGGCCTGGGACGTGCTGGGCTATCCTTCCGGGCCGGGCGATCTCATCGCCTTCCATCCCCACAGCCTGCACGGCGGCGCGCCGCTCGATAGCGCTTGTCCGGTACGCCATACGCTGGTGCTGCGCTTTTTCGGAGAGGATGCGATCTATCGCCCCTTGCCCGGGACAAGCGAGGCCATCTGGGAGGGGCAAACAGGGGGGCGGGACGATTACCGCGGCCTGGAACCCGGTCAGCGCCTGAGTTCAGGCAGTTTTCTCCGGATCAGATAGCCGACCCCACCGGATCGGGCGAGCCGGCGCTCATCGAATGTATCGAAATGAGAACCAGCCATGGACCTGAAGAATGGTGCACCCCGGAGGACTCGAACCTCCAACCTCTTGATTCGTAGTCAAGTGCTCTATCCAATTGAGCTAGGGGTGCCCAGCTATCGTCGTGGTCGGAACTGGTCCGGACCCGGCGAAGGCGTGGAACCTAATCGAAGCCACGCTCGCCTGCAAGCCCTTGAAAAGGCCTTGAAACCAAACGGATTTGAGCCTTGTGACGCCCATATCCGTCGCGTACTATCCGCCCCGTCGACGTTCCGGCCAGGGGGCGGCTACAGTTCGGCTTTGGGGGCACCTTAACCATGATCACGTTCGACGTTTTCATCTCCGCCGCAGGGCGATAGGTTTCCCGTATGACCGTTGCTTCACACATGTTCGTTCTCTTCAGCGCCCTCGCCCTCCTGTCAGGGTGCGAGACGGCTGACGAAGCCCTTTTTCCCAGCCTGACCGGCGAGGACCCTTCGGGCCAGACGATGGTCGAAGGCCAGATGGGCGGCAACGACTCCGTCGTGGTCGAACAGCTCGGCCCGCTGGGCGTCGATCAGCCCGTGGTCGTGGCCAGCAACTTCGGCAACACCGGCACCGTGGTCAGCCAGAAGGTGCGCGACATCGCCGTCGAGCTGGAGACGCTGCAGCGTGCGGTCAACCAGAACCGCCATGCCTTCGACAACCAGATCGCCACCACCGAGCAGAACGCCCAGCGCTACTACGCCACGATCGCGGCAATCATGGCGCGCCTGCAGATCGGCACGACGCCGGGCAATCCGGTCCTGGTGAGCCAGTTCAGCGTCGCCCAGACCCAGCTTGAGCAGCTCGTCAACGACGTTGCGGCCTTCAACACCCTGGGTTCGGCCGTGGCCTCGAACGCGGCGACCAGCTCCTATCTCACCGACGCCATCGACGGCACCCTGCGCCTGTCGGGCGCGGTCGAGGAAGACCATCGCCAGCTTGAGGATCTCGACGACCTCAACGGTCGGGCGATCGTCAGCGTCGAGCGCACCATGGGCAACCTCAACGCCGTGGTCGAGCGCCAGACCAACTACGTCAACACCGAACGCACCCGGCTGGCCCAGCTTGCCCTGGCGATCAGCAACGGCCGCCTCTACGGCCCCGCCCTGGCCGACATGGGCACCCAGCAGGCGCCCGCCATCTACGGCGGCGACGGCGCTCTGGCTGGCCGGCAGGCTCTGGTCGTGATCCGCTTCGACCGCCCCGATGTCGCCTATCAGGAGCCGCTCTACCAGGCCGTCAGCGCTGCGCTGGAGCGCAAGCCCACGGCGGTCTTCGATCTGGTCGCGGTCACACCCGCTGGCGGCAGCGCCGGCGACGTGGCCCTGGCCAGCAACCAGGTCAAGCGCAGCGCCGAGGACGTGCTGCGTTCGCTCACCGAAATGGGCCTGCCAAGCGACCGTGTGTCGATCTCGGCAACAACCAGCTACGACGCTCAGGCCAACGAAGTCCGCATCTTCGTGCGCTGACCCATTGCGCGACCGCGCACGCGCTGATCCATGACGCACCCACGCGCGTAGGCACAGACGAACCGCGATTGCCTGTGTTCACGGGAGGTCACGATGCGGCTGTTTGCGCTGACAACCCTGCTTCTGCTGATGGTGGTGCCCGCGCGCGCCCAGCAGGCGCCCGACAGCGCCGACGCCTTCGCGGTCCAGGGTGTGATCGCCCAGCAGCTCGCCGCGTTCAACCGCGATGACGGCAACACCGCATGGGGGTTTGCCGCAGCCAACATCCAGGCAAGGTTCCAGACCGTGGAGACCTTCATGGCCATGGTGCGTGGGGCCTATGATGCCGTCTATCGCTCCGCAGCGGCCGAATTTGGCCCTCTGACGGGCAGCGGCGACCATCTGGTGCAGGAGGTTGTCGTCACCGGCCAGGACGGCCTGCAGGTGCTCGCCCGCTACGCCATGGCGCGCCAGGACGACGGCACCTGGAAGATCGAGGGCGTCACCATCGAAGCACTGCCCCAGCTCAACGTCTGAGGCACGGCCTCACCATGCAAGCGGGCGGCCGTCGTAGTTTGTGAAACTCCCGCTCTGGGCCAACGTCGCCGCCGCAATCACCGCGCGGATGCCCGCAGCGCTGTCGCGGGGCTTGAGCGGGGCATCGGCGCCGCCCATGTCGGTCTGCACCCAGCCGGGATGCAGGGCCAGCACCGTGACCGCCTGTTCGGCCAGGTCGCGCGCCAGATTGACCGTGACCATGTTGAGCGCGGTCTTGCTGGAACGGTAGATGTAATCGCTGCCCGAGCCGTTGTCGCTGATCGAACCCATCAGGCTGGAGATGTTCGCGATGACCCTCTGCCCGCTCGCGCCGACCAGCTCAACCAGCGCCTCGCTCACCCGGTAGGGGGCAAAGACATTGGTTCGGATCGTGGTTTCCCAGGCGTCATAGTCGATGGCGCCGAAGTCCTGCCGGTCGCCGCCCATGATGCCGGCATTGTTGATCAGCACGTCGAGCGGCTCGCCATCAAGCGCTTCGCGCAACGCCGCGATTGCAGCGGCATCGGTGACATCCAGCGGATGGATCACGCCGTTCCGGCCCTTGAGTGCGGCGACCAGATCGAGCGCGGCGTCGGGCCGGCGGCAGCAGGCATGAACACGCCAGCCGTCGGCCGCGTACTGGCGCGCAAGTTCCAGGCCAATGCCGCGGTTGGCGCCGGTGATCAGAACGGTTGCCATGGTCACATCTCCCGCCGCGTCACCACGGCACGCTCTGCCCGTTGTGGCGCAGGAAGGTGCCGCTGTGCTGCGGCCCCAGGGTCTCGATCAGTCCGCGCATGTTGGAAACGCTCTCCTGCGGCGTCAGGTCGGCTTCGGGACCCGACATGTCGGTGGCGACGAACCCCGGCGTGAAACAGACCGCGACAATGCCGCGCGCCGCCAGATCGAGCGCCATGGAGCGGGTGATCATGTTCAGCGCCGCCTTGCTCGTGTTGTAGGGGAAATCGGTGCCGTTCATGTCCCAGCCCAGGCTGCCGTTGCCGCTGGAAATCTGCACGATGCGTTTCTGCTGGCTGGCCGCGACGTTTTCGACGAAGGCTTCGCACATCGCCATGGTGCCCATGACGTGGACATGGAACTGCTCCATCCACTGGGCGTCCGAGAAGCGCCCATAGGCTTCGTCCTGGCCGATCCACATGCCGGCATTGTTGATCAGCACGTCGACCTGCTGGCCGGAAAGATCCCGAGCAAGCGCGGCGATCTGGCCGCGGTCGGCGACGTCGAGTCGATGGATGTGGAGGCCCGGACCGGCCAGCGCCTGCAGCTTTGCCGCCGTGCCGGGGTCGCGCGCGCCGGCATGCACGGTCCAGCCCGCCGCCTGGTACTGGCGGGCGAACTCCAGGCCGATGCCCCGGCTGGCGCCGGTGATGAGTGTGGTGGGCATGATCGCTCCCGCTTGCGTCAGATGACCTTAACGCGCGACGGCCCAATCGCGATAGCAGGTCATGGCAAGCAGACTGTCGGCCTCCCAGATGGCGCGGCCGATCGCGCGCGCCATGCAGTCGGCGGCCAGCGCACCGATGCGGGCCAGCTCACCGGCCTCGACCGCGCCATCGCGCCGCCCGGTCGCCAGGCAGAAGATCGTATCGCCGTCGAAGGGGGTGTGCACCGGGCGCAGCGCACGGGCATAGCCATCATGCGCCATGATCGCGACCCGGCGGGCCTGCGCCTTGTCGAGGCGGGCATTGGTCGCGATCACGCCGATGGTCGTGTTCTCGCCGGGCATGGCGCCCTCCGCGCCGGCTTCTGCCGCCAGATCGATGGCTTGCGGCGGCTTCTGCCCGCCCATCTCGCCATCCCGTTCGAACGGCCAGGCCCACAGCGTCGTGCCGCCCGGGATGACGGGTGATCCCACGGCGTTGACCGCCACCAGCGCCCCGACCTGCAGGCCGTCCTGGCAGACCATGGAAGCACTGCCCAGCCCGCCCTTGAGGCCACCACCCAGCACACCGGCCTGGGCGCCGTAGCCCGCCCCAACGTTGCCCAGCGCGAAGGCTTCCGCGGCGCCGGCGACGGCCTGGCGGCCGAGTTCCCGGTAGGGCGGATGTTCGCCCCAGCCCTTCTCGCCGCCGTTGAGCAGATCGAAGAGGATCGCCGCCGGCACGATGGGCACCACGACATCGCGGATGGCAAAGCCGCGACCCCGAGCGGCCAGCCAGGACATCACGCCGCCGGCGGCATCCAGGCCGAATGCCGAACCGCCCGAAAGCACCACGGCATCGACCGCGTCGACCAGACAGGTCGGATCGAGCGCCTCGATGTCGCGGGTGCCGGGCGCGCCGCCGCGCACGTCGGCACCCGCACTGCAGCGCGTCTGCGGCAGCACCACCGTGACGCCGCTGGCCGCGCCGTGGTCGTGGGCGTTGCCGACGAGGATGCCGTCAACATCGGTGATCAGGTTGCGCGGGCCGGCCTGCATCATCGTCAATCCCTGCGCCAGTAGCGTTCCATCATCAGGTAGGTCACCGAGGCCGTCCATGCGATCAGCACCAGGCCGTTCAGCGCCTCGGTCCCCGCAAGCAGGCGCAGCGACCCCTGCGGCACGATGTCGCCATAGCCCAGCGAGGTATAGGTCGATGCGGAAAAGTAGAGGTAGTCCTCGAAGCTGCCCTCGACGATGCCGACGAACCCGGCGCTGGGCACCAGCCAGGCGATGACGATGTAGGCGACCGCATAGATGTAGACCTCAAGGGTGTGCGCGGCGAAGGCGCCCAACAGCATGACGACGATGCGCATGCGCGGGCGCAGGCGCGTATGTTCCGCCATGCGCTGGGTCAGACGCAGGAACTCGAAATGCACCAGGATC
>Ga0105053_10010828_pt1 | contig 11279 bp, 14 predicted proteins | sample BON01_FD_78093 | JGI IMG/M metagenome (GOLD analysis project Ga0105053, IMG submission 78093) | Freshwater microbial communities from Lake Bonney liftoff mats and glacier meltwater in Antarctica - BON-01 | ecosystem: Environmental > Aquatic > Freshwater > Ice > Glacier meltwater | place: Lake...
AAATAAGAACATGGAAAGATTTAATCTGCACCTCCAACCACCAAGGCTGTGACCAGATCGAATAGTTGAGCCAAAAGCAAGAGGAATGGTCAACAACACTCTCCACACTAATCGATGAACTCTAAGACTAGGGCACATAACACACTTTCAGTAAATACAGGACATTCACACTAGTATTAACAAATAACTACTAAACAGGGAGAGAATTACGAGAGAAAAAAAAACCCAAGCGTACTAAACACCCAACAAATCACCTCGAAAATATACCATTCGGTAACAAAAAAAAACACAAAAAAAAACGATAGGATGTCCATCCATAGCAATAAGCCTTCACACCCCCTAAGTAAACAGGAATTAGCTAGTTGACAATAACTACTACTCTGAAGCGTTGAGAACACGAACTTAAATATCGAAATCGCAGTATACACAGGACCACGAGAAATCGCAAACTGAACACCGCCAATCCCGTATAAGGGATGTAGCCGAGGACCTAAATTTGGTACCTATAGTGACTGGGGGTTCTAGGACTTTCTGTTATTAATAAACATCTTACACATCAATTGAAGATCTGCCATAGACAGCCTGACAGAGGACCCGGACGACACTCCCGCCATGCCGATACCTACGATTGAGCTACACATAGCCCGACTCCAATAAGCACATAAAATCCTCGAAGCAACCTTACCCATACTGGAAAAAAACATGAGGAAGGCAAAGATTTGACGGACAAGAGCAAATTCCTACAATTATGGGCTCTAGAACCATACAAAGACAAATCAATGCCCCGAGGAATGGTCCACGCACTCTTCGGGATGGCAACCACCAAACATGGGCCCTAGCACACCTGACCGAATGCATCTCCAGAAATACGGGGGCTACTGACGAGGTAAGGGATATGGTTCATAAACTGAACATCTTGGGAAACCCAGGAGACTTGACAAACAATATACCAATCAAGGAGGCAACACTTAGAACGCGGAACTGCCACATCTGAACCTTCCCAAAAATGAGAACCCTCCACGAAACAAAAAAATACTGGTTGTCGGAAGAAGAACTATGGCTAGCCATCCCTGAAGGAGGCATGGCGAGGCAATGCCTGGCAAACGAGACTTGTGTGGTGATGGGTGTCCCCCACAGTTCAGGCATTAATGCCTCACTCACGCCCCGAGAAAATCCTGGAAACCAATTGTGGAATTCCTCATGGCCTTTAATACAAACCTAGGATCATGGATACACAACCTTGAGAGACGAGACATGATGCTCTTGGCATCGCTGGCTGAGAATCTCTTCGGTTTTGCAGGAACATATGCCAAAAAAAACAAGCCAGCCTGGCCCCGATCCAGACGGGGTGGAAAAGATGGGGGGAAATCCACTCAAATAAAGGCAAGAATGAACCCATGACCCCCAGAACAGAATGGACGCAGAACCTCCAGATCTCGGGCTCCATAGAAACGAATACGGATGCGAAAGTGGTATCTTGGAATATAGGACCGGACGGATACAAAGGAAGTAAAGAGGTTGTCCACCAAATCTTCGAACAAGGACTCCTCATCATTTGCCTTCAATACACGCGAATACCCAAACGATGGAAACAGCATGTGAAGAGAGAACTCCAGCGCCTCTTCCCCCCTTACTGGATATATATAACCACAGCTCAGAGCCCGCGAACCAATGCCAGAGACCGCCCATGGGCGATATGTGTTCTCGGTTCTGACGGCCCTCCACTCCGCATTTCTCCAAAGGGTCACACAAGTGCAGTGCCGCCACTTGAGACAAACAAAGCCTGAGATTCGGATGGAAACGGACGGCAGACTTTCAATTTTACTAGGAAAGCAACCCATGGGAGAAATGATCCAGTTCATAAATATATACTAGTTCACTGCCTCCAACCCCATAGGACAAACAGAAATGTGGAACACGACGGAAAAACTGGATAAATAAGCAGACAATTGCTCGAATTATCATGCATGGGGAGGTCCCCATGCATGATAATTCGGGCAGTGTTGTGGTCCCCATGCATGATAATTCGGGCAATTGTCTGCTTATTGATAATTCGAGCAATTGTCTGCTTATTTACCAAGGATGTCCATGTGGGGGAGTTGCGTCCAAATCTGATTATGGTCGAATTTCTTGTGTGATTTAGGATTTGGTTTGGTGATGTGTAGTGGGAGATGGTAGCTCCATGTTACTACATGATCCACTACAGACATAGATGGCCATGCATGCATATTCTTTGTATATATATATTATACATGTGTATATACACACGCACACGAGCAGGTACATGCACCCAGGCGCGCCTCGCCTGTTTTCTGTGAGGACATCTGACCCCGAAAGGCCGTGCATTTTAGGGGGATACACATCTAGAAATTTTTGGCGCCATTTTCAAAACCCACGAACCCTCAGACAAACACGTGCATCTCGCTTGTTACGCTGAGGCGGCTATTCCAAGGAAGACGGAATGGTTTGTGCAGACGAGACGAGTGGCGTCGCAGTTTGCAAGGACTCACGGACACACTCAGCGTGTGCATCTCGCTGGGCAACTATATACACCTGCCTATGGAGAGCATGGGGGCTGGTCCAAGAATGTCGTCGCCTCCACGGGAGACGTTGTTGTGCAGATCTGCGCCTCATCAGAGGACAGGACGCGAGATTGTGTGTTCTGCGATGCTCGCGATTTTCGCCCAAAATAGAAGCAGTCTTTATATAGGAGGCAGAATGCGTGTCTGCACAGAACGACAAGGTGTCAGAAACGGGGCGCGAACGTGCTCGGCTGTGCACAGGTTCCCTGCGACTTGAGAGGCGACCGTCATGGATTTGAGGGCGTTGGCCATGATGAAGGGATACTACGCTGAAGGGTCTGAAGACGGGGAGGGTGCGACTTCTGGTGGCAAGAAGAGACGCTTGTCAAAGTGCGGACACGATGGAAATCCGAGGCACGGAGGATCGGCGTGCGCTGTCGGTCCAGAGCGTGGCGAACCTACCGCATCGGAGTGGCGTGCGTCGATCGAGGATAAATTGGAGTGTAATGTGTGCGGCCTGACGGTACCAGCACCTGTGCGCGCGTGTGTGGGGGGACACGTCGTGTGCGACAAGTGTGTGCCCAAGGACTGCGTTTCGCAATGCACCGTGGAGCATTGTGGCGAGAATGTGCACCCTGACAGCCGCTGTTTTCCTCTGGAAAAGATGGCGCAGTTGAGGCTGTGGCCGTGCCACGGCAGGACGGGCAAGCGCGAATGTCCTGTGCTCTGCCAATACCATGATATAGCATCGCACCGCGAAACGTGCAGACATGTTATCAAGTACCAGTGCCCTATCAAAGGCTGTGGGCATAAGCTCAAGTACAACTCAAAGGATGTGCTGGCGCACATGGAGACGCAGCACAACTTTTCCCCGAAACTGACGAGAAAGGTGCAACAGCGCCTTCGGGTGAAGTTTCCGCTCAGACCCCTGACGGTGCTTGGAGATTTTTCAGAGGGTGTTTGCACATACTACCTTTACAAGGTCGACGTGTGTTTCGTGATGATTGGAATCGTCGAAAGTTTGAGCAAGATCGGGTTCCGCGCGTTTTACTTTTCCGACGACGACGACATCAGCGTCGTATGCATGCACAAGCACTTTAAACTCGACGAACACAGCTTTATCGATAATTGCGAGGAAGTGCAGCGCATGTCAGACTTGCAGTTCAGACACCACCTCACGCGAGAACTCCCTTTGTATGAGGATATGTTTGCGCTCAACAAGTCGGACTTTCTGGCCTCCTGCTTCAAGACAAACGAAAGTACCCGCGCGGTAATCTTGGAGTTTGACGCGGTATTCCAGGTGCACCGCCTGTCGACCCCCCCGCTGCCGTGAGAGGGAGACCAGTGTGTCGAACAAACAACCCCTGTCTCTTGCGACCGAGCATGGTGCATAGTCAGTCTTCACGCACGCACGCACCCATAGTTTGTGCGAACCCGGCACTCTCTTGTGGCGAATAGGCTGATTCTGACTCCCCATTTTCCGTACTCCATGTGAGTTCGTGGTCGGAGCATCCGCAATTCGAGCTTTGGAGGCCTATTCATAAGGGAGCACCTGTGAATTAGGGCCCTAATTCACAAGGGAGCAATGCAGGTACAGGTGCTCCCTTATGAATAGATCCATCCCGCAATCAAAATTAGCCTATTGGGTTGGGTGGATAGCACTTTGAGAATATGGCTTTGAGAATAAAATCAACAATTCAATCGCATACGGACTGAATCTACCTCGTTGCTGCATCCGCTTGCACACCCTCGCAGAGCACACTGTCTCTCGTCTCGCATTGTTTTGGCTGCCACAGGGTCTGCGTGGCATTGTATTCGTTGACAATAAAAGAAGCTGCATCAAGTGGCCCACCCAACAGTGCAGTGTGACGCACACACGCCTTCTAGACATTTTTCCGCGTTAATGTGAGCGGCAAGAAGAAGTATGGCGTTTGGAGGGTGTTTTTGAAAAAAATAACACACTGTACAATGGTGGCGGGGGAGCAAAAGGCGGGCGGCACAGCGTGGAGAGGGTGTGTGAAATTTCCGGGCGTTGCGGGCATGCGCGCTGTGCGCGCGCGGAGCAGTTTGTTCGAGGAAATTTATGCGGTGTGCTGCGAGAACGAGGAATTTGCGCGAATGCTCTTCACGTCGGGTGCGCGCGCTGGTGCACGACGAAGGACATATGACGGGAACCCGCGGCACGCCAGCATGCTGTTGCACGTCACCAACCGGTATACGCGCAAGTGCACTTGCATGCTCGTGGACCTTGCCGTGTCGTTGGAAGCGCCATCCGTGGTGTTACATCTCCATCGCAGCATGCACTTTGATCCGGTGCTGTGCTCGACAATTTCACGGGAACTGCAAGGGCACGGGGTGTGTGGCACAACCTGCGGCAATTCGCACACCCTGCGTCTGTACCTGATGTACCTGGTGCGGTGCTGTGGCGAAATGTGGGGACAGAGTCCGTGGTGGCTGGATTGTGAGGCTTTATTCCTGCGGTCGCCTGTAGATTTACAGAATCGTTCTCGTCTGCTGCAGCGGTGTTGCAGAGACGCCTCGGGCAGAGTGTGCTGGCCGCAAACAGACCTGGCCCCCGCGTACACGGAGAAGTTCTGGGAGCCGGGGTGCTCGTGTGGCCCCCACACAAAACTGCGCACCTGTTGGTGGTGTCTGCAGTGTGTCGAGCAAAGTCTGTATTTTCTTCTCGTCGACACCACCTGTGAATGCAGCACAGACTCGTTGTGGAACAGTTGCATCGATGCGCTGGGCGTATACAGCTTATTTCTCACCACCAGGAGGCTCGGAGTGTTACCACTGTGCAATATAGACTTGCAGGTGGGGCTGATACGGGTGTGCAGGCGCGACATCCAGAAGCTGTATGCAGAGAGCCGCGGTCTGCATGCGTGTTTTGCACGGATCCGCAAGCTCTTGCTCTCACTGCATCGCATGCGCCGCAAGAGAACCGAGGAACGCACCACCACCCATGATTTGAGCGTGCTCCGCTGGAATTCTACACCCCCCCGCACGCTTACAGGAGACACTCTCGATATTATCGCCAGCGTTGCCGGGCGTTTCGACACGCAGGACTTGGGTGCGCAAACTCTCTGATGCGTCTTGCGGTGTCTCCAGGCGAACCTGTGCTTGCGCAAGGACTATGCGTGCCAGTACGCATACGAGTACATTGTCGGGAGATCGGTCGCGGTGTGTTGTAGGACCCTTGCCACCATGCGGCGGCATTGCACGGTCAGGCGCTGCAAGATGCGCGCACACCACAAAACGCAGCAGCACCGCCTGTCTATCGCGCTCAGCGGCCTGGTCTGCTCTTTGGTCGGCACAACCAGCTTCCACGAATTGTGTCGCATGGGCATCTGCGCCCTGGCCATGTATAGCATAGAGCAGCTGTACTACCACAGGGCCTCGAGTGTATCACACGTCTGCAGCCTTTTGCGCGCCATGCTGGCGTTCCGCCAGGACCCTGTTCTACCAGGGCAGACGCTCGAGGTTGCGCATTACGCGCAAACGGTGATCGCAAAGTGCTGCGGCACCATACGTGGCCTCCTTGCGACGTTTCTTCAGGATCTCTCGCACAACAGCCCGCAGGTGCAGGCGCTGCTTATCGTATACCGCGCGGCCTCCCCGTGCATTTTTACCGCAGCGTGTTCACCAGCGTCGTGCGTGCTGTGGTGCGAGCACAGTCCTGGATGCTGGACACCAAGCCCGTGCTTTCCATGCTCTCGACTCTTTTGCAGGTGCAAGTCCACTGGGACCCTGATATTCTGCGCAAGTCGCGCTGGTTCTTGCAAATCGTGTGCACCCTCTCGCGAGCGCTACCGCTCCTGCCAACGGAGGCCCAGCCGCTGTGTCGTGACATTCTGATTCTCATCATGCTATGTCTCCAGAGCATGTTGCGGTCTGACGCTTTGTCGCTGCTGTTGGACAAACAGCTTGCCGTCTTGTCGCAGGTGATGTGTAGCACGGTCGCCTTGGTGTGCGGTGAGCTCAAAGACACGAAGCTGCAGATGCGCAAATTCAGGATCGACTTCTCGTTTGTGTGCATGTGCCATTTCTACCACAGCCCGTGGATGCGCGTCTCGAGAATCATGCCGCAAATTACCATGGACATACTGCAATACATCTACTACTTTCAAATCCCCGTAAAATCAGCCCTCTTCCGCAAGTATATGCTGCTGCTGGCCGTCGTGTGCGACACCCACCTCCTGTACCACGAAATGCTGACAGCAGTCCACGAGTACACGGGGTGTCTGGTGCATTGCAGCTACGCCAACGTCCCCGCGGGCGTCCCGTCGTTTCAGCAGTACAACGAGCATCAACTGCTCATAGACCAAATCCTGGTGTCCAGCCAATTTCTCCACGTTATTCACGCCCAGTATACACGGACTGAGTCTACGACGGGCACGGTGGCACTGGACTCTCTGGTGGACAAGACGTTGTACGTCCTTGTTGCGCTTGCCCGTGTACGCAAGGTCGCCTGTGCACAGGAGTCTTTCGACGACCCAACGCGGACGTTGTTGCAGTTCTTGGACCTGCATCCGCTGTACGGCGCGGCCGAGCACGTCGTTCAGGCGCATTTCCGCTGTGAGCACATTGAATCCACCGCATTCGCATGCTCTCTCACCGAGAGAACCCATGCAGTCAGCAGTGTGGTGGAAGCTTGTGTGCTGGAGCTGATACAGGAGCTCAATATAGACCCCCACGTGGACTGCATACAACGCCATCATGCGGATCCCGTGGCCGCTTCTCCACAATACACGCTCGCAGACACACTCGTGCCGGGTGTTGTCCACATGGACTCAGTGGACTCCATGGTGTAGCCCCACCGCGGAAAGATGGACCGGTGTGCGACACAGATCCTGCGCATAATCGAGCTGTGGCAGTTGCACCAGAAACAGCACACGGCTGTACCCACGTGTTTCCTCACGATCGTGGCTCTTGCACATGTGCGTGGGATCGTGCAAACGCGCCTCGCGGCCGGGGACTGCGACATCACCATGGGCTTTGTGCGCATTTTCACCCACTTTGTCCAGAGCAACGTGGTCTTGCACTGCACCCCTACGGTGCGCGACGTCGCGTCCTTCCTGGAACACACGCTGTGCCCGGAGCTCTTGCAATGCACCAGCCTCACGTGTTCAGAGCGCGCGTCTGTGTTGCTTCTTCTCTGCGTTATGCTCGCTCACGGCTATGCTGTGCATGCGTCCGTGCAGCAAGACTGCCCGCAAGGACTGTGCTTTGCGCGTGGTGCTGACACCTCTCAATTTGCCCCGAAATAGAAAAAACAATGGCATTATTTTATAGTCCACACGGGGAAACTGCGTTTTGTGCAAAACGATTTTGGCGTGTATTCCGTAACAACTCCACAGAAGCATCTGTAATGTCGGCCCTTTTTGAGGGATGCGACTCCCCTGCACACGACAACTGCTTTGACGACAACTGCGTCGAGTTCGGGTACCACGCCGCACACCACGGCGAATGTCTTGGTGAATTGTTCACGGCGTTCGATGCCCCTTCCTCGCTATCTTCAAGCATTCCCTCGCTATCTTCAAGCATTCCCTCGCTATCTTCAAGTATTCCCTCTTTGGAAACCGATATTGACACCACCGGTGATAGCTTCTACACCATGGACGCCATGTCCCGCACTGACAGCATAGACACATTGGATATCACAAACACTGAGGTCGGCGGGGGCGGCGGGGGCCTCTGCGGCCGTTTCGGGTATTCGTGCGCGGATCTGCATGGCCTCAGTTCAGACACGGACAGCTTCGACGGTTCTGTGCAAGAGAATCGTGCGACATGTGTCGACACCTTTGGCGTGTGATCCCGCGACAGCGTGCACTATGCAGATATTGTGTGTAGTGGGCATAACGTGGCAGGGCCCTCGACCACGCCTGCTGTGATGTACAGCAGCGTTCTCACGTTCAAGTCCTTCGATTCCGCCCGCCATGAGGTACAGCAGCGTTCTCCTCTGATCTTGTGTTCCCGGTCCCTGGACATAGTGAGGGATTCTTTCGTGGAAAAGGGTGGTGCAATGTTTGCTCGCGAGGGTGTGGTGTGCGGGGTGTCCGGAGAGCTTCCGGACCCACTTGCTATCGTGCAAACCAAAACACACGACACCAGGGGTGGCTGGGGTTGCGACATGGGTGGCGCTGTTGGCAAGGAAGCCACCGCCACTTCCAGTGTTGCGGATGCCATCAGTGTGTATATGCAGTCCTTGTCCCGAGGAGACACGCTGCTGGGCCTCGGAGACCTGGTAGAATTCCAAGTCAATTCCAAGACATATTTCTGCTGCTCGCAGTGTGGCTACTTCAACACCCGGAAATACCACTCGCAGATGCACTTTCAGCGCATCCACGTGCAGCGTGGTCGTCCGATGCCGAAGAAGAGGAAGTTTACCTCTGTCCTTCCCGACAAGCTCCTCTCGTCAGACCACAATGACGCGCAAAAAGTCTACAAGATTGGGGGCACCACGTGCACCGAGGGGGTCTACCGAGCGCAAGTGCGCGTGGCAGCAGTATGCAAAAAGGAGAAAAAAATGCGCAAATTGCTCGAGAATGCCGTGCTAGTGCATCCGGACGTCTTGTCCATGGGTCCGTCAACCTTCCCAGACTTTACGGCGGTAGGATACTGTATTGATGCGCAAAAGCAAAATCTACCAGGCATCGCGTCCTGTGAAAATCAGGTGCGCGTGGATGTTGAAGAACGGGCAACGCTGCGGCGTACAGGCACCCCTGAGGGGTGTGGTGTTCCATTGTCCATCGTGGGCGAGGGAGTGAACACGTCTGTTGGACCCGAACAAGACGTCTTGCATGGAGCCACAGTCGCCACGGACACACACGGGACATATTCCAAGGGGAGGTATACCTTCCGTGGTAGAAAAGAAACTACAACATCCCTGTCCGAGTCGAGAGATGAGAATCTGCGCCTAATTGCAACCAGAGTATACCGTGTTACCAACGTCAAAAGGACGAAGCACCGGGGTGTCGCACGTAGACGCACAGGCAAATCTCCCAACGTGCACAAGACTGCGAAGAATACCACGGACAGTGCTCCGGAGCATCAGGGATTCGCCAAAAATCTGCACTGCCTCTCGTACACAGGCTTCGCCACACATCTCACATTTGGCGGCGACAGCGTGCACTGGGACACCCGAGAGTAACGAGACAGCGTTTGTCCACGAGCAACCACGAGCCGCGCAGGCTCGAGACACGAACATGTGTAAAGTCCATGTGCCGTCGGTATGCGCGCGGAGATGCTGCTCTCGTGCGCATATTGCGCGGTATATCATGCATAGCACGTCGATGCTGTCCTTGCGCGTACACACAGTATGCCACGCACACGGGTATTTTAGTGTGTGTGGGTCTGTGCATTGCTATTTTTCTGCAATGAAAACATTCAAATAACCCGCTTGTAGTGACGAGGGGGGCAGAGGCAATACTGGACATTCACTGGCATACCCTGTGGTCGAGGGTTCTGGTGGTGCCTGGAATGTCCCTTTCTATGTCACTGTTTCTTTTTGGTCTATGACTATGCGTGCTTGTACAGAAGCAACTGGCCAGCCACAGTATACTGCATTTTATCGACAACACCACTATGCGCTGGTGTAACGTGAGGCACCCAGAAGAGTACCACCAGAGAAGGTCTTGGCTGCTGCTTTCGACATGTGAAGTGGCATTGATACACGCACACACCACGCAAGCAGTTATTACGCCCCGGCTGTCGGGAGTACCTGCCGTGTAGAGTAGTGCACGCCCCTGTGTGGATCACTGTTGTGCGCGATAAAGCTGTGAGACGTCTACCGCGACGCCTATGAAGGTGGTGACGAGCAGAATGATGGGCGGGGACCGCAAGTATTTACCCATCTTGTGCACAATGTACCGCACGAGCACACTCTCAACAAGGTTCACCACCACCAGATGCTGGCGTGCCTGCTCGGGAGGCAGACTTGCAACAGCAAAGTCAAACGCCAGTCGGAGCACAGTCCCAAGCGCCACGGCATAAAACACCAATTTGCTCTGCATATTATCCATGCAGAAGGACAGATGGATCAGGGTGATGGTGGTCAGGGTGAAGCATGCAAAGTTCGCGTCCATCAAACGCATGTCTGTGCTCGTCGTCTTCGGATGGGTACCAAGTCCTTTAATAAGAACGCCCTATTACGAATAAACATATCACCAGCGCTGCTTGGCAATCCTTTCCCTTCCAGGTGTGCTTCTGCTGTACATGAGAGTATCCCCCGGTGTTGGTGAGGAAGGTTTCTAGTTTGTTGTCTGCTATCCATATATCTCTGTTGAGGGGTTGTGTACAGTCCCTTTGGCATCCTTGGTAAATAAGCAGACAATTGCCCGAATTATAATCAGATTTGGACGCAACTCCCCCACATGGACTTCCCCGAAAAAATGCACCCCGCTCGCAACCCTTCACCGGACTTCTCCAAGAGGATCGACACAGTCTTCTTCAAAAAACATGCGGACGATTGGAGAACACGGATTAAAAATCAGATCCTGGGAGAGAACCCAACAGGCCAAGCACTTGCCGACCTTATCTGGAAGGAACAAGAAATACTGGCCAAAGAAGTAACATGGTTACAGGACAAAGCCTGGAAGGCACGTAGACGAGCGGGAGAGAGATAGCAGTGAAGAAGATGATGATTGCTTTTATTATCACTCTTGGAGAAATAATGTAGTAATTGCGTTTGGAACTCTCTCGTCTTTTCTTACCTAGCTTCAATGAGTGGCGTTGTTTGCGTTGTTTGTCCTTTTG
>Ga0105053_10010829_pt1 | contig 11278 bp, 7 predicted proteins | sample BON01_FD_78093 | JGI IMG/M metagenome (GOLD analysis project Ga0105053, IMG submission 78093) | Freshwater microbial communities from Lake Bonney liftoff mats and glacier meltwater in Antarctica - BON-01 | ecosystem: Environmental > Aquatic > Freshwater > Ice > Glacier meltwater | place: Lake...
ATCGCCGCCCACCAGTTCGACGAACACATCCACATCGTCGCGGGTGGCCAGCGCGACCGCGCTGTCGGCCCAGGCATAATCGCCAAGCCGCAGGCCGCGATCCCTTGCGCGGTCGCGGGCGGTGACGGCGGTGATGACGATCTCGCGCCCGGTGCGCGTGGCCAGAAGGGCGGCATGGCGCTGGACGATTTTCACGACGCCGGTGCCGACGGTGCCAAGGCCCGCGATGCCGAGGCGAAGGGGAGTGGTCATGGGGCGGGCTCCGTGGCTGGGGGTGTCGGCGCGGGCTTAGCGGGTTTCGCGGTCCGGTTCAACGCGGTGTTGAACCGTGTCCAACGCGGCATTGAACCGGGTGCAACGCGCGGCTCAGCCGGAATGGCGGGCGATGGCGGCGCGCATGCGCTGGATGTCGGCGTCGCTGACGGCGCTGGTGCGCATGGTGGCGGCGCGGGCGCGCAGACGCGCGGCACGGGCGGCCAGATCGCGCGACAGGGTGGGATCGGTCAACTGGCCGGTCCGGGCACTGGCCAGAAGCGTGGTCAGCGGCACCAGACGGGGATAGTCGGCGCGGCTGGCGGCGGACGGGGGCCCGAGATCGGGATAGCCGGTGCAGGCGGCCAGGGCCAGCGCGGTGATCAGTGCGATGCGTGCCATGGGGTCCCTCTGGCTGCCTTTGCAACAGTTAGCGCAGGCGGGGCGGGCGCGGCAAGGGTGCGTGTCGCATTGGCGGCGGCCCGGCCCGAAATGCCGCCCGCCTTGACAGTTTCACACCATCCGGCCAAGCCTGCCACATGATCGACCCGCGCCCCGTTGGATATGTGATCGGCCTGCTTGCGGCCGCCCTGGGCGTGACCATGCTGGTGCCCATGGCCGTGGATATGGCCGCGCGCAATGGCCATTGGCCGGTGTTTCTTGAATCGGCGGTGATCGTGTCGCTGACGGGCGGGTTGATCGCACTGGCCTGTGCAAATGGCGTGGTCGAGCGGATTTCGATCCAGCAGACCTTCCTTCTGACGGTGGGGGTCTGGGTGATGCTGCCGATCTTCGGCGCGCTGCCGTTTCTCATGGGCGCCACCAATGCCAGCATCACCGATGCGATGTTCGAGGCGATGTCGGGGCTGACCACCACGGGGTCGACCGTGTTCACCGGCCTTGATGCGCTGCCCCGGGGGCTGCTTTTGTGGCGCTCGATGCTGCAATGGTTCGGCGGGATCGGGATCATCGTCGTGGCGATGGTGTTCCTGCCCGAACTGCGGGTGGGGGGCATGCAGATTTTCCGCTCCGAGGCGTTCGACACCATGGGCAAGATCCTGCCCCGCGCCGCCGAGATCGCGGCACAGATCAGCTGGATCTATGTGGCGCTGACCTTCTCCTGCTTCCTTGCCTATCTCGGACTGGGCCTGCCCAGCTTCGAGGCGATCAACCATGCCCTGACCACGGTGTCCACGGGCGGTTTTTCCACCACCGACCGGTCGTTCGCGGCGTTTCAGGGGCTGCCCGAATATGCCGCCTCGGTGTTCATGGTTCTGGCCAGCCTGCCCTTCGTGCGCTATATTCAGTTGATTGCGGGCACTGCGCGTCCGGTGCTGCGCGATGCGCAGATTCGCGGGTTCCTTCTGGTCATCGGGCTGGTTGTCGGGGTGATGACCCTGTTCCAGATGACAGCCGATTCCCGGGCCTTCGAGCCTTCGTTCCGCGAGGCGCTGTTCAACGTCACCTCGATCATTTCGGGCACCGGGTATTCCAGCGTCGACTATCAGCTTTGGGGCAGTTTCGCGATGGTTGTGTTCTTCCTCGTCGGGCTGGTGGGGGGCTGTGCGGGATCGACCTGCTGTTCGGTGAAGATTTTCCGCTATCAGATCCTGATTTCCGCCATTCTGGCCCAGATCAGGCGCATCCATTCGCCCCATGGCGTGTTCACCCCGCGCTATGACGGGCGCACGGTCAGCGAGGATGTGCTGAACTCGGTCATGGCGTTTCTGGTGCTGTTTGTCGTGTCGCTGGGGGTGCTGGCGGTGTTGCTGGCGATGACCGGCCTCGATTTCGTGACGGCCCTGTCGGGTGCGGCCACGGCGATCGGCAACATCGGCCCCGGCCTTGGCCCCGTCATCGGGCCGTCGGGCACCTTTGCGCCGATCAACGACACGGCCAAGTGGCTGCTGATCGCGGGCATGCTGATCGGGCGGCTGGAATTGATGGCGGTCTTCGTGTTGTTCACCGCAATGTTCTGGAGGGGCTGATGGCCACACGACCGCTGGGTGCGCAGATTTCGCACATGCTGAAGGCGCGGGGGGTCGATGTGATCTTCGGCATCCCCGGCGTGCACAACATCGAGATGTATCGCGGGATCGAGGAGGCCGGGATCACCCACATCCTGGCGCGCCACGAACAGGGCGCGGGGTTCATGGCCGATGGCTATGCCCGCGCCACGGGGCGCCCCGGGGTGGCCTATGTGATCACCGGGCCGGGGCTTTTGAACGCGCTGACAGCGATGGGGCAGGCCTGGTCTGATTCGGTGCCGGTGCTGGTGCTGTCGTCCTGTCTGGATGAAACCGCCAGCCTTCAGGGCCAGTTGCACCAGATGCGCGATCAGGAGGGCGCCGCCGCGACCGTCTGCGACTGGTCGCTGACGGCCCGCGATGCGGCCAGCGCTTATGGTCTGATCGACCGGGCGCTGGGCGAATTCGGTGGCGCGCGCCCGCGCCCCAAGCATATTCAGGTGCCGATCGCGGCGCTGGGCGCCCCTGCGGCCCCGGCGCCGCGCGCCGCCGCACGACAGCATCGCCCTTCGGTGTCGCCTCTGGGTCTGGCCATGGCGCTGCGGGTTCTGGACGGGGCGCGCCGACCGCTGTTCCTGTTCGGCGGTGGCGCGTGCGGCGGGTCCGACAGTGCACGGCGGATTCTGGCCCGCCTGAACGCCGCCAGTTTCACCAGCTATGCCGGGCGCGGCATCGCCGCCTCCGACGATCCGCTGCACTTTGGCGCCTATCTGTCGCGCGCCGACAGCGCGCAGGTGATCGCCAGCGCCGATGCGCTTGTCGTCGTGGGCAGCGAACTGGCCGAGGTCGATCTGCGGCCCGAGATCTTTGACGACGCGCCCGAGATGGTGCGGGTCGACATCGACCCGGCGGTTCTGGGCGACCGGCATCGCGCCCGATGGCCGGTGCTGGCCGATGCCTCTGCGTTCCTCGACGCGCTGGATCAGGCGCTTGAGGGGCAGGACAGTGCGCCTTCGGACTGGTCCGCAGCCGAGGTGACGGATCGGCGCAACCGCTGGCGCGCTCAGGTCGACGCCGGGCGCCCCGGGATCGTTCCGATCTGCGATGCCTTGCGCGCGGCTCTGCCCGACGAAACGATGATCTATTCCGACATGACCCAGTTCGCCTATGTGGCCAAACGGGTCTGGCCGATGGCGCGCCCGGGCCATTGGCACCACCCCTTCGGCTTCGGCACCCTTGGCTATGCCCTGCCCGCGGCCATTGGCGGTGCGATGGGGCGGCCCGGCTTGCCGACGCTGGCCATCGCCGGCGATTACGGGTTTCAGTACACGGTTCAGGAACTGGGCACGGCGGTGGAACTGGGTCTGCCGCTGCCGATCCTGATCTGGGACAACGCCAAGCTGAAAGAAATCGAGGACGCGATGGTGCGCTCGCAGATCGCGCCGAACGCCGTGGTCGCGCGCAACCCCGATTTCCTGGCGCTGGCGCGCGCCTATGGCGCCGATGCCGTGGCGCCGGACACGCTGGCGGCTTTGCAACAGGCGGTTCTGGCGGCGTTTCGCGCCAGCGGGCCGACCGTCATCGTGATGACCCCCGACCTGTCGCGCGGGCTCAGCGCCAGCAACTGACGAGAACGGTCATGTCCACCGCCAGATCGTTCAGCACCCCGGATTTCAACGCGCCGCCCCGGTCCGCCGCCGAGGCCGACACGCCGTTGTCCGACAGAAACAGCGCGATGGTTTCCACATCCACCGCAAAGGACACATCGGCGGGCAGGGCGCGGCCGTTGCCGTCGACATTGGGCAGCACCATGCCCAGCACTGCGCCGCTGGCATCCAGAACCGGCCCCCCGGCATCGCCCGGCTGGGCGGCCAGATCGAACCGCTTGATCGTTTCCTCGCCCGCCAGCCCGCGCAGATCGGCCAGGGTGCCGAAGGTCAGCGACGGCGCGCCGAGGATGCCCTCGTAGGAATAGCCCGACAGCACCACCTGCGCTTGCAGGCGGGGCACGGCGGCCTGGAACCGCGCGAAGGCGCGGGGGGCAAGGGCCTGCGACGGGGCCAGCACGGCAAGGCCGGTGGCCGGATCGGCGGCCTTCAGCGTCGCCTCGACCTCTTCGTTCAGGGTGATCCGGGTGCATTGTTCCACCGCCGCCGTGGTGGTCAGGACATGGCCCCGGGCATCGACATAGAACCCGCTGCGCGACACGGCGGGGCGGCGGATTTCCAGACCGGCCAACAGGTCGATCCGCTGATCCTCGGTCGGCTCGCCCACAAGGTCGTCCATCACGGCGCCGGGCAGGGCGACAAAGCTGGCCGTCATCTCGTCGATCACCCGCTGGCGCCGCTGGTCGTCGCCCAGCGGCCAGATCAGGGTGAACCCCTTGACCGTGCCATCCTGCGCCACCGCCTCGGTATGGCTGATGAAATCGGCGCCTTCGCCGATCAGCGTGAAGGCAGCATTGCGCTTTTCCCGGGCGCCCTGTTCGGGCACGATTTCAAGGGTCTGCATGATGTCATACAGGCCGAACAGCGTGTTCACATCCCCCGCCTGCGAGATCAGCAGCACCTTGGGAAATTTCGCCCCGTCATGGGCGCCGTAATGGGCGAAGGGCGGCTCGTAGGTGTCGAAACCCACCAGCGCCAGCGGCAGATCGATCTCGATCCCGGCCACATCGTCGCGCACGAATTGCATGCCGATGCCCTCAAGCACGGCGTTATAGGCGGCCAGCAGGGCGGTGCGCTGGCGAGTGGTCAGGATGCCCGTGCGTTCGTACCCGTTGGCGTCCTGCCAGGCGGCCATGCTGCCCCGGGTGCCGGGGCCGAAGGCGCCGTCGATGGCGGCGCTATAGAACCCCTTCCATTGCAGGGCGATTTGCAGGTTCCTGCGCTCGTCCGCAGTCAGCAGCGCCTCGCTGCGCCGCGCCTCGGCGGGGGTTTCATCGACGAACTGAGGGGCGGGCGGCACCACCACCACGGGGGCCGCCGGGGCCACGGCCACCGGGGCGGTCGGGGCGACGGTTGCGCCGCCGATCGGCCAGAACCGGGGGCCGAAATTGCTGCCGTCGGTCACGAAGCTGTCGCCCGGGATCAACCCTTCGCGGCGCAGGGCCACGCGCTGCTGCTCTGCCGTGTCCTCATCGAACGGGCCGATGGCGATGGCGTGCCAGTTGCTGTTGCCCAGACGGAAGCCCGCGATGCTCTGGATGCGCTGGGCATAGGCGGCGGCACGCTGGGTTGCGGCCTGCACCCCCGGCTGCGCCTCGATCTGCACCCAGACGTTCTGCTGGGCCAGCGCCGCAGTGCCGCACAGCGCGGCGACAGCCACCGCCAGACTTCTCAAAAATCCAAACATTCTAACCCGTTCCAACCCCGTCTTGACCAATCGCCACCCAGCGCGCGCCTTATCCGAGATTAAATCAAGGTAGGTCAAGAAACATTGAAGTTATGTTCCGGCGCAATTGACCCTTGTTGCCCTTCTGCCTATGCAAGGCGCGCATCCGACCCCCAGCCACAAAGGCCGCGCCGTGGACACGCCGAAAAGCTTTCAAGAGATCATCCTGCGGTTGCAGAGCTATTGGGCGCGGCAGGGCTGTGCGCTGCTGCAACCCTATGATCTTGAGGTGGGGGCGGGCACCTTTCACCCCGGCACGACCCTGCGTGCGCTGGGCCCGCGCCCCTGGGCCGCCTGCTATGTGCAGCCCTCGCGCCGGCCCACCGACGGGCGCTATGGCGAAAACCCCAACAGGTTGCAGCATTACTATCAGTTTCAGGTGGTGATCAAACCCTCGCCCCCCGATCTGCAGGATCTCTATCTCGGGTCATTGCAGGCCATCGGCGTCGATATGTCGCTGCATGACATCCGCTTTGTCGAGGACGACTGGGAATCGCCCACCCTGGGCGCCTGGGGTCTGGGCTGGGAGGTGTGGTGCGACGGGATGGAAGTGTCGCAGTTCACCTATTTCCAGCAGGTCGGCGGCCATGATTGCCGCCCCGTATCGGGCGAGCTGACCTATGGGCTGGAGCGTCTGGCGATGTATGTTCTGGGCGTCGATCATGTGATGGACATGCCGTTCAACGCGCCGGGTGCGCCGATCCCGCTGACCTATGGCGATGTGTTCCGCCAGACCGAACAGGAATATTCGCGCTGGAATTTCGATGTGGCCGACACCGACATGCTGCTGTCGCACTTCAGGGATGCCGAGGCGGAATGTGCCCGCATCCTCAGCGCGGTGGCCGAGGATCCGAAGACCGGCAGGCGCATCGTCATGGCGCATCCGGCCTATGACCAGTGCATCAAGGCGTCGCATCTGTTCAACCTGCTGGACGCCCGGGGGGTGATTTCGGTGACCCAGCGGCAGGCCTATATCGGGCGCGTGCGGGCACTGGCCAGGGCCTGCGCCGATGCCTATCTTGAAACTCCGCAAGGCGGGTGGGCCGCATGACGGGCCGGATCATGGCGGGGTTTATCGTGATCACATCCTTGATCGCCGGAGCGGCGATGTATTACCTTCAGGTTTACGGCTTCTATGACGAGGTCGAAAACACCCCCGACGACATCAAGTTGACCGTGCTGGAAACCGACACCCCCGAGGCGATGCTGGTCGACAATTTCACCGGCATCGACGCCGACAGTTCGCCCCTGCGCTTCCGCGGCTGTTTTACCACCCCGATGAGCCAGGGAATGCTGACCGAAACCTATGTCACCTATCCGGATGCCACCCCCCTGACCGCGCCGGGATGGTTCGACTGTTTCGATGCCGTCGCCATCGGGACCGCTCTGGAAACCGGCGAGGCGATCGCCTTTCTGGGGCAGGAAAACATCGAATACGGGGTCGATCGGGTGATTGCCGTGTTCGGCGATGGGCGCGCCTTCGTCTGGCACCAGTTGAACAACTGCGGCCAGCGCCGCTATGACGGCACCGATGTGGGGCCTGCCTGCCCGGCGCGCGACTGAAGACCCTCTTATAAGGCCCTGATATGGCGAACCTTCTGATCGAACTTCTGTCCGAGGAAATTCCCGCCCGCATGCAGGCGCGTGCGGCCGCCGACCTGAAACAGCGCGTGACGGATGGGCTGGTGGCGGCGGGGTTGACCTATGCTTCGGCGGGCGCGTTCCATACGCCGCGCCGCCTGACCCTGTCGGTCGAGGGGCTGCTCGATGCAGCTCCGGCCCAACGCGACGAGCGCAAGGGCCCGAGGGTCGATGCGCCGGAGGCGGCGGTCGAGGGATTTCTGCGCTCGACGGGTCTGACGCGCGAGCAGTTGCAGATGCGCGACGACAAGAAGGGTCAGGTCTACCTGGCCGTGATCGAGACGCCGGGCCGCCCCGCCGATGCCATCGTCGCCGAGGTTCTGGAACAGGTGGTGCGCACTTTCCCCTGGCCGAAATCCATGCGTTGGGGCGGGGCCGGTCCGACAAGAAGCGGCGATCTGCGCTGGGTGCGGCCCTTGCAGTCGATCCTCTGTCTGCTGTCGGACGAGACGGGGCAGCGGGTGGTGGATATGGTTGTGGATGGAATCGTTGCGGGCAACGTGACGCGCGGCCACCGGTTCATGGCTCCGGCGCAGTTTTCCGTCGCGAATTTCGAGGATTATGCGGCGAAGTTGAAGCGCGCCTTCGTGGTGTTGCCGGCGCCCGAGCGGGCCGGGCATATCTGGGCCGACGGCACGACCCTGGCCTTTGCCCAGGGGCTTGAGGTGGTCGAGGATGCGGCGCTTCTGGCCGAGGTGGCGGGGCTGGTCGAGTGGCCCGTGGTGCTGATGGGGCGCATCGACGAGGCGTTCCTGCACCTGCCGCCCGAGGTGTTGCAAACCTCGATGCGCGAACATCAGAAGTTCTTTTCGGTGCGCGACCCCAAGGCCGGGCAGATCGTGGGTTTCATCACCGTCGCCAACCGTGAAACGGCGGACGCGGGCGCAACGATCCTGGCGGGCAACCGGAAGGTCCTGTCGGCCCGCCTGGCGGACGCGCGATTCTTCTGGGACAATGACCTGAGGGTGGCGAAATCCGACCTCGGGGTTTGGGTAAAGTCGCTGGAAAACGTGACCTTCCACAACAAACTGGGCACCGTCGCTGATCGCATGACGCGGGTTGCCGCGTTGGCCCGCGAGATCGCGCCGATGGTGGGCGCCGATCCCGATCAGGCGGCGCTGGCGGCGGGGCTGGCCAAGGCCGACCTGCAAAGCGCGATGGTGGGGGAGTTTCCGGAATTGCAAGGGCTTATGGGGCGGTATTACATCGCCGCCGCCGGGCATCCCGCCGAAGTGGCCGCCGTGTCGCAGGAGCATTACGCACCTTTGGGGCCATCGGATGATGGGCCTACTGCGCCGCTGTCGGTGGCTGTGGCTTTGGCCGACAAGCTGGACATGCTGGCCGGGTTCTGGGCGATTGATGAGAAGCCAACAGGGAGCAAGGATCCGTTTGCGTTGCGGCGGGCGGCGTTGGGGGTGATCCGGCTGGTTTTAGGTAGCCGAATTCGGTTCTCTCTTGCGGACCTTTATTTGGCGGCGCTTTGTTCTGTCGCCACGCAAGCTTCGGATAGTGGAATCAGGAACGACGAAAATACCATTGAGGAAATGGCCGAAAGGCTCGGCCTATCAGTCTCTGAAACAATCCCGGAGAAGGTCAAAGGGCAGAGATACAAAGACTCAGATCTGGACGTTGTTTTGAATGCCATGATCGAGCGCCAGTTACTGGGCAATTTAACTGATTCTTCGTTGCCTATTGTGCAAGACCTCCTCTCCTTCATCCACGACCGCCTCAAAGTCTACCTGCGCGACCAGGGCATCCGCCACGACATCATCGATGCCTGTCTTGCCATGCCCGGCAATGACGACCTGACGCTGCTTGTCAAACGTGCCGAAGCCCTCAGCGCGGTCCTGAAAACCGATGACGGCGAAAACCTGTTGCAGGGGTTCAGGCGGGCCAACAACATCGTCACCCAGGCCGAAGCCAAGGATGGCGTCGAGTATTCCTATGGTGCCGATGTGAAATTCGCCGAAACTGACGTGGAACGCGCACTGTTCGCGGTCCTCGACACCGCCGAGGCGACGATTGCCCCGGCCATGCAGCAGGAGAATTTCACCGCCGCCATGGCCGCCATGTCGGCCCTGCGCGGGCCCATCGACGCCTTCTTTGACACCGTGCAGGTGAATGCCGACAGCCCGCTGATCCGGCGCAACCGGTTGAACCTGCTCAGCCGCATCCGCAGCCTGTGCCTGTCGGTGGCCGATCTGACCCGCATCGAGGGCTAGCGACACCGTGAGCCTTGCGCGATGTGGCAGGGGGGCTATGCTGCGCGCGAAATCCGGAGCGCCGCAGTGCAGAAACACGTTGGGATCGAGGCCCATACATTGATCACCCCCACCGCCCCGATCACCATCGGGGCGCATGGCGGGCGGGCCAAGTGCCTGCAACGGTTGATGCGCATGGATTTGCCCGTGCCGCGCACAGTTGCGCTCAGCTTCGAAATGGTGCGCGCCATCGCGGCGGGGAATGTGCCCAACCTTGCGCCGCTGCTGGACACGCTGGGGCGCGACCGGCTGGTGTCGGTGCGGCCCTCGGGCGAGGTGGCCGATTGGGGCGGGCCGGGGGCGATTCTGAACATCGGCATGAACGATGCCCAGCACGCCCGCCTGACCAACCTGATCGGACCAGAGGCGGCTGATGCACTGTATGTGAGATTTATCCAATCCTATGCCGTTCATGTGGCCCGGCTGGACCCCGATATGTTCGACTTGTCCAAGCCCGCAGGCACCGAAGGCATCCACGCCCTGCTTGACGCCTTCGAAGCCGAGATGGAGGAACCCTTTCCCCAGGAGCCCGAACGACAGTTGGGCGACGTCCTGCGTTCGATGGCGCGGGCCTGGGAGGGCACGTCGGCAAGGCTTTTGCGCCAGGCCAAGGGGGCGCCCGCCGGGGCGGGGCTGGGTCTGGTGGTGCAGGTGATGGCGCTGGGTGTGGGTGTGGGTCGGCGGGGCGAATCGGGCTCGGGGGTGATCCAGTTCGTCGATTCGGCGACGGGCCAGCCGCAGATCACCGGGCGCTATCTGAGCCAGAGCCAGGGCCGCGAGGCGCTGGTGCCGGGGGCCGGCGCCCTGTACCTCACGCGCGATGGGCGGGGCCGGTCTCTTGAGGAGCTTTGCCCCGGGATTTTCCAGCAGTTGCAAGGCTTTGGCGCCTTGTGCCGGGAGCGTCTGCGCGAGGAGATGCAGATCGAATTCACGATCGAGGCGGACGGGTTGCATGTTCTGGATGCCACAAGCGTGCCCCGCAACGCCCGTGCCGCCGTGCGCATCGCCGTGGCGCTGGCCCGCGATGGCATCATCGCGAAGGCCGAGGCGGTGCTGCGAATCGACCCCACCGCCCTGTCCGACCTGTTGCACCCCCAGGTCGACCCGACAGCCCCGCGCGACAGCTTCGCGCGCGGTATCGCGGCCAGTCCGGGCGCGGCCACCGGGCGGCTGGTATTCACCGCCCGCGCCGCCCAGGCCAGTGCCGCGCGCGAGGAACCCTGCATCCTGGTGCGGCGCGAAACCCGCCCCGACGACGTGCGCGGCATGCTGGCCGCCGTTGCGGTGCTGACCGAAAAGGGCGGCGCCACCAGCCACGCGGCGGTGATCGCCCGCGGCCTTGGCATTCCCTGCGTCGTCGGCGCGTCGGGCATCCGCATCGACTCCAAGGCCTGCACCCTGACCGGCGACCATGGCCGCACCTTCCGCGAGGGCGACATCGTCACGGTGGACGGCACCCGCGGCATGGCGCTGGTGGGGGCGGCGGCGCTGCTGGAACCGGCGCTGGACGATGCGTTCCAGAGCCTGCTGGGTTGGGCGGACGAGGTGCGCGACATCGGCGTGCGCGCCAACGCCGACACCCGCGCCGAGGCCGAGATGGCGCGGCGGTTCAAGGCCGAGGGGATCGGGCTGTGCCGCACCGAGCACATGTTCTTCGAGGCCGATCGCCTGACCGTGATGCGCGAGATGATCTTCGCCGAGCGCCCCGAAGACCGGGCGGCGGCGCTGGAACGCCTGTTACCGGTACAAAGGTCCGATTTCAAG
>Ga0105053_10010831_pt1 | contig 11278 bp, 9 predicted proteins | sample BON01_FD_78093 | JGI IMG/M metagenome (GOLD analysis project Ga0105053, IMG submission 78093) | Freshwater microbial communities from Lake Bonney liftoff mats and glacier meltwater in Antarctica - BON-01 | ecosystem: Environmental > Aquatic > Freshwater > Ice > Glacier meltwater | place: Lake...
GTGACTCATACTGAGCGGCGGTTTCAGTTTCGGCTTATCAATCGCCGGTCACAGCCGCATGTTCGCATGTTCTGAATTGTTCCAGTTTTAATTGGTCCGGTTTAACCGGGTTTAACCGAAGGGACAAGGCCTCGACACTTTTGCTTATTAGTTAAAATTGCATCTGCGTATCACTCATTCTCTACACCTGACCGATCCCGTCGACCAGCGCGCACGCTTGGAGGCGCAGGTAAAATATAGATATCGATTTAGAAGGATCGATAAATATATATTCTGTTTAGATTGATTGATTGATTGATAGATAGATAGATAACGTAGATAGATAGATAGATATCGATTTAGATAGCTAGACATATATATACATACATATATACTGTATGTACTTATTTATGTATGTATATGTATGTGTGTGTGTGTATAGGTATATGTAAATATCTAACCCGCGCGCACCCCACAGGCGGCGAAGAAGGCGGCTGGCGACGACGAGGCGTGCCATATAGAAGGATAGATCGATTATATTCTATTTGGATTGATTGATTGATTGATTGATTGATAGATAGATATGTTATATAGATAGATAGACAGATAGATATAGATATAGATATAGATAGCTGGAGATCTATACATATATACTTTATGTATGTATGTGTTTGTATATGTATGTGTATAGTGGACGAGGATAGATATGGATGTCTAGACATCTATATATATATATAATTCATGTATTGTGTATACGTATGTAACAGGCGGCGAAGAAGGCTGCTGGCGACGACGAGGCGTGTGGTGTGGACGAAGACTTCCTCCGCGCGCTCGAGCACGGCATTCTATTATATATCTATCTATCTATCTATTATATCTATATATATGTTGTATATATAGGAGCTCTGCTAGGAGGAGCTGGTCCAGCCCACCGTGCCAAATGTATCTATTCTATATATATATATGCCATATATAGGACTTATGCGAGGAGCTGGTCCAGCCCACCTTCGTGCTCGACCACCCCATAGAGGTGCGCCAGTGTATGCTAGATAGATAGATATATCGGGTTAACCCACACCCCACACCCCGCCTGTCCCCCCACAGGCGGCGAAGAAGGCTGCTGGCGACGACGAGGCGTGTGGTGTGGACGAAGACTTTCTGCGCGCGCTCGAGCACGGCATGCCCCCCACCGGCGGGCTGGGAATCGGAATCGACCGGCTGGCCATGCTGCTCACCGATTCGGCATCCATCAAGGACGTCATCGCCTTTCCGCTGCTCCGGCCCGAGTGAGCCAGAAAGGGTTCACCCGGGGGATTCACCCTTAGCGCTAAGATAATACAGCGGTTAGCGGCTCGCTACCGCTAAGATAGTACAGCGGTTAGCGGCTCGCTACCTGTACTTGACAGCGTGAACACTTTGAGGGCGCGTGGGCCTCGAGCCTGAAAATGCGACGCGTGGCTTGGCCTTTATAAGATATTGTAATTACCAATATTGTATGGTGTATAGCATACAAACGGGAGGTCGGAAGGGGAATCTTATACTGTGGAAATAATCGTGCAATTGTATTGCACCAGGGTAGGCCATGCAGGTGGCAGGTGGGCGGGGAGAATAATAGGATGCTTGATTCGTGCACAATCGCCCCGAAGTAAACGAATATCTTGTAAAGGCCAACGCGTGGCCCTGGGCGTGCACGCTGGGTTCGGAAGCCGCAGTCAGCCGCGGGACCGCTGCCATACATCTAAAGCTGGAAGAACCATTTCAGACGGACGGATCAGGAAGGGGCACTGTACAGGGAAGGCGGAGGTGTGGCCTCGCGCAGGGCTCGGAGATGGAGATGGAATGCGCGTCTCCTAGTTTCAGAATGATGCACATACTCCTTGTTCTTGTTCACACTTACATTTCACACCTTGCACAGCATCAGGCTGATGCATCAGGCCTATGTAGCTGTTGTAGGCTGTTGTTGTTGCTGTTGGATTTTGTGTGTATAAAATATTATATGGGATATGTGGTTTGTGGTTAGCAAAGAAAGCATCTACACCCATATAATATACGTATTTCGTGTTTCATTCCACATCTCAACCTCAACACGCCGCGGTTTCAAACAAAATTCATATCCACGCATCCCGAGAAAGAGTGGCAATATGTGGGCAATGGCATTGCAATGGCAATGGCCGTCGGCCGGCTTGTAGGCATAGTAGGTATAGGGATTAGTAATTTACGTACGTATTACGTCTTAGTATTAGTATTAGCATCAGTGGCAGCGTAGCAGGTAGCAGGTACAAGAGTACAAGGAATAAATAGAGATACATTTATGAGAAATTCTCCATATTCCGTATTTCAATATATATAAATGCCAGTGTAGTTCGTAGTACAGTGTACCGTCAATGTACCATGTACGTACCATTCCTTCCACCACCACGCCACCACCACACGGCTTACACGTTACCGCGTACCGCAGATTAAGATATTTTGTTTGCCGCTACGCAGCAAAACACAACACTGATTCTACAGCTACAGCAGCCTGCTACCAGCTCTTAATACCCAATGCCAATACAGCGCTGCTACGCGCTACGCTAGCTACGCAGCACGCAGCACGCAGCAGGAGCAGGAACATAGATACAGGTACAGGCTGTGTCGTCGCGGCTCTGCGATGTGTGCTGTAGCGGTAGCGAGGTGTGAACGTGTGAAGTTTCAGTTGCAAGCAAGTTTCAGTTTCAAGTTTCAAGCTTGAAAAGCGTTGTGACTCGGGTTAGTCGAATCTTAATCAGACTCGTCATCAATCATAGTCATAGTCATAGAGTATATATACGTGTATTGTAATTATGATTAGCATATTGAATTTTGTATAGTTTAATTTTAAGAAACTACATATTTATATATATGTTCAATTGAAAAAAAAACAGATGGTGGCACGTGACACACACAGTCAACACACAGTACACACACACACGACGAAAACAAAGTGTATGGTGTAATGTGTAACGTGTAGCAATGTTCGCACGTAAATCGTGACTGATTGCTGGATTGATTGTGATACAATATAATACGTACATAACGATGAAACACGAGAGATACATATATATACACCTATATATATATATAAACTTATATACATATATTATATATTCGCGCCCATGATGACATACCCCGCAGTTCACATTATACTGACAGCTGACGACAGTAATAGCGCTATCGTATTTTGTATTTGTATTTATCAGGGGTATAGGTATAGGGTTTATATATTATATAGATATTATTATATAGATATAGACAGCCGATAGCCGATGCGTCCGATGCGTATATCGTATATATAAATAATATATATGAGTGTGGCTATATGGATAATGGCTATATGGCTGGATGGGGGATGTGTCTGGATACTTGGATGTTGTGTATAGCATATATGCTATGTATATACTATCATAGTATGTAGATGTAGTAGCATCGGGGGATGCTACATGCTACATTATATGCTACTCTTTTATTATATATATATATATATATGTAATAATAATATACATATACATATATATGCAAGACCACAACAACAAATAAAAACTGGGTCTCCTGCTTCTGTCCGCTCTTCAAGGGTTAAGGGTTGTTGACCCTTCGCTTGCACCAACGCCAACGCACCCCCCAACAGACACCAGAACAGAGCGCACTTCACAAATAACCCCTAGACGCGCCAATCACGTACCCCCCCCCCCCCTACACCAGCGCTCTCACTCGGCGATCAAGCTGTTGAGGCGCGCCGTCCTCCGCTCCGTGCGCTGCGCGATCCTCGCCAGCTGGTCCCTCGCCACACGCGCCACGTTGCCCACCGCGCCCAGCAACGCCGAATTCTCCTGCTGGCAAATGTCGGGAGTTAGAATCGCGATGATGATCTGCTTACCCCCACAGGGTACCCCCCCCCACACACAGCAGCCGACATGGCCCACAGCACACACAGCACACAGCCAGCACTGCGGTCACACCGCACTACTCTCAGGGCATAAGACAAACCCCCGCAGACGTTTCCAGGTTCGTTTTGCGCGAATAGATTTTCATTGCCAATGAGCGCGCTTTTTCCTACTCGCGTTGATGATCCTTCTTACTCTCTACTCTCACCTGCTCCGCCTCGCGCTCCTGCGGCTGCGACTGGGGCGGTGGCTGGCCCGCGGCCGACGGAGCCTTACCCTCGCCGCGCTTCCAAAAGGGCTCACGCACCAGCCGGACCCGCTCGCAGAGCACCACTCCTCTGCGGGCAAATGGCGGGAGTAAGAATCGCGTTTCCAGGTTCGTTTTCCGCAAATAGACTTGGATTACCGTTAAAGGTGCCCTGTGCGCCAAAGTGAAATGACTTCGAGTTTCCTAGAATCAAAACGACGAAACTTTTAGTCAAAACTCGCTCAGGTACTTGAGCAAAGAAACTTGAACCATAGCGGTTCATTAGTAGCTGCAGAGCACCTTTAAGCGCGCTTTCTCACTCGCGTTGATGATCATTCTTACCTGCGCTGGAGGATCTCCAAGTTTGCGCGGGTCGCCGGATTGCTCCACTCGCGGTCGGTTGCGGCCAGCGCGGCGATGATGGGCTTGGCGGGAGACCAGCCGGCGGGGCGCACTTCGGCCGATGAAACGCCGTGGGATTCCGAGGCCGAGGTGCCAGCGGCGACGATGGCGGTGGAGGTGGTGGTGGATTCGGCTCCGTCGTCGATTGCGGGTGGCTCGTTAAAGGTGTACCCCCACAGGGCGCAGAGCTGCGTGAGGAGGCCGGCGGAGTTTCCGTGCGCCATCTCGGCGCACGTGTCGATGGTCATCGGTGCGACCACCAAGGCGTCCGCCCAGTCGAGGAGCGTCTCGGCGGCTTCCTTGGCGTGGCGCCCGCCTGTCTCGTCGTACCTGTCGAAAGTGGGGTGTAAGGGGAGTCACTATTCACTCAGTTGACGCCCCTACGTCAGCTGCATATGCGCTGCTTACCTACCCTACTCGATTCATACCCCGACTCTCACCGTACTCTACCTAACCTGCCCTACCCTACTACCCGCTGCCCCACCCTACTCTACCCGACTCAACTGGACTCGACGCAACTAACCCTCATCTTACTCTACCCTGTCCTCTAGATAATGTGGGTGAATAGCGGCGCCGATGCGCGTAGATAGTCTGGCTGTGGTAGGTCGCTTGTGCTCTGGCGGCCGGCGGCCCTGTCGGGTTCCCACTGTTGTTAGCTAGAAGTGAGTTCGAATCCCATGGGGGACGTTCGTGGCGCGAGTGGTTCGCTGCGGGCAGTGTAGGTGGTCGACACCCAGCAGTCACTCCGGTGAGGACTCCTGTTTTGTTGTTAGCTAGAAGGACGTTCTCCCAACTAGACTGATATCAGCGCTGATATTAGTCCAATGGGCGAAGATCCCTCCTGGCTAACAACACCCACTGTGCCTGCGGTGTTCGGGGGCTGTGTATTCATTGTGAAGGGGGAAGAAGAGCAAGGCCCGTCGGAGTAGAGTCCAGCGGGTGGGAAACTGGAACGAGTGCGGGGCGCGCAAGGCGAGCAACAACAACAGCAAAATGGGCGCCAGGCGGGGCAAGGCAGGGGTGCGCACCACGCCGACATCACGCAGACGTCCCAGCTGCCTCCGCTGCGCGAGAGGGGTGTGCCATTGGGGGCTGGGGCCCCGTTGCCCTCCGCCGGGTGTTCGCTGTTTGGGGCGGCGATCCGCGTGCGTCGATCGGCGGCGATCGCCTCCAGGTCGGCGCGCAGGCCAGGCGCCCAGCTGTCGACCCCTTTAGTGCACACGACGCGCACGTCCGCCACGTCGACGAGCTGACGCATCAGCGCCGGCGCGAACTGGGCGCTGCACGGGGCGCCGCACACGCCGATAAGCACGCGCGGCGGCGACCGCTCTCGGCTCTCGGACTCCTCGAGAAACACCAGCCGGTCGCGCTTCAGCCGCAGCGCCTGCGCGTGCAGGTAGGATGCGGCAGACGTCAGCCGTACGGACGGCTGGACCCGCGGGTCCCGAGAGGTCGGTACACAAAGGTGCGTAGCGCCAGCACGGGTAGTCAGATTTTGGAGCGGGCTGCACCTGCTTCGTGTGCTCAATCCGGGAGAGGATGTCCGACTGCACCTCCCGCCGTCGTTTTGCCTCGCCCGTCTTGCCTCTCACTGCTGCTTGACTGTTCGCCATTCGAACTGGGCCACTCCTGTGCTGTGCTGTGCTGAGCCGCTGTGAATGCTCGGTGTGAACTGGAATCACCCTGTGGGTGTGAATAAGGAGATGCCGCGATGCCGCGTTGGTGTGAAACTCCGCTCCCAGCTCAGGGGTGTATAGAGCTCTACGTTCTACGTCGGTGTGTAGTGTAATGTTTTTCTTATGAACTCCACCACCACGCCCAGACTATTTTTTATTACGCTGTTCAGCAAAAATCGGGTACGTTATTCGAACCCGAGCGAGGGCGCGCTTCATCGTTCGGCCCCTCCAACTGGCGCAGATACGCGGGAGGCCCTCGGGTTCGGCAGGTATCGATTGGCCGTCTTAGATCGGTAGCCGGGGGTGCGCGCGTACCCGAGAACCGAGTGGGGTCGCCGGTCGCCGGCAGTTAGGTTAGGGTTAATTAATAACCCTTTCTTTGAATATATAGCGTAATTTTTTTTTTGTTTTTTTTTGTGTTTTGTTTGATACTCTCTAGTCTCTGTCTCTAGTAAACTCTAGCTCTACATCTACAGTTATTTAGATGATACTGTAGAGAGTCCAACCTCGCCCGATTAATTATACACACACACCACACCAAGACGCGCACATCTCGGCAGCCGGGCCCCGGTGCTGGCTGCATATTGATAATATCATATTGGCCACGCCGGCCAACGGCCAACTCAACATTTACATGACGACACTCTATGTCTATGTTTGCTCTCGGGGCTCGGGGAACACATCTTTGGTCACACAACTACAACTAGCAACACATCATATATCAACACGAACAGCACTGTATCTGACATGTGTTGGAACAGTGTTGGTGTTGATTGATACAGACGTGATACGAATTGTGTTACTTTGTGTACATAAGATACGTATCCATAAACCAGATACGATTTCGATACGTGTTGATATTGTTTTTTGTAACAAAACAAGACCGATACCGATACGTGATTTCTGCTTCCGATACCGGCTTAATACGTTCCTGTTACGCACTGTTACAAATCTTGGTTACGAATACACAAGAGACCTGTTACGGATACGTATTAACCATTTTCTGGAACAGCACACCAAAGGGTTATTATATATACAAACTGCTACGCAGTAGTTCATACAAACCCTTGGCACACGCAATCCCCGCCCCGTCCGTAAGTAAAGGGAGTAACCCTCAACATATCGTATATCAACACAAACAACGGGGTAACCCCGACGTACACTATGTTGTCATTGCCCGCCAATATTATATGGTGTATGGGATACACACGTGGAGGTCGTCGGGGGGGCGTCGTATATTGCGCGCAATAGACGTGTGCTAGCAGTATTGCAATAGTGCGGCAGTGCGGGCAATGCAGGTGCAGGTGGGCTGGGAGCGGGGCAATGCACTGATGATTGTTTCGTGCATAAAAGCCTCGAAGTAAAACAATATCAATATCTTGTAAAAAGGCCAAGTCACGCCACCATGGGGACGCAGACGCAGAGGCGCCGGAGCTCGGCCTCATCATCCACATCGTATATCAACACAAACAGCAGACACAAATCCCGCCTCGTAACTTGACCTTCACAGGATATTCGTTTATTATATTGAATAATATTGTTAATTCCGGAATTGTGGACTATAGTCAACTTATTTTTTGGCACGAAACACGAAATACCTCCATTATTTCGCCCCCCTGCAAGCCCCCTGCCCTGTATTTTGCCGACAAAACATATCGCGCAATTTGCAATGTAAGCCCCCCCCTCCCCGACCCCCCTCTTGTGTGCCAGGCACCATACAATATTCGTAAGAGTAATATCGTGTAAAGGCCAATCCGTAACCCTCGTGTGGTCACGCCACCATGGAGACGCAGAGGCGGCGTAGCTCGGCCTCATCTACATCGTATATCAACACAAACAGCAGACGCAATCCCCGCGCTTTGTTCGTAATACTGTATACTCGCGTGGTCACGGAAACAAAGAAACAAAAACCTCTAACACTGGCGCACGCGCAAACATTACACTACACAAGTAAATAGGCTACCCCATAGGGGAGTCTGCTAGGCAGAGTGCGTGCGAAGCGCGCGCGTTTAGGCACGCCACGCACCGCTAGCCGCACACGCGGCTCCGGTTGTCCGAAGACGTGCAAAAGCACGCCTTCTGCTTGCGGGAGATAATACATTTGAGGATGGCCTTTGGTCACGTGGTCACGCCACCATGGTGACGCAGAGGCGGCGTAGCTCGTCACAACTACAACTAGCAACACATCATATTCAACTCAAACAGCACAAGCAATCGCCGCCCCGTACTTAGTACGTACGTAATAACACTGCTCGATGATGATTGATTGTATACCCCCCGAGAGACACCTCTCCACATCAGGACAGCACGGGCACAGCCCCCAGCGGCACATCGCCGCCGACACAGCGCACAGCCGCCCCCACCACCGCAGACACAGGGAACACAGTCCCACAGCGCGCTAACCACTCGCACTCGCGTGGTCACGTGGTCACGCTACCATGGAGATGCAGAGCCGCCGGAGCTCGGCCTCATCCACATCGTATATCAACACAAACAGCAGACTCCCCGCTTTGTCCGTATTACTCGCGTGGTCACGCCACTATTTGGCCTTTACTACACGATATTGCCATCAGGGTAAGGGTTAAGGGTTAACCCCTGCAATAGTATTGCGATAGGGTAGGCTTCGCAAGGGGGGGGGGGGCGCAATAAAAAGATGATGATGGACTCCCACTACAATAAAGCTTTGAAGCAAAACAATATCTTGTAAGGGCTAAGCCACCATGGAGATGCAGAGCCGCCGGAGCTCGGCTTCGTCGACCGGGTTCACCCGTAACCCTCGCGTGGTCACGTCTTAGCTTCGGGTTAAACACGATATTGTCATGACCAATATTTTATGGTTTATGGCATATAAAGAAGGGAACGTCGGGGTCATATATTGCGCAAAAAGTCGCGCAATCGTATTGCAGTAGTGTGGGTACGGTAATGCAAATGAGCGGGGCAATAAAGGAATGATTGATTCTTGCACACACAAAAACAAGTGAAAGAAGATCTGGTATAGGACGAGTCACGCCACCATGGAGATGCAGAGCCGCCGGAGCTGGGCTTCGTCAAGCGCAGACTCGCATCAACACATCGTATATCAACACAAACAGCACACCAAGGGGTTCTATAAACTGCTACGCAGTAGTTTATATAAACCCTGGGCACACGTAATCTCCACCCCGTCCGTAACCCTCGCGTAGTCACGTGGTACAACTCTACAACTAGCAACACGCCAAAGCCCCGATATTAACACAAACAGCACACCCAATCCCCGCCCCATCCGTAACACTAACTAAAGGGGATGTCCTCCAACGACATCCCCTTAGTAACCTTCGCATGGTCACGTGGTCACGCCACCATGGAGATGCAGAGCCGCCGGAGCTCGGCTTCGTCGAGCGCAGACTCGGCGCCCGCCGCCGCCACGTCAATCTCCAAGGCAACCTCGCCGCCGCTGCCGATGCGCACCTGAGGGATAAACACAAGAGAACATGATATATTGAATTCACAGACGGGCAGGAAAATTTCCACCACCTGTGAATTTGAAGTGTATATTGGGGCGGTGTGTACATTTAAAATTCTGTCTTGCTGGAAAACGGCTTTTCAAAGATCACAGGGACACAAGCACACGCATAAGGCAATCTCGCCGCAGCTCCTGATGTGCACCTAAGGGATAGACGCAAGAGAACATGATCGGTATATATATATATATATATTATATATATATATATATATGTATACGCCGCCACGCCAATCTCCAAGGCAACCTCGCCGCCGCTGCCGATGCGCACCTGAGGGATAGACAAGAGACAACGATGTATTGAATGCACATAAGGCAACTTAACCTTTACAATATATGCGTTTACTTCAAGTCGTTTGTGCACGAATCAATCGGCCTTTCATTCCTCACGCCCACCTGCATTGCCCACACTGTTGCAATACTATTGCACGCCTATTGGGCAATATACGACCCCCCCCCCGACCTCCTTTGTGTATGCCATACACCATACAATATTAGTAATAACAATATCGTGTAAACGCCAAGTGTGTGTGTGTGACTTTTTGTTCTTTTTACATAAGGCAACCTCGCCGCCGCTGCCGTTGTGCACCTGAGGGATACAAGCGAAAATGAGGAGCAGGCCCTAGTTTCACTGTAAAATAACTCAACGGCTAACGTGGAGGGACGCTGACCAATGGCCGTTGTAATTAAAGGCAGCTAAATGCCTAAATAAATTAGGCCAACACAAGTAGAGAAAAAAACGGGTATTCGCCATTTTGCGATGGAATGGTTAACGTCTGCTCGCGTCGAGAATTTACTTATTATAACAGCAAACTAGGGCCTGCTCATCGGGTTAAAGGTGCTCTGCAGCTACAGTCAACCGCTATGGTTAAATTCGCTTTGCTCAGGTACCAGAGCGAGTTTCGACTAAGAGTTTCGTCGTTTTGATTATAGGAAACTCGAAGTCGTTTCACTTAAGCGCACAGAGCACCTTTAAAGGTGCCCTGTGCGCCTAAGTAATTCTCAGGACGTTTCTCTTATTCAACGTGTACTAATGACTTTGGTGCCGCGACTCATAGTGAACGACGGTTTCAGTTTCGACGTTTCAATCGCTTCCGAGTTCTTCCGGGTTTCATGGGTAATTCGCCGGTGGTCGCCGTCAGAAGAACAACAAAACGTTTCGCTCATGTACATGAGCAAAGCGATTTTATATATGGCGGTTACTTAGTAGCTGCAGAGCACCTTTAATCCGAGCTCGCCACCGCCGCTTCAATTGCATTGGATGGACAAACTGTACGTTGACACGTTGGCCTATACACGATATTATTTCACTTGTTTTTGTGTCAGCAAGAATCAAGCATCCCTTCATTACCCCCGCCCATTTGCATTACCCACACTACTGCAATACTATTGCGCGACTTTGGCGCAATATATGACCTCCCCCCGACCCTCCAGTATATGCCATACACGATACAATATTGGTAATGACAATATTGTGTAAAGGCTAAACTGTACGGCAGCTTCGTTGCCACTGCTGAGGTGCACCCAAAGAGGCGACCAACGATTATATATGTATATATATATATATATATATATA
>Ga0105053_10010832_pt1 | contig 11278 bp, 10 predicted proteins | sample BON01_FD_78093 | JGI IMG/M metagenome (GOLD analysis project Ga0105053, IMG submission 78093) | Freshwater microbial communities from Lake Bonney liftoff mats and glacier meltwater in Antarctica - BON-01 | ecosystem: Environmental > Aquatic > Freshwater > Ice > Glacier meltwater | place: Lake...
AATGGGGGGCCTACAAGCATTTTTCTATAAAAAAGTGCCTTAAAACCTCAACTGAGAGTGGATTGGTTAGCTTTCTATCAGCTAAAGGTCGTTTTGTATCAGAAGTGCTGCAAGGTGGGTTAACGAAAACGGGAGCAAAACGTATTTTGCCATGATTGTGAAACCTACGGAGGATAAGTTTTAAAAGGTTTTGACGGAGCAATTAAACGCTACATCTTAATTACTCTTAGATAGTGATTTCGTATGTTGGCTCTTATGTGTAATAAGTAGACGCCATGCCCTCCTTTAAGTGTTAAATTAACGATAAAAGCACCTGCCCGATAGGCAGTGTTTTTTTGTAAAAGACCATAAGGTCTTCCTGTAATGTCAAATTGAGATACTTCTACATTAGCGGCTACAAACAGCACCATTCTCATGGTCACTTTTCCGTCAGAAGTAGGATTAGGCCAAACTTGGAAAACATCCTGTTCGGTTACATTGTAAGGGCTATACGGGTTATCTGGAGAACGTGGGTCGTTGTTTATTTCCGGAATTACGGGCTGAGAAGGCAAAGTATTATCTGGAATAGTATTTTTAAGGAAACCTTCGTTTTCAATAAGGGGATATTTACCTCCTAAAACACTATCTGATAAAAAGGAAGAGGATGAAAACCAGGTACGTAAAATTTCTTGATAAATACTTCGGAAATCATAGCGGTAAACAATGTTCTCGTTATCATAAAAGGGAAGAAAAGCTATGTTTTCACCAAAAACTTTACCTTTTACTTCATCACCAAAAGCGAACATAACATTTGCTGTGCCGTGATCTGTGCCTAAACTGGCGTTTTCATATGGTCTACGGCCAAATTCGGAAACGGTAACACCAACAACTTTTTTAGAATGACCCAAAGACTCTAAATCAGACTGAAATGAAGCAATGGCACCACTCAGTTTATGAAGCAATTTTCCATGCACGCCACCTAAAACACCTTGATCGGCATGCGTGTCAAAGCCGCCCAAACTAACGGAATAAACTTTGGTTTTCAAACCTCCGTCTATTAAGCGAGCCACAAGTTTTAATTGATTAGAAAGGTCGGATTCTTGATATGTTGCAGTATTTTTCCCACTATCAAATGCCGCTTTTACAGACTTTGAAAAATGATTTATTTTAAAACCTATATCGTTGATGTATTCAAATTCTTCAGAAAAGAGGTTTTGTTCGCCAAGAAGGATTTTTTCACTTTCTACCGATTTACCTTGTTCAAAAAAGTCTTCTGGGTCTTCTACTAAAATGGCATTTTCGGTATCTTTTCCTTGAAAAAGCAACAATGGACTTTCACCCACATGAATACAATATGGGCTTTCAGGAAGTTCTTTGTCTTTATATTGGTCAAAATATCTGCCTAACCAGCCAGTTGGTAAGCTTTGACCGTCATTTGAAGGAGCTACGCCGGCAAACCAAATATCAGTAGATCTAAAATGCGATAGATTTGGATTTGGGTAACCTACCCCCTGAATAATAGAAAGTTTGCCAGACTTGAAAAGCCCATAAAGCCCATCATTTACCCCATTTTTTAATGAAGGGTGCATGGCTAAGCCCTTGGCTGGATCTCCAAAAGGAATAGATGATTTTTCTGGAACATTAAGTTTAACACGAAATCGGTTATAATAATCTGGCCAATCCTTCGGAATAATCGTATTGATTCCGTCATTTCCTCCAAAAAGCTGAACAATGACCAAAATGTTGTCATTCTCCCCCCCTACCTTATACAGCGTATCAAAGGCAGAAAGGTTTAGCTTTCCCACTTTTAGCTGGCTTACTGCTCCTAAACCAACAGATGTGTTTTTTATGAAGGAACGTCTTTTCATCATGCTAAGTAGAAATCAGGCATTTTAAACATTTCACGCAATAGTGCTTTTATTCGTATTCCAACATTTTCTTTATTTTGAACCAATTGCGGCCACTCATAATAAGGGGCTCCACCTAAAAGCACATTTTCTAGCTTTTTCAATCGGCTTTCATTTGGTGTTTTTCCTAAGAAAAGTAGAGTCATGTTTTCCACTAAAGAATAAGAATTATCAAAACCCTTTATATTGACGATGGCCCAATTTCCTACATCTAAATCAGTCTTTTTGTTTAAAAAGGCATTATAAGAAAAAATAAATCCAGGTAATGTTTTGGTATTAATCCAAGACCGATACCCTTTCCATCCACTAACGTTAGGTGGATTCATGGGCTCGTGGCCAAAATCTATAAGTTTTTTATGAAGCTCTTCTGCACTAACATCGAAATGAGAACTAAAGCCCATAAAACCCTCTAAAGGGGATTTGATTTGAACTCCAAAATTATTTGAATCAAAAAAGTGTTGGCTTGTCAGAAGCTTTACTAACGTTTTTTGAACATCGTAACCCGAGTTTTTGAAATATTGGGCTAAGTTTTTTATAATGTCATTTTTAGAATTGTTGGGGTTGCTATATACGAAATACCTATAAAACTTATTCGCCATATAGAAAGAAACTTTTTCGCCTTTCATATCCAAAATAACTTGCATAAGTTTTTGAATAGAGTTTTTGTAAACATTCTCTTGTGTGATAGCATAATCTACTTTAAAAGAAACACCAAACACCGTTTTTTCTTCCGTGCTAAAGTGATTAGTGGCAAGAAAAGGCTTATAAAGCTCACCTTGGTTTATAAAGTAATTTGCCCGCCACCCAGTAAGAATTTTGGCGGTTTGTCTTATGTCGTATTCAGTATAGTGATCTTCTCCAATTCCTATTGAATATAGTTCTAAAAGTTCTCGAGCATAGTTCTCATTGGCGGCTAGTTCGCTATTGGTGCTTCCATTTAAATACAAAAGCATGGCACCATCAATAGTTAGTTTTTCAAGAAAGACCTTAAAGTTTGTCAAAAACAGCTCTCGAAAAAGCAAATTTTGGCGGTACATCCATTGAGCAGGAATGGGCTCATTACCTACAAACTGTGTGGTGAAATGACTACTCCAAAAAAAGGACATTTTCTCAGTAAGGCTATTATTGTCTTTTTTAATAAGGTCTATCCACCAGCGGACTAACTTTTCATTTTGTTCGAAATGAAGATTAAGATTTGCTTCTCTTTGTTTACCCTTTTTTACTTCATCACCTAGTGAATCGGGGTGTATAAAACCTTGATTAATATCAAAATCGGGTAAGGGGGGCTGTTTTTTGTTGGAATTATCAATTAACAACCGAACCGCTTGTGAAGCAGATTTGCCAATAAGTGATTCGGCAAAATGAGTATCGATATCGAAACAACACCTGCGAAGCAGATGATAAACTTCTACTTTGTTTAAGGGGTCTGTTTTCTCTTCTAAACTTACTACAGCAAATTCGTTCGAAACCTTAAATAGGTTTTCAAAAAAAGTACGTCTGCTTTTTAGGCTTGCCATGGTAAAAGTTATAAGTTTTAAAGATAGGTAATAGAAGCGACGCCTTTTAATATGGGAAAGAGATTTTACCCATAAAAAAATCACCATCCTTGCCATTTGGTAGTTTAAAACCCGTTTCGCCGGCAATGCATTCATTAGCTAATGCTGCAAATATCACAGCCTCTTTTGCATCTCCAGAAACGCCTAAAATATCCATCGTTTGTATAACGTGTATTGGAAGCTCTTGTTTTATCAAATTAACTATTAAAGGATTATGCACTCCTCCCCCACTCAAATACACGGCACCTCCATTTGTTTCTGTTTGAATGGATTCGCACAAAGTTTCAGCCGTGAAGTGACATAATGTGGCCAGAATATCAAAATTATTTGGACGTTTATTAAGACATTTCATTGCGTTTTCTAAATAAGCCAAATTGAAAAGTTCCGGACCAGTTGTTTTGGGAACACGATCTTCGAAATAAGAATGTTCTTTCAGTTTGTTAAGCAATTCAATATTTAATTGACCCTGAGATGCTAAACCAGCATCATGATCAAAAGGCACTTCGAAGTGTTTTTGTACAAAAGCATCTATTATTATGTTTCCGGGACCGGTATCGGTAGCAAAAGCATTGTCAAAATTGCCATCTTTTGGCAAATAGGTGTAATTGGAAATACCTCCAATATTTATTAAAATGCGGTTTTCTAAGGTAGAAGAATACAATAAAAAGTCACCATACAGTGCCAAGGGAGCCCCTTCTCCGCCAACGGCACAATGTTTTTGACGAAAATCGGAAAGGGTTATTATTCCAGTTTTTACCGCCAAATGGTCTCCATCCCCTATTTGTAAAGTGCTGTTTGAAAATAGTCTAGATTGATGACGCCTTTTTGGTTGGTGCATGACAGTTTGCCCATGGCTGGCAATGAGGTCAATTTCTTCTGGTTTAATATTCCATTTTTGAAGACAATCATTTATCAAATCGCCATGCATATTTCCAATCCAAGGATTAAGCATACATAGTAAAGGAAAATCAATAGTCTTTTGAGCAAAAACTTTTCTAACTTCTGTTTTTACTTCTTCAGAATAAGGAAGAGTTTCAAATTGGACCAAGTCAACCGAAGTATTAAAACCACTATTCGTAAATTGGCAAAGAGCTACATCTAGACCATCTAGTGAAGTTCCAGACATCAAACCAATGATAAAACGCTTATCCTTGAGGCTGATACTATAAAGTTTTTTTATATGAGGGTTCATCATACAAATTTAGGCAATTCCCTTTTACGTCTATCAGGAATTTAGCTCGTCTGCCCATTTGAACCTGTCGTCTGGAGAAAATTTCCATGGCGACATGCTCGTTTCTAAGTTTTGGAACATCATATTCCATGATTGAGGGGCCTGAGACTCTTCCATGACATTGTACCTACGCAGCTCTATTATAATATCTAAAGGACTTATCTGTATAGGACAAGCTTCTACACAGGCATTACAAGTGGTACAGGCCAAAAGCTCTTCCTCTGAAATATAATCACCATTTAATGATTTGTCATCTTTAAAATTGTATCCGTTTTTTAACCACCCTTTCTGAATATCTTCCAGACGGTCACGTGTACTCATCATTATTTTTCTAGGCGAAAGTAACTTACCAGTTTGGTTAGCGGGACATTCGGAAGTACATCTACCACATTCTGTGCAGCTATAGGCATCCATTAAACTTTTCCAACTTAGGTCTTCCACGTCTTTGGCTCCAAAACGGGCCACCTCTTCCGTTTCATCTCCAGGCTGCTCTAGCTGCATCATTATTTTTACCTCTTTGGTAACTGCGGGCATATTTTTCATCTCACCTCTAGAACCCAAGTTCGCAAAATAAGTGTTTGGGAAAGCTAAAGCGATATGCAAATGCTTAGAATAGGTAACAAACAAGGCAAAAGCCATGATTCCTAAAATGTGAAACCACCAGGCTATACGTTCTGTGATAAGGAGTAAATCACTAGAAAACATATCCATGACAGGAATTATCCATTGACTAATGATAAAGCTTCCGGTACTGGCTTCAGCGAAATGCCCAATTCCCCTACTCTGTAAAATGGAATCCGCAGCGTTCATTTTTAGAAAAGCTCCCATTAAGGCAATTTCAAAAATCAAGATAATATTAGCATCCATGGCAGGCCAGCCTTGCATGTCTTTAGATGTGCTAGAACTTAGTCTACCTATTTTTAAAACATTTCTTCTAATTAAAAACACTACACAAGCTACAATTACGCCTAGTGCGAGTATTTCAAAAAAGTTGATGATTACAGGGTATAAACCACCCAAGGGTTCTGAAAAAATGCGGTGCGTGCCGAAAATTCCATCAATTACAATTTCTAATACTTCTACATTTATTAAGATAAAACCAGCATAAACCAGAAAATGTAATGCACCTACGATAGGCCTATCAAACATTTTTTTCTGTCCGAAAGCTATCAAAAACATATTTTTTAGTCTTTTGGCTGGATTATCGGTTCTATCTTCAGCTTTACCAAGCTGTATAGATTTCTTTATAAGAATCACTCTACGTGTAATAAAGTAAACAGCAACGCAGAGTGCTATGATGAACAAGACTTGTTGTAAATAGGCCATGAATCGCTTGGGTTTAAAAGACGTTTTATGAATTCTTAAAAATAGTATGCTTGCATACTAAACAAAGGTCTAAAAAATGCTTGAAATAAAAAAGAATAAATATTTCACTAGAAAGATAGAAAATGTTTGCGTAGAAACACTTTTTATTTACTTTTGCATTCCCTTAGAAATAAGGGTAGGTTGGTGATGTAGCTCAGTCGGTAGAGCAAAGGACTGAAAATCCTTGTGTCGGCGGTTCGATTCCGTCCATCACCACAACCATATTAGACAAGCTTCTTATAGTGAGGGGCTTGTCTTTTTTTGTGTGCTTTGGGGGACAGAATGGGGGACAGTTTAGGGGTTTGGAAGGGAATTAACTCTTCTTAACTTTACCTAATGGACAGGCTTTTAGAAATATCCATTTTAATAGGTTCTATATTTTCATGTAGTAGGTGTCACCCCAGTGAAACCTCCACAGCTAAGGGCTTTAGCTTTCAAGATAATAAATACCCCGCAACTGTAAAGTATAACAACCCTCAAACAGGCTGTACAGCAACCTATCTATTAGACTTGGAAGTAAAGAACTGTATGGTAGTACAAATTAACTTTCCGAATGGTGGGCATTTAGATAATGACCATATTAAGGCTACCCGGTTAGGTAAAAAAGGATATGCTAAAGTTAGTGGCGAAGAGAACAAAACATATTTGGTTAGAACTAATCTACAAAAAAAAAGGGCTTTAATAGGCTTAACGTAAATCATGAAAACAAAACTCACATTTTTTATTACTCTTATTGCATTAACAACAGCTTACGGTCAAACTACAGCAGAAGAATATATTCAAAGAGGAATCACAAAGTCTGAACTCAAAGATTATAGTGGGGCAATTGCTGATTATACCAAGGCAATTAGTATTAACCCCAATATCCCAGATTATTATATCTACAGAGGATTAGCTAGAAACTCTGACAATTATAAAAAAGCCATTTCTGATTTCACGAAGGCAATTCAGATTAACCCGACCATAGCAGACTACTATAACAAAAGGGCATGGGTGAACCTCTCCCATGATAACTACAGTGAGACTATTGCTGACTACACCAAAGCCATTAGTATAGACTCTAATATCGTAGACTACTATTTTTATAGAGCCCAAGCAAAACTATTTTCCTCGAAATATATTGAAGCTATTAATGACTACACTAAGGCTATAAGTATGAAGCCTAATAGCGACCTTTACTATCAAGGGAGGGCATCAGCAAAGGCCTCTCTCGAGGACTACAAGGGAGCAATTCTTGATTACACTAAGGCTATAGAGAGAGATCCAGACTATAGTAACAGTTATTCTGAAAGAGCATATGCAAAAAGCGAGCTCAAAGACTACAAGGGAGCAATTAGCGATTTAAATAAGGCCATAGAGTTTTTTCCAAATAATCTCAACTACTATTTCCAGAGAGGGAATACTAAATTTAATAATCAGGACTACAAGGGAGCAATTCTTGACATTTCAAAGGCCCTGGAAATTAACCCTAATATTGCAGATTTTTATAATAAAAGAGGACTAGCGAAGTACTCACTTAATGATTACAGTGGTGCTATTGCCGACTATAACAAAGCGATTGAGATTGATTCTAGAGAGTCAGATTTTTATCAAAATAGGGGGTTTACAAAGGCCGCTCTCAAAGATTACAAAGGAGCAATTTTAGACTACAACAAGGCAATTGAGATTAATTCCGAGGAGTCATATTATTATAGCCGAAGGGGATATGCAAAAGGCCAACTCAAAGACTACAAAGGAGCAATTTTAGACTACAACAAGGCAATTGAGATAATTCCAAATAACGCTTACTATTATTATCTTAGAGGAAATCAAGAATTCAACCTCAAGAATCATGAAGGAGCCATTCTTGACTACACGAAGGCTATTGAGATTGACCCAGAGAGTGCAAATTATTATATAATTAGGGGACGCTCAAAGCTCACTCTTAAAGACTACAAAGGAGCAATATTAGATTTTAACAAGGCGATAGAGATTAATCCTGAAGAGGAGACGGCCTACCACTATAGGGGGTCTGCAAAAGGGCTACTCAATGACAATAGAGGGTCTATTATTGACCTCTCGAAGGCTTTAGAGATTAATCCTGAAAATGGAATAGCCTACGGTAATAGGGGATTTGCAAAAATAAAACTCAATGACAATATGGGAGCAATTGCTGATTACACCAAAGCTATTGAGATTAATCCCGACAATGCAGATTACTATCAATTTAGGGGACTTGCAAAAGACGAGCTCAAAGACTACATAGGAGCAATAGCTGATTACACTAAGGCTATTAAGATTAATCCTGAGGTAGCATATTCTTATCATAGTAGGGGAAATGCAAAAGCCAACCTCAATGACAACAGGGGAGCAATTACCGACTACACGAAGGCTATTGAGATTGACCCCAACAATGGGACCCTTTATACAGATAGGGGATTTAAAAAAGCACTACTTGAGGACTACAGAGGGGCCATAATTGACCTCTCGAAGGCTATTGAGATTAACCCTGAAGATAGTTACGCTTATTTCTTAAGAGGCTTCTCTAAAATAAGTTTAAAGCAAAAAGATAGCGGCTGCCTAGACCTGTCTAAAGCGGGAGAGCTAGGTTACGTTGAGGCGTATGACTTTATCAAGGATTATTGCCAGTAAGCAAGCCAACTTATATTAAGCTTACAGAAGTAGAAATATGATTCAATAATATTGAGGCAAAATTAGGAGGGAGAATTGAAATAATCGAGCCAAAACGGACAAAGCCTACCGGTAAGCACTAAAAGGTAAATTGAGAGATTAAACGAGTACCAAAAAATAAAGAGATGATAGTAAAAATGAAATTTATAGCGGTTTATTTATGCTGGCTTTTCACGCATATAATGTTTTATGTAATTAATTCAGAATATAAGTATCCAAGAGATGTAGAAGTAATATTTTTGCCTTTTTCGGATGTCGCTAAAGGGTACAGAAATGCAGATAGTTTGTATGATTATTTGTGGTACTACGATATAACGGAGTTAATTGTGTACTCTTCGGTGCCTCTTCTTATGGCCATATTGTATATTGCTTTTAAACCATCTAAAAAATAAGGGTATGGCTACAGTGACAATGGGAATATGTTTTACAAGATACTAGAAGTCAATTAATGAAACTATTTTTAATTATCTTAAAGTGTCTAGTAGGCGTGTTTATCGCCCCTATGATGGATATCGTTCCTTTGCCATTATAATTGCAGTAAGCTTATCACTGAATGGAAATATGGCTTATGAAATTTAATAGGGTATTAACAAAAAACCTTTAAACACTCTGACATACAGATGCGGTGTTATATAGCAATAGTTTTCAGAAATATATTTAACGTGAATCTTCCTTTAATTTAATGGGCATGGTAGTACAAATTAACTTTCCGAATGGAGGGCATTTAGATAATGACCATGTGCAGGCTATCCTATTAGATAAAAAAGGATATGCTAAACTTATCGGTAAAAAAATAAAACATATTTGGTTAGAATAGTTCCATTATAAAAACGTAAAAATGAAACCCTCTTTCTTCGAACGTATTATTATTAAATTTCTTATTCTGTTGAGTGCTTCTATTGGAAGTCATTTAATGTTCTTTTTTTATAAGTTATATGTTCTTCATGACAAACCGTGGAGGAATACAACGGAGGGTGATGTGTATATCCTCATCTGTTTTATTATAATTTTAATTGGCTTATACTACTATTGGAGTAGATGGAAACATAAACATGGGGAGATGTTAATTCTTATCGGGATGTTCTCCGTCATTCATTTTTTTATCCATTTCTGGATACCAAATGACTACGAAAAAGTTTTAATGTATGATGAGGAGACAGTGCCTCAAAAAAGCATTATGACAGGAGAGGTCTTTGGATATGAACCAGGGCCTAATTCATACTCAGTCTTAGTTACAAAAGACTGTGAATCAATTGAATTAATGGAACAAAATGAATACGAATTTCAGAAACCATATTATTCACTTAGACTTGCAGTTTTTGAAATGGGCTTCGATACTAAAACTATGTGTTTTGAATTAAAGTCTGAGCCAAATAAGTTCTTTTTTGGTATTGGTTTATTGTTTGAAATGGTGTTCTATAGTTTTGGAACCATTTTTATCCTTCTTATTCTAATCCTATTGTGGGATAACGACTTTAGATATAGAAAAAGGTATAATGGAAATCAAATTTCTAATACTTTAGGCGGTTCGTTTCCGCTTCTTCTTAAAGCGGCTTATACTTTAAAACAAAAAAAAGCCTAGAAAAAAGTTAAAAAAGAGATATAAATCTATGCAAGCGAGGTTTCCGCTAGAGGGGATAGGGTTTACCAGTTTTGAGGAACCCGAAGTAGACCAGCAAAAGATCCGATTCCTTGTTATTATTGGTTTGTTTTTCACAATAGTTATAATATTAGTCGGGCTAAATATCTCATTTGGTTTTTAGTAATAATAGTTGATAAAAGTGTATTAACAAAAAGGCTTTAAACACTCTGAAGTACAGTTGTGGTATTATACAGTAATAGTCCCCGAGATATATTTTTAAAGGGAATTTGACTTTGTTTAAGGGGGACCGTCCATCACCACAGAAGGCCATCTCGAAAGAGGTGGCCTTTTTTGTTGCTTTAAAGCAAGTATTTTAAATGACTCATTTCGTTTACATTCTTTACTCATCAAGTTATTGTGGCTATTACATAGGGGAAACGGCATACCGTGCAGAAAGGCTAAAGGAGCATAATGAAGGGAAATACGATAGGTCTTATAGGGTAGGATAACATCAGAAATAGTTATAACGACCTCTTTCCAGATGAAACGATCTGCTTTTTCAGGCTCTTACCGTAAAATAAAACATTCTTGTATTGTATAGAGCCGTTGACTAACTTGGTGTGTAAATAACACATAGTGTAATGAAAACCATAGTCTTATCGCTGCTTCTGTGTACTATCTCTGTAAGTGCATATACACAAATTCAAACTATTTCTACCGACCCAGACGGCTCAATAACCATCGTTCCCCAGGGCATTACCTCGGCAAAGACAGATGCTGGCACGAACTCGAGTAACGTCGCTTTTGGGCCCTTTACACTGTTTTCCAATACCACTGGAGCAGGCAATACCGCAAACGGAGACTCTGCACTCTACGCTAATACAACGGGAGATTATAACACTGCAAACGGAAAGAATGCACTACAATACAACACTATAGGTATTGCTAATACTGCTAACGGATATCAGTCACTCTACTCCAATACCAG
>Ga0105053_10010833_pt1 | contig 11278 bp, 7 predicted proteins | sample BON01_FD_78093 | JGI IMG/M metagenome (GOLD analysis project Ga0105053, IMG submission 78093) | Freshwater microbial communities from Lake Bonney liftoff mats and glacier meltwater in Antarctica - BON-01 | ecosystem: Environmental > Aquatic > Freshwater > Ice > Glacier meltwater | place: Lake...
AGATACTGGCCGAATGCACGCACCATCACAAACGACAGGTGTTGGTTAAATGGGCTGGATTTGATTTGCTGTCAGCCACTTGGGAGCCCAGTCAAAACATTCCGATGATATTTGTTGACAGATTCAGGGGTGTTGTAACAGATGACGCCAAGTAAACAGCGGCCAAGTAAATGAAAAGACAGCGCTTGGGAGATGTGGCGCCGCAAGACAAAGCTATAATGGAATTTCGCAGGGTAACACGACGGGGCTGCGGCGTAGACAACGGTCAAGACATGCTTGACGACGCCGGCAGCACGGGGCTGCATGATTGTTCTAGCGCGGATACTAGAAGGGTTTTAGACTCGTTGAGGGGGGTTAGAATTGCGGGCTTGTGCATTTGTTGGGCTTGCGCGGTTGGGCTTTTGTATCTGCATTAGAGGGGTTTAGTCTCGTCACGGTAAAGGGGAGTAGGCTTGCGCGGTTAGGCTTGCGCGGTCGTGAGTCTCACAGAGGGGACCCTTGCTACGACGTTAGTCTAGGCGTGCACAACCATCTAGGCGTGTATCTATTCTGGTCACTCGATCTTACAATAAACACTAGCAACCGCTATTAATACATACAGCATACGTGCATAGCGGTCTATACGTTCTTTCACTGTGGCAAAGATTCAATGCCCACTGACCTCTTCAAGAAGGCACCAGAGGCCTTCCAGAAGAGGGCGTGGATCTTGATCAGCATTATTCTCGCCGGACACCATGTCTGTAGCGAAGAGCTACTTGAGGCTCGGGTGGTCCTCCTTTTGTAAAGACCACGGTAATCCAAAATTATTATTAGACCAATTGTACTATAGAGCTTCAAGCAAAGCTACTAAACTATTTCTTAGGAAGTAATAAAAGCAACATCAATCAATCTGCAATTCTTTCTATCAACTCATCAACATCATTATTACCAGCAGGATTCGAAGACTCACTGAGAAATGTGCAGTGCTGGAATCCTCTCAGCATGGCTTCAGAGGATCCCGCTCGGTCCAGCTGGTCATTCAAAAAGAACGCTGGCTCTTAAAACAAGCCATGAAACAAGACACCAAGCTCATTCGGAAAGCATGCATTCAAATATGCAGGCCATCTCAAAGTCAAAATCCACCCCCGAGCATGCATTCAACTTTGCCATCTCCGTTCTCTGTTCTCTGTTTAGTTTCGTTTGAACGAATCATGCGTAGTCAGTGGAATCAAGTTTACAAAGCATTTCATCGAATTCGTCAATGTGAAAACGAACGAAGTGGTTCGTAGTAATTCAAACGTGATCTTGAGGGGCAGACCTGCGGCCAGCGCTCGTGCAGGGTTGCGGGAAGCAAACGCCGAGCGCTAGCATTTTATGTTTCCGTACGAATTTGGTATGTGTTCTTGATATCAATATGTAGAGGAAAGTCGGGTCTAGGTCTGCACATGACTTTGGTACTTGCAAAGAAAATGCAGCCGCACAGTGCCGACTTCCGATTTAAAAGCGTGATTGGCCGCAGAATTCGTTGGAAGTCGGCACTGCGCAGCCGCATTCTTTTTAAAAGTACCAAAGTCATGCACAGACCTAGATCCAACTTTCCTCTACATTTCGATATTGAGAACATATACCACAAATTCGTACGAAAAAATAAAATGCTAGCGCCCGGCGTTTTTCCCGCAACCCTGCTCGAGCGCTGGCCGCAGGTTTGCCGCATCAAGATCAGATTCCTACCGACCAATTTGTTCGTTTCCACAAGAACAAATTCGATGAAATGCTTTGTAAACTGGATTTCAGCGAATTCGCACGTTCGTTTGAACAAAACCCAACCCTACCGAGGGTACCGGGACTCCGTATTTGCAACTGTGCGGGAAGCTATAACAATTTGGTGCCAAGGGGTGCCAAGCTGAGCGCAATAGACGTGACACAAACAGTTTTCTTTGAGTGTTTGTATTAGTTTCAGGACTGGCCCTATTTGGGCTCTGAGTCAAACTGTCCATGTGCTCCCACACCCCCACTGTTCATCTCAAAACTATTTCTCGATTTCCCAAATTTTTTTTCCGATGTGGCCCCTCATTTTTTGTCAGCACATTATTCACCAAGTAATCTGGCGCGAGTCCCGGTACCCTCATCCTACCTTAAGGCATAAATGGCACGCACGCACGTTCACAAACTTGTAGGAAAAAAACAGTTTGTTAGTCTCTCAGTAGGTCCTACGAAACGACGCTTCCGGGATTTATTTGTTCCATAAGATGCCCCACCCCCAATTTTGGATCGTTCTTGGACTATTTTGAGGGGTGGTCCCAAATTTAGCCTTCAACAAAGCGGCTGTTCCGCATGGATTCGAAAAAATGAGATCCATGGCGACGCAAAGGTTGGAGGAAAAGGTACAGCCACACGATGAGTTTGCAGAATCAAGCAAAACTGGCTGCAGGAGCCTATCGAGGGCACCATGGTAAAGCATATGAGCAAGTGCCTGCACTGATCTGCGGCAGCTATGCTTGACGAAGCTTTGCGCGCAACAGCCATTTGGGGGGGGAGGGGTTTGCTGAAAGCAAAATCACCCCCCAGACATTTGGGGGAGAAATCTGAATTTGCTCACTGAAATTTCATCATCCCCAAAAATTTCACTACCCCCATCCATAATTTCGGTCTTCATGCCCATTGGCATTGCCCATGTTTCAAACTCATCAGATCATTTCCGACTCGTTTCCTATGAAGTCGCAACCTTTGTCGCAAGACAGAGTCGATAAAAAGGGCTCAGTCGCACGCTGAGTTTGTCAAGCTCGGACAACTTCGCGCTCGCCCTCGGACAAAGCTATCTGCGCTCCCTGTGCTGCCAAGCGCTCTTCAAACAAGTAGGTGCTATCCTTCTTGATATCAACTTGTGACTCCAGCACGGTACGACTTGTCGCGTGACTTGTTGCGACAAGTCGCTCTGATCCATCGTGCTTTCCGCCATTGTTTCGCGGGGCTTTAGAGAGGGCCGAGTAGCTGGCTGCGACTAGCGAATCACTCCATCAGTGGCTTCAATGTAGATCAGACTACGCTTTACTCGCATTCGGGAGCTCCACTGGTTTGCTGCTCTGGGCCATTGGCGCCCCTCTTTTGACCGCCCCAGCTCCATCAGGCACGGCTCAGTGACCACAGCCATATAAGCCTCGGCAACTCTCTATAGATGCCGTGTCTTGTGTGCCCCCTCAGCGCCTTTTTCCTGTACTTTCCCAGCACGTAGCACCTGCCATTGTTACCATTCAGGTGAGTTAGTCACTCACCTCACGTCACCTGCAGTCGCGCCCACTCGCCCCCTCATCATGACTGCAGTCGTGCCCACTCGCCTCCTCATGATGACTGCCCTCGAAGATCCTATCAACGATTCATGGACAACCATCACCATCGTGACCAGCACGCCGCTGGCATCAACAGCTGCGGCCTCCTGGGACGTCTTTGGTGTCGACTTTGGCGGCTGGGCAGCGTGGACCACGGGGATCACCAAATCCGACCTCAACGGCCCGGTGGCAGTCGGTGTCGAGCGCATTAACAAGACGAGTGTTGGTGTGCTGACGCAGGAGCTAACCGCCTTTGATGAAGTGACACGGAGCTTGACTTACACCATTCGCTCTGGAATGCCAGCGCCCATCGCCGGCGCTAGCAACTCGTGGAGCATCGAGGAGGCCGGAGAGGGATCAAGCCGCCTTGTTGGCCGCGCAGTGTTTGAGCTCAAATGGTGGGCAATCCCACTGCGCGCTCTCCTCCGTTGCAAAATGAACGGGAGCCTCTCCACATTTACGGGCGAGGTGTCTTCCCGTATGGCGGCCGCGTAGCCCGAAGAATAATTTGAAGACAAAGACAGTCCCAAAAAGCTTGATGTACAAGAAGGAAAGAAAGATAAACTCTTCGCTGATCATGTGACACAGGTAATATGAAGCGCACGATTGGGTGATTGTATTCTACTTAGGCTTGTTTTTAGTTCTGTCACGTCTCTTTGATTTATCGCGTTTCTGCTGATATTTTTACGTCTCTGTAAATGTGTATTTCTACATTTCTACGATTATACTCGATATGACATTTATCACGGTTTCTATGTGTCTTGGTATTTTCGATTTGCATGTCTGTTTAATCGCCAAATTATTTTGTACATTACACACACACAGCACACGCACACGCACACATGTACGATCAGCACACACACCCAATCTTTTTTTGATAATGCACCGAGACCACAAATCTAGCAAGATTCGAGTAAATAGAACTTCCAGTTTAAATTCTTATACTTTTTCATTGTGGAGTAATAAAGCATTATTCAATTCATGACTTGAATAGAGACAAAACAGGAACTAGACAGAGACACGCGCCACAAGCAAGACAGAGACAGGACCTACTGTGAATGCTAAGAGGTAGAAAGACCCAACAAAGAGGAATAAAACAAACGATTGGTTGGTTAACCATCAGATTTTTTGAAAATTGTAGAGTGAAATAATTTGTACTACGAAATTATCGATTTTTAGTACCAGCAGTATCGAAGAATCTCCCGATCTTCTTTTCTTATTTCACTGTAAGGCTTAAAATCTCTTGCAGCATGAGACAAACAGGACACACACAAAAATAGGAACAGAGATAAGAGCGCCAGGGACAAGACAGAGACAAGACCGAGACAAGGCAAAGACCAGATAGAAACAAGACAGAGACAAGAAAGAGCTTAAAAAATGACACAAACAGGACAGAGACAAGATCAGGGAAAATAGACAGGACAGAGACAGTCACTGTCAATTTCATACTGCCCAGCAACTTCTTGCGCAGAGCTCAGGCAACCAACACAAAAAGAACAATGTTGGTGTTCTGCTTTCGTGTTGTACTACACCGTACGTAACACTCCAAGCGTGGGTGCTGTGAATGTTATGACGCATGCTATGAATGTTGTACTTAGCAAGCTCCAGCTAGTTTTCAAAAGTTCTCCATTGTTCCGTGTGGTTGTCGACCACCTGCTCACATCCACCTTTTTACCCCATTTCACCCTCTTTTCGCCCCTCCTCCTTATGATCCCCGTTCGGGTTGTTTCTGCAACTTCCAGACACAAAAAACGAAATGTTGCGGTCTCCCAATATTCTCCCTTCGCGAAGGGAGACTGAGATCTAGTTCCGACGTGCACAATTTTGCACCCTGCAAATACAACGTCGCTGCAAACTGTCTGTTTCCACAAAAAAAACGCTGATTTCCGCAAAAAACTGTCTAAATTAGACAGTGCGCAGCAGCATTGCATTTGCAAGGTGCAAAGGTGTGCACAGACATAAATCGCAGTCTTCTCAAAACTAGCAAAATTCGAGTAAATAGAGCTTCCAGCAAAGCTTCTAGACTATTTCTTATGAAGTAATAAAAGCAACATCACTCCATACATTTTGATATCAGGAACATATAGCAAATTCGCACGAAATTTGCCGCATTTAAAACGCACTTGGATTTCTACCAGACGATTTGTTCGTTGCTGCAAAAAGAAATTTGATGAAATACACGTTCAATCGAATTTCCTTGAAATTTTACTTTCAACTATGATCAACTTTCGCAAATCTTAAACAAACCTTTGTGGCTAAATACTTTATACAGCAGTTCTCTGGTAGGTTACCACTAAGTATGTCCGCAAACGCATTGCTGTCCATTCAATTATTCTGACGTCATTACATGAAATCTCCCTGCCAATACTTATCTGGATAGCATAGATTGGGATTTGCTTTGTGCGTCTAAGCATCATACCAACCTCATTTTACAGTCCAAAAATGGATCCATTTATGCGCACCTCGAGAGTAAATTAGATAAGAGTACAAGACTTCAGGACACTATGCCCATAGCATTGAATGGGGTGGTGGCATCACTTTTTGGCTAAGGATCAACTTTTGGGCTGTGCTATCCCTGAAGCAATCGCAAAAAGTCATCTTTTTGGCTGATAGCACTTGAAAAGAATCAAATTTTGTGCTGTGCTATGTCTATAGCACTCTCAAAGAATCCTCTTTTTGGCTCACAGCACTCGCCGACTCGGTGCTCAATCAGAAAAGGAAGCTGTTTACCCTTGAAAAGAATTTGTGATACCACCAAGTCGTTTTATGCTATGCAATGCTATCAGCCAAATCTTTTACTCTTCTCTAATTTAAACTTGTCACCCTGTCAAAAAAGGAAAATTAAATCAGCTTTATTGCTTGCAGAGTCTCTGCAGCTGCTGATTCTGGGTTTGTGTCACAGAGCCGCCTCTTTCCAGAGTGCAAAGCTCGATTCGAGAAGCGCCTTGGGTACGACCCAAGGATCTACTGTGCTTTGGTGCAAGCAGTATTGATCGTTGTGCATCTGACCTTGTGCGGATACATTTTTGCCTAGGGTCTCTTGATGCCAGGTTGTGCTTCCATGCGCGCTCGTATCGACGTGCCAGCTGTCGAGTGCGTCCTCATACGCCTCCACTGCGTCACCCTCCTTATAATGGTAGTAGAGCGCGCCAAGACCTAAAAAATATGGCAATCGAGCTGACAACGTCATTCGACCTGCGATAAATCTTCAGTATTTGCTTGAAATGTTCATCGGCCAGCAGGAGGTTGCTTGGCAGCAGAGTCCGACACATGAGATCGCCTACAAGCTTGTGCAGATCAGCCAGCACTTGTTCCTGCGCTGCAACGTCAGAGGCGCTGCAGTTGTGCTACCCCATGCAGCAATCGTAGCTCTCTGCACAGTGTGTTGATGTCTTTAAGACGCAAGTATTTGCAGGCTCTTAAATACCTGGCCTTCAAGATTTGTGAGGCTCTTAAATACTTGGCCTTCAAGATCTTAGTGGGTGGCTAGACGAGGCTCTAAAAAACTTGGCCCTACAGAAAAAATGAGGCTCTAAAATACGTGGTCATACAGGAACAACCCGTAGGGCCAAGTAACTCTGAGCCTTGTCTCGCTAACCAATGTTGAAGTTTTCAGCCAAACATGTTTTTAAATCGCAAGTCGCCGCCGCGCGGCGGCGTTCTTTTTGCAAGTACTGGAAAAGTGCACAGACCTAGATTTCATTTTCCATTACATATTGACATTTGGAGTTTCAAAGATTAGGAACATATTGCAAATTCACAGTGGAAAGTAAAATGCTAGCGCTTGGCCTTTGCTTCTCGCAGCCATGCTCGAACCCTGGCCGCATGTTTGCAGCGTTTAGATCAAGTTTGAATTAATTCTGCATGATTACTTCGTTTCCACAAAAAAAATCAATAAGATGCGTTGCATCGATTCATGTTGGTTTATCACTTTATAAGAAATAGTCTAGTAGCTTTGCTGGAAGCTCTATTTGTTCGAATCTTTGCTCATTTGAGATCTCGGTGTACTGTCATTTTCATTTTTTTTGTGTGTATGTGCGGTGTGCCAGGCCTGTGTCTCTAACAAAAAAACTTTCTTCCATCCCTCCCAACCAGGCTCCTGTGCCAGGCTCTCGCCATTGATTTGGATTTTATTGGCTTTTATTCCTGGAAACAGTAGTTTAGAACCCTTGCTTCAGGGTCTATTTGCTCAAATTCATATTGATTTGAGTTGACGGGGTTTCGGCCGGAATCGAACCGGGGACCTGTAGATAACTCAATTTTTTTAAGTCCCGCACTCTTCTCCACTGATCTATGGTGACGGATGCATCACCGAAGATCCTGCCGGACCCTCTTACTTTCCTGTGCGCTAATCATACATGTGGGCTTCTATGTTTGTGCCTTTACATGTGCGTCAGAAAAATGTGTGATTAAAATGACAAACATCAACAAACATAAGCAGAACCGTGACGGCGTCACGTGCAACGTTAAAGTAGAAATAGAAACAGATGTTCATAATGACGTCACGGTAAAACAAGCAGTGAAGTGACAAGTTTTTAGAAACGGTGACAGAATACAATATGAATAAGTAAAATACAAGAAGTATGTCAGTTTTCTGGACTCTGGGGAGTCTTGGATTGTGGTTCCCAGTTTTTACACGTGCACTTTGTGCCCAATGTTCTCCCTCGATTCCCCTGTGGTTGATCTTGCAAGTCCTTGCACCTGCTGGAGGAAGGACAGAATCACCCGATCGTGCGCTTTGTACACCTGTGTCGCATGATTGGCGGAGAGTTTGTCTTTCTTTCCTTCTTGTACATCAAACAAACCAAAAAGTAAGCTCAATTGCAAGCTGTCATACGGATGCCTCCAAATGGAGTGGTGGGCGTAACTGTCGTTGCTATTCCTTCGCAGCCTGCACTGATGATGTGACCGTATGTTTCAACTGCCAGACCGTCAGTGCTCTCACCTCGGGCCTCTCGCGCTATTCTGCACAGCCGACACCTTGCTGACTCCATCTTTCCTATTTTGGTTAGCTGACTGGTTGTTGGCGTATTTCCTGTCACCGCCGTCCTAAACGTCTCCTTCGCCTCCATGGATTTTTTTTGTCACTCAAATACTTTCCCAGCAATTTTTTTCGTGCATCCTGTCTCAGCATGAAGTCCGATACTAGGGCCTAAGTTCCGTAGAAAGGCTGGTGGATGCCTCCCCTTTCTCCCTTCTCCTTAACACAATTCTTTTTCAATCTCTCTTCATCCATCACGGGCCATGTACCATGTCGTAGAGCCGTTATCATACTCGGGTCATTACTTACTTCGCCTCGCCGAGTCGTCTTTGTTTGCTGATTTGTTTCCAAGCTCCTGTCACACCATCCCGGTACTTACGCACCTCCTCTTCTGCTGAGCCTTGTTTAATCGCCTTCCGCATCTCGCTGTTCCACGTCGACTTCGACTTTCAATCTTCGTAGCTCACCATACCTCCTTTCCGGCGAGGCTCTTGCCATGTGAAGAATGCTCGATTTGTCCTGTCGTGCCATTCTATGAGAACATCTTTGCTTGAAATAGCCTGGTCTGCTCAAATGTTGGTTTCTTCATTTCCAGGTTCTTTTCGATGCGCTTTCACTTTGATCAGAAACATCGCTGCTCCTGCTGCTGTTTCTTTTTGGAGCTCTTCAATTGCTTCCCGTAAAATGTCTGGGTCTTGTGCTCCTACAAACGTCGCTTTTCCGCCTTTGCCTACCCATCTTTTCCGAGTTTGACAGCCTTGAAGTACATAGACCTTCGAACAAGGGTACTAAATTACTGTTTCAAGTAATAAAAGCAATTATAAATCAGCAGCGCTTGGTTGTAGCACAAATATAGCGTGGGGGTTGTCACAGGGGTGCTGCGTAATGCCAAGACGAAGGTCGCTATTTTCGGACGGTTCGAGCTGGATCCTTCCTCTTTGCGTGCCACCTTCCTCTGCTGCCTTTTCTTTTCCCTGCAGATTCACATACCCTGCTCCAATTTCCCCCCCTTTTTTCTTGGATCCATCACCCGCTGTGACTGTGCCTCGGAAGCCGTAACCTCCTGATCTGCTGATCTCTGTGCCCATCCAGTATACCCGCTCAATACCTGTCAGTCGTACTTGACATTGGTCTTTTCCGACCGACGCCCTCGCTGCTGTCAACAACGCCCAAATTCTTTTTGTCGTGACAGCGGGATCTATCTGATCCCAGCATGAAGTGTGATCCTCACTCAATGTCATCTTGATATTGCCTTACTTCCACCATGACCTGTATCGTACGCTCTGTCTGCGATATGCACTCTTTTTGCTCCCGTTCTTTTTTCTCGTCACCTCTTTCGATTTCGTTTCATCACAGTTAGCCTGAGAATATTTCTTTCCCGCTGAGCTCGAATGAGCGGATTTTATCCACCCCTTTTTTTGACTTGCACCACACGACCCTGTCGTGCGTCGTGCTTGCCTCTTCCAGCCAACTTGCCTTTTCTAGTTCTGATAGATAGCTAGATTCTGAAGAACAAATCTGCGTTTGTTCGAACAAATCTGCGTTCGTTCGACCGATATCGTTGTATATGTAGGATACAATGAGTTTTTACACATACATCTTCAGTGCATGTTGTTGTACTATCATTTTTTTTCCATGGAGATTCACATGATAGATTCCTTGCCAGACCCCTTGCTGATGTCTCACATCAAACTTGACGATTCTTGAAAGATATATGCATGCCACATGGTACGATGCTCTACATATATTCTGCAGTGTGTTGTTGCAGTATGTTGCAGTGTGTTGAAGTATGTTGAAGTGTGATGCAGTGTGTTGCAGTGTGTCGGTGGGTTGCAGTGTGTTGTAGTGAGTCGCAGTATGTTGCACTGTGTTGCAGTGTTTGTTGTTGTAAACACGTTCATAAGCCAGCACCCTGTGCAGACCTCATATGACTGAGTTATATAAATGAGTCATTGAATGAGTCATATGAAGGAGTCATATCACACACCAGCCACAGTCATGTCACACTCAAGAATGAGTCATGTCACACACAAGATTGAGTCAAGTCACGCTCACCACAGTCTCCCCCCTGCCGAAGTAAACACAGATGCACGTGGTAGAAGAAGCATTTGAACTGTCACTCCTTCCAATGCCGGTTGCTGTTGCAGTTCAAGCAACACTGGGCGAGAAGACAATGACCAGAGAGGGCAGAAAACGTTACTGAGAGCGAATGCGGATGCACATGGCAGAAGGAGGCATGGTGGGCAGGTACGGGGGGCACACGCAACCAGAGGAGGGTGCGGGGGGCGCACGGGGGAGCGGGGCGCGCCCGCACGCTGGGTGCGCACCTCTGCGTGTGTCACGCTTTGCCTCAATCTGGCGCTACTAGCAAAGACCATGAGGCGCAGGCCTTGCAGAAGCGCTCCAGCAGCGGCACGGCTTCCATGCACAGCACCCACCGCGTGCCTTCTCGCGGCTGCTGTGTGTGCGGGCACAGACAACTGCCCCTGATCGCCAGTCGCAAGGCACACGCACGCTCGCCCCTTCCCCTTAATTGGGAGTCAGATCCAGTCAACTTGGGTGATGGTGACCTGTCATTGCACTTTCCAAACGACCCTGGTTCACGTCCTCCAATCAGTCTTTACCCGAGACTTGACTTCAGCGGCGCATTTTTCAGCTTTGCTTTTGGAAACTGGGAAAATACGGTGTGCGGAACGGATGCAGATTTAGTACCAAAGGTGTTGACTTTCTCGTACTAACAGGGTAGTATGATTAAATTGTGCGATCACGCCCACCCCAATTTGCACGGTAGAACGCATTCTTGGTTCGTGAAATCACATTGCGCCCGAGCTTTGACCGACGAACTCCACATGACATGGACAATCCTCGCTAGAACAGGGTAGCTTCCCAGAGATGGCATGTGTATTCACATATATATATATATATTTATTTATACATATATATATATATATATATATATATATATATATATATATATATATATATATATATA
>Ga0105053_10010838_pt1 | contig 11274 bp, 7 predicted proteins | sample BON01_FD_78093 | JGI IMG/M metagenome (GOLD analysis project Ga0105053, IMG submission 78093) | Freshwater microbial communities from Lake Bonney liftoff mats and glacier meltwater in Antarctica - BON-01 | ecosystem: Environmental > Aquatic > Freshwater > Ice > Glacier meltwater | place: Lake...
GAAGCGCCTTTTGGCATTGGGATGAAAGCGACAGAGCGGTATCTGGCCGCTATCAGTTAGCAAATGGCGAAGCGTTGACCATCGCCACAAGCCGCCTCACCGTTTGGCCGCACGACAACCTACAGGCACGTATGGGTTGTTCTGGGCAATATTTTGAACTCTGGTCCAATGGCCAGATCGTCAGCCAAGGCCCTGCCGGGCAATCTGCCCCCGTGCCCCTGCCTGACCGCGCCGCACAATTCAGCCATCTGCATTGCCAGATTGCGACCGCCTATCTTAATGGCGGGGAAACCCTTGAACCCGGCATTTATGCCATTGCGTCCCCGGGTGCGATTACACTGCAAAATGGTGGCTGGCAGCCCATGCCCGACAATCAGGCAACGCTCCTGCGGCGCTTTGCAACCGATAATATCATTTATGACTCTCCCCGCCTGCGCCTTCAGGTTGGGCCCCTTGCCACAAGCTATCAACATTTCTGGCGCGATAATCGCTGGCGCGCGCTGCCCTGGCTAAACGGCCTGCCCGCGCTTGACCATACACTCGGTCTGGCGCGCGATATGACGGGTTGGCTGCGCATTACCCCTCTTGGGCTTATCAGTTATAACGATGTAACGCCCAACTTAGCGGTTGATCCCGCCGCGCTACGGCTCCGCACAGGTGATCAGCCTGAAACGTTGGGCAATTGTAGCATCGAGCGCGTTGAAACCGCCGATGGCCGCGACCATGCTAGCCCAAGCTTACAAGGGGCGCCGGTGCAGTTACGCTGCGCGGATGGCACGTTATGGCACACCAGCGCTGACACGGGCCAAGACCTTGGGGCCGTTCAGCCGCTCGCCGCGGACCCATTCTTAGACCGGACCCTATTTGACGAAGCTGACTTTATGCGCTGGGTGCAAACGGGGGCCGCCGCCGCCAGCGCCGCGCGGGCGCAAATTTCCCTGCACGGCGAGTTGATATCGCTCGATGCAGGCCGCTTCAGCGTGGATGACTATCGCAGCATTTCAGCCCTGCGCCCCGGCCAGTTGGATATTATTGCCGCCAATGGGTGGTGGGCCTACCCCGCCGCCACGCCCAGCCTAACCCAAGCCAGCCGCCCCGATGATATTGACAGACCCGAAACCGCCCGCGCCTTTTCAGATATGCGCGATGAAACCGGACAACTCAGCCTTTGCGCCACGCTTGACGAACAATCATTGCTAATCGCGGCGGGCCAAGCCCCGCGTAGCGCCGACTTATGCTGGGATGATCAGGGCCGCGACGCGATTTGGGCCTATCAAACCACCCCAACCGCCGCACCCGTCGCGCGCGCCACGGCGTTGAACGGCCCGCAGGTTACGCGCCGCCTTCAGGCAGGCCGGTTCACCGATATGACCGCGATTTCCCCGCCGGTTTATGCAGGCACCGCAGCCCAACTTGACGCCGTTTACGCATTGCCAAGCCAAGCTGGCCTTATGCTGTTAAACGCTGATGGCGCGCGCCTTGGCCTGCTGGCATTTGAATCATCCCCGCTCGCCATTTCGACCCCCGATCTGGCCGCAATCGCCCTGCTGTCCGCCACGCCTTTGCCGCCATCGCCGGGGGTTCAATTGCCCAATTGCCCAAGCTTTGAGGCTGCAATCGCCGCACTCCCAAGCGATCATCACCTACGCCGGGCAGGTTATGAATCCACCAATGTCATGCAACTTTATATTTCCAGCGAAACAGCAGGCCGCACATGGTTGCGCTTGGCCTGTGACACGGTGGACAATGATGCCAGCCAAAACCTGTTACACCTGCCCGCCACGCAGCGGCTGCGCTATATGGCCAGCCTTGCGGTGCAGCCAAATGCAAGTGGCGCTATCGAAATTGAACAACGCGATGACCAGTTGCTGCTCACCGATGGGCGTGGTCGCGTTTTGGACCTAGGCTCAACCGGGCCCGCCGCGACCCTGGCCATACTGTCGCGGGCCGGCCAACCCACCGCGCTTATCGTTACTGAATCTGAGCTTTTTCTTTTGGATATTGACGCGGCGATAACGGCGCTGGCAGATCAGCCATTGCAACCGGTTGAACCCACCATCGAAATGCAAACGCCAATCGAACCCACCACAGACACGCAGCCGCTGGAAGAACCGTTAGCCGATATGCAAACGCCAGATGAACCCATTCCTGCGGAATTGACCCCCGAGCAAATCGACCAACTTGCCGATGAATTATCCGCGAAAATTGCAGAACAACTTGCAGCAAACGCTGCCAATACTGCGGCTGCAAATACCACCGCCGAAGCGGCACCGGCAGCACCGATCAACCCGGCGCAATCCGACATTGTGGCTCTTGCCAATCTTACTGTGGAACAAATTTTAGCTGTGCAAACTGCGCTTAAGGCCAGCGTAGCGCCGCGTTTGAATGTTGACGGTATAATCGGCGCGCAAACCGCCGCCGCCATTTTATCCTATCAATATGCAACAGGCGCGGCCCGCACCGGGCAATTTACCCATGACCAATATGAATCCCTCACCGGAGAGCGCCTTCCATGACTGGGCCCAACCTCAACTTCAAACTCCCTCAATCCGGGCCGTTCAGTTTTCTGCCACCAAAGGATAGTTTTGCGCCCAATGTCAGCTTTGCAACGCAGCAACATCAAGTCGAACTCACCGCCGAGCCAAGCAAAAAAAACCGAAATCCAGACACGGTTACCGCATGGTTTCGCATGGCCGAAAGGGCGTGGTTTGGGGCCGATTCACAACCACTCGCCCTGTCAGACTCGGCAATGAAAAACCAACTCCACGCCGAAACCGTCGCCCTAGAGCAGTTGTTGAATATACAACTGACCCAGCCGCTATTTGTCCATGCTGGGGCCGCCCCACGACTTGATCCCCTGCAAAACCTGCTTCACGATGAACGCGCGCCTTTGCGCGCGTCATTTCCATCGTTGAACGGCTGGCGGCGCGCGCATACCGAATGGTTGCAAACCACAATTTCTACCGCTGAAGCACCGCTTGACGGGCAGGTTTCAGACGAAAAGTTGCTGCAAGCCCGGCTCACTTCGCTTGTAGGACGCATTGACCGTCCAGCCGCGATGCACCTAAACCTTAGATTTGATCTTAACTCAAACATCGTCAACCTGCGCTTGACGGTGCCCGCAGCACTTGCACAAACGGGCCTCGTTTACCGCGCGCATGAAGATACGCTTGAGATTGACAACACTGCGCCGACCAAACTTTTGCCAACAAATATGCTGCGGCAAATCGCAGTTTCGCAGCTTTTCGCCATTACCCGCGCGGTTCATGCCTGCATGATGTATTATGCGCCGACTATTAATGCGCAGGTGCTAGTTGAAACCGCCGATAAATCTGTGGACCTCATGTCTCTCCATGTTGCGCCTGCCGCATGGGGTTTGGATATGGCATTTATGGCAGGCCGCACAGCGCCTGAATTGCTCGACATCACAACCAAAGCCATCCAATGCCGACCCGCGCCAGATTTCGCGCTCAACCAGCTTCACGCCGATCGCTAGCGCGACCGTTCAGCCCGCGCGATTAGCACCAGCGGCAACAGCCCAACCAGTGCCACCAGCAAGGCCGCCGGGGCGCCTTGGGGTAGGTTCTCTAGGCTAGCCTGATTGTAAACATGCGTGGCCAAAGTCTCAAAATTAAAGGGGCGCAAAATAAGTGTGGCTGGCAATTCCTTGACGACATCCACAAATATCAGCAAGGCACCAACCTGCAATGAGCCCCGGATAAGCGGCAGATGCACGGCCCCCAAAACCTGCCCCGCATTGCGCCCAAGCGAGCGGGCGGCCATATCCATACTGGGCGTCACGCGCCCCAGCGCGCTATCAACCGCGCCTTGGCCAATTGCAAAAAACCGCACCGTATAGGCCAACACCAACGCAGCAATAGAACCGGTGAACAATAACCCAAAGCGCCCACCAAACAGCGCCTCCATCCCGTCAGCCAACCAATTATCAAGCGCTGCAAGCGGGATCAGCACACCAATCGCCAGCACTGCGCCCGGTGCAGCATAGCCAATTGTTGCGACCGGTAATAACAAGCGCGGCAAGCGGCGCGATGAAAGGCGCACGCCATAAACCAGCACCAGTGCCGCACCCAGCGTTATGCTGGCCGTAACGGCACCCAGCACCACAGTATGCAGCGCGGCGCGCCAAAGGGCGGCATCAGCCCAAGCGCCAAAATGCGCAATGCCTTGGTTGGCCAATACGGCAATCGGCAATACAAACCCCAAAGCAAAGGGTGCAAAACAGGCCAAAGCGGCCAGCCAAGCCCGCAACCCGCGCAGCGCCACAGGCTGGTGGGGCGTGCGGCGGGCGTTAAGCGCATGGTAACGCCGCTGCCTGCGGCTCATTTTTTCGGCCGCTGCCAAAACCAAGACCAGCGCCAAAATAATACAGGCAATTTGGGCAGCGCCGCCCGCATTATAGCCCTGCAACCAAGTTGTAAAAATACCCGTTGTTAGCGTTTGCACCGCAAAAAAATTGACAGTGCCGAAATCGGCCAATGTTTCCATCATCGCAATGGCCATCCCCGCCGCAATTGCGGGGCGCGCCAAGGGCAGCGCTACTCGCCAAAACACGGCGCGTGGGCTACAGCCCAAGGCACGGGCCACCTCGGTTAGGCTGGCCGATTGTTCCCGCAGCGCCGCCCGGGTCAGCAGGTAAACATAGGGGTAAAGCGCAAGTGTCAGCACAAAGGCGGCTGACCACAGGCTCCGGATTTCGAAAAACCAGTAATCACGCGCGGATTGCCAGCCAAACAGCGCCCGCAGGCTGGTTTGCACTGGCCCGGCATATTCCAAAAAATCAACCAGCGCATAGGCGGCAATGTAACCCGGCAACGCCATTGGCGCGAGCAGTGCCCATTGCAACCAGCGCTTGGCGGGGAAATCATACATCACCACCAACCAGGCGCCACCGGTGCCAATAAGCCCCGTGCCCACCCCCACAAGCGCCATTAGCGCCAGCGAATTGGCAATGTAACCGGGCAAAACCGTGCTGCGCAAATGGTCCCAAATCGGCTCGGACGGATGCGCAGCGATCCAGACCACCGCCACAATTGGGGCGAGCACCAGCGCCGCAATGGCCAGCGCCCCCAAGGACCAGCCATCGGGGCGGCGCCAGCGGCGAAACCGCGCATGGCGGGGCAATACCTGACTTTCTTGGTCAACCATAGTCGCAGGCTTAGGCATTCCGCCCGCAACTGTCCAGCCTTGCGGTGTAAATCGGGTGTAAAATCGGGGGTGCATCGGGCTGAAAACGCGCTAATCTGGGCGCATGGCGAAACCCAATCTCATCCTTGCAGGCTGTCAGAAATCTGGCACCACATGGCTCCACCGCTGCCTTGGGGCTTCGGCGCAGGTTTTCGCATCCGTGCCCAAGGAGCTAAACCACTTCAACCGCGCAGGGTTTGAGGCCCGCCAAGCCGCGTATGAAGCCCATTTCCCGGCTAAACCCGGCGCACAATACTACCTCGAATCCACGCCGCATTATTTCCAAATTCAGGCAGGCAAGGTCAACGTCGCGGGCAATATTCGCCAATCGCTCGGCGATATAAAAATACTGTTAATGCTGCGCAACCCCGTGGCGCGCTACGAATCCGCTTTTATTCACCACATGATGAAAAAGCGCTTTGAATATACGCCCGACATCACCCGGTTTAGCAATGATATCAAAATGCTAGAGCTTGGCCATTATGCCGATATCCTGCGCCATTGGCAGCCGCTTTTCAGCACTATCGGCGTGTTCTTTTATGATGACCTTCAGACAAACCCCGCCGGGCTGATCGCGCAGGTCATGACGTTTTTGGGGCTAAAGGATGACATTCCTGAAAAAGCCATCCGCTTTGTGGCCAATGACCGCGTGGCCAAAGCGCAACGCCATTTCCCACCCGGCGCCGCCCTGCCCCGGCTTACGCCAGCTTTGCGCGCCCAACTGGCCGATTACTATAGGCCGCATATTGCAGATTTGGCCGCGCTTACGAACCGCGATTTATCACATTGGCTTGTATCTGACTAGCGGGCAGCGCTGTCCGGGAGGGAGACTTAAACACTGCCCGCATCGTCGCCGGGCTATGCTTAGCGCGGCTCGTCATCGTAGCGGTCTGACAATATACGCTGCGCTTGTCCTTCCGGATCATCATATTGTGCAGCTTTTAACGACCAGAAAAACGCCGCCAACCCCAGCAAACCAAGGCCCAATGAAACCGGAATCAGAATCAGTAGAACTGTCATTTACGCCATCCTAACCGCATAGCATTTGCCGAAACGATAATCGAGCTAGAGGACATTGCCAATGCTGCCAAAAGCGGTGTCGCAAGCCCCGCCAGCGCCAAGGGCACTGAAACGAGGTTATAAACTGCCGCGATTGTAAAGTTTTCCAATATCCGGCGGCGCGCCTGCACGGCAATATCAAAGGCCAGCGCGATACGGCCCAGATCATTGCCAATAATAATCATATCCGCGCTTGTCCGGCTGGCATCGGCCGCATTGGCGGGTGAAATTGAAACATGGGCGGCGGCGAGTGCTGCAGTATCGTTCAGCCCATCCCCCACCATCAGCACCTTGCGGCCCTGTGCAGCCAAAGCGGCCAAATAATCAACCTTTTCGGCGGGTGTCGCCCCGGCTTGCCATTGCGTCAAACCCAATTGCCCGGCAAGGTTGGCCACGGGCACCGCGCCATCACCCGAAAGCAGGTGCAAGTCCAACCCGCGCGCCTTAAGCGCTTCCAGCATGGCTGGCACTTCGGGGCGCGGGCTATCTTCAAATGCAATTTCAATCGGGGGCATTTTGCCTATGGCCAGCCAAGTTGCCGTTGCCTCACCGGGCTTAGCGCCAACCCATTCAGCCCGGCCCAAACGCACATGCTGGCCCTGCCATTGCGCCTCAATTCCAAACCCAGCAACCTCTTGCGGGTCATCCAACGTAGCAATCGGCCCGCTCAACCCCGCCGCCAAGGCGCGCGCCAAAGGGTGCTGGCTGGCCTGTGCCAAACCCCGCGCCACAATGCGCGCATCGCCTTGCAGGGCATCAGGCTTAGCTAAGCGCAAATCACCCAGCGTTAGCGTGCCGGTTTTATCAAACACAACCGTGTCCACAGCCGCTAAGCGTTCCAAGGCCACACCGTCCTTTAACAACACACCCGCCCGAAACAGGCGGCCGGAGGCAGCGGCCAGCACCGCAGGCACCGCAAGGCCCAACGCGCAAGGGCAGGTAATAATCAGCACGGCTGCGGCAATGTTCACCGCCAAACGCCAATCCCCCGTGGTTATACCCCAAGCCAGCAACGCACCAAGCGCAAGCACATGCACCAACGGGGCATAAATCCGCGCGGCAGCGTCAGCCAATGATGTATACCGATTGCGTGCGGTTTCTGCCGTATCCACCAAGCGCATAATTTGTTTAAGCAGCGTATCCTCGCCAACCCCAGTGGCGCGCATTACAAGCGCGCCCGAAAGGTTCAGCGTGCCCGCCCGCACATCACTTCCGGGGCCAACCGCTGCGGGGCGGGTTTCACCGGTTAACAAGGCCGTGTCGAGTTCTGAATGGCCAATTGTCACCTCACCATCCACCGGAATGCGCGCACCGGGGGCCACAGCCAACATATCACCCATCCGCACGGCATCCAGCGCCACGGTTTCAACCACACCCTGCGCGCCAATCCGCCGTGCCATAGGCACCTCAAGCGCAGCCAATTCCGCCGCCGCCGAACGCGCTGCGGCGCGGGTCCGGTGGTCTAAATAGCGCCCGATGAGTAAGAAAAATGCCAAAGTCAGCGCGGCGTCAAACCAAGCGGCCTCGCCGCCTTCCATGGTTTCAGCCAGTGAAACGGCCAGCGCCAAAATCATCGCCAACGAAATCGGCACATCCATATTTAGCCGCCGCACCCGCAGCGCGCTTAGCGCCGAGGTAAAAAACGGCACGCCGGCAAAGGCCACCGCAGGCACAGCAATCAGCGCCGAAACCCAATGCAGCAAATCACGTGTGGCATCAGATGCGCCTGCCCAAACCGAAACGCTCAGCAGCATCACATTCATTGCCGCAAACCCGGCCACCGCAATGCGCGCCAGCAAGTCCCGCCCGGCGGCATCTACCCTTGTGGCGGCCAGCGTTGCACTGTCTAGCGGCTGGGCGGCATAGCCAACGGCGGCCAGCCGTTCAATCAGCACAGCCTCCATCCCCGGAATATCGGCAGCGCTCAGCGTTACACGCTTCATTGTTAGGTTAACGCGTGCAGCGGCCACACCTTGCAAGCTGGCCAGCGCATCTTCCACCGTGGTCATACAGGCGGCGCAGTGCACGCCGGGCAGCGCAAATTCATAACGTCGTAGCGGGGCTTCCACGCGGGCCGAATCCCCAACGGACCGCGCCCAATCGGGCAGTGGTATGCAGGCTGGGCAAGTGGCGGGCGCGGCGCGTTCCATTAGCGCACCAGCAATTCCAAACGGCTGGTATACTCAGTCCCATCCGCCGCAGTCGCTGTTACAAACAAACGCCACGGGCCGCGCGGCAGTGCCACGGCAGCGAACAAACCATCCGCATCGGGTATAAACTGCAACATCTGGTCATGAGCGGCATTGGTGGGGTGGCCCACACGCACGCTCAGCACTTGCGGGGTCACAAACGCACCTTCAGCATTACGAATGACCAAGCGCACGCCACCTTGTTCGGCGCTGGCCTGCACATCCCAACCCAAGGCGCGTTGCGCGCGGGCGCGGGCGTCAAACTTTTGGCTGGCAACATATGAGTTTTGCACCTCCAACCCCGGAAAAGTGGCGATCGCTGAAACCATCAGGGTTACGTTTGCCGCGATAATCACCCCAAAGAAGGCCAGTACAATGATCAGCACTTTGCGCCCTGTCAGCGGTTTGCCTTCAATTTCAATTGGGGGTGCAGTCTTAGGGGCAATCATGGCTATCTCCCGTTAAATCCGGCATTGGCATAGGCGCGCTCGCCGCTTTGAACATCATCCACCCACAGGCGGAACGGCGTGCGCGCTGTGCGCGCGGCCTCATCCTGCGGGTCGGCAATAATATAAACACGCTGGTTATAGGTGCTATCGGCAGGCACCATTACGCTCAGCCCCGCCTCGCCCTCCAGTGCGACGCGCAGCGCGCCATCGCTCACAATTGAAATCAAAAACGCCCGGTCATCGCCATTTTTGTTTTTCAACCGCACATCATAGGCATTGCGCACCGATCCATCGGACAAAATAACCGAAACCGGGTTGCGGATCTGCGCGACCGACACATCAATATCCGCCCGGATAAACAGCGCCACCAACAGCCCCATGCCCACCGCACCCCAAAGGAATGTATAGGCCAATGTGCGGGGCCGCAGAATATGTTTCCAAATCTTGCGCGGCGGGTTACCTGCCCGCTCTGATACTTCATCAGTTGCCGCCAAATAGCCAATCAGCCCGCGCGGCTTGCCAATGCGGTCCATGGTTTCATCACAGGCATCAATGCATAGCGCGCAAGTAATGCAGGCCATTTGCTGGCCGTCACGAATATCAATCCCGGTGGGGCAGACATTCACGCAGGCCATGCAATCAATGCAATCACCCTGCCCTTCACTTTCTATCGTGCGCAGCTTGCCGCGCGGCTCGCCCCGCCAATCACGATAAGCAACGGTCAGCGTGTCCTCATCCATCATCGCGGCCTGAATGCGCGGCCATGGGCAGGCATAAATGCAAATTTGTTCGCGGAAAAACCCACCAAAGAAAAAGGTTGTCGCGGTTAACAACGCCACCGAGCCATAAGCAACAAAGGCCGCCTGCCCGGTCAGCAAATCAACCATCAGCGTCGGTGCATCAGCGAAATAAAACACCCAAGCCCCGCCGGTCGCCACCGAAATCACCAACCAAACAGCCCATTTGCTCAGCCGCAGCCGCCATTTTTGCGCGGTCCATTTACCATTCCACAACCGCACCTGTGCATTGCGGTCCCCCTCCATCCAGCGTTCAACCAAAATGAACAAGTCTGTCCACACAGTTTGCGGGCAGGCATAGCCGCACCACACGCGCCCCAGCGCCGAGGTAAATAAAAACAAGCCCAGCCCGGCCATAATCAGCAGCCCGGCGATAAAGTAAAACTCATGCGGCCAAATCTCGATCCAGAACATAAAGAACCGACGACTGGCGAGGTCCACCAGCACAGCTTGATCAGGCAGGTTTGGCCCCCGGTCCCAGCGGATCCATGGGGTGATGTAATAAATGCCCAGCGTAATCGCCAAAATCCACCATTTAAGGTTGCGAAAATTCCCTTTTACCCGCTTGGGGAAAATCGGTTCGCGCTTGGCGTATAGCTGCGGCTCGGGGGTTTCGATCTGGCTCACGTCGTGGTCCTGTATTGGGATTGCCCCAGCGTAGTTATCGCCGGGGCACCGCGCCTTGATCTGGCGCAAATAAAAGCTCTGACCGGGTTTCCCCGATCAGAGAGTCGGCATGGCCGCTAGATTCGCAGCGGCCATGCTGGGGAACTATTCGCCGCCACCTTGTTGATGGATGTAAACGGCAACCTGTCGGATTTGCGCTTCACTCAGACGAGTCTGCCATGAAGGCATCATACCAAAACGCGCATTTGTAATGCTGGTTGTTATCGCGTCAGCGTCATGGCCATACAGCCAAATCGCGTCAGCCAAATTTGGCGCGCCCAACTCACGGTTGCCCAAACCTGCATCGCCATGGCAGGCCGCGCAGTTATCCGCAAACAACAAAGCACCTTCAGCGGCCAGTTCAGCATCATGGTCTTGGCCTGAAATCGCCAATACATGCTGGGTCAGACCAGCTATCTCTGCGCGGCTCATAAACTCACCAAAGGCGGGCATCTGTGAGAACCGCGTGTCGGCATCGGCTTCATCACGAATGCCGTGCTTCACTGTGGCATAAATCGCCTCAATATCACCGCCCCAAAGCCAGTCATCATCTAACAGATTTGGAAATCCCGGCGCACCGGCGGCACCCGCCCCATGGCATTGGGTGCAAAATGTCCGGTAAACCGCCGCGCCGCCTGAACTGGCGAAATGGCCCACTTCGGTATCTGTGGCAATTTCGGTCAGGGGAAGCGATTCAATTCGCATCTCCAACGATGCATTGGCTGCGGCAACAGCATCTATATCTGCGGCCACTTCGGCGCGTGACGAATACCCAAGCACACCCGAGGTTGCGCCCGAAATCAATGGCCAAGCCGGATAGGCGATCGTATAAGCCAGCGCCCAAACGATGGTAATATAGAAGGTCCATAGCCACCAACGCGGCAATGGATTGTTAAGCTCTTGGATCCC
>Ga0105053_10010841_pt1 | contig 11272 bp, 12 predicted proteins | sample BON01_FD_78093 | JGI IMG/M metagenome (GOLD analysis project Ga0105053, IMG submission 78093) | Freshwater microbial communities from Lake Bonney liftoff mats and glacier meltwater in Antarctica - BON-01 | ecosystem: Environmental > Aquatic > Freshwater > Ice > Glacier meltwater | place: Lake...
TTCTGTGTCATCCGCGCCTACCTCGATACCATGCTCAAGCAAGGGCATAATGTCTTCGAGGCGCTTCGCTTGGCCTTCATCGGTCAGCCCATCTCGCCTGCCCTTGGCTGAATAGACACGTTACTCAATGGTATGGAATTCTGGTTCCGGCGGGCGTACCCAAAGAAATCATAGATCGGTTGAACAAGGAAATTGTTCACGCAATCGCAGATCCCACAATCGCCGGCTATCTTGTCAAGCTCGGCACCGCACCGGTATCAACTTCACCAGCGGAGTTTGCTGCCTTTATCAAGTCTGAGGGCGACAAGTGGGGCAAGGTGATCAAGGCGGCTGGTATCAAAGCCAACTGAACACCTTGTCTGGAAAGAAAATCATTTCACCAGTCGCTGCGATGGACGAGTTCGAGTTCTTTCTTGGTAAGGCATGGTCCGACGGCTTGCCGGTAGTGACTCCCACCGAGGATCGTGTTCGGTGGATGCTGAAAGGTACTCGGCGGGATCCCGATGAATTAGTCGGGAATATTCCGCCGGCAATGGAGCCCGCTACTGTTCGAACGGTAGCGATCCATGCCGTGATGGCGGGATGCAAGCCCGAGTATCTTCCGGTGGTGCTAGGAGGTATTGCCTTGATGCTGCGGGAGGAATTCAACCTGAACGGCGTTCAGGGCACGATGCATGGTGTGGCGCCGCTAATGATCGTAAACGGGCCTTATGCGCGCGAGATCGGTCTGCATGGCGGAAACGGTTGTTTTGGCCCGGGCTTCCGGGCTAACGCAACCATTGGGCGCGCGATTCGGCTGATGCTGATGAACCTTGGGGGCGGGATTCCAGGGATTGGATCGGCTACGGTCTTCTCGACGCCTCTGCGCTATACCGCTTGTCTTACCGAGAACATTGAGAGAAGTCCGTGGCCCAGCCTTGCCGAAATGCGAGGCTATTTTGCCAATGAAAATGTCATTACCTGCGCAATGGTCGAAAGTCCCCGGCTTTGCTATGACGACGTCAGCGAGGAGCCGCGGCGATTATTGATCGGTATCGCAGATGGCATGGCGGCCATGAGTTCCTGGAACATGCACGTACGCTCTGACATGGTGGTGGCCATGGGTCCGGAACAGGCGACGATATGTGCTAAGGCCGGCATGAGCCACGCAGATGTTCATGGGCTGCTTCGTGAGTTGGCGGCCCGGAAAGTGGGCGATCTCAAGCGGGGCGGAAACTGGCGTCGCGAGCGGGCGCTAAAGATCAATGTAAATCCGGATGATGACGAGCAGATTGTGCCCGTCATAAAAGACGAGCGCGACTTGCATTTGATGGTCGCTGGGGGATGGGGGCCTTTGACGGCGGTATGCCATGGCTGGGGAGGGGGCAGTCGCGCAGTGCATGGTGTTTTCCCTGTTTCATAGCATCAGGATGTTGATGGTTCTGAAAATTACCCTGGAGAGCTATAAGTGACAGAAGCGGTCGACGAATTCGAGTTTTTCTTGGATAAACCATGGTCGGATGGCCTGCCTGTGGTCACGCCTACCGAGGCGCGAGTTAAGGCCATGCTGCAAGCGATACGTCGCGATCCCGATGAAGTGATCGGGAATGTCCCCCCGGCTATGGAGCAAGCGACAGTCCGAACCGTTGCGATTCATGCGCTGATGGCGGGATGCAAGCCTGAATATCTGCCCGTGGTTTTAGGAGGGCTTACGTTGATGCTGCGCGATGAATTCAACATGAATGGTGTTCAGGGCACCATGCATGGGGTAGCGCCATTGATGATCGTCAGCGGCCCTTACGCTCAAAAGATTGGCATTAACGGTGGGAACGGGTGCTTTGGGCCCAGTTTCAGGGCAAATGCGACTATAGGCCGCGCCATTCGACTCATGATGCTTAACCTCGGCGGCGGAATCGCTGGAATTGGCTCAGCAACGATTTTCGCGACCCCCATGCGCTACACCGCCTGTATCGCGGAAAACACAGCGCAGACCCCTTGGGAGACCCTGTCGGTATCCAAAGGCTATGCGGAGGTCGACAATGTCATCACGTGTGCAATGGTGGAAAGCCCCCGCCTGTGCTTCGATGACGTGAGTCAGGAGCCCGATCGCCTGTTAAACGGGATTGCAGACTCCATGGTGGCGATGGGTTCCTGGAACATGCATGCTCGCTCCGACATGGTTGTTGCGATGGGGCCGCAGCATGCAACGATCTGCGCCAAGGCTGGAATGAGCCGGTCGGACGTGCACAGCCGCCTGTGCAGGATAGCGGGGCGGAAGGTGCGCGATCTCAAGAATGGCGGCAATTGGCGGCGCGAACGTGCACTCGGGTTCCCGATCAAGGTCAATCCGGATGACGACGATTTTTTCATCCCGGCAATCAAGGACCCGATAGATCTCCAGCTGATAGTCGCCGGCGGTTGGGGGCCCTGCACGGCCATTTGTCATGGCTGGAGCGGTGGCAGTCGCGCGGTGCACGGAATCTATGATGTATGAACGCTTGAAATGACAACGGAGACGACGATGGCAAATGATCTTGGTTTTATTGATCCGACCGCGGGCGAAGAAGGAGAAGCGGTGAATTCTGATTCTGTGCCACGTATTAACCGCGGGCCAGGCACGATAAAATCGGCGGATCGCTAATCAAGCTGGGGGAACAAATGTCCGACGAAGAAATGAAAGCTGAACTCGAACGCCTGCGCAACGAAAACGCCTCCCTCAAAAAGGGTGCGGCCACCGGCATCACCATGAAGGTTAGTGAAAAGGGTGCCGTTTCCATCTACGGCATGGGCCGCTTTCCCGTGACGCTGTACAAAGAGCAATGGTTGAAACTGCTGGACATGTCGACCGAGATCCGCGCGTTCATTGCCGCCAACGACGCGCAGTTGAAGACGAAGGGGTAAGTCCGTTGGCGAAGCGAAAGCTTGCTAAAGATCACGGAGAAGTCATCGCGCTCCTTGATCGCTACAAGTGCTCGGTACCGTTTCATGCTGTGCGCACGCGATTCATCGGCAGCATCTGCTCCCCGGTGGACCCTGTGGCTCCGCTGCAGACGCTCAAGAACCTGTGGGGCGGTGAATTCCCGGCGTTTGATGCGATGGAAGACGTGAACCATCTGCTCAATACGCTGATCAATGGCTTGTGGAACGAACTCACGGTGCACCAAAACCCGGACCACCCATTTCGGCTGACGCCGCTGACTACAAAGCCGACCCCAGACAGCCTGAGGCTACTGGCGCTTACGCGTCAGCAGGAAATTGAAGGCTTTGTTGAAGGCGTATTCGGTCATCACGAAAGTCTGGATTTTCCAGAAAGTGCACATCACGCAATGCAGGTGCTGCAAGATCTGCGGGGCATGTTCTCAGGGGTCATTCACCTGCTCGATAATCCTAATCCACAGGATGACGATAGCAGCTTGCCCGGGCTGGTAACCAACCTGAACGAGGTCAGCCGCATATTGGAGGCCGAGATGAATGTTGCCATTCAGTCGTTTGCGCGGGCCCGGGTGCAAGGCAACGTCAGCACATCGATGACCAAACCGACCATGCACTGAACCGATCACGCGCCGTGTTGCCGCCGCCGCCCTCAAACTGATCCCCACAATGCGCCGATCCAGAATTGACCAGCATGTCTGTTCGCGGAAGGGCGCACTGCAGGCGGCTGTGCTTGTAATCCTTGTGCCATGCGGCGATATGTACCTTGGCCTCATGCAGCATCGAGAACCGGTTGTTGTTGAGGACTTCGCAGCGGAAGCGGCCGTTGAGGCTCTCGATGCAAGCATTCTGCGTGGGTTTGCCGGACTGGATGAAGGCCAACCTGCTCCGATTCCGATATGCGCAAGCATTGAGCGCCAGTCAGGTCAAGTTTGGGTGCTTATCCGTCCATTTTGCGGCTTGTTCGTAAGCATGGCCGATCCGGTAGAGCAATGCTTCGGTGAATGGCTTGCCGATAATCTGCATACCCAATGGCATGCCGTTGGTGCTGAAACCTACGGGCACTGACAGTGCGGGACTTCCGGTTACATTAAACGGAGTTCTTGCCTGCCTGGCATATGTGCGGTTGATTTCGTCCGGATCATCAATACGGCATGCGGGGTCCAGCGCACTCGCGGTAATTACGGCGTCAACATCTGAATAATGCGCGTGAAATGTGTTTGTCAGTTTGGCACGTACGCGGGTTGCATTGAGATAGTCTGCGGCGCTCAGCAAAGCGCCCGATAAAAACCGTTCCCGGGTCAGATTGGCGTAGTCCCCGGGGCGTTCTTGCAGCCATTTCTCATGTATCGTGTAGGCTTCACTGCTCAGGATTGTGCGGGCACAGGCGGCATATTCAGCAAGTGGGGCGGTTTCGATTTCCTGTAAGCTTGCGCCCAGGTCGACGAGTAATTTCAAGGCATTTTCAATGCCGTTCACCATCTCCGGGTCGCCCTCCATGTCGCGCGTGTAGAAATGGCGGATGACCCCGATTCTCAGTCCTTTCACACCCTGCTCAAGACTGGAGCTGTAACCGCCGACTGCAGTGTTGGCGCTCCCGGGGTCCAGTGCATCATGCCCGGCGATCAGATCCAGCATCAGCGCGTTGTCCCTGATGGTCCGCGTGAGCGGGCCAACATGGTCGAGTGAATAAGCAAGCGGAAATACACCGCGTCGGCTGACCAGACCGTAGGTGCCTTTCATTCCGACGATACCGCACATGGTTGCCGGATTGCGTATGGAACCTGCCGTATCGGAGCCGATCGTCGCCGGCACAAAACCTGCTGCAGTCGCTGCTCCGGAACCGCTGGAAGATCCGCCAGGGAAATGATCGCGATTCCACGGGTTGCGGGCAGGGGGCCACGGGAGGTCAAAGCAAGGACCGCCGGTGGCGAACTCATGTGTTGACAGCTTGCCCATGAATACGCCGCCTGCTGCGCGAAGCTTTTGCGTTACGGCGGCATCGGCAGTTGCAACATTGTCCGCGAGAATTTTCGAGTGTGCAGTTGTAGGCAGTCCCGCGTAATCGACAATATCCTTAAGTCCATAAGGAACACCGTGCAGTGGACCGCGCCATTCGCCACGGGCGATCTCTGCTTCTGCGCGCCGCGCATCCTGCATGGCAATTTCTGGAGTAAAACGAAGGAATGCATTTAGTTTGCTGTCGTATTTTTCTACGCGTGCGATCAGTGCGCTTGTATATTCGACGGGAGAGAGTTTTTTGCTGCGCAGCAGGTCTGCCGCTGCGGCGACGGTCAGGTAAGCTAAATCGTTCATCGGTCATCGTGCCTGTTCAATCGCAGGATATGCGCGGGTTCATCGGCTGGCGTCAGTTTGTCTGTCGGTAATGCGGCACAGCGCGCTTTTGCGGTTTGTGTCGCTTGCAGAAGTTGCTGCAAATGTTCGTCGGTCAGTTGAGTGAGACCGGCCCGGGCAGCCAGTCTGCGCGTCTCGTCAAGAGTCAGATCATTCCACATGGCATTGTCCATTCATGTCATTCATAATAGTTCTTGCGTTATTCATAAAAGTGATTGCCTCGCTTCGACTTCTTTGATTACATTCAGTGGCGAGATTGGTTTTATTCTTTTTGTGCTATTTAATCAATAGTGAAAATAGTGAATAGCGCCAATCGTGGCGATCAGCAATGCTGTTTTGAAAGTTTATGTAAATTGCACCTGACATGACGGCATTCAACCAACAGAGAGGGAACTCAGGATGAAAATATCACACGCTCTTAGAGGCTTTTGTTTGTTGTTCATGGTTGTCGGATTTGGGGCTAATGCCGTGGCTGCGCAATGGCCGGAACGGTCTATTAGGGTGATTATTCCGTGGTCACCGGGTGGCAGCACCGATATTGTGGGGCGATTGATCGCACCGGAAATGGGTTCGCGTTTGAAACAGCAAGTCATCATAGATAATCGCAGCGGCGCCGGCAGCATCGTCGGCTTGCAACTTGCCTCTCAATCTCCTGCGGATGGCTATACCCTGCTGATTACGTCGACCGCCTATGGTTTTCTTATTGACAAGGCGACTGCGAAAGTTGACCTGGTTAACTCATTCGATTCAGTTGCATCTCTTGGGTTCTCTGACGGCGCATTTACTGTAACGCCGCAACTGCCCGTCAAATCCGTTAAAGAGTTCCTGGCGTTGGCGAAGGCGAAGCCCGGTGTCCTGACTTATGCATCCTCGGGCATTGGCGGGTTTCCGCACTTGAATACGGAGTTGCTGAAAATCAAGGCTGGTGTCGACATTTTGCATGTGCCTTTCAAGGGTGGTGGACCTGCCGCGACCAGTGTCATGTCCGGCAATACCCAGCTTTATTTTGGTTCTCTCCCGACGGTGATGTCGCATGTCAACAGCGGACGGCTTAAGCTATTGGCCGTCGGCAGCGCTCAGAGAAATCCAAAGCTGCCTGATATTCCAACCGTCGGTGAGACCGTTCCGGGTTATGAATCTTCTATCTGGTTTGGATTGTTCGCGCCACGTGGAACGCCTCCTGCCGTCATGGCGCGGCTACACGCGGCGGTTGCGGATGCGTTACAGTCGCCAGCGCTGCTGACCAAACTGGATGCGCAGGGTGCTGTTCCCAGGAAAATGAGCTCGGCAGAATTTGGAAGTCTCATGGTGTCTGAAACTGCCAAATGGGCCGAGGTCATCAAAGTGGCTGGCATCAAAGGGGAGTAGAAGAGGCGAGTTTGCTGCAAACTGACCGTCGCGAACCTTATGCCGTGCTGCGTACGGCGTCAGCCCAGCAATTGGGGGTTTCGTAAATCCGTACGCGTTCCTGCCGTAGTTTTCCGTTATATTGCCCGGCATACTGGCGATCAAGTATCGCAAATGCGGTTTGCGCGAGGTGTTCGGCGGTCGGTGGTGCATCAAATAGCACAGTCTTGTGCCCGGTTGTTGACGCCGGCCTCGAATTGACCACCAGTCCCGGTTGAAAGCTGACCAGGAACAACGAACTGCTTAGACAGGACAGGCGGCCTTCCGCGAACCGATATGCTGGTCAATTCTGGATCGGCGCATTGCCTAGAAAGTGATCAGTTTGAGGGCGGCGGTAACAGGCTTCGACGTTCAAATCGAGACCAGACAGACCTGCTCGTTTCATCCAATCAATCATTAACTTACCGCGCTCCTTCGTGAAAACGTTCGGAAACTACTGGTATTTTTTAATTAAAACAATATGTTATAAATTCTACCCAAGTGATGCTCACCCCGGTCACGGTTGAGTTTGACCGGTTTTTAGCAAACAATCAGAGGCCATTCTTCATTAACGCAGGGAAAATCCGATGAAAACACTGTTCAGCATTGGCTGCACATTGCTGCTGGTTCTGGGCGCACCTGTGGCCGCCGCCCAGGCCTATCCTTCCAAAACCTTGCGTATCGTCGTGGCGTTTCCGGCAGGCGGCCCGATCGACATCGTCGCGCGCATGCTGGCGCCCAAACTGGGCGAGACGATGGGACAGCAGATCATTGTCGACAACCGTTCCGGCGCCAATGGGGCAATCGGCACCGAGAACGTCGTCCGATCGGCGGCGGACGGCTACACGATGTATCTCGCCAGTCCCAGCGCCATCGCCATTGGACCATCAGTATATAAAGTGCCTTACGACACGCTGCGCGACCTCGCCTGCGTGTCCATGGTCTCAACCACTCCCGAGTTGCTGGTGGTGCATCCATCATTGCCGGTGAAATCGATCAAGGAACTGGTGGCCATGGCCAAGGCGCAGCCCGGCAAAATCGTCATGGCATCCACTGGAACCGGTGGTCTGCCGCACCTCGCGCTGGAAATGCTCAAGATCGCAGCCAAGATTGACATCCTGCATGTGCCATACAAAGGCGCCGCGCCGGCAGTATCCGATTTGCTCGGCGGTCAGGTTCACGGCATGTTCGCCGACCTGCCGGTGCTGTATCCCTACGTGACTTCCGGCAGGCTGCGCGCGCTGGCGATGGCGAGCCCCAAGCGCGCGCCGCTGCTGCCCAATCTTCCGACCATGACCGAAGCAGGCCTGCCGACGGTGGAGGCGGTCAACTGGTACGGCATCCTGGTGCCGGCGAAGACGCCGCACGAGATCATCGCCAAGCTCAACGAGGGTATCGTCAAGAGCCTCGCCGATAACGACCTTCGCAGCAAATTGATTGAACGCGGCGCCGAGCCGTCGACCAGTTCGCCTGATCAGTTCACCGCGTTCCTGCGCCGCGACATTGTGCGCTGGGCCAATATAGTGAAAACTTCGGGCGTCAAGTTGGACTAGTTAGTCAGAGACCGGCTGTTTTTGCTATGCGATTCGACCCTCGAATCAAATACCTAGCCAAGTTAGCCGCTAGGCGCGAACGCCGGTCGCTTACGAACTTCGTTGAATGGGCAATCGAAAAAGCGCTAAGCGAAATCTCGTTGAAAGCTGTCATGGGCACTCGCCAGGCTGTAAGTGCCTCAGCCGCTGTTGACGCCGGCCTCGAATTGACCACCAGTGCCGGTTGAAAGCTGACCAGGCGCATTGACTGTAGAAAACCGGGAGGCCGGTTGAGGTGGCCCGGCTTTATTTCAGTCCGCGCGTATCCCTGCCTCCTTGACCACGCGCGCATATTTCGCAGTTTCGGATTTGATGTAGTCACCGAATGCTTCCGGCGTCGGGAGCGGAAACGGGAAAATACCGAAACTCTCGAGCCGCTTTCCGACATCGGGTTGCGCCAGCGCCCGGTTGAATTCCTTGTGCAGCCTGTTGACGATAGATTTCGGCATACCCCGCGGCCCGAGTATGGAATACCAGTTGTCGACTACGAATCCCGGCAGCCCCGATTCGGCGACGGTGGGTATGTCGGGATACAAAGAAACGCGTTTCTCCGAGGTAACCGCGATCGCACGGATTCGTCCAGACTGGATGAAGCTGACTGCGGTAGACACCGTAGAAAATATCAACTCGATGTTGCCGCCGAGCAGTTCGGTCATGGCAGGTGCGCCGCCCTTGTAGGCGATGTGCTGCATCTGCACGCCCGTCATCGACTTGAAAATCTCCCCTGCAAGATGGTCGGCGTGGCCGAGTCCCGATGAGCCGAAATTGAGCTTGTTCGGATTTTCCTTGGCGTAGTTAATAAGGTCCTTGACCGTGCGCACAGGCATCGATGGGTGTACTACGAGAATGTTGAGCGCCGAGACAAGACGCGCAATCGGAGTGAAGTCCCGCGACGTGTCATAGGGCATCTTGCTGTGCAGACTTGCATCGACCGCGACCGGCCCGATCGTACCCTGCACGATCGTGTACCCGTCGGGCGTCGTGCGCGCGGCGATGGACATACCCACTACGCCGCCAGCGCCTGGCCGGTTGTCGATTATCACCTGCTGGCCGAGCGCTTCGATGAGTTTCGGCGCGAGGGTGCGCGCCGTGATGTCAGACCCGCCACTCGGTGCTACGGGGAGAATGTAGCGGATGGGCCGGTTTGGATAAGTGTCCGCGGCATGCGCGAGGGTCCACGATAAGCACGTCAAGATCAGCAAACCGATACGCATGGTGTTTTCTCCCAGAGAAACCAGAATCGTTCGACAGATGCAGTGCAAGAAAATCATATACAGTTCGCGATCGATGATCAACAATATCCCGGACGGCCCGGCCTGGCCCGGTTCAAATCAAGAGGCAACACGATGACCGAACCTTATGAACTGACTGCGACCGAAGGACTCAGGGCCCTGGCAGCTGGAAAGCTTACTGCCGAAGCGTGGGTCGCGAGCTGTCTCGAGCGCATCCGTAACCGCGAAGAATCGGTGCTTGCGTGGGAATATCTCGATCACGATGGCGCGCTTGGCCGCGCGCGCGCACTCGACAAGGCCGGCGGCGGGCTCGCCACCGGTGTCCCGTTCGGGGTGAAAGACATTATCGATACCGCAGACATGCCGACGGGCTATGGCACGCCAATTCACAAGGGGCACAGACCTGGCCGGGACGCGGGATGCGTTGCGATTACGCGGGCCGCAGGTGCGGTGCTCTTAGGGAAAACGGTAAGCACTGAATTCGGGCACCGGCATCCTGGCAAAACCCGTAATCCCTTCAACCCAGAACACACGCCGGGTGGCTCCTCGTCTGGCTCGGCAGCCGCAGTCGGGGACAAAATGATTCCGCTTGCCTACGGCACGCAGACTGGGGGTTCCGTCATACGTCCAGCGGCATATTGCGGTACGGTAGGCTACAAGCCTACTTATGGGGACTTCAACTCCAACGGGGTGATGCCGAATTCACCGTCCGTAGACACGCTCGGTGTGATGGTTCGCTCTGTGGAGGATCTTGCGCTCGTCCGCTCCGTGTTGCTGGAGACGCCGTTGGTGGCGCTGAAACCACCTGCGATTGGCGATCTTAAAATCGGCTTTTACCGGTCACCGTTCTGGGATCAGGCGGAAAGCTACACCCAGTCTCATCTGGAACACGCGGCGAAGAGGCTGTCAGGGATGGGCGCCAGAGTGACCGATCTGGCGCTGCCAGGGATCGATGCGGATTTCGAAAACCTCCTCAAGCGGATACACGGCTTCGAATTTTTCCGGACCTTGTCGTGGGAGCGGTTGAACCGGATCGGAGAGTTGAGCGTCGATTTGCGCGAGGGCCGCATGAAAGACGGTATGGAAACCACTTACGAAGACTACCGGAAGGATACCCGGCGCCTGGAACGGTTGCGGCTGGAAATCGACGACGTGCTCGACGGCTGCGATGTCCTGATCACGCCCAGTGCGTCCGGTGAGCCGCCGAAAGGACTCAAGACGACCGGCAGTGCCATTTTCAATTCCACCTCGACTGCGCTCGGCACGCCGGCGGTTACCCTGCCGCTATTCAAGGGGCCATCCGGCTTGCCGGTCGGGCTGCAGCTTATCGCCGGCCGATTCAAGGACCGGCGGTTGTTCGATATCGCCGAAGCGGTGATGAAAGCGTTCGGCTGAATACGCATAACCTTGAGGGGACAGACCACTAACGAGATTAACTGACTGATTGTTAGAGATATCCGTATTAGCGACCTATGGCATTTATGGCTGGCCTTGGTCGTCGCATCGATGATATTGGGATACGGCGTTGCGGCGTTTGTGGGGCTGCTGTTGTGGGTTCAGGATGGGTTTAGTGCGGCCACGCAGGTCAAGGTGCTTCGGTTGCTATCCGGCGTTTCTCGACTGCTTGTAATTATTGCGGCGGGTCTTTTTATTGCGACGGTTATTCGATATTACCTAGGGCCTGTACACATTCAATCAATCTTGGTACCTTCTGGCCTTTTGAAGGGAGCCAGCGATGCCCAGAAAGCTACTGCGGGACGACCAGTGGGAGCGGATTAAAGATTTACTACCCGGCAA
>Ga0105053_10010842_pt1 | contig 11271 bp, 11 predicted proteins | sample BON01_FD_78093 | JGI IMG/M metagenome (GOLD analysis project Ga0105053, IMG submission 78093) | Freshwater microbial communities from Lake Bonney liftoff mats and glacier meltwater in Antarctica - BON-01 | ecosystem: Environmental > Aquatic > Freshwater > Ice > Glacier meltwater | place: Lake...
GGTACCCCATCTCGACCGCATCTACGGCGAGATGTCCCGTCTGGTCGCAGACCGCGACGAAGACGGGCATCGCTGGGTCAATCCAGAGTTCCACGGCTGGTGGGTACACCGCGGCTTCGCCATATGCGTCGACATCTTCAGCGGTGACATCGTCGATTTCGACGCCTTCATCCGCCGCTTTCACGCCAACTACCACCCCTACTACAACGGCAATCAGCCGGTGATCTTTCCGCAGCCGGCCGGCATCGCCTCGACTACCTCGAGCGGCGAATTCGTCGGCTGGCATGCCATCGCCATCCAGCGCGTGGGCCTCGGACCGTCCGGTGAGATGCGCGTGTACTTCAACAACCCCAACAACGAAGGCAGGCAGGACTGGGGCGACGGCATCGTGACCTCTGTCACCGGCCAGGGCGAAATTCCGGGCGAATCCTCCCTGAGCTTCGACCAGTTCTGCGCGCGGCTGTATCTGTTCCACTACGACCCCTTGGAACAAGGCGAACCGGATGCCGTGGATCCCGAGGTCATCGCAGAGATCGCTACCGCAGCGTCCACGACCTGGGCGGCTGGACGAATGTTCAACTAGCCGGTCGTCGTTCAGATCGGCTGGGGCGTGGCAGCGGCGACGGCGAGTTGCGAGGGCGGGCTGTGAACCCGACCGCGCATGGTTGCTCCGCACAAAGCGCCAGGCTTGCGGCACGCACGCGCTTGGTCCGGCTTACGGTTCGACCAAGGAGAGCCCGGCGCGCCCTGATCTGGTGCAGAGCTCAGCGGCAGGCGATCAAGGTGCTCACCGAAGGGCCGAGACCGGCTGGCGCATTCGGATGCACCTCTAGCCGCCAGCGATCACAATGCCGGGCGCGGAAGGCCTGCTCGCGCCAAAGTCCGCGCAACCGCTCGAAACCGATGGATTGGCCGTCGATGCGTATCTGCCCGGCGGAGTCGATGGTCACCTGAGCCAGTACCGCTTCCCGGTGATGGCGTTCATAGTGCTCGAGCAGGAACACGAACCCGCCGGCAGCGACCCCCAAGACCAGCAGCGCGGAGACGGCCGCGAGTAGCAGGCGCACAACCGACTCAGCTCGCGCAGCGCGCGGACGCCCGCTCCCCCGGCATCCCACGCAACTGCCGCACCACTTCGATTTCGTAACCCGCGTGAAGCATGCCCCGCTCGGCAAAGTGGGTCACAGCCTGAAGATCGTGCCAGCCAATCTCCAACAGTTCACCACGATCGAAGCGGGTCACGGGCGCTGGCAGCGCGGCCGCATAGACCCGGTGCCAGCCACCGCGGAAGGGCCAATCTCCGAGTTCCTCGAGATCAGTGACTTCCAGATGAAGCTCCTCGATGAGCTCCCGGCGCAGGGCATCCTCGGGCTGTTCGCCGGGATCGAGATGGCCACCCGGGAGGCCCCAGAGAGGCCGTCGGTCCCGCCCACCGCCGGCATGCACCACCAAAAGGTGATGCGCTCCGTCCGTGAGCAGACAACGCGCCGTACGAATGCGGCGCTTCTTGAACAAGGAAAGCATGGGCGTTGAACACTCCGGTCACTTGTCGGTCTGAAAAGCGATGCACATAGCATACCTGAGTCGCTGACGACTCGATGTTAAGGTAGCGCACCGCCATGAACTTGGCTGCAACGGAGAAGTCGATGAGAGTGTTATCTGTGCTGCTGCCGGCGCTGATCCTGGTGCTGGCGTCAGCCGGCCTGCAGGCGCAGCAAAGCACGCCAGAGCTGGCGCGGACCGTGACCGAGCGCCCGCTGAAAATCACCGTGGATCAACGCCAGTGCGGCCTGGAGGGCATCCACGTCCAGGTGCTCGGCGCCAGCGGCGGCGGCTTCGATGATGCCCAGGCTTCCTCCGGCTATCTGGTTTGGGTGGATGGCAAGGCGCGCATCCTGATCGATGCCGGGCCAGGTACCGCTCTGCGCTTTCAGGAGTCGGGTGCGGACTTCCGCGATCTCCAAGCCATGGTTTTCACCCAGGTCCACCCCCAGCATATCGCCGACCTGCCCGCCTTCGTGCTGGCCTCCATCACCGCAGGGCGGACCGAGCCCCTGCCGATATTCGGTCCCGGCGGCAGCGACCCCCAGCCAGGATTGCTGGAATGGATCGATCTCGCCATGGGACCCACCGGCGCCTACCGCGACTTGGCCGACATATTCTCGGGCTTCAGCCGCGCAGGTTACGAGATCAAGCCCACCGAGATCGACCACAGTAGCCGCAGCCGCTGGGCCGGCTTCCGCCGCGGCGACATCACCCTGAGCGCGGTCGGAACCGACCACGGCAGGCAGCCAGCATTGGCCTGGCGGGTGGATGTGGACGGCATCGGCATCACCTTCACCGGCAGCACCGCCAATCGCCGCCAGCTCGTCAACGAACTAGCCGCCGAGTCGGTGATCCTGGTGGCCGATCACGCCATTCCCGAGAATGCGCGTGGCTTCGTGCGCGAACAGTTCATGACGCCCTCAGAGATCGGCAAACTGGCTGCACAGGCCGGCGTCAATCGCGTCGTATTGACCCATCGCACGCCGCGCACCCGCGGCCGGGAAACCCAGAGCCGGGACGAGATCCGCCATCACTTCCACGGCTCCGTTGTCTTCGCCAATGATCTCGACTGCTGGCGGACCTGAACGTGACCGTGCAAAGCGAGGCTGAAAGCGTCCTGCAGTTCTGGTTCGGGCCACTGCAAAACGGCCTGATGGACCCCGCCCGCAGGAAGGCCCTGTTCCGCTCCGATTCCGCCTTCGATGCCCGCATCCGTCGTGAGTTCGGCGCGGACATGGAAGCCGCACTGGCCGGCGAGCGCGACCATTGGAGTACCACGGCTCGAGGGCGCGCTGCGCTGGTGTTACTGCTGGACCAGTTCACTCGCAACATTTTTCGTGGCACGCCCAGAGCCTTCGGCGGCGACCCGCAGGCGCTGGCCTTCGCGCGGGAGGGCATCTCCCGCGGGGAAGATCAGCTGCTGGCCCTCGACAATCGGGTGTTCTTCTACCTGCCCTTCGAGCACTCCGAGTCCCTCGCAGATCAGGAGACCAGACTCACCCTGTTCGAGAGCCTGCTGGCCGCGCAGGAGGCAGGAGCGCCCGCAGCGGAGGTGGCCCGCGGCTACTTGAGGCATGCAAGGGATCACCACGCGCTGATCGAACGCTTCGGTCGCTTTCCCCATCGCAATCGCATCCTGAACCGCAAGTCGACCGGCGAAGAGCAGGCCTGGCTCGAGCAGGACACCCGCAGCTTCGGCCAGTGAGGACGCCAGCGCACATGAACCCACTTGCAAAGCAGCCTGACTGCCCCGACGCTGTCGACAGACGTCACAGCATCAACGCGAACCATCCCCTCACAGAGCTTGGCCCGCTTGCATCATGAACAAGACCGACGATGAACTGTTTGCTGAGGAAATGGCTGGGGTGCTGCCCCTGCCGGCCGATGGCCGTGCGCAACCGATCGGGCAGCCGGGTGAACCCACGCCGGCGCAGTTGGCGCGCCGCCGGGCCGCAGAGGCCCTGGAAGGGGACCGCAACCCCCTGACCTTAGGCGAGGTGCCTCATGTGGCGCCATTCGATGAACTGGCCTGGAAGAACGATGGCGTGCAGGAGGGGGTCTATCGCAAACTTCGTCTCGGCCGCTATCCGCTGCAGGCCACCTTGGATCTGCACCGGATGACCGTCCGCGAGGCTCGCGAGGCCCTTTATGGGTTCATCCTCGAAGCCCTGGCGATGGATCTGCGCACCGTACTGATCAGCCATGGGCGCGGCGAGCGCAGCGCCACCCCGGCACGCATCAAGAGCTACGTAGCACGCTGGCTCGAGGACATGCCGGAAGTCCTCGCCTTCCACAGCGCCCAGCGCCCCCAAGGCGGCTACGGCGCCACCTACGTGCTGCTGCGCAAAAGCGCGGCGAAGCGCAACGACAACCGGGAGCGCTTCGCTCGCCGGGGTTGAGCCTCCAGGCTGCTTCGAACCCTATTCGAAGAGCACGTCAGTCCAGCCGCTTCTCGAGTTCGATCAAACGCTCATGAAAACCGGCGGATGCATAAAGGGACCGCGCGATGCCGTTAGCGGCCAGCACCTGCACCCGCAGTCGCTGGGCACCCTGGGTTCGGGCAAAGACCTCGCCGGCCTCGAGCAGACGCCGTCCGGTGCCCTGGCTGCGCAGGTCCGGGGCCAGATAGAGCTCACCCACCATGGCATGCGGACGTACCGTGTGGTCCACCTGCTGTTCCGGAACCCGGGCGAGCACGCAGAGAAAGCCCACCACCTCGCTGCCGTCGACCGCCACCATGATGCGACCCTGATAGGCACGACAGCGGTGCAGCATGGCGTCGACGTAACGCCTGGCAACGCGCTCACCAGCCGGCAGCTCCGGGTCGAGCGTACGCTCGTAGTCCTGCAGGCCCGCGACGCAGACGATGACCGCCTCGCGATCAGTGGCAGACGCATAGTCGCGAATGACTGGCCCTGTGGACGGGCTGGCGCTGACAGATGACATACGGCAACTTCCTCACAGGTGGAACCTCATTCTTGGCGGCAGGCCGGTCGGTGGCAAGCGCGGGATTTCCCTCACCGATGGGCGCTTCGCGGATGATGACCGGCCCGAAGCTTGCTGCCAATATTCCATAGTGTCCCGAACACGAGCGCGGCCACGAGTTCGCAGCCACGGATCCATAGAAGATCCGCTGCAACAGGGGAGCAACCACCATGAAGGTTCCGGTGCGGCGTCTGTCGCTTGGCACCATGGCCGCCTACGGCTTCGGCCAGACGGCCGAAGGCATCAAGAACGCCGCCTTTAATACGTTCGTACTGTTCTACTACCAGCAGGTGGTCGGCGTCTCCGGCACGCTCACCGGCATCGCCCTGGCCATTGCCCTGTGCTTCGACGCCGTGACTGACCCTCTCGCGGGGGCCATCTCCGACAAGGCCATGACACGCTGGGGGCGCCGCCACCCCTTCATGCTCTCAGCCGCCATTCCCCTGAGCATCGCCTTCTTCTTTCTCTTCAACCCGCCAGATGGGCTCTCGGAAATCGGCAGCTTTCTGTGGCTGGCAGTGTTCGCGGTACTCGTCCGGGGCGCCATGACCTTCTATCACATCCCACACTTAGCCCTCGGTGCGGAGATGGCCCTGGACTACAACCAACGCTCCACCCTGTTCGCCTTCAGCACCCTGTTCAGCTTGGGCGGAGGCGTCGTCACCGGCTTTTTGGCCTACACCCTCTTCTTTCCCACCACCCCTGAGTACTCGCCGGGGCTGCTGAACCCAGACGGCTACATCCATTTCAGCGCCACCTTCGGCATTGCCATGGCGGTGTCGATCGCAGCCTGCGTGTTCGGCACGCGCAAAGAGATCCGTCATCTCCGGCAACCCATCACCATCGTGCCTTTCAGGGTGACGAGGATGTTCCAAGAAATCAGGGAGGCCTTCGGCAATCGGTCATTCCGGGCGCTGTTCTTCGGCATGCTGCTCGGCACCATGATCCTGAGCATCGAGGCCGTGCTGAGCCCCTTCATGGGGCTGCACTTCTGGGGCTTCACCACCGAGCAACTGGCCCTGCTGCCCTTGGTGGCACTGGTGGGGCTGATCTTGAGCCTGCCGCTGACGCCGATCGTGACGCGCATTCTGGACAAGAAGCTATCCCTGATCGTTCCTGCGGCACTAGCCATCGTCAACGGCAACGTCCTGATCGTGCTGCGTTTGATCGATGTACCCTGGTTCCCGAACAACGAATCACCCGGGATGTTACCGCTGGTGATGATCACCACCTTCATCACGGCGACCATCGCCCCGGTGATCTTCACCAGCATCCATTCGATGTTCGCCGACATCGCCGACGAGCATGAACTCGATACCGGAGAACGACGGGAGGGGGTCATCTTCGCGGCGCGCGCTTTCTGCCTGAAAGCCACTGGAGCCGGTGGCGTGATGCTTGGCGGCGTGATTCTGGACCTGATCGCTTTTCCGCGCGGGGCGCCGGCGGGCAGCGTGGATCCGACCACCGTCTGGCAGCTCGGGCTACTGCAGGGCCCAGCCACCTCGGTGTTCAGCTTCTTCGGTCTGCTGCTCTATGCCCGCTACCGGCTGAACCGGGCGCGGCATGCGGAGATTCTGTTGGAGCTCGAACGCAGGCGGGCAGCGGCATAAGCCTGATTGCCGTCAGCTCGCACAACTCACGCAGCGGTCAGCGGCGGGATCGATCTCGAGACGTCCTTCCGGAATCACGCCATCACAATCGAGGCAGCGACCGTAGTGGCCCTGCTCGAGACGCTCGAGCGCCGCAACGAGGCGCCGACGTTGCTGCTGACGACGGGCGGCACTGGCGCTGGCCATGGCCTGCCCCTGTAGCGCATCCATGCGCGACAGGCGTCCGACCCGACTTTGATCGAGCACGACGGTGGATTGGGCATCCGTTCCCGCCGCATCGATTGCGTCGAGTTCCGCAAGACGCTCGAGCAGGCGGGTACGCCAGCGCGAGGCATCGGGATCAGGCATCGAGTCCAGGCAGCCGTTCGTAGGTTTCGATGCGATTGCGGCCGTTTTCCTTGGCCATATACAAAGCTTTGTCGGCCTTGGCCACCAGCTCATCCAACGTTTCGCCGGCCCCTTCGAGACGGGCCAAACCAATGCTGACGGTCACCGGGATCTCCAGGTCCCGGAATTCCACGGCCTTGGCTTCCACCAGCACGCGGATGCGCTCTGCCACCAGGTGGGCGTCGTCCAGCTCACTGTGAGGCAGCAAGACGACGAACTCCTCGCCGCCAAAGCGGTAGTACTTGTCGCTGGACCGCAGCGAATCCATGATCCTCCGGGTCAACACCCGCAGCACGGCATCGCCACAGGCATGACCATGGCGATCGTTGACCTCCTTGAAGTGATCGAAGTCGAGCAGCAGCACGGACAGCGGGATGCCATAACGCCGGCCACGCTTGAGTTCCGCGCTACCGGACTCGAAGAAGTCCCGCCGCGTACAGGCGCCGGTGAGTGCGTCGATCTTCGTCTTCTCCCGCAGTTCGTGCTGCTGGAACAGCAACACGAGATGGAGATTGATGATCTCCTGGAACTGCTCGAGCAGACGTTCGACGCGGGCGGAATAACGATTCTCCTCCTTGTCCATCACGCAGATGACGCCAAAGGCCTCACCATCGGGCCAAGTCAGCGGCAGGCCCATGTAGGAAACCATGCCCTTTTTGACTGACGGGCCATTGCGCCAGCGCGCCTCGTTGGCAGCGTTGACGACCTTCAGCAGGCTCGAGTCGGAAATGCTGGCCTCGAAAAAGCTGTCAGGATGACGCTCGGTCACGTCACCCTGCTGGTAGGCGCTGAAAGGCGTGCGGCTGGCGACGAACACCTGAGTCTTTTCGGCATCACATACCCGCAAGATCAACGCTGAAGGCACCTCCATGAGGTCCGACATGATGTCGACGGACTTCTGCCAAGCCTCACGCGTGGATTCAGGAATGTCGATGGCGTCGTGGTGCATCACTTCTCTCCCGTCGCAGCGCCCATTGTTGTCGCACAGCGAAGTCGCGTCCAGCCCGGATCAAACCTTCGCGCACCCAGACGGCACCCATGGCCCGCCAAACGATTCGTGTATCCGTCGGCGCCAGCCCGGCAGAGGAGTGGTCGCCGGCCTGGGATGGCCTCTGGTATCTTTCCCCTCGCCCTGTCTTTCGGAGTGCACCATGCATCACCCCGCGCCACGTCATCGTGTCTGCCTGCTGCTGGCCGCGACCCTGCTGGCCGCGCTGCCCTTCAGCGTCCAAGCCGATGCAGCCCATGAAACTGCGGCCGAGGAGCTGCTCCGACTGATTCAGATCGACCGCGGGCTGGCGCCGATGGCTGCACGCATGCGCCAGAGCACCCTACAGCAGATCCGCGCCCAGGACGTCGCGGTTGGCGAAGAACCAACGGCAGCACCGTATCTCACCCGAATAGGTGATCTAATCGAGGCGACACTGAGCTGGGAACGCCTGCGGCCGGATTTCATCGAGATCTACGTGCAAACCTTTACCCGCGAAGAACTCGTCGCGCTCAATACCTTCTTCCGGTCCAGCGTTGGCGGCAAATACTTGGCGAACGTCAACAGCCTGAACCAACAGGCGACCGAGGTGGTCCGGCGCCACGCCATGGCCACTGCACCCGATGTCCGCGCCATTACCGACGAGATGCGCGCCGCCCTCGACGGCGACTGACATCACGGCTCGCCCCCACCGACAAAAAGGGGGTGACTCTGTAGCGGCCCACTAAGAGATTTGGCGCTCGCGCGAGAGGAACCGTCGAGCTCTGCGCCGTCGCTGTCTACCGCCCCACTGCAGGCTGCCACAAGGACAGCACCAGCACTTGGCCATTCGCTCGATCGAAGGTTGCGGGCGCATCCCGCCGGGAGCGGAGTGCGTCGCCCCCCCCGGCGGCAGGCCTGCGGCGCGTACATGCGCTCGCCTACAGCGGTGGGCTGCGTTCGCCAGCCGCTGCGCGCCTGACCTTGATCCAACCCCCGCCGTAGTGCTATAAAGCCGGCCGACAACCTAAGGGGAGGCCCCAGGCGCAAGCCGCCGGGCCTGAGACATCCGGTGAGCGGATGGACCCTTCGAACCTGATCCGGTTAGCACCGGCGTAGGGATAGGTCGAGTCCGGGACACCCCGCCTCTTCTCTTCACCTTCCGCGCCAGGATTCCGGGTCTCTTTCTTCAGGAGAGACCAATGGCTCATCACCCCCGATTCAGCACGACGCTTCGCCCCAAGCTTCGCAAGACCGCGGCCGCATGGCCGCTGCTGTGCCTCACGCTCGGCGCACAGGGAGCCACCATCGACGAGATCGTCGTCAAGGGTGACCTGCGCGAAGGGCGGCTGCTCGATCTGCCGGTATCAGTAACGGTGATCGACGACAGCGCCATCCGCAACCGCAGCGCGACCCATCTCGAAGAGTTGCTGAACATCGCGCCGAACGTGAACTTCTCGAGCGGCGCTTCCCGCAGTCGCTTCTTTCAGATTCGTGGCATCGGCGAACGCGGCCAGTTCGTGGAGCCGCTCAATCCTTCCGTCGGCGTCATCCTCGACGGCGTCGACCTGACCGGCGCGGCTACCGCCGCCACCCTGTTCGACATCGAGCAGGTCGAGATCTTTCGCGGGCCCCAGGGCACGCGCTACGGCGCCAACGCCCACGCCGGATTGATCGTCATGCAGAGCCGCGCACCCACACCGGAGCCGGAGGCCTCAGTCGAGATCGATGCGGGCAACTACGGCAATCGACGCTTTGCTGCAGCGGTATCCGGCCCCCTTGCCGGCGAGCGCCTCACCGGGCGCTTGGCCGCCCAGCAGTACCGCAGCGACGGCTTCATGAAGAACCGCTTTCTCGGCGTCGACGACACCGAGGACAAGGATGAGCTGACCCTGCGTGGCCGTCTGCGCTGGCTAGCCAGCGACCACAGTATCGTCGATCTGTCTCTGGCCCGGGTGGAGATCGACAACGGCTACGACTCCTTCACACTGGACAACTCCCGCAACACCCTCAGCGACGAACCCGGCTTCGACCGTCAGGACAGCACCCTGGCCTCACTGCGCGTGGAAACGGCCACCGAGTCCGGCTTCAGCATCGAAGGCACCGCAGCAATGGCCCGATCTGACCTCGAGTATGGCTTCGATGAGGACTGGACCTTCGCGGGCTTCCACCCGGCTGGCTATCAGTCCTTCGATCGCTACGATCGCGAGCGGGATACTCGATCACTGGAGCTACGGCTCGTATCCGACCCCAACGGCCGCCTCTTCGACGACCGCAGCGACTGGATCCTCGGTGTCTACCACCATCGCAACGAGGAGGACCTCCTGCGCACCCGGACGAGTCCGGCCCGGATCCGCACTTTCTCGAGCGATTTCGATACCCGCCGCACTTCGGTCTTCGGGCAGCTCGACACGGCCTTGAGTGACACGCTCACGTTCAGCACGGGACTGCGCTACGAGCGCCGCAAGTCAGATTACGACGACTCCGCGGCCGTGACGTTTTCGCCGAGCGAGAATCTCTGGGGCGGTCGAGTCGGCCTCGAATGGCTCACCGGTCGCGACACCCTGATCTACGGCAACATCGCCCGCGGCTACAAGGCCGGCGGTTTCAACACCGACGGCAGCCTCGATGCCGACCTCAGGCTCTACGACAGCGAGTACGTCTGGAACTACGAACTCGGCATGAAGTCGCGCCTGCTCAACGGTGCCCTGGGCGCCCGGGTTGCCCTGTTCTATATGGATCGCCGGGATCAGCAGGTAGGGATCTCCCTGACTCGAACGCGCGACGATGGCGTCACCGAAGAGTTCATCGGTTTCACGGACAACGCGGCCGAGGGACGCAACTACGGCCTGGAAGTCGAACTCGACTACAGTGTCAATGAACGATTGAACCTGGTGGCCAACCTCGGACTGCTGCGCACGGAGTTCCGCGACTTCGTCAACGCAGCCGGTGACGATCTCGACGGCCGTGATCAGCCCCATGCCCCGCGCTACCAGTTCCATCTGGCGGCAGATTACCGTTTCGACGGCGGCTTCTATGCCCGGATCGAGGCCGAAGGCCGCGACGATTTCTTCTTCTCCGGCTCCCACCAGGAAAAAGCGTCCAGCTACGAGCTGCTGCACGCCCGCGCCGGCTGGCGCGGTGAGCGCGTCGAAGTCGCCCTGTGGGGTCGCAACCTCAGCGACAAGGACTACGAGGTGCGGGGATTCGGTGGCTTCGGCAACGATCCTCGCGACGGCTACGCGGAGGGTTGCTACACCCAGCTCGGCGCACCACGCACCTATGGGGTCAGTGTCCGTTTGACGCTGTAAGCAAGCAGGCCGCAGGGTGGGGCGTGTAGAATCGTCACGTCCCACCCTGCCGGTAGCGATTCATGCAACTGTCCCTGTTCACCGACTACGGCCTGCGTACCCTGATGTACTTGGCGAGCCAGCCCGATCGACAGATCACGCTGCGGGAACTCGCCGCTGCCTATGAGATCTCTCTCGATCACCTGCGCAAGGTCGTCAGCCGGCTGGCCCAACTCGGCCTCATCGAGAGCCGACAGGGACGCAGCGGCGGCCTGCGCCTCGGCGCGCCGGCCGATGCCATCCGGGTCGGTCAGGTGGTACGGCAAATGGAGAGCGGCGACGAAGTGATCGACTGCGAGGGTCGGGAGTGCGTACTCGTACCGGGGTGCGCCCTGCGCCTGGAACTCGCGGACGCCCTGGAGGCTTTTTATGCACGGCTGGACGAGAAGAGCATCGCCGATCTGCTCGGCAGTCGGAACATGCAACA
>Ga0105053_10010845_pt1 | contig 11269 bp, 6 predicted proteins | sample BON01_FD_78093 | JGI IMG/M metagenome (GOLD analysis project Ga0105053, IMG submission 78093) | Freshwater microbial communities from Lake Bonney liftoff mats and glacier meltwater in Antarctica - BON-01 | ecosystem: Environmental > Aquatic > Freshwater > Ice > Glacier meltwater | place: Lake...
ACGGCAGGTGTTTATTTGATTCGGCTTTCTGCAAAGAATCAATCCGTCACACGGAAAGTGGTCATCAACTGATTACCACTTGGTTTCCTGATCGAATATCTCTTTAGAAGTGCTCTGCTCGTTCTTGAAGTAATAAATACCGCCCCAGTTCCATTTTACGCGGCTGTATTCGTTTGCCACACCTTCTTTACGCTTCACGATGAGTTTCTTAATCTCGCGGTTTCCCATGACTTCTGACTCCTCTGTAATTCCCATCGGATAGCGCTCTGCCAAATCCATTTGAAATTGATTTGGCTTTTCCTCAAAAGTTGTAACAGGTTTCTGGGCATCCTTGGCATAAATAGCCTCCCGCTTGGCATCGTATTCCGCTTTCAACTTGGCACGAACCTCCGCCTCGTAAGTATCTCTATTAGAATCAACCGCGTCTTGCGCCAACTCCTTAGCCTTTTTCTCAAAATCGTTCTTACTGCGGAAGTTCTCTTCTTTCAGCGCAATTTCCTCTTTGCGTTTTGCCTCTTCTTCTAAACGCATCATTCGCTCCAACTCGTTTTTATCCTTAGAAATACGCCCTGCCTCCGCAATCTCAGCGGTTCGTCTTTCTTGCTGCCCCAATTCATATTTCTGTAGTGCTTCTTTCTCTTTCTGAGCACGAGCAATCTTTTCCTGATCTGCTTGCTGCTGGGTTGCTTTACGCTCCTGTTCTGCCGCTTCGCGCATTTGTTTCCATTCCTCAGCCAACGCCAATTGTCTAGCTTTTTGCTCTTCTTCCCTCAATCTTCTCTGTTCAAGGTCTGCAACTGTTTCTGCGTTCCTCTCGGCAGCAATTTTCGCAACGTCTTCAGTTCGCGCCATTTCCGCCTCATGTTCTTTACGCTCTTGCTCCAGTTTTTGAGCACTGGCCTTTTCGGCAGCATCACGCTCTGCTTGCTTTCTAGAAAGCTCTTCCTCTTTCTGCTCCCAAGCCTCCATTTCCTGTCGCTTGCGCGATTCCATCATTGCAATTTTTTGCTGACGCTCGTCTTCCTTTTTTCGGAGTTTGAGCTCTTCTTCACGCTCAAACGCAGCCTCAGCAGCAAGCTCGGCCTGATCCGTCAATTCTTTTTGACGCAATTCAACCTCCAGCTCAGTCTGCATTTCCTTCTTCACTTTGGCTTCAACCTCCGCCTTCATCCGCGTTTCTCGCTCCGACATTTCCTTTGCAAGAATTTTTTCTGCTTCCCGTTCAAGGATATCTGCTTCGAACTGGGCGATTGAATCCTGAGTGGCAGCTAGACGTTGGCGTTTTTCTTCCGCTTTTTGTGCTCGGACTTGCTCTTCAAACTCTGTTTGTTTTCTAAATGCCTCCTCTTCAGCCTCGCGTTTAGCAGCTTCCAATTCCAACTTTCGTTGTTTTTCCGCATCGGCTGCCGCCAATCGGTCTAATTCGACTTGGCGTTCTGCATCTGCTTTGGCACGCGCTTCGGCTTCTGCATTTTTCTTTGCCTCAGCCTCCATCATTTGCTGTTCAGACAGCATTTCGCGCCTTTGCTCTTCTGCTTGGCGCACCTCTGCCAATTTTCTCTCCTCTTCTTCCTTTGCCAATTGGGCTGCATTCTCAACTTGCCGCTTCCTGTCATCCGCTTTCAGCTTCGCAAGTTCTTCTGCTTTGTTTCTATCTTCCTCAGCTTTAGCTTGTGCTAGTTCTGACTCTTTCTTTGCGTTCTCTTCTGCTTTTGAACGCAACTCTTCTTTTAACCGTGCTTCATCTGCCAATTGGAACTGTTCTGCTGCATCAAGTCGATCTTGTTCTTCCTGAGCCAATCGAGATTGCTCGGCCAGATTTGCTTTCTGCCGTTCAGCTTCCAATTTCGCAGTTTCATCAGCAAGCCGGTTTGCTTCCTTAATTGCCTCTTCTTGTTTCTTGCGCTCTTCTGTTAATCGTGCTTGTTCTGATTTGGCATTCTGTGCTAAGACTTTTTGCTGCTCCCTTGCCTCTTGCGCCTTTCTTTTTTCTTCTTCTGCCTTGGTTTTTGCAAGTGCTTCTGAATCAAGCTTGGCCTGATTTGCTACTCGTTTCTGCTCTTCTTCTAAACGAGCTCTCTCTTCTTTTGAGGCTATTTCTGCCAACCGTTGGCTTTCCTTCTCCGCTTCATCACGAAGTCGTTTTTCCTCAGCAAGTTGAGCTTCGGCTGCTTTTGCTTGAGCTTGCTCTGCTTCCTTCAAGCGTTTTTGCTCTTCAGCAAGTCGCTTTTCCTCTGCTGCTTGTGCTGCTGCCTTTTGGGATTCTGCATCAGCGGCCAATTTGGCTTGTTCTTCCGCTTCCCGTTTCTCTGCGTCCAGCTTGGCCTGTTCCTCTTGTTCTATTCTCTTTAATTCAGCCAAACGCGCTGCTTCTTTATCCGCTGCTTCTTTTTGAGCCAACCTCTCAGCCTCTGCTGCCAGCAGCTTGTCCTCCTCTAATCTTCGGGCTTCCGCCTCTTTTTTCAACTGTTCTTCGGCAGCCCGTCTCATTTCTTCTTCAAGCAAAGCCCGTTCAGCCGCTTCTTTGCGTTCGGCTTCTTGTTTTGCGAGTAATGAAGCTTGCCTTGCGGCTTCTTTTTCAATCAACTCGTCAATTGCCTTCAAGCGTTTAGAAATGTCTGCATTTTCTGGTTGAATAGCCTGAGCTGATAAATAAGTCGTTTTTGATGCTTGATAATCCTGTTGGCGAAAAAGGTCATCGGCAGAAGACATTAAGGTTGAAAATGCCGCCTCATTCTTCTTTCGTTCTTCATCCTGAGCAGCCAATTCGGCCACTTTAGCCGCTACTTTGTTTATTTGCTCTGTTGGCTCTGTTGCATCTGGTTTTAATGCCAACGAGGTTTTGAACTCCAATGTGGCCAAATCAAACTTTCCCTTTTCTAGGAAATCCTTTCCCTTGCTGAGATGGTCATTGTATTGTTTCTCCTTCTTTGCAATTTCCTCCAGTTCTGAATTTACTTTATCCAATTGCTTTTGAGCAGCTGTGTTGTCTACATTCATAGCTAAGGCTTCTTCAAACTTGGCCTTTGCGCCAACTCGGTTAGATGCAGATTTCAATGCCGCTGCCTCAGAAATCAACTTATTAAATTGTTCTAGCTTTTGGGCAGATTCAGCCTCAGCAACCATTGCCTTTTGAATCAATGCTTCTACCTCAGACAATCTTTTTCGGGCAGTTTCATTTTCAGGATTAAGGCTTGTTGCTTCAGAAAAAAGTGCTTGCGCCCCTTCCAATTTCTTTGCCTTGAGCATTTCTTCGCCCTTCGACATCAAAATATTAAACTGCTTATCTTGTTCTTGTTGTTGTCGTTTTTCTTCTTCCTGTTTGGCTATCAGCTTGGTCAGTTCTGCTACTTTCTCCTTTGGTTGTCCAATCTCTGGAATTAGGTTCGATGCCTCCCCGAATAATTTTATGGCATCAATGAAATTCTTGGCTTGTTCGGCATCTCTTGCTTGTACCATCAGGCCATCGAACTTCGCTTGACGAATACGTTCTTCATCCTCAACCTTAGCTGCGGCCATTTTGTCTTTCAGCTCATTCATTTTGAATACCGGCATTTCCGAATCAGGATTAATGCCTGATGCTGCGCCATACAAATTGATGGCTGCCTCATATTTGCCCTTGTCTGCAAGTTCTTGGGCTTGAGCCATCATATCATCATACTGCTTTTTGGTCTGCACTCTTCGCTCCTGCTCTTCCTTGGCTTTGGCCATAGATTTTTCAAGTTCTGCCAGTTTTGTCTTGGTCTCTGTTTTTTCAGGAAAAAGTTTGGATGCTTGCTCATATTTAGCCTTAGCCTCTACAAAAGATTCCTGTCCTGCCAAGGTGTTGGCCCGAATAATCAGCGAAGCATACTCGGTTTCCTTGGCTTTCAATTCTGCTTCAACTTTCGCCTTTGCTTCTTGCTCTGCCACTTGTTTTACACGCACTTCTTCTGCCAGTTTGGCTTTTTCATCGGCCTCCGACTTTGCTTTTGCTGCATCAGCCAAACGCTTGGCCTCTTCTTCGGCTTCTTTCTTTAGTCTAGCTTCCTCAACAATCTTCGCTTTCTCGGATTCAGCTTTGGCAATTCGGTCAGCTTCATCCTTCGCTTTTTGCGCTTCGGCAATTCTTGTAGCTTCTGCTTGTGCCGCATTACGAAGTTTTTCTTCTTCGGCAAGTCGTTTCTTCTCTTCCTCTTCTTTAGCCTTTTGATTGGCAGCAAGTTGCTTAGCCTGATCCTTAGCTTGTTGCTCGGCTTGCTTTCGTAATCGTTCTTCTTCCTTGTATTTTTCCTCGTTCAGCTTTTCCAATTCATTGAAAACCTCTTCTTCCTGTTTTTGAAACTCCATCGAGTAATCGAGGTCGTAATCGAACTCATTGTGTCGAGCACTGTAATGCACCTTAGCCACAGGATTGGAGAAAATAGCTTTGTTCAGTCCAGATTGATCTTGAAAAAGTTCTACAATGAAATCAAACTCCCAAACCATTGGAGCATCTGCCGGCACAGTCGTATTGAATTCAATCTTCTTTGCCACGTAGCCAGACTTACTTACATCTAACATGTAAGTAGCATTCACATCAAAGAAAAACTTGAATTTGCCGCTGGCCTCGGTGGTGAATGATTTGTCAACCGAGCCATTTTTATAGAGCGTGAGTTTGGTTCCTTCGAGGCCTTTCCAACCCTCTTTCACCGAACCTGAAACGTCAAGTCCTTTGTCTTGAGCAGAAGCCAAAAAAGTCAAACAGAACAAACCAATCGTTAGAACTAATTTCACAGTAGGATGTATCAATCTTCTCAAAATCATCTAGTGCACAGTTTCGTGCTTAACCGATATACTACCCGAATTCGGACTTTTTGTTTCACTTTTGGCGAAGTTAATCTGTGTCGGTTTTACGTTCAAAAAACATGTCCTTTCCTCCAACCATAAGTTATTGGGAAATAGAGCAATATCTTAATGATATTGACTTATTGATTATTGGTAGTGGCATAGTGGGTCTTACTACCGCAATATTCTACAAAAAAGCGCATCCTGCGGCCAAGGTAGTTATTGTGGAAAAAGGAATGTTACCATCAGGAGCAAGCACTAAAAACGCTGGTTTTGCGTGCTTTGGTAGTGCAAGTGAGATTCTTTCTGATTTGAGAACCACTGCTGAGGATGAGGTTTTTCACTTGGTGAAAAGGCGTATTGATGGCTTGAAGGAACTTCGATTGCTTGTGGGTGATAAAAACTTTGAATACGAGGCTTGTGGCGGATTTGAAGTTTTCAGAAAGGAGGATTTGGAGTTGTTTGAGAAATGTATGACGTTCATTTCTAGAGCCAACAAGGAAATTGAACAGCGAACTGGAATGAAACAAACTTATTCCATTGCCGATAATCGAATTACAGATTTCGGGTTTTCTGGCGTTGAACATTTGATTTTGAACCAGCACGAAGGCGCGTTGAGCACGGGAAAAATGATGTTCCATTTGATTAAAATAGCGGCTCAACTAGATATTATTATCCTGAATGGAATAGAGGTGTCTGGTTTTGAAGATGTTGGGTCAACCGTTGAGATTGAATTAAAAAATGGGCTCATTCTAAAACCAAAGCATCTACATATTTCAACCAATGGTTTTGCAACCGCGCTTTTGCCCGAATTGGATGTAAAACCAGCACGCGCGCAGGTTTTAATCACCGCTCCCATCAATGATTTGAAAGTAAGAGGCACTTTTCATTTGGATGAAGGCTATTACTATTTTAGGAATGTGGGAAACAGGCTACTATTTGGCGGTGGCCGTCAGTTGGACAAGGTTGGAGAGACCAAAACAGAATTGGAGACGACAGAACTCATTCAGAATAAACTTGACGAACTTTTGAAAACGGTCGTTCTTCCCAATTCCAAATTCACAATAGAACATCGCTGGGCTGGAATTATGGGAGTTGGAGAAACGAAGAAAGCAATTGTCCAACGTATTTCAACTCATGTTTCTTGCTCTGTCCGACTTGGAGGAATGGGAGTTGCTATTGGAACTTCTGTTGGCAAACAATCGGCAGAAATGATTGGGTGAAACAAAAACGGAGACCAATCTTGCGATTAATCTCCGTTTCGCCTCCAAAAGACCGTAGTCTCATCTCAGCCACAAGCTGTTGTTATTCTGACTTCCCCTTCCGTTTCTGCGGCAAGCCGCTTACTCCGTTGGCTTCCCTAACTTCTGCTTCTCCGAAGATCTGCGTCTTTCAGTTCTACCTCACCCATCCTTTCCGAAGACCGAATGAGATTCTGGGTGGCTTTCTTCAAATTACCCTTAGGTTATCTTAGAAAGTGGCCTTCCGACCAGCCTTTTATCCCTCACTTGTTGATACCAAATGTATGGCAAGAACCTCTACCACTCCAAAAAAGTTGAACGATAGTTATGCACTCTGAATGAACAGCCTTATCAACAGATTATGAACAGGTTATTTGTCGATGGTCTGTAGTCTGTGTTCGTAGATAATTCTTGACATCGAACCGTAAAATCGGCATACAACACTCTTGGATATGTGTCAACTCGTAGCATTTAAGACAGTTCTCTTGTTTCTGACGTTGGGACTACTCTTTCAGTTTGGTTTTTTTTGTTTGTTTGTTGCGTTTTCCAAACCAGAACAAAAAAATGATTAAACAGTTATTTACTATCTGTAGCTTCTTTCTGTTTGCAACCTCCGTTATTGGCCAAAACAGTAATGTTATTCCATTTTCAAACACACCAGCAAAACCAAACGTACCAGTTCACAAGACTGTGCTTACGCTTGATGATATTCATGCCAATTATGAGAATGGAATTGTTGGCGAACGCTGCCTTCAACATAATGTAACTGAAGCACTCATGGATAGGAATCCTGCCTATCGCCAAGGAGTAGAAGATGCTCGACAAATCACCAATCAGATTGTAAGAGAATTGGAATCAGGAACACGTGCCGCTCCTCCAGTTTACACGATTCCAATTGTATTTCACGTTATTCATAAAGGAGAAGTAGTAGGTAGCGGAACTAACATTTCTACGGCTCAAATTCAAAGTGCGGTTGATGCATTGAACCGAGATTTCCGCAGAACAAGTGCCAACGGAGGTGTTGCACAAGGCGCGGGACCAGACACAGAAATTCAGTTCTGTTTGGCTGGTGTTGATCCAAACGGTAATCCTCATTCAGGAATTAACCGAGTGAACGGAACTAGCGTAAGCGGTTATTCAAGTGGTGGGATTTCAACAAACACCAATGATGTTCAGGTAAAAGCGCTTAGCAGATGGGATAACCGCTACTACCTGAATATTTGGGTTGTATCTGAAATTGACAATAATGGTGCTGATGTTGCCAACACAAACAACTTCTTTGGAGGTACTCTAGGATACGCGTACATACCTCAAAGCCCAATAACAGCAATGAGCGATATTGATGGTGTAGTTGCTCTCAACCTTTGCGTTGGAAATGACCCGAATGGTTCGTTAGGATATAGACTTTGGTTTGCTACAAAACTTAACCGGACATTGACACATGAGGTTGGTCACTACCTTTCGCTTGGTCACACGTTTGGCAACAGTTGCTCTGAAAGCAATTGTAACACTCAAAACGATAGAATCTGTGATACACCTCCTACAACGCAGAATTCTGGATGTTCGTCATCATGCTCAGGGGCTCAAGTTGAGAACTACATGGACTATTCTGATGAAACCTGTCAAGATCAATTCACTGCAGGACAGAAAACCAATATGAGGGCAATTCTTACAGGTGTGAGAAGTGCCTTAACAACTACAAGCAACTGTGGCGTTTCTACAAACTTTGATGCTGCTATTTCGGCCATTTCAACACCATCAGGTTCATTATGTCAAACGAGCTTCACTCCTGTTGTAACTTTGAATAACTACGGAGGAACAACCTTAACATCTGTTCAAATTCAATATTTCGTAGATGCTCAAACGCCTGTTACCTACAACTGGACTGGAAGTTTGGCCTCAAATAGTTCGGTGAATGTGACGTTGAATTCTGTGACAACCACAACTGGCGCGCACACCTTCACCGCACGCACGGTTACCAACTCATTAAACGGTAGCAATACAGATCAGGTAACAAGCAATAATCAATCAACTACCAATTTCAATGTTGCAACTGGTGGAAACGCGGTTACTCTTACACTTTCGGTGGATTGCTGGGGTTCGGAAGTAGATTGGGACGTTAGGAATAGCAGCAATACAATTGTGGCTTCAGGAGGCCCATACACTAATAATGCAATTGGAGAACAATTCATTCAATCTTTCTGTCTTGCCCAAGGATGCTACGATTTCACCATTTACGATAGTCAAAGTGACGGCATGTATGGTTCGCAGTGGCAAACTTGCTCAGTAAATGGCAATTACACCATTTCCGATGGGAGCACCACGTTAGTACAAATGACAGCTCAAAATGCTGACTACGGTGCCTCTGCAACCCACAACTTCTGTATTGGCGGTGGCGGTGGTACAACCACAACCTGCGAAGATTTGATGGCGTTTGATGGACAAAGCTTCTTCGTAAACAACACAGATGCCCCAAACTTTGATGCACAGCTATTTGATGTGGACCAGCAAACACTCGCTTCTGCTCTAACTACTGCGGGATGGAATTCTGAATGGATGGGATTCTATGAAATTGTAGCCCCTGGCGACACTAATTTCTTCTTTAGAGCAGCATCATGGTTCGTCAATACAACTGTTCCTGCCAACAACTGGTTAACGTTTGGGCCAATTACAATGCCTTCTGATGGCGGAACGCTTACTTGGAGTCATCGCTACGGAAATAATCTATACCGAGATGGATACAGTGTGTTTTTGAACACTACTGGAACCGCAGTTGCCAACTTCACTGGTGCTACAACACTTCGTACGATTGCTGATAATGCAGCATCAACCGATGGAGATACAATTTGGACAGCGCAATCGGTATCACTTCCTTCAAACCCTTACGCATTTCAGAGCATTTACATCGGATTTAGACATACTGCATTGGATCAATTGTATCTGGATCTTGATGACATCATTATTGAAGGTTGTTCTTCCATAACTGTTGACATTAGCGAAACTGAGAAATTTGACCTTAGAGTTTATCCAAATCCATCATCCGAGAATTTTACTTTTAGTTATAGTTCCGATGCAGCATCTAAATTGGATTTCAGAATGCTGAACTCCTTAGGTCAGGAAGTTTGGAATTATCAAACCAATGCACAAACCGCAGGTACGCACCAAATTGACACTCGTGGACTTTCTGCAGGTGTTTACACCCTTGTTGTAAGCGGTGATAGGTTGAACGTTTCGGAGCGATTGATACTAACTAAATAGGCTTATTAGACATAGGCGACAGTCCATGGTCGATGGTCGATTGTCCATTGTCCATAGTCTATAATCTGTGGTCTATGGTTTATGGTCTAAAAAACTAATAACCATTAACTTAATTCCCTACCCGTTCAATTTTGCTAAGTTTGTAAAAGACTCGAACTAACAAATTCAACTAGTATGGGAAAAGGAGATATTAAATCAAAGCGCGGTAAGATTGCCAATGGCAGTTACGGAAAGCGAAGACAGAAACAGAGCGAGGCAGCTTACGTTGCTCCCGTAAAAAAGGAAAAACCAGCACCAAAGGCCAAGGAAGAAGAAGTTAAGGAAGCAGAACCTAAAAAGGTAGCAGCCAAAAAACCTGCCGCTAAAAAGGCTCCAGCAAAAAAAGCCGCAGCTAAAAAATAAGACCTGTCATTTCAGGTATTAAAAACCCTTTTCCGAAGCTTCGGAAAGGGGTTTTGTTTTTTGTCACCATACGTAGGGCAACTTACTGATTAGAACACTTATAAATGACTATTCGCATGTTTACCCAAAAGGTCAATATTGGAAACAATAAGATTTTGAAGAACTATAGAAAACCATTTTTTAGACTGATAAAAGAAAATTTATCCGATAAATCAGAGAAAATCCGTGCATCTGTGGCTAATTCATATCATGCCAAGAACCAACCTGTTAAGAGAAACAATCAAGAATATCTAAAGCCTGTTCAACATTTGATCTGAAAATTGCGTTAATTAGTACCAATGAATATTCCAGACATATTCAAGTTTCCCAAGCAGCAGATAAAAGCAGAGACCGGCAGGTTGCTGATTTCAGAACCGTTTCTGCAAGACCCATACTTCAAACGGTCTGTGGTGCTTCTAACCGAGCACAGTGATAGTGGCTCATTTGGGCTGATATTGAACAAGCCAATTCCAATGTATCTCAACGAGGCGATTGAAAACGCTCCAGCATTCGATTCCAAATTGGGATTGGGCGGCCCCGTTCAGAAAGAAACCCTGCATTACCTCCACCAGTTGGGCAACCGCATTCCAAATTCTACCGAAGTAATGGAAGGTGTTTTTTGGGGTGGAGATTTTGAGGTTATCAAAAGCATGATTAAATCTGGCGAACTCCAACCCGGTGATATCCGTCTTTTTGTTGGTTATGCAGGTTGGGCAGAAGGCCAATTGAACAGCGAAATGGAAAGCAAAAGCTGGATTGTTGCTCATGCAAATAAAGACCTCCTCTTTACGCCAAAACCAGAAAAGCTATGGTCAACCATTTTACAAGGAATGGGACAACCCTACTCCTATATGGTAAACATGCCAGAGAATCCGAGGCTTAATTGACTCCTACGCTTTACAATATGGAAGCACCCCTATTCATAAGCGTTCAAGAAGTACTTATATTTTCTAACAATAGCGTCCTAAACGATTAAAAAAGAGCAATGAAAATTATTGCCTCAAAGTTACCTTTACAACTTGCTTGAAAGTTTAGGACAGCAGGCGAAATTCAGACAGGTGAGATTGAGTATAAAGTCAAAGATATTTCTGCTCGATTACACTACCATCAGTCTTTGTCTGAGCCTGTTTGACTGGGTAAAATACAAGACGGCAAATACCATCACAGAACTGTACCGAAGTCGCTGGCAGATTGAAATATTCTTCAGGGAAATCAATCAACTTCTTCACATCAAGTCCTTTATAGGGACTAGCGCAAATGCGGTGGTGATACAGATCTGGACCGCCTTGATAACCATACTTAATCTAAAGGCACTCAGAGCAATGGCAAAATTCGGTTGGTATCTGTCCAACTTGGTGGCGTTCATTCGCCTGAACCTATTTGTAAAAGTTAATCTGATAGGTTGGCTCGATAATCCTTTTGATGAGCACCCTCCGCCACGGCTCGAACAGGTGCAGGAGGTTCTTTTTTGAGAAAGTCGCTAAATCAAACGATGCGAACAGAAAATGTCACTACTTTTTAAC
>Ga0105053_10010846_pt1 | contig 11269 bp, 6 predicted proteins | sample BON01_FD_78093 | JGI IMG/M metagenome (GOLD analysis project Ga0105053, IMG submission 78093) | Freshwater microbial communities from Lake Bonney liftoff mats and glacier meltwater in Antarctica - BON-01 | ecosystem: Environmental > Aquatic > Freshwater > Ice > Glacier meltwater | place: Lake...
ATATATATTTTTATATATATATTTATATAGATATATAGTTTAGGGTGGGGTAGGTGGTGTGGTAGGTCTGTATCCCTAGCTCACCGTGACCCCAAAGGACGCGCTCCCCTGCGGCCAGGGGGAGTAGAGGTAGAACCCGAATTATGTATTGCCCTAACTCGAACCCGTGCCCCGTATCCCGTACCCCCCCCACCGCGGCTTATGGGGGGGTAGAGGTATTACCCTAACGCTGGATTGCCCTAACACTAACTCATAATCCGTACCCTGCGTTTCCCCATCGCGGGGGGGTAGAGGTAGGAGCTAGAATCCTAACGCTGTATTGCCCTAACTCTAACGCGCAACTCGTACCCCGTATCCCCCCAGGCGGACCACGCGCTCGGCCGCGGTGCCTACGGGTATTACCTTAACGCTGGATTGCTCTAACTCTAAGTACCCTGTGTTTCCCCCTCGCGGGGGGGGTAGAGGTAGCACCCTAACGCTGTATTGCCCTGCCTCCAACTCTAACGCATACCCCGTACCCCCCCAGGTGGAACACGCGCTCGGCCGCGGTGCCTACGGGTATTACCTTAACGCTAGATTGCCCTAACTCTAAGTACCCTGTGTTTCCCCCTCGCGGGGGGGGGTAGAGGTAGCACCCTAACGCTGTATTATCCCAACTCTAACGCGTACCCCGTACCCCGTATCCCCCTCAGGCGGAACACGCGCTCGGCCGCGGTGCCTACGGGCTGGCCGCGCTCCAGTTCGCTCAAACGAGCCTCCCCATCGAGGACGTTTCGCTGCGGCTGCTTGGGCAGAAGGAGGCGTTGCGCTGCTACCTCTTCGAGAAGCTCCGCGCCACAGACGCGAGCCACGCCATGCAGCGGACGATGCTCCTCGCCTGGTTGACGGATCTCTACCTCCAATCGCTCGCAGCCCTCCCCCCGGTATCGCCGGCGCCCCCTCCGGTATTCCCGGCGCTTCCGGTTCCCGCGCTCTGCGCCGAGTTTCGCGCCTTTTTGGCCGAGTGGCGGCACCAGCTGAGCCGGCCCGTCACCTACGCTCTCCTCGAGGCCTCGGGCCGGACGGAAGAGCTCGCTTTGTTTGCGTCGCTCTGCGCCGATTGGTATAGGCTGCTGGTCCTGCACCTTCAGCGTGGCCGGCCGGCTGAGGCCGCGAGGCAGCTGCGCGAGCTCATCTGCAGAGCCAGCGGCGACGCGCCCCCGGACCATACCGCAGGGGGCTTCGCTCCTCCATCGGCCGGCCTCGGCGCTGGCGGCGTGGGTGGCGGCGGCGTGGGCGGTGGCGGCGTGGACGCTGGCGGCGTGGGCGGCGGTGGCGCGGGCGGTGTGGGTGGCGGCGGCGTGGGCGGTGGCGGCGCGGGTTGTGGCGGCGCCGGCGCTGGCTCTCCGGACCGTGGGGCGTGCCTAGTCGACCAGCAGGCTGAAGTCCAGCGGCTGCTTGAGCGCTTCGCTTCCGAGATGCTGGTGGGTGCCCCCGCGGAGGCGACTGCAGCGTGGGGCGCCGCGGGATTCGTCGACCCGCGTCCGCTGCTGCCCGCGCTGCTGCGCTACGACCAAGCGTGGGCGGCCGCGCGGCGCTCCGCCGCATGCACCGCCGTTGGCGACGGCGGAACTCCGGGCGGGCTTCTGGGCGGCTGCGACGGTGGCGACGGTGCCGGAGGCGGTGCAGGTGGTAGTGGTGCGGGGGGCTCCTCGGACGCAGGGGCGGGGGTGGACTTGTCTAGGGTTTGTCACTCTGGTCCCCACCATGGGATGCGCTACCTGCGGCGTGCGGTGCGCGGCTGCCGGGACGCGGCGCTGCACGACGCGCTGCTGCTGCTCCACGCGCGACACTCGCCCGACGCGAAGCTGCTCGCCTTCCTCGAGGGGAGCGACGAGGCGAGCGACGAGGAGGAGGAGACGGGGGCGGCTGAGACAGACGTTTGGCCACAACGCTATTACTCGCACGCTCCCGGAAAATGCGCAGAGAGCGGCCACCCGCATACCTACGGGTTGTGCGATGGCCTGCCCTTCACGCCGGGCAGCCTCCAGCCGAAGTGGTACGACCCGCTCTACGCGCTCCGCGTCTGTCAGCGGCACGGCCGCCCCGCCGCGTGCGTGCGCCTCCACCAGCGGCTGGGAAACTACCGCGAGGCGGTGTCGGTGGCGCTCGCGGCGGCGATGGAGTCGATGACGAGAGCGGCGGCGGGGTGGGCGGCGGAGTCGGAGGCGGCGCAGGCCCAGGAGGGCTTAACTCCGGAGCTGTTGGGGGCGGGGACGACGGAGTGGGCGGCGGCGGCGTGGGTGGCGGCGCCGTCGGGGGCCGTGGCGAAGGCGGCGGTGGCAGCGGTGTCGGGAGTGGCAACGGTGGCAGAGTCGGGCTCCGGGGCGGCGGCACCGGGCAGCCTTAGGACGCGATTTGGTGGCGCTGATCGCCAACCGGCCTGCGAAGCGATTTCCGAGACGGCTCCGGGCGGCGGCACGCGCGGCGGCAAAGACCAGTCCAACTGGGAGGGTGTGCGGGATGACAGGCACAGCGAGCGATACCTCGTCCTTGCCAAGGAGAGCGCCTCCCTGCCGCGAGACGCTGCGCTGCGGAGAGAACTCTGGCTGCGCGTCGCTACACACGTCCTGTGCGGGGACCCCGGTCCCCTCGACGCCCATGAATTAGACGCCCTCCAAGCGCAGCACGGCCACTCGGACCAAACCGAGGCTCGTCGCCACGCCGCCGCGCCCGGCTACGTTTCCAGCGAGCCTGCGCGCGTGCGTGCGGCGGTAGACCTCTCGCGCGAGTGCGCGGACCTGTCCTTGGCGGACCTGCTCGGCCTCTTGCCCGACTTTGCGACCGCGGACGACGTCAAGGCGCCCGTCGCCACCGCGCTCGCCGAGCACGCGCGCACGCTGGCGCAGCTCCAGCGGGCCGTGCGCGATGCGGCGGCCGCGGCAGAGGAACTAACGTGCGAGGCGTTGCACCTCCGGCGGCGAAGGTTGCAGCTTGACGCGTCGCGCGACTGCGACTGCGCTGAGCTCGCGCTTCCCCTCTCCCGCACGTGCGCCGGCGGTGGCCTGGCGCGCCACCGCTCCGTGGCCTTTTCGTGCGGTCACACCTTCCGCCTCCGCTGCCTCGAGCTGGCGCTTCCGCAGCACGAGCGCGAGGCGTTGCTCGCGTCGCCTGACACGGCGGCGATGGACTCGGCGCTCGTGGCCGAGTGCCCGCTGTGCGGTGAGGCCATGGTGGCGAGTATAGCCAAGCCGTTCGTCGACCCCGTGGCCGACGCCGCGCTGCTGAGCAGCTGGGCGGTCTAGCTAGGTGGCTGTGTGTGTTTGGGGGGGGGGGTGCGTTCGGGCGTTGTTGAAGGTTGAAGGTGTATGTGGGCCGCCTCGGGCTCGCGGGGTCTGGTCCAGTAGTAGTGTGTAGTGTGTAGTGTGTGGTGTTGTTGGTATTATTGGTTTTAGCAGCGTAGGGGTATATATGTCCATTATATATATTATAATATATATATATATATGTACAGCATGATACAGTAATAGTATATGTGGTTTCTACCGGTATTTAAAATGGTATTACGTATTACGCATTTTTAGGTGTGACGTACCAACAAGACAACACGTTAACACACGGTATTTCCGTCGTGTACAGTCTGCACAAATACATATATGTATACACTATATTAAGGTTTGTTTCTTGTCTTCACGTAAATTGAAGGTTTCTCGCGTCGTGCCTATTTTTCTCGCGTAGCCAAGCCAAGAGCCGCTTCGTCGCGCGACCTATGGCACCGCTCGGCACCGTCTCTTTCCTCTCTTGCGAGCTGGCCGCGGGACGCACCACAAGCCGCCGGCTCGTAGACCTCGCGCTTTCGCGCATCGCCGAGCCGAGCGGCGAGGGCAGCCGGGCCTTCATGAAGGTTTACCAGGAGGCTGCGCTGGCCGAGGCCGAGGCGTCGGACCGCCTCCGCGCGCTGGGCGTGGTGCGCTCCCCGATCGAGGGCATCCCCATCTCGGTCAAGGACCTCTTCGACATCTCGGGCGACGTCACGCGCGCCGGTTCTGTCGCGCTCGCCTCCAACCCCCCGGCCACCGCGGACGCCGTCGCCGTCGCACGGCTCCGCGCCGCCGGCGCGGTTATCGTGGGGCGGACGGCAATGGTTGAGTTCGCGTTTGGCGGTGTCGGGACCAACCCGCACTATGGGGCGCCCAAGAACCCCTACGACCGGGCGGGCGGCGGGCGCATCCCGGGCGGCTCGTCGAGCGGTGCGGCGGTCGCGGTCGCGGACGGCTTTTGCGCCATGGGCCTCGGCTCCGACACGCGCGGCTCGGTGCGCATCCCCTCGGCGCTCTGCGGCGTGACCGGCTTCAAGCCGACGCAGAGCCGCGTGCCGCGCGACGGCGCCTTCCCGCTCTCCTACACGCTCGACTCGGTCGGCCCGATCGCAAACTCGGTCGCGTGCTGCGCGGTCTACGACGCCATCCTCGCCGCCGAGAAGCCCGCTGCCTCCGTCTCGGCGCCGCCGCCGCTGCCCGCCTCACAGATGCAGCTGCTCGTGCCCAAGGGCCACCTCTTCGACGGCCTCGACCCGCTCGTCGCCGCCGCCTTCGAGCGCTCCGTGGCGCTGCTGCGCCAGGCGGGCGCGACGGTGGTCGAGCGCGAGGCGCCCGTGCTCGCCAGGGCGCAGGGCCTCTACGCCGGCGGCGGCTTTGCGGGGCCCGAGGCCTTCCACATCCACCGGCCCATCCTGGCACTGCACCGCGACAAGTACGACCCGCGCGTCGCGAGCCGGATCGCGGCGGGCGAGAGCTTCTCCGCCGCAGACTACATCCAGCTCGGCTACGAGCGAGCGGAGGTGATCGCAGAGTCGCGCCGCCTGCTGCATGGCTTCCACGCGATGATCTACCCCACGAGCGCGATCGTCGCGCCCACGATCGCCGAGGCGGAGAGCGACGACGCCACCTACGCCACGATGAACCTCTTGCTGCTGCGCAACACTGGGCTGGCAAACATGCTCGACGGCTGCGCGGCCAGCCTGCCCTGCCACCGTCCGGGCGAGGCGCCCGTTGGGCTCACCGTGGCCGGCATGGGCGGCGACGACGCGATGGTGCTCTCCGTGGCACAGGGCGTCGAGGCAGTGCTCGGCGCCGCAAAGTGAGGCTGACGGGCGGCGGCCAAGCGGGACAGAGTGCGTGCGGCACCGGTCGTTCGGCTCTCGGCGATCTTGGACAGTGATTTCCCAGCTCGCTCGTGCATCAATATGAGGTTCTTCTCGAGAGCGATGGGCGATGGGATCCGCAGCTCTCCCCCGCCAGCCAATCGACGTGGTGGTGACAGGTGTCGATGCACAGAGCGCCCTCAGCGCGTTGTTGCGCCGCAAGCGGAAGCGGAGAGGAAGGCGCGTTGCTAGAAGCTAGAAGCTCCAGGATCCGCGCGCAATATAGGCACCCGACATCCGACCGGAGCCAGCGCTGGTGGCGTGGGCGTGGGAGCGATCAGATCACCAGAGCAGGGCGCCCCAGCAGTGTGTGGTGTATTAATAACCTGTGAGACTTGTGATTCGTATGCTTATGTGTGTTCCCATTCCAATGCCATTCCCCCTTTATCTCTATCTATCGCCTCTCTCCTCTCTTTATCTTTATTCTCTTGCTCTTGACTCTCTTCTCTCTTCATTCAACTCTTCTTTTTCTGCCTCTCTCTCTCTCTAAATCAACCATATAGGCTATAGGGCAGGCACGGCGCACGGCGCGATTATGATTATGTGTGTGTTTTAGTTTTAGTATTGGTACCATTGGCAATGCCATTGGTATTGGTATTGGCCAATAGTATTGGTAATTAATAATTAATAAGTAAGCAGCATATTATTTTCGGTATTGGCAATGTATTGGTATTGGTATTGATATTGAATAATATTGGGTGATACTAAAATTACTGTTACTGCAGTATTACTGCAATAATATATATGAGTATTAGTCTATTTATATAAAAAGAAAATCTTCTGTATACTTCTATAGTGTGTGGTGTGTGGCTTAGCAAGTTAGCAGTAATAGTAGTGCGTAGTAAACATGCCAGATGCCAGAGTGCCAATGGCCAATGGCTAGTGGCAGCGGCAGCGCCAATCTCTCGGGAGCCGGAAAGTGTGGAGCCTCTTGCGTCTTCGCTCGCCGATCACCAAAAGCATGGCTTGTCAAGAGCGCAGCGCTACTACCGCACATGTAATCTGCGGGCCCCACGAAGAACAATCAGCCCGCCCGTGCTGCGAAGAACACAGGTCGGAATCCTCGGGCATCATGGAGGCGTGCGAGACAAACCCTGCTGAGCGCGGAAGCGGGCTCGTCCCGATGACTCACTTCCCGCCGGTGAAGGCATTCTTCAGCGCAGAGCCCACCTCGCCTGCGAACTCCCCCGTGTTTGCCTTGCGGACGTCCTTACTTTGCCGGGTCGCTCCAAAGGCGGTAGCAAAAAAGTCCTCCGCACCGCGGCTGTAGGCGACGCCAGAGTCGCCGAAGATACCCCTGCGAGTGCGGTTGCAAGGGAGCCGATCAGCAGGTGGCCAGTGTGCGCCGCGATAGCGCTGCGGTGCTGCCTGTGGACAGAAGTAGGAGCGGCGCACAGGTTCTTCTCGAGATCCGTTTGGGGCGGTAGGTTAACCCCAGAATCATTCTCGATGGGGTCGGCCTTGGCGGCCTCGTCGCAAAAGTTGTCGCACTGCGAGGCACAGTAGCCCTGGTTGCCGGGAGCAACCGTGTTGCACTCCTTGAAGCAGTCGGGCTTGCACGTCGCCGGGTTCACGGCCGCCGGCGCCACGGGCTCTGCGGCAAAGGCGCCACGGCCCAAGAAGATGGCGGGCAACGATGCTCCCAGCGCCAGAGCGTTCCGGCGCGACAGGCCCGCGTGCACCGATCCGGGCGCCAGGCCGTGCACGTAGCCGACGAGTGACACGAGCGCGACCGCGCGAGCGAAAAGTTGCGCCATCTCTGACGTCGGGGAGTTTAACCGGCGAAGACTCGATGTGTGAAGTGTTGGGGCTGTGAATTCAATTCGCGGCTTGCCGCGCGTGCTGCCCTCGCGCGTGCTGCCCTAGGTCCGACTACGCGCTACTCGGCAGCCGTAAGGGTCGAGAGGTTGTCTTCCTAGAGCCCAACATCCTAAGGCTCCCTAATGTGGTCACTCGTCGTCACCGCCCTCGCTGCTCCGCTGGCTCGGCGTGCGGCACTGCGGTTGGCCACGGCCGGAGCCGCGTTTCCGTCGGGCGCATCCGCATGGTGCGGCAATCCGTTTCCGCCGTTTGCCTACTCATTGCCTTGGTTCGAGTTTGACGCCTCTGGCTGCGAGATCCGCATTATTGGGGACCTGCAACCCGAGGTGGACAAGGGCCTGCGCCCACTGGTCGCCGTCCCATCACTGGGGCTGTCGTTCGAATATTTGGAGAATTTGGAGGCGCTCACCATTACTCAGCGGCGCGTCGGCTTCGTCGCGCTGCCTGCGTCTGACAGTGCGGAACGCCTCACCCAGGCCCTGGTGGCGGCCCTCGGGTCGCTCGACGCGAAACGCGGGGTGCACCTCCTCGCGCACGGACTGGCCGCCCCGGTCGCGCTGGCTGCCGCCGCTGCGGCGCCTCCCGGCACCGTCGCCTCGCTCATCCTTACGTCGCCCGTGGGGTGCTTGAGCGACGTCGACCCGGCCTTCCACGAGGCTCTAGCCGCGTCGCCAGCTCCGCTGCTCGCGACCGCCGCGGCGCAGGGCCGCGTGTGCGTGGATGCGGCGGTCGACGCCGCGCGCAAGTCGCCAGCGAGCGCCGTTGCTGCGGCGCAGCGCCTGCTGCGAGGCGACCAGAGCCATCTCACGTCAATCTCGGAGCTGGTTGCGGCGACGGGCGCCAGCGGCGTGCCCACCCCGCTCCTGCTGACCCGCGGCGACTGTGGCGACGTCACCTCCGCGCCTGCCATGCGCGCCATGGTCTCGGCCGCGCGAGCCCGGGCCGACGGCTCGTCGTTCGTGCGTTTTGCCTCCTTTGCGCGCTCAGGCCCGCTGCCGTTCGTCGACGAGGGGGAAGCTTTCGGCGCCTCCGTGCTCGACTTCTGCGACGCGGTGGACGGCGTCACGACGAGGCGTGTCGTGGTTGCCGGGGGAGACCAGCGTATTGCAGGCAGGATCTAGGCACTCTCGTCGGGGTCTGAGCAGTTAGCCACATTGATTCCATCTACGGTTGTCGGCAGACACACTCGGTGCGACGGAGCCCCCACTGGTACTCGCACACGCGACCTGGTATCAGCAGCAACCTGTTTTTCTTTACGGGGCGCCCCGGTTTCTTGTGTGTGTGTGCTTTTGCTTTTGTCTCTCTAAGCTCTAAGGCGCCTACTACGTCTACGTATGTGAAGACTACGTCTGTGAGAGCAACAGTTCTCAGATTCGTTAGAACCCTAGATTAATCTGCTCCTGTTCGAAGACGCGCGCGCGCACTGCACTGCTGTGCGTTGGGTACACAACTAAAAGCTAAAAGCGTGAAAGCTGAAGGAGCGCCGTCGTATACGTATACAAAAAAAAGCTAGAGCTAGCTCACTCAATCTACTCTGCGGCACCAATCTACCAACGAAATCGGCGGCTGTGAAAGCCGTCGTTCTGGAACCAACCGCACAGCCGCCTTGAGCCGTGTTCCTCCTGCATAGTCCGTGCTCGCACGGTCCAGTGTGCGCCGCGCTGCCACAACCGCTGGCGCCGCTCCCCTCCCTCCCCTTCCCACCCGCGCACCGTCCTCCACCCCAGCATCGTCCGGCCCGCCTGCAGCGCACCACAGCGCGTCGGCAACAGCCACAGGCGGCCGCCTGCCCGCTCGCTCCGTCCAAATACTTCCGTCCCATGCTGCCACCCGCCGCTTCCGCGACCCTGCAGGCCTTGCTCCGCATCGACCGCTCCCGCCCTCGCCGCCACGTAGAGTTCAAGTCTTCTCTTACGCCCCGTCCCCCACGGGCGAAAGCCTCTCCCTCTCGGCGCCCTCACTCGTGCTGCGCCAGCTGCGGTGCTGCCGCGTGTCAGCTGTACTGGTCTGGCCGCACCTCGATGATGCGGCCGCCGTACGAGGTCTCGTTGAACATCTGGATCGCCTTTGCCGCGTCACGCGTCGAGGCAAACAGCACCGTGCCGAAGCCACGCGAGCGGCCCGCGCCGTCCTGCAACAAACGAAATACAACAGGGCGCCGCGTCAGTCGGGGGCAGGGTGCGGCGCCCGTGGCGGCAGAGCAAGGGCCACGGCTGCCTGTCTATATATATATATATATATATATATATATATATATATATATATATATATATGTGTGTGTGTGTGTGTGTAAATACATACATACATACATACATATATATGTATAATATTACCCTTTTCTCTCTCTCTCTCTCTCTCTCTCTCTCTCTCTCTCTCTCTCTCTCTCTCTCAGGGCGCGCGCGGGCGGCGCGGGCCTCCTGTCCAGCACCGCTGCGCTTTGTATAGATGGATATATAGACAGATAGATAGACACGTATATATATACATATAGAGAGAAAGAGAGATATAGATAGATAGATAGATAGATAGATAGATACTAGATATACATATATAATATAATATATATCAATATGTATATGTATATATATATATATGTATATATGTATATTTTTTTTTGTGCGTGTATATATATATGTATATATATATATATATGTATGTATGTATGTATGTATGTATATACATACATACATGGATCGCTTACTATGTGTGTTTTTTTAGGGCGCGCGCGGGCTGCGTGGGCCTCCTGTCCAGCACCGCTGCGCTTTCGTCTGCGACGGCGACGAGGGAAGGGTTAATCCGATATATATACATACATATATACATATACATACATAAATAAATATACATTCGGTTACCCTTTTTTCTTTTCTTTTCTTAGGGCGCGCGGGGGCGGCGCGGCCCTCCGGTCCAGCACCGCTGCGCTTTCTGCGACGGCGACGAGGGAACTTACTGGCGATAGATAGATAGATAGACAGATATACATGAATGTATTACTTACCCTCGTCTTTTTTTCTTAGGGCGCGCGCGGGTGGCGCGGTCCCCCTGTCCAGCACCGCTGCGCTTTACATATATCTAAATAGACGCATAGATACATATATACATTTATATATGTATATATATATTTGAGTGTATTCGTATGTATATATATATATGTATATATATATACATACATACATACATACATATATGTGTATCGCTTACCCTTTTCTCTCTCTCTCTCTCTCTCTCTCTCTTAGGGCGCGCGCGGGCGGCGCGGTCCCCCTGTCCAGCACCGCTGCGCTTTCTGTGACGGCGACGAGGGAAGGGTTAACCCGAGATATATACATACATATATACAAATACATACATAGATATATATACATACATGTATCGGTTACCCTTTTTTCTTGTCTTTTCTTAGGGCGCGCGGGGGCGACGCGGTCCCCCTGTCCAGCACCGCTGCGCTTTCGTCTGCGACGGCGACGAGGGAACTTACTGGCGATAGATAAATAGATAGACAGATATACATGAATGTATTACTTACCCTCGTCTTTTTTTTCTTAGGGCGCGCGCGGGCGGCGCGGTCCCCCTGTCCAGCACCGCTGCGCTTTCGTCTGCGATGGCGACGAGGGAACCTACTGGCGATCGGAGCCAGTGATGCGCAGAAGCGGGATCAACACGCGACTCAATACGCGACTCAACACACAACTCAACACGCGACTAAACTCGCGCTTGAACTCGCACCTCAACAACAGCTTGAACAACAGCCTGAACAACAGTCTGAACAACAGCTTGAACAACAGCTTGAACAACAGACAGAACAACAGCCTCAACAACAGTCTGAACAACAGCCTGAACAACAGCTTGAACAAGGGAATGAACAACCGACAGAACAACGGCTCGAACAACAGCTTGAACGAGAGTTTGAACCACAGCCTGCACGGGAACAACAACTTGAACTACAGCTTAAACAACAGCTTGAACCAGGGAGTGGACAAGGGCGTGAACAAGGGCTTGAACAACAGCCTGAACAACAGCTTGGACAAGGGCGTGAACGGTGTGAACAAGGGTGTGAATGAGGGCGTGAAGAAGGGCGTGAGCAGCGGTCCGAACGGCCTCTTCGACGACAGCTTCGACGGCTGCGGAGAGCTCGTTAGGTGAAATTGACCATACATGCATACACACATATCTATATATGTATTCATTTATTTATATTCATTCATTTGTTTATATGTATATATGTATATATATATATATATATATATATATATATATATAGTGAGAGCG
>Ga0105053_10010847_pt1 | contig 11267 bp, 11 predicted proteins | sample BON01_FD_78093 | JGI IMG/M metagenome (GOLD analysis project Ga0105053, IMG submission 78093) | Freshwater microbial communities from Lake Bonney liftoff mats and glacier meltwater in Antarctica - BON-01 | ecosystem: Environmental > Aquatic > Freshwater > Ice > Glacier meltwater | place: Lake...
AAGCCCTGTATGTCCGAGTTATCTGTCCTACCTCCGGATGAGGAGACCTCTGTGGAGGGGCCGAGATGCAAAAAGATGGTTTTACCGGCCGCGATTCGTGGGAAGTCGCAGCGGCAGATCGCCCTTCTTTGTGATGCACACTCGGTTCCCTCCGGTTGGGATAGGATAGGGCAGCCGTGCGTCCGATCGTCTAGCGAATGGGACCTGTTGCGAACATTTTAAAAACATTCGCCATTTTGCGCGGGAAACTCAAGGCTCTGTACTTAAACAATATCAAATTGGTAGTACCTGCTTCGCACGACAAAAGGCACGCAAGCTCTATCCAACCGTCATAGAGGGAGAGTTGGGCATCATAACAGCCCACTGCACCATTCATGGGGATTTCATGGCTAAGGTGGACTTCCCGACCTATGGTACCCTGGAGATCCCAGCTGAACTCTTTTTCATACACCCTCCAGAGGCAAGGGACAACTGGAGCAAAACAGGACCGAGGTTTACACTTGGTGATAAAATTACCACGTTATAGGGGCCAGCTATGTTTGGGGTTGTACACGGTTTCGTTACACAGATGAACACCAGCTCAGTGGTCCTAATCTGGTTCAACGAAAAGGACAAACATGTGCAACTTAGGCCCGACCAACTCCAACTGTACCCAGCCCCTCCCACGAGAACACCACTGGCACCACCACAGGCACTTCAAAACACCGGACAAACGTGTCTCTCTGGATGCACGCTTCTGGCCAACTCATCTGGAGGAATACAAATGAGGGAGGTACGTCCTGGCACCTTCCCTGCCGCTTTATGCCGATGGGCTGCCCCCCGTTTCAGCCCCTAGATCTTCAGGTTGGCCATCATCTCCACCCCTCTAGCCCACAAAATCTTCGCAAGAGCGGAGACATGTGGGGATTCAGCACCGAACACAATCAACCGGTACGAAATTATGACGATCCACATTGCCTGATTTGTCCAATAGGCCATATAGGCTGGGCACAAGTCGACATAGCCGGGGCAATCTTAAGTTACTGGGGGAAAACACGACACCTGCCGGATCCCAGACCCAACCTGACTGAATTCCAGGAACAAACAGTAGCCATCCATGCCTTCCTCAGAAACCCAGGAGCGGTTAAAAGTCTGGAACACCTAGCGACACAGCGCCAATGCTCAAATGCTCCATTCCAGAAGACTGAACACCCCATCGAACTCACCAACAGACATGTACAGCTCGAGTGGGAGCGAGGCAGATGGTTCGTACGAAAATGGAAGGATATGGAGTTATTTCCCCCCTCCTGGATCCAACCAGAGGAAAACTTCCTATCGGCATTAATTCGGCCCCCCTCCCGACCCGAACCTGTTGCGCCTGAACACAACTTAGAAGACCATCTAGCTCGGGGGGCGATGAGCAGCTCCGAAATCCCGTACAGACCTCCCCAAGACCACCATCTACAGGAGCAGACCATTGCGCGACCTGGATGGCCACACCCCAACACAACAACTATGGTTCTATATTTAAAAAGGATGAATTGGAGGACTCCCTTCATGCGTAGACTACGATCCATAAGCATACAATGGAAAATGGCCATCGATTCCTTGGACGGCGAAGACCTCGACCCGAGCTCCTGCTGCCAGGGTGAGATTCAACCACGCAACAGCCATAAGCTGGGTCTGGTACGAGACGGCTACCTCATCTGCCACAATCGTAGGGCATATGAGACATTAAAGATGGATGCCGTGTGGGTGCCGGATTATCACACTCCCGACCGAGGGATTGGGCTCTCCGGAGCCCAGATGCTCAACAATCTGCAACTGATTCCACTGGCCTTACGGACGCTGTCGCCATTCCGAGACAGTCTAGTACATCTTAACATCAGCGGGTGCCAATCGATAAACAAAAGCGCAATCGACACCCTTTTTCGCCTCTCTCATACACACCTCCAGAAGTTGCAACGCATCCATATGGAAGGACTCCGGCTAGAATTATGCCAACAGGCAACTAAATCCTTCCTCCGGGAGAAACTGAGCAAGCTCGATAGCCTGGGAACAATGTGAGCCTTTACACTGGGACAGGATGTGCGGACAGATGTTTACATGGAGGGACAGGACCTTTCTGCCAAGCAACTGATCCGTTTGCTTAAGGAGGACTCGCTGACAACCCGAAAAAGAATATATCAGGCCACAAACATCTCCAACCCCTTCCCAGGGGGTGCAACTAAATTCAGAGTGGTACATAGACAAACACACAGAGAGAAAAGGGAAAGAGCAAAAACTGTTTCGTTTGGAGAGGGAGAAACAAAAAGAGTTGATCCAAGAGAAAATGTGCAAAACCCACAAAAAACGTGCACATACATGAAGAGAAACGTAAAAAAACTTATCGGACTCATCGGATTACACAAGAGAGGAGACGACGGGTGCGGACAACGGAGTGTGTCTGCACTGGCAGGTGCGGCCCACAAGACGCCAACCAATACGATTCTACAGACAAATTCTCTGTAGTAAGGTGTTTGAGAGATGAGCAGCCTTGAAAGAGGAAGAGTACAAAAATAGAAATTAATCTCATTTAGCCTTTCATCATTGCGTGAGCGTCAAGTTGTTGAAGTTTTGTGCCCGTAAGGCGTTAGCACTCGAAGAATTGATCGCACAATAATGATTAGCGAAGGAGTTGTGTATAGATGATATTTTGAGACCCATGAACCTGAATTCACACGAGGCATGCGAAATAGAATTGATGAAACATCCAGCATGTATTGACCGCTAGGATAATAAAGACAGGTTTATGATGTCGGCAGGCAGCGAGCTCCTTGGGTGTGGTACAATACACCCTTCCGAGGCTTCCACTTCTTACCATGACGGCCAGGAATGAAGTGTAACAGTGTCACACTCTCATCACCTGGCACGCTAGGGGGAAGGCAAAGTGACAGGAGATTGATAGAGTCTGGACTACTGCCGGGCTGGTACCATGCAGGCCTAGGCATCAATTACGTTGAAGAATGTGGGAGGACCAGGAGCCGAGATGGGTCTCAAGTGACATGGTCTGAGTCAAACGTCCTTGCAAGACGTGAATTTAGCAATCTCAGGTTGATTCAGTCCTTACATGATATGCATCGTACATTCTGGCAGAGTCGGAAGACTAAGACGAAATTGTGTAGGACGTATTGGAGTAGTTCTGAAAAGAATAACAGTGCAATTATAATTTTTTGATGGATAGGCTCCGTGACCAAGCTTCGAGTGCAAAAAATACACAAACTGGATAAGGGGGATGCTCAGATGTTGCCTATGTGGCAACATAGCTGCGATAGCGCCATGGGCCGGCGTGGATTCTGGCGATTTCTTGAGCAGAGTTCAAGGTGCAAAATAAGTTGCAATAGTTTGCCGCAACATGGCAAGGAAGTTGCTATACCGTGTTATTTTGTTTTATTAAACCTATTTTGATGAATTGTTACAGTCCCGTCGCACTGTGACGGCCCACTGACGGGCATGCTTGCGTGGGTGTATGTGCATTTTTTGTGTTGATTGTGACATGTGCTCTAAATCTGAGACGATACAAAACTAGCACATTTGGTCAGAGCGCGGAACTGTTATTTTTGAGGTCGTCGGTTCGATTCCGGCCAAAACTCAGAAAACCGAGAACTCAAATCTGCATGGATTACAGCTACAGAGACCCTTAAGCAAGGGTACTAAATTACTGTTTTAAATCATAAAAGTTATCATCAATTGACAGGTGTCCTGGGCACCAGTGTATGCAGGTGTGTGTGTTGTACAGGTGCTTTGGCATCAGCGCACATATCTGTGACACAATCACTTAGGGTGTGCACATGCGCTCGTGTATGCCCAATTCAATCAGTGTTCATTCACGTTGGGGGACGAGGGTGGGTCTATGGAGTGGGGGTTATTTTTAACAGAGGGAGAGACAGGGAGGGGTATCGTCTTGTATCTTCTCTATTTTTGACGCAGGTGGGAGTGTACGTGTATGAATTTGTGTGTGTATGCACACACACACACACAGTGGACATGGGGTAATCCATGTGAGCCCAAGGGTCGGGACGAGGCACTTGGAGGGCCCGAAGAATCCAGATGGAATCATTCATGCATTCGTATATGTGTACACAGTACACATGTGTACATACATGCTGTGAGGCGGGATGAGATCTGGACTAACAGCTTTTTTTTAAACACATTTTTCCTTTGGGAAAAGTAGAGCAAAAAGTGTAAACGTAAAACTGAGAACTCGAATCAAAATCGAATCCAAGCTGCATAGACCCTCAATTATGGGTACTAAACTACTTATTATAATAAAAACAATTATCATCGACTGTTACAATCCCACAACCATGATGCTAAGTGGCTAAAATGCCTTGTTTAAAGGGCTAGGAGGTTCACAGGGTTGAGGCTACTGGATGAGCGATTAGCCAAACCATTGATGAAACGAGCCTTGACACATAAGATAAACCAATGCTACCAGCAGGAAGGTGAACCGTCAATCTAATGCCGACTCAACAGTTGTCTCTGGAATCGGGAATCTGCTTTTAATAGTGCGTAGCATGCGGAGTCAAAGGGGTGGTGTGTGGAGAAACTTTCGGGGCGACCATGTCATTTCGGCTCCCTTTTTTTTATACGACCATGTCATTTCAACTCCTTTTTTATTTACTATTGAATTGAAGTGCAACCACGCGACGCAGTCCCGAAGCCTAAGAGAACACCCATAAATTATACTATAGGCAGGAGTAGTCCGGATGCCATATTGCCCTTTCGTTCAGAACTTCCAGTGGAAATGGCGCAATCATGGGCAGGTGGACATGTTTATATCACCGACTCCATTCGACTTGTTCGAACCCAAGGGCTGTACAAAGCACTTGTTGAAGAGGTGTATACAGTCACATCGATAACATGTGACTAAAAATGTGACTCTGCCGCCGCGCGCCCATTGGTAGTTCTCTGAGTATGATTCTCTCATCCGGGAGAAAACCGAACCACCATGGCGCACAGCGGCGTCGGAACGTGCACCTGACGCAGCCGAACGCAAAGTGGTTATGTGTGCAACAATCCGAGGAGTCACACCAATTTCAGGCGCTCGGTGTCGTTGGGGTCACGGCCCTTGCGCCTCCGCGCGCGCATTGGTCATAGTTAGAGCTAGACTAAGGACGCATGATGTAATGAGCATGAAAAAGCGTGTTCACTTGCTATTTGTTTGTCTTGCTCCCTTGATTAAGACAAGGCCCTGGCACCGCCGAGCGGGCACTGCCAATTTTTAGAATAAGGACAAGAGTATATTTGTGATTGTCTTGGACAAATCATGACTGCACAGCGCGCTGCGAGGCCCATGCGCCGCAGTGCACGCATTGGCAATTTCTGTGGGAACCCGGCTGCGGTGTGCAGCGGTCCCGGGTGTAGAACTGGCGCCGCTGTGCGCCGTCAGCAATTTCTAAAACAAGGGCCCATTAAAAAATATATCTCTGGCTCTCTGTGTCGTTGGGGGCAAAGTCCTTGCGCTGTGTGCGCGTATTGGCCATTGCTAGACTAAGGACACACGATGAAAAGAGCGTGAAAAAGACAATTGCCTTGCTATTTGTGTCTCTTGCTCCCTTGAATAAGACAAGGCCTTGGCACCGCCGAGCGGGCATTGTTAATTTTTAGAATATTGACACGAGTACAATTGTGTTCATCCCTGAGAATTTATGAATGCGCAGCGCGCCGCGTCGTAAGGCCCATGCGCCGCAGTGCACGCATTGGCAATTTCTATAGGAACCAACACCACTGTGGTGCGTAGCAGCGCCAGGGTGTGTGCAGCGGTGCCAGGGTGCAATTCAGCGCGGGAATTGCTGATGGGCCGCGCGCCCATCAGCAATTTTTAAAAAAAGTTCGGTGTAAAAACAAAAAAATCTTAGACGCAATTGTTGACAAGTGAATTGCGGTAACATGATGCGCAGAAGCAATCAGTCTTTTTTCGATTTTGTGCATCACACGATGGACATCCTTAAGTAGAAGGGAAAATTCGACTTTGAAAACCGTTAATGGAACCAAACGAGCGTGGACAAGATCAAAGAGTTGCGCTCAGTGGCGGACATGGCCTTCAAGTCTCAAAACAAATGCCTGAAATACCAAGCAAGGATACTGATTTGGATGCGTTCATTGAGTGGACTGACAAGGTCCACCGCGCACTTACACCCATTCCAAATGTGGCAGATCTGTTGCGACACATACACCATGTTCAAGATAGAACGTTTCAACCAAGGTGATAGAGTGCGGGACTTCAAGTCACTTCAAGTTATTCAAATGGAAGTGAGGGCATGACACCAATATCAAACACGATGCCAATGCTGAACCCGCGGCGGGGAAACAGGAAAGAAAAGAAAGAAAAGTCATCCCAAAAGAAAAAAACCAAAAAATAGAAGGAAGTCTAATTGTACCTCACAGCACACGAAAGTGAAGAGTGAGGGACTGAGAAGATGGTTAGTGGTAGGTGACAACTACATTGGAGGGGGTAAGAGAGAAAACTGCTTGTATCAATTTTGGAAAGGTGTCCAAATAAATTCAAGACAGACAAATGTTGTTTAAAACCAAATCATATGTTGTCTAATTTGTCTTCATGTGTCGTCCAATTTTTTGCTCTTATATTTTCTAATTCGTTATTCAACAACTATATTGTGTGTATTGGTTGGTAATATGATACCTAATTTTTAGTCATATGTTGTCTGATTTGTAATCATATGTTGTGTAATATGTGTCATATGTTGTTTACAAAGTTCTGATATGCTGTAAAATATTTTGTCATATGTTGTACAATATTTTGTCATACGTTGTGTAATATATTTTGATACGTCGTGTAATTCTGAAACAACATAGTTGTTTGTTGTACAACATATGAGTGTAACAGTAGGCATTGGATGTTTGAATATGCTATGTAAGACCTTACACAACACTTAATGTTTTGGCCACAAAATCAAGAGCCTGAATGGTTTGTGGACAACCCCCCGACGCTTTCGTGGCAATCGTATCGACGCACCGATATGAAACGTTTATTTCGCACGAGAAAACTGACACCACAACCAGCAACATTGGTCGTGCCAGTGGTTATGGCACACGATCTGTCAAAGTTTGTATTCGGAGAATTAAATATTGTGCAAGGAAAGTTAATCAAGTACATGTGGCACTTCCCTGTGGCAGACAACGACAAATACATAACTGTAAGTCAGGGTGCAGTTGAGAAAAAGGTCGAAGACAAAGATTATTCCTCTCGCATTGAGAGCAGCGAGGCGATAAAGGATGTAAGAATGCCATTTATAAAGAACAAACAGATATCACTAGAGAAAAATTGGGATTGGTATCAATCTTTGCTTGCTCAATGACCACAAGTTTAAATTTTTGATTTAGTATTAAAGACATGGAAAATAGTCGCTGTCTGGAACAGCATCATATCAATTATGATGTCCAGACGACAGGCGATAGTGTTTGCAGCGTTTCTTAGTGTCGGTTTGTCAATGTGTTTTGCTTCTGCACCTAACAACGTGCCACCGCCAGTATTGACTCCTCTCAAAAACTTGTATGACTGTGACTATTACATTTTGACAAGTCAGGTGTTCTGGATGTGGGATACAATGGTCGATTATTCACGTTCTATGGTAACTGCCTCTATTCCGGTGTTTGTTGCACATCCACTAGGGAATGCATCCAAGACTCCTGAACAGTCTCAAGCAGGGACTGCAGGAGGGGATTCACAAAATAAGCCGTCAAAAAAAATTGATGATTCCCAAAAGGACTTCAGTATGATGGCCAGATTGTACGAATGGTGGACATGGATGTGCCAAGAACGTTGGAAATTGGCGCTGCCGCGGCAACGGGGAAACCCATCAGCCCACTGGATCTCAAAAATGTGCAGGAGGATTGTTACAGGCTATGTGTGGGATATGTGCTGATCTTCTTCATTTTGCATAATTTGACGTGTGTCCACACTAGCAATTGGACGATAAACAGAAATCCCCGACGTATCGGACCAGATGAGTGGAGTTTGACCCCATCTTATTGTCATGTATTTTCCCTTTTCGGTGGCGTCAAGACGCGTGAGATTGTTAGTATGAGCCATGGCACGCGGGGATGCATATTTCCTATTGTAATGGGTCTTGCAATGTATTTACACCCTTTGTGTCCGTTCTTTGTTGTCGTGCCCGTCGTTTTGATGGCGTTTGTCGGCTTCTGTGACAAGTCTTGGTACGACAGGATCATTGCAGTGTTTAACATGGATCCCTTCATCACAAGGGGCGTAGAATGTTTCACAGAATACGTGAAGACATTGGTTCCCTCGAGTGTGCTGCAGATGGCAACGTGTTGCATATTGACAGCACTTTACGCGATGCCGCTGCTGTTTGAGGCGCCGCCTCGATTGACATTTACGGATTCAATCAATGAGACTTTGGTTACACCAAACCCGTCGTGGGTGGCAGTCAACGCCAGTTCAATGATAGAGACATGGCAGACTGTCATGCAAGAATACCGCGAGACAGAACAGGGTTAGTTTTTTCAATTCTCCACAGCGGACTACCTGGAGAGGATCTTGTTCATGAAATGCGTTATCGATGCCATGTTGCTCACTGAGCTGCATTTGTTGGATGTTGCTTCCCAGAGCACCGCCCAAGCCATCAAACTGAAAGCAATAATTCCATTTTTTGTTGTGCGACACAGGCTTAACCTCTTCCCGATGCTACAACTTTCGCAAGCGACCTTGAGCGTGAACGCGTTCATGGCGTTCACCAATATGTCTTTTGCAATGTTGGTAAACCCTGTCATTGGCTTGTTTCTGTCGGCGTGCAAAAAAATTCCCTTTGTAGGGTGGATTGTTGCACAATTCTTCAAGAACGTGACGAGTGTTTTCAAGATACAGCAGTTCGGAAACACAATGATTGATGCATTTTCATTGAAGGCGTCAGCATACTCCGCAGACACAGCCGATGCTCAAGCAGTTTTTGTCGTGGTGTGTATATGGGTCTGTTTGTGTTTGGGGTTTTGCTACTCGTTGTCGTACTCCAAGCACGCACAGGTACTGGATTGTGTGAAGAGCAACTTCACGGCAGTGCTGTGTCATTCACACAGACCCACGTTACTGTTAGCCGCGTCCGTGTGGACATTCCTTGCGTTGTTCGTGGTGTTGGCTCGTCCGTTTTCATTTTTCTCGGAGCTCAATCCAGCCGTAGCGACAGACGTATAGACAGAGTGGCCGGTGAGCGTCATCGTCGTGCTGTGTGTGGACGTCGCAATCAATTTGATTTGGTTCGCTATGTTTATTGCAAAATCAGTGCGACGCATGTTTGAACCGACCATGGATTGGGAGAATAGTCCTCTACGTGACGATAACAGTGAGACCACGTACAGTACAGTATCGTTCTTCCGCACTCACGAGAAGGACAATAAAGACAATGTCGACGTCTATCTCCTGACTGAAACACATGGTTTTCATCGATTTTCGAGTTTGCAGAGTTTGTTTCATTTCGAAAAACACATATACTATGAACTCACCGTTTCGATTTGTAGTGATGCAAGTGTGATATTGGCTGAAGGTCTCCTTGGTACTTTTTGTATTACACGCAAAATGATATGTTGCGCCCTCTCTCATAGAGACGTCAATCAAATTTATTTTGCGAATATGGCCAAAATAATATTACGGTCTATACAAATTGAACAAGAAACGGCCCAAGATCAAGCAAAACAAGCCGCGAAAGAAGCCAAACTCGAAAGACGCCAACTCCGTCAATCGAAGATCGACAAATCAGCGGCCGATAATGCAGCTGAGAAACAGGTGGAGGCGGCCGCGAGAGCCGCGGTCACGCCTGTTGCGAAAGCTGCGGCAGTGCAACCGGAAGCGGGGAATGAGACCAAGGCAACAGCAGACACAATTGTTCATCCCGCGCCGCCTGCGAAGCAAACAACAGCACAAGTTAGTGGTGCGCAGAAGGTCTTGGATTGGCTGAAGACGACGTGTACACCAGCCGCGCAGATGACGCAGCCGGTTCGCACTGCGCAAAAGAACAAGAGTGTGACGTTTCAGGTGGAAGAGAAGTTGCCGAATGCACAAGAGATTGCAAAGCGAGCAAGGGCAGAAAGGGAAGCTGGACTTCACGATGTCCCGATTCGGTCAGCTGCATCACTATCACCGCAAAATCAGAGCAATTTGAGAGCCATCACGTCGGGTGCTTCTACTGCAAAACCAATGAAATGTGTGTACAAAATTGCTTTGGCGTCGATGGCAATTCTTCTGGTGAGGACTTGTGCATACAACTCTCATGGCATCCAAGACACAGCGCTTGAATCTAACGTGCTGCTCCTGGCGCAAGGACAGATCACGATGCTCGAAAATGATTTACTGGAGGTGAAGTTGAACTACACCAGACTGCAAGAGTCTTCGGGACTGACAGCTGCCGGACTTGTGGAACCTCTTTATGTGCAGACATTGCTGGTTGCCACATTGAACGTGCTACTTCGCACTGCGAATGTGGAATTGCAGGATGTAAAGGGGCAACTGGATGCAGCTGCCACTGGCGTTGAAGACACGAATCAAGAGCTACACGACACAAATATTGCGACGATGCACGAGAGTCTTGATGCTGTCAATGAGGCTCTGCGCGAAATGACCCAGAATCACGACGTGTTGCAGGCGGAGGTGCTGGACTTGCGGAGTACGCTGAATGAAAGTACTAGCGCGCTTGCGTCCGCGCATTATTTCAATAACCAATCCAGTTCTATGTCTACGTATATGACAGAGAGGGTTGAAGTTTTACAGACGGAAGTGAGGGACTTAAGCCGTAAAGTGAGAGAATCCAATGCAGCAATTGTGTTGTTACAAGCTGAAGTGCTGGAGTTAGAGAGTGAATCGAGCGCTCGCCATGGCGCAGAAAGCTGCGACAAAGGACGCCGCACCAGAAGAGCAAGCTGCGACACAGGCCGCCGCACCTGCGGTTGTAGGAGAACACCGCTTCTATCCCACAAAGTGACCTAAATTAAGTTGCGGAAAACGCACGCTTTGTTGCGCCTCGCAAATGCTAATCTAGTCTAATCTACTCTAATCTAGTCTAATCTACTCTAATCTAATCTACTCTCTCGCCTCGCAAATGCTGTAAGCCCTCTCCACTGCACTCGTGGCTATATACACCATGTACACCAGTTACAACAGATGTCTTGCTGTTGTAAATATGCATCTGCTGCAACACACTGCAACACACTGCAACACACTGCAACACACTGCAACACGCCACAACACACTGCAACACACTGCAACACGCCACAAC
>Ga0105053_10010850_pt1 | contig 11265 bp, 9 predicted proteins | sample BON01_FD_78093 | JGI IMG/M metagenome (GOLD analysis project Ga0105053, IMG submission 78093) | Freshwater microbial communities from Lake Bonney liftoff mats and glacier meltwater in Antarctica - BON-01 | ecosystem: Environmental > Aquatic > Freshwater > Ice > Glacier meltwater | place: Lake...
TGGTCATGGCCTCCTGAAATCTTTTCGCTTCATCGTATACACCACGCGGACCAACTGGATTAACATTCCCCCAATAGGTTTCGGGTTGTGGATGCACACTTGGGTCTCCGTACACTTCTGAAGTGGAGGCAATAAGGAGTCTGGCCTTTTTCACTTTGGCTAAGCCAAGTAAATTGTGAATACCTAAGGAACCTACTTTAAGGGTTTGTATCGGTATTTTGAGATAATCAATAGGACTAGCGGGTGAGGCGAAGTGTAATATTTCATCTAGCTCTCCTGCGATATGTACAAATTTGGAAACATCGGTGATGAAACTCAAAATTGGCCAAAGGCATGAGGTGCTCAATATTTTTGAGATCTCCTGTTATGAGATTATCCATGCCAATAACATGGTAACCTTCATGGATAAAGCGGTCGCATAAATGTGATCCGAGAAAACCGGCCGCACCGGTAATTAAAACACGTGGCATAGGCTAAAGATACGCAGTGCCACATTAGCACATCAGCATATTAATGCAATTATGTAGCATTTAGCGGGCTCACTCTAGGAATGTACACTTGATTCACGCCACCTGAAAAGCATAACAATCCGTGGTCTATCAACCAATCCCCCCCAAAAAAGGTGCTGAATTTACTTTACGCCAATACTATAGTATGCAAAACCATGTCCACGAACTTCATCGGCGTCGTACTGGTTCCTACCGTCGAATATGACTTTGTCTTTCATGCGTTTTTTCATGATTTCGAAATTCGGTAACCGGAATTCGGGCCACTCCGTGACTAATAATAGCGCGTCTGCATTGTTCAACACTTCATATTGATCTTGGGCGTAGGTAATCGTATCGCCAAGTTGATGTTTGGCTTCCTCCATGGCTACCGGGTCGTAGGCAATCACTTTTGCACCTAATGCAAGTAAATTATTGATGATGACCACGCTAGGTGCTTCCCGCATATCATCAGTTTTGGGCTTGAATGAAAGTCCCCAAATACCAAAAGTTTTGCCAGCCAATGTTTTACCAAAATGACCTATAACTTTATTGGATAAAACGTGTTTCTGGTCTTCGTTAACCGCTTCAACAGCTTCGAGTATACGCATTTGGTAGCCATGGTCTTGGGCCGTTTTTACCAAAGCTTTTACATCTTTCGGAAAGCAGCTTCCGCCGTACCCTACGCCAGGATATATAAATTTGTTACCAATACGCATATCACTGCCTATGCCCTTGCGAACTAAATTTACATCGGCACCCATAATTTCGCAGAGGTTAGCAATGTCGTTCATGAAGCTGATTTTGGTTGCTAGCATGGCATTGGCCGCATACTTGGTCATTTCTGCCGATGGCACATCCATAAATAGAATGGGATGGCCGTTCATGACAAAGGGTTTGTAGAGTTTGCCAATAATTTCTTCTGCACGAGAACTTTCGGTACCTACCACGATGCGGTCGGGTTTTAAAAAGTCGTCGATGGCCGCACCTTCTTTCAAAAATTCAGGATTGGATGCAACATCGAATGGGATTTGAACGCCTCTGTTTGCAAGGGCTGCTGCTACAGCATTTTTTACCTTGTGGCTGGTGCCAACAGGGACTGTCGATTTGGTTACGACGACCATATAGTCAGTCATATGTTCGCCAATTTCTTGACCTACACCCAGTACGTATTTTAAATCAGCACTGCCGTCCTCGCCGGGAGGGGTTCCTACGGCGATAAATGCCACTTCGGCACCTGCTATACTCTCTTTCAAATTAGTTGAAAAGTGTAATCGACCCTTTTCTACATTGCGAAGCACCATTTCTTCTAAACCTGGCTCATAAATGGGCATAATGCCTTTATGCAGGTTGTCAATTTTACGTTGATCAATGTCGATACAGGTAACGTCGATACCTACTTCTGCAAAACAAGTACCTGTTACCAGGCCAACATAACCGGTGCCTACAACGACAATTTTCATAGTTGTGAATTAAGTAGTGCAAATATAGGAGTTAGGCTCCACCCCGTGCCCCTCTCCGGCGGAGAGGGGAGCTTTGGTCTTGCCTGAGTGGCAAGTTTGTGGTTGTGAATTAGTTTTTAGAAGCTCAATACGCCCGCAACGATATAATCCAGCTGTTCTTGGGTTAATTCAGGGTGCATAGGCAAGGCCAAAACTGTTGCACAAAGCTTTTCAGTTATAGGGAAAGCACCTGCTTGGTAACGATCGCTGCTATAGGCTTTTTGCATATGCAAAGGCACCGGGTAATATATCATACTCGGAATTTGTTTGGCTGCAAGATGGTCGCGCAAGGCTTGGCGGTCTATGCCATGCAGCTGCAAAGTATATTGGTGAAAAACGTGACTCGATTTGGCATCAAAACCAGGGGTAGTAAATTTTGAATTTCCAGCGAAAGCCTCATTGTAAAAATCAGCAGCTGCCCGACGAGAAACATTGTATCGGTCGAGATGAGGCAATTTTACACGTAGAATAGCCGCTTGTAGGCTGTCAAGGCGTGAGTTGACGCCAATTTCATCGTGGTAATACTGCACCGACTGGCCATGATTGGCAATCATGCGGATTTTTTTGGCGAGTTCATCATCTTGGGTCATGATCGCACCGCCATCGCCATAACAGCCCAAATTTTTAGAAGGGAAAAAGCTGGTGGTACCTACCGTACCCATGGTTCCTGCCTTGGCTTTGCGGCCATCGGCAAACGTATATTCAGCACCTATGGCCTGAGCAGTATCTTCAATGACGAATAAATTGTGCCTTTTCGCAATAGCTAACACGGCTTCCATATTGGCACACTGGCCAAAAAGATGAACAGGCACGATGGCTTTGGTACGCGGGGTGATGGCTTTTTCAATGGCTTCCGGATCGATATTAAAAGTTACCGGGTCAACATCTACCAAAACAGGAGTTAATTTAAGCAAGGCGATTACTTCTGCGGTAGCCACATAGGTAAAGCTGGCCGTGATTACCTCATCACCGGGCTGCAGATTCAATGCCATCATGGCAATTTGAAGGGCATCGGTGCCGTTTGCGCAGTTTATTACGTGTTTTACGCTGAGATACGCCTCGAGTTCTGCCTGAAATTGCTTTACCTCTGGACCGTTGATAAAGGCTGTTGAACGGACTGTTCCTAAAATGACATTGTCCATTTGCTCCTGAACCAGTTGATATTGCGCGGCCAAATCGACCATCTGAATTGCTTTCATAGCGGGAATTGATGCGCAAAGATAAGTCTGTCGTTGAAATTCGAAACTACTGAGGCCTTGATTTTCAAATTAATCGGATTAGGCCTACCCTGCAAATGGTATTTACGTTAATATCCTTTAAAAGTTGGGTCAACTTTTGGTGGATTCGAAAAACTGCCGTTACTTTGAGTCAAATTCTTACTCATTCTGTCGCTGTAGCTGTGACTTACCAGGCGAAGCTCTGAATAGACACTGAAAAAAGAAGTATGGATTTAAATAAAAATGGCTTTTATCAAGCTCAGCCAAATCAGCAATAGCTGTCAGAAATAAAGCTTATCCTTCTTGAATACAATCGATTACCCCCTTTGTTAGATTCTTTAGTTACATCCAAAACACGCATTAAGTTACTGCTAAAGTTTTTTAGCAATAGCTCAAATGCTGCTTATCTGCGTGCGCTAGCAGAAGAATTCGGAGAAAGTACCAATTCGGTCAGGGTGGAGTTAAACCGCTTAACCGATGCAGGACTCCTGAAAGCCGAACCTGCAGGGAATACAATATTGTACAAAGCAGATGTGGGTAACCCCATCTACAACGAAATAAAAAGAATAGTCTCTAAATACTTAGGCTTCGATCAGATCATCGAGAATGTTTTACAGCGCATCGGCAACTTGGAATTAGCTGTGGTTATTGGCGATTACGCCCAGGGCAACGATTCAGGAATTATCGACCTACGTTTGGTGGGTGATATTGACACCACCTATCTTCAACAGCTGATACCGAAAGCCGAAAAATTGATTAATCGGAAAATCAGATATAGCATACAGCCTAAGGATAAAGACGGATCTGGCTATGATTTTGAAAAACAACCGCATATTGTGTTATGGTCAAGTTAATAGCGCATGAATTTTAAAAGAAATATTTTAATGACCGGTGCTGCGGGCTTTATTGGTTCACATGCTGCACGTTTTATATGCACCACTTACCCCGAATACCGCTTGGTGATATTGGACAAACTGACCTATGCTGGTGATTTAAAAAATCTAGAGGATATCAGCACTTTAGAAAATTTTGTGTTTGTTGAAGGAGACATCGTTGATGCTGCTTTGGTGACTCAAATTTTTAGCACCTATGCTATTGACAGTGTAATGCACCTGGCCGCTGAATCTCATGTGGACCGCTCTATCGAAAATCCCATGGAGTTTGTACAGACCAATGTAGTGGGTACGGTTACCTTGTTGAATGCGGCACGCAGTGCTTGGGGGGAACATGCCGACCGCCAAAAACACCTCTTTTATCACATCTCCACCGATGAGGTGTATGGGAGTTTAGGTGCCGAAGGTTTGTTTACAGAAACAACAGCCTACGACCCGCGTTCACCCTATTCTGCTTCAAAAGCAGCGTCCGACCATTTTGTACGTGCATATCACCATACTTATGGTTTGCCAGTGGTTATCAGCAATTGTTCAAACAATTATGGCCCCAACCAATACCCTGAAAAACTGATACCTGTGGTTATTCGCCAAATTCTAGAACGTAAGCCTATTCCGGTTTATGGGAAGGGCGAAAATATTCGGGATTGGTTGTTTGTGGGCGACCACATATTGGCTATGGACGTGATTTTTCACACCGGCAAAAGTGGGGAGACCTACAATGTTGGCGGCAACAATGAATGGAAAAATATTGAGCTGGTAACGAAGCTGTGTGCCATAGTTGATGCCCAACTCGAAAGACCGGTTGGTAATGCACTGGAACTCATTACCTTTGTCACCGACCGAAAAGGACATGATTTACGTTACGCCATTGATGCTAGTAAGTTGAAGAACGAATTAAATTGGGAGCCTGAACAGCAGTTCGATGCCTATCTGAGCCAAACGGTTGACTATTACCTGAACTTTTTTAAACATGCGTAAATTTTTAATAACACTTTGTTTGTTTTTATTTTCTGCTGCAGCGATGGCGCAAATACCATCCGACTTGAGCAAAATAAAGGTATCGGAACTAAGTGATGATCAAATCCGCGACATTGTAAAACAAGGAGAAGCAAGAGGACTGAATATCACCGATGGTGAAAATTTGGCACTTAGTATGGGTTTGCCCGCCGCAGAAGCGGTTGCTTTTAAAACCCGCTTGGCAGGACTGGGAGGTGGCTCTGTCAAGGAGGCCATTGCCTCGCCAGTGGTTGCCCCTGAGCCGACTAAAACAGTCTTAAAGCCGTCTGCGGTAGTGCCGAAAACGGATGTCGCGGAAGTGGTTGAACAACCGGCAGCGGTGTCTGAAGAGGTTAGATATCAAGACGATAGTAAACCACCCCTTTTCGGAAAAAGTATTTACCAAACGGGAAAGTTGCAACTGATGGGGCAGGCTACCGATACAAAAGCACCTGACAGTTATATTTTGGGACCAGGAGACGAATTGGTCGTTTCGGTATTTGGTGTTTCTTACGCCAATGAAGTGATTAAAATCGATAGTAAGGGTGCCGCGCGTATTAAAGGTATGGGTACTTTATACCTTACTGGTTTAACCTTTGAAGCTGCGGGTAAACTCATTCGGGCAAAATTCGGCCAATATTACGATCTCAAGAATAACCAATTAGAAATCACTTTACTTTTCAGCAGGGTTATTCGAGTGAATATTGTTGGAGAGGTGAACAATCCGGGCACCTACGAGTTTTCAGCACTGAATTCTGTTTTTAATGCGTTAATAGCTGCGGGCGGGCCTTCAGAATCAGGTTCTGTTCGTCAAATTGAAGTTCAACGCGGGGGCAAAGTAGTCTATCGGTTTGATTCCTATCAGTTTTTAGGAGGCAAATTGAGCACCAAGCCATTCAGCCTTGAAGACCAAGATTTCATTGTAGTAAAGGCCATTGGCAGTGTTGTAGAGCTAGAAGGCGCTGTTCGCAGGCCTGCGAGTTATGAGTTGTTACCTAGTGAAGGTTTACAGGCCTTGGTTGAATGGGCAGGAGGACTGAGCAGCAATGCTTATCAAGGCAGTATACAGCGCATCACCTATGCCAATGGTGCGCGTGAAATACAAGAATTTCAGTTTGAAGTAGGGAGCTTGCCCGTTGATAGTTTGAGTGACGGTGATCAAATATTGGTCCGTGTTTTGCCTAGCGATGTGCGCAATGCCATCGAAATAGCGGGTGATGTAAATCAGCCAGGCACTTATACCTATGAACCAAATATTACTGTTTACAAACTCATTCAAAAAGCTGGCGGACTTAAACCTACTGCGTATTTACAAAGGGCATTTTTATCACGGAAGAAAAAGGATGAAACACGTGAGCTGATTGCCTTGGATCTCGCAGCAGTGATGGCGGATAGTACGTCAGAAGTTAATTTGGCTTTACAGCCTTACGATAAGCTTGAGGTTACTTCTAAAGTAGATTTGATAGATAATTCCGATGTGCGTGTAGAGGGCGCGGTACGCAATCCAGGAGCTGTGCCTTTTGCTAGCGGTATAACATTGACGGATGTATTGCTTCAAGTTGGCGGATTGCAGCCAACGGCTTACTTACAAAAGGCATTCCTGTCGCGGAAGAAAAAAGATGAAAGTAGGGAATTGATAACGCTTGACCTATCCTCTTTAATGACGGATACTTTGGGTGAATCAAAATTTTTGATGCAACCTTTCGATCGCCTTATTATCGCTTCTAAAACGGATTTGATAGATAATTATGATATTCAAGTGGTAGGAGCAGTTAGAAAGGCGGGGCCTGTTGCTTATGCGAGTGGGATAACCCTGGGAGACCTGTTACTGCAGGTAGGAGGGCTTAAGCCGGAAGCAGATGTAAGGCGGATTGAAATCATACGGATATCGCTTTTTGATGAGCAAAATAAGAGCGGCTCACGTATTTTTACAATGAGTGTAGAAGTTGAACAAGGCGAACTCAAGGGGGATGATTTAAGCAAAGTGCTGATGCCGTACGACCGGGTCTACGTACGTACTTTGGCTGATTTTATGGCACCAACTTCAGTTACTTTAGAAGGTGAGTTTAATTATCCTGGAAATTATGCGTTGTTAAGTAGAGATGAGCGTATCAGCGATGTTATTCGTAGAGCAGGTGGATTAAAACCTCACGCCTTCATTGCGGCAACACGTTTTTATAGAGAAACTGCTCCAGGGGGACAAATACTTATAGATTTACCGCGTGTTTTGAACACAGGAAACAAACGTTTTAACTACCGTCTTATGGACGGGGATCGTTTGGTTGTGCCAGAATTTATTCCATATGTTAGTATTCAGGGGCCTGGAGTTCAATATTTAAACAACACCGGTTTAGAAGCTGTAAATGCACCTTACAAGCCGGCACAGCGCGCAAAAAAATATATACATGAATATGGCGATGGCTTTAGCGATAATGCCTCTAAAAAGCGCGTGTTTGTTATCGCCGCCGACGATAAAGTGAGCCGAACGAAGAATTTCTATCTATTCAAAGTATATCCGAAAGTGAGTCCAGGAGCAACGGTTTATGTAGGGTTAAAGGACGCCGCTAAGGAAAAGAGAGTAAGGAGTGAGCCTATCGATTGGAACAGAGTAATTGAAAGTACTACGATTAAATTAACAGGTCTGGCTACGCTGATCATCCTGCTGCGCCAGCTTTAATTGATTTAAATATGCAAGACAACTTGAATACGAACGGCCCACTACAAGACGATTTGAGTTTTAAAGAAATTGTATCGCGTATACGCGATATGCTTGTTTTTTTATGGGGCTATAAAGTTAGTTTGAGCTTAATCACTGTTTTATGTGCAGCAATTGGGTTCGGTTATGCCCACTTTAGAAGGAGTATCAGCTATACCAGTCATTTAACCTTTGCAGTAGAAGAGAAATCAGGCGGCAATGCTTTTTCTGGTTTGGCGACACAATTTGGTCTTGATTTGGGAGGTGGAGGGTCAGGTTTGTTTTCAACAGATAACCTCATGTTGCTGCTTCGTTCAAAGCGAATAATTCAACAGGCGTTATTAACTCCATTAGAGGAATTAGATGGAGAGATATTAGCAAACGTCTACATAAGAGATAACAAAAAAGAACAACTCAAATCAGGTCAAATTAAACTATTTGATGTTGGAAAAATAAGAGAAGACTTCAGTCGTAAAGAGGATAGTCTATTGATGCTTATAGGGATATCTGTTCAGAATAATGTCTTAATAGAAAAGATCGATAAAAAATCATCCATCCTCCATTTGCAAGTGAGTGCCGGAAATGAATATTGGGCTTACCTTATGAGTAAATTACTTATTCAGCAGGCTACAGAGCTTTATTTGGATTTGAAAGTTGGAAAAACGAAAAGAACGGCTGTTTTACTTGAAGCAAGAGCAGATTCAGTTAAGCGCGAACTGGATGCAGCGATGGGCTCAGCTGCTATTGAAAGTGATCAAAATCAAAGTATCATACTCATGCGTGCACGCGTGCCTGCAGCCAAGAAGCAGATTAAAATACAGATTTTGACCACCATGTATGGTGAGTTGCTCAAAAATCTGGAACTAACACGTTTTACGCTAGATAGAGAGGAACCAGTAATTGAGATTATTGACACACCTACCATGCCTTTAAGTGTAAATGGCAAGGGGAGAATAACACTGGCAGCTTTTTGCGGCTTTTTCTCCTTGGTTTTTGCAAGTTCCTATCTTCTTATTAGACGTCATCTGATGAGCTGATTTTAAGCTTGTTTTAAGTTGGCTCTAATTATGTCAATTTGAAAGAGCTTAGACTTGTTCTTGAGAATTATTATATATCCCTTACTATAAGACAATTAGCATGTATAAGTTTGAAAACGCCCATATCACCGTCATCGGATTAGGCTACGTAGGTTTGCCCTTAGCTGTTGAATTCGCCAAAAAGTACCCAACCATCGGTTTCGATATCAACCAGAAACGAATCAATGAATTGGCCAAAGGCCAAGATCATACTTTGGAAGTGGCAGCGCCAGAATTAAATGCTGTGCTGAAACAAAATGCCGAGGCGAAAAATGGTTTATTCCTCACGAGTAACATCAAAGAAATTGGTGCTGCTAATGTTTTTATCGTTACGGTGCCTACGCCTATCGACGACCACAAACGCCCAGATTTATCACCTTTAATTTCAGCGAGTAAAACCATAGGTAGCGTACTTAAAAAGGGTGATATCGTTATTTATGAAAGCACCACTTATCCGGGTTGTACCGAAGAAGATTGTGTTCCGGTATTGGAACAGTTCAGTGGTTTGAAATATAATGTAGACTTCTTTGCAGGTTATTCGCCCGAGCGTATTAATCCAGGCGACAAAGTAAATACACTGACCAAAATCCGTAAAGTAACCTCTGGTTCTACACCAGAAATCGCTGATTTTGTCGACAATTTATACGCTTCTATTATCACTGCTGGAACGTTTAAAGCAGCAAATATGCGCGTGGCTGAAGCTTCTAAAGCCATCGAAAATGCGCAACGTGATGTGAATATTTCTTTTGTGAACGAGTTGGCGTTAATTTTTGATCGTTTGGGAATAGATACCAATGATGTATTGGAAGCGGCAGGCACGAAGTGGAACTTTTTAAAATACAAACCCGGTCTGGTTGGTGGCCACTGTATCGGTGTCGACCCCTATTATCTTGCACATAAAGCAGAAGAAGTGGGGTATCATCCAGCAGTTATTTTGTCTGGCCGTCGTGTAAACGATAATATGGGCATGTTCGTTGCCAATAAAGTAGTGAAACTCATGATTCATAAAGGTCATACGATAAAGGGATCTAATGCACTCATTTTGGGTGTCACGTTTAAAGAAAATTGTCCTGATGTACGGAACACCAAAGTAGTTGACATTCGCAGTGAGTTGCTACAGTTTGGCCTGAACGTAGATGTATACGATCCATGGGCCGACCATGCGGAAGTAAAACACGAGTACAATATTGATTTGTTGCCCAAACTCAATGGTAAAAGATATCAAGCTGTCATCGTTGCTGTTTCGCATGATGAGTTCCACGCTATTGACTTCCGAGCGTTGAAGGACAACAATACTGTCATTTTTGATACTAAAGCATTTATCGACCGCGATTTGGTCGACGCAAGATTATAAACTATGGATAACCACTTTTTCGCACACGAAACAGCCGTGGTAGACCCCGGCTGTACCATTGGCAAGGGAGTTAAAATCTGGCATTTTAGTCATATCATGCCTAATTGTACCATTGGTGAAAACTGTAATATTGGTCAAAACGTTGTCATTTCACCGGAGGTTGTTTTAGGCCGGAATGTCAAAATCCAAAACAATGTGAGCATCTATACAGGTGTGACTTGCGACGATGATGTGTTTCTCGGGCCATCTTGCGTATTTACCAATGTAATCAACCCACGTTCAGCGGTGAACCGTAAAGCGGAATACGCCAAAACCCATGTAGGCTTAGGCGCCAGCATCGGTGCCAATGCAACCATTGTTTGCGGACATGATATCGGCAAATTTGCCTTTATTGGTGCGGGAGCGGTGGTAACCAAAACGGTACCCGATTATGCCCTTGTTATTGGTAATCCGGCCCGTCAGAGTGGATGGATGAGCGAATTTGGTCAAAAACTGAAATTTAACGAAGCCGGTGAAGCCAGCTGTCCGGAAAGTGGACAAATTTATATTTTGGCCAACGGACTGGTAAAGCGAAAAGACTAAGATGAAAAAAGTAAAATTTGCCGTCATCGGCTGTGGCCACATTGGCAAACGCCATGCCGAAATGATTGTCCGTAATCCCGAAGCGGAATTGGTTGCCATCGTTGACGTATTGCCTGCAAAACAAGTAAACGCTGAACAATTTGAAGTGCCATTTTTTAACAGCATCGAAGATTTGCTGGCGTCAGACTTGGAAATTGACGTAGTAAACATCGCCTCTCCAAATGGTTTTCATGCCGACCATGCCCTTCAGGCGCTGGAAGCACGCAAACATGTGGTGGTTGAAAAACCGATGTCGTTGAGTAAAGCTGATGCAGAAAAGGTAATTTTTAAAGCCCTACAGGTACATCGCCAAGTTTTTGCGGTGATGCAAAACCGGTATTCACCGCCATCCGTTTGGATTAAAGAAATGATTGAAAGTGGCCGCTTGGGCAAAGTATTTATGGTTCAGTTGAACTGTTACTGGAA
>Ga0105053_10010852_pt1 | contig 11264 bp, 20 predicted proteins | sample BON01_FD_78093 | JGI IMG/M metagenome (GOLD analysis project Ga0105053, IMG submission 78093) | Freshwater microbial communities from Lake Bonney liftoff mats and glacier meltwater in Antarctica - BON-01 | ecosystem: Environmental > Aquatic > Freshwater > Ice > Glacier meltwater | place: Lake...
AGAATATGGAGTCGGGGGCAGTTGCCGCTAAGAAGCATGAGAACACTCACAAATGCATACCATGGAATACGGGGGCCTGTTGCCAACATCCATGGCAATCGGGATGTTACGCTCCTTAGCATACTCCAGCAAATCAGCCCGGCCCTGAAACTTGTTGTAGAATTCGGGGATCCTCCAGGGCACCACGCAGTCGAGCCCGGCGCGGAGAGCGTAGGTCGACAGTTCGAAACGCACCTGGGTGTTCGAGTGTGGTTGTGTGCATGCACATCATTGCGTTGTGTGATGCCACTGCGGAACTGAGATTAAAGTCAATGCGCTCGAGTTTATCGCCAGGGTGGGTGTATAGGTATTTAGAATCACTGCATGCGAGCTGGATGGCATGGGCTTGATGTTTAATTCGTATTGCTTGATGCAACACCCTATACATAGAATACACCCGTGATTTTCAGTTTCGGGAGAAAAACACAGGGTCACCTGGTCGTTGCCCTTGCCGGTGGAGCCGTGGGCCACATACTGGCAGCCCTCCTGCTGTGCGATGGCAACCATGGTCTTGGTGATGCAAGGACGCGCGAGCGAGGTGCCGAGCAGGTAGCGCGACTCATAAATTGCGTTGGCGCGGATAATGGGGAACACGTAGTTCTCCACGAAATCCTCTTGCAAATCAAGCACGTAACACTTTTTGGCGCCCGATGCAAGAGCCTTGGCTTCGATACCAGAAAAGTCCTCATCATTCATGCCGCCACCCTGGCCGAGATTAGCGCAGAAGGCGATTACCTCGTAGCCCTTGTCAGCGAGCCAGCGGAGCTGCGTCGAGGTGTCGAGGCCTCCCGAGTAGGCCAGCACGAGGCGCTTGTCTGGGCCGGTGGGCCCGGGGTGGATGGGCACGTCAGCCATGCTGCGCTTCTGAATCTTTGAGCCGGCGGTGCGGCGCGCCACTTGCGACGCCACGCGCGCGGCGGGGAGCATCGACCTGAGGAACATTGTGCGATGGCCTCGTGCTTTCTTGTAAAATATCTGACGTACCGTTCGGGTCCCGGCGACATTTGCCCAAGGGGATCCCAAAAACGCGAGAGGGCCGATTGGATGGGGGCCAAGTTCGTGTTTTCGCTCACCGTACAAGTCTCCTCAGTCGCAAACCAAGAGATCTGAGGGAAACAGAGTCAAGACGCAAAGCAAAGACTGTCCAGACAAAGAACCATGCTGAGGAGCGTTGTTGCAGTCGCATGCGTGCTGCACAGCGTTGGCGCCTTCGCGCCGGCGGCAACGCCAGGCCGTCTCGGCCTCCGACCCGCTGTCACGTCTCGCGCGGCAACAGCGCGCCGTGCGGCGCCCTCCTTGGGGCCTGTAATGCAGGACTACCCGCAGCCCTCGAGGCTCGCGAAAACGGGCATGCTCGACCAGCTCAAGGGCAACCCCAGCAATTACCAGGTGGGGAATGATCTGTCGCGAAAGTTCAAGGATTGCAACGGCAAGGGCGGCAAGAAGAAGGTGGCCATTATTGGCGGCGGCCTCTCGGGGCTTGCATGCGCAAAGTACCTGGTCGACGCTGGGCACGAGCCACTAGTGCTAGAGGCTCGCGAGATGTTGGGCGGCAAGGTTGCCGCCTGGCAGGACAAGGACGGTGACTGGATTGAGACTGGTCTGCACATCTTCTTCGGCGCGTACCCCAACATGATGAACCTCTTCAAGGAGCTCGATATTGAGGACCGCCTGCAATGGAAGGTGTGTGATGTTGGTTGGTACGCTTGACATGCGCCAGGGAGTATTCCGTTTTGTATCGTCCTGACATGTGCGGGTGGGTTTTCCATAATGTTTCGTTAACAATTTGTGCTATGCTTTTCTGCCTTGTTTTTCTGTTTGCTGTTTCGATAGGTACACAAGATGATCTTTGCCATGGCTGAGCTCCCGGGAGAGTTCACTACCTTTGACTTTATTGAAGGCATTCCCGCACCCTTCAACTTTGGACTTGCGATTCTGCTCAACCAGAACATGCTCACCCTTGCTGAGAAGCTGCAGTGCGCGCCTGCACTCCTTCCCATGCTTGTCGAGGGCCAGGATTTTATTGATCAACAGGACGAACTTTCAGTCCTCGAATTCATGCGCAAGTATGCTGAATATGTTTTTATTGAAAAATACATTTTGTATGAATTTATATACACTCCACACAAACCAACAGAAAGAGAGAGAGAGTGCCAAATACACGCACATGCATGTACAGAGGAGAGACAGAGGAAGAGACACAGTGGCATACATGTATGTGTGTATGAATAATACGTAGATTTGCACAACATGCATGTTTGTATGCTTGAATGCATACAATAGTATCACATATGCTCGTATAGAAATGTGCATATAAACAAACCTGAACGATGTTGATACACGTAAATTTGTGTATACAGGTACGGCATGCCCGAGAGAATCAACAGCGAAGTCTTCATATCGATGGCCAAGGCGCTCGACTTCATCGACCCTGACAGGCTGTCGATGGCAGTGGTGCTCACCGCCATGAACCGTTTCCTCAACGAGGATGACGGGCTTCAAATGGGCTTCCTCGACGGTACACCCACTTATAGTCGCACACACGTTCACGCACACTCGCGCGCGCGCATTCAAACACATAAACACACGCACCGTGTTCACTGTTGCCTCAGGGGTGTTGAGTGGCGGGGCGCACTGATTCTACACGTATGTGTGTATATTTTTGTGGGTGTGAATGTCAACTAACTCCCTCTTGATTGACCTTTTGTTTGCATGTGCGTGTTTGTGTATTCATGTATCTTTACAAATATATTTCCTCCATTTTGTGTGTGCATGTGGTATGTGTACATCCAAAAATACTCCATCGGTGTGTTCTTTTTACAGGCAATCAGCCCGAGCGGCTATGTGCGCCCATGGCAGAGCACATCAGGAAGGGTGGTGGCGAGGTAATTCGCGTGTGGGTGTTTATTTATTCACCAAAATACGAATATACGAAATCTATACTTGTTCTACACTACATATTCATGTGTGAAAATTTACACATGTACTTGTGTATATACTTATATATATGTAAGGTGGGGCTAGGTGTGAGAGCGTATCGTCTATGATTAATATCGATTGAAAACACGGAATTGATTGATACATGAATGAACATACATGTATATCATGTATATCTATATATATATATATCAATTGTGTATATGCGTGTGTATGCGTGTCTTGGTGTGTTGATGTCTGTGTTCATTTATCCGCAGGTCAAGACGAGCATGCCGGTGAAGCGCATCGTCACGAACGAGGATGGCTCAATCAAGCACCTTGAAATGCGCGACGGCTCCACTGTTGTTGCTGACGAGGTATGCATATAAAATTTATATATGTACACAAACATGTATACACATACACACATTCATGTAAAATGTATACATACATATATGTATACATTTAAATACACGTTTGAACCTCGAGATTCGTGACGACTCCAATTTGAATGCCAATCAAACATGCCTCGCCGTATTTTCAGGCACATCAGCCAGTTGATGTATTGCTCGTTTTCGTTAAGTGGAATCTCTCCTGTCGTTACAGACAAATTTATAAATTGACAATAATGTACCGTGTATTTTGGACATGTACACATATTTGAGTATGTTCGTCACACTGCAACACACGCAACTTATATATGTACATAAACATATATACACATACACACAAGCATATAAAATGTATATATGTATACACTTGTGAACCTCGAGATTTGTGACGACTCCAATGTGGTTGCCGAGGAGGCACGCCTTGCTGTATCTTGCAGGCAAATCAGCCATCTAATGTACTGCTCAGTTTCGCAAAGTGGCCGCTCCTCTGTCGGTTCTGACGAGTTGTATGAATGGACAATAATGTTCCGAATTTTTTTTGGACATACATATATATTTAAGTGTGTTGGTCACACTGAAGCACACGCGACATGCTCCGTGATGATTGGATAACTCTTGACTTGTGGAACATACATACATGCATATGTATATACATATATATTGAGTAAATCTCTGGGATCAGGGTGGATGTGTGAAAAAAAACGAAGCTCTTGAAACATACTGATGTATATGTGTACAAAATTGTCTATACAGTATATCTCTGCGATGCCGGTGGACGTATTGAAGAGAATGGAGCCAGCGTCGTGGCAGAAGATGCCCTATTTCCGCCAGGTGACAAAATGTGTCTGTGCAACAAGACATACAAAACCCACACACATCAAAAGAGACCTACATACCAGACCTGTTGAAATCATAACGAGACCAGCCAAAGAGAACGAACACAAATACACATACATCTGCACATCTTGACTGACGATCGAGAGAAATGTTTCAGATGGACGAGCTTGAGGGTATCCCAGTCATCAACCTCCACTTGTGGTTTGACAAGAAACTTACTGCGGTATCTTCCCCCCCCCCTTTGCTGCTCTATGGAAGTCGCGGGCACCTCTGTTATTGCCCTATTTGCCATTTTTTTTTTGGGATCTGTTTTATTGAATTTGCACGTTCAAATGTAGATTTATGTACCTGTTTTTCATCTGTACGAACGAATGTACGTTTATTTAAATATTTATGTTATTTAAATATTCATGTGTTTGTACACATTCAGGTTGGTATTTTGTTCATGTTGAACGCATATATGTTGTTTGCGGTAAATTTATTTATGTTGAATGTAGCTCGACCACTGGTGCTTCTCAAAGAAAACACAAACATATACTTGTGCTTCTCAAAGAAAGAATACATATATACATACACACATAATATATATGAATCTATATAACGTGTACAAATATCTTTATTTTGGTGCATTTAGGTGGACCACTTGTGCTTCTCGCGCTCGCCGCTGCTGTCGGTGTACGCGGACATGTCGGTGACGTGCACGGTAAAAAAAAAAATTGCATTCTCAAGAGTAAGCCTAATTCACTAAATTAGACGACAAAAGATCTGACTTTTGAGAATTTTCATGAAGGAGTACTACGATCCCGAGAAGTCGATGCTGGAGCTCGTGTTCGCGCCGTGCTCGCCGATTGCTGGTAACTTTTTTGTGCGGATGAGTTCGCTGCTAAATTGACTTGAAAGTAGCTTTGAATAGCTTGGCTTTGAAGCTGACTGTAATGAGAAATTGTGCCTGACCCACTTATTTTGTGCAGGCGGCAAGACTAACTGGATGACTAAAAGTGATGACGAGATTATTGCTGCGACAATGTTGGAGCTTGAGCGTCTGTTCCCTACGGAAATTGCCGCGGATGGCTCCTTGGCTAAATTGAAAAAGTATGTGATGCGTGTTGTGTATATGCACGTGTATGTATGTTATTTATACGTGTGTATGTTCTCTATTGAAAGTGCCGCAGATGGCTTCACGGCTAAAATGAATACAAATGTGGTGCGTGTACATTCATACATGTTTAACTTCTCTTGAAAATGCCACAGATGGCTTCATTTCCATTGCAAAAGTATGTTGTGCGCATGTGTGTATGCGAGTAGAATTGCATGTGTATGTATGCGAGTGTATATATATTTTCTTTGTGTGTGGAATTGTGTTTGCAAGTATTTCTTCTTACTCACTCTGTGAGAGTATATATTGTCTTTGTGTGTTCAATTGTGTGTGCAAATATTTCTTCTCCATTACTTTCTATTGGTGGTACTATCGTGTTCCCGTGGTGCGCGCGCACACACACGCTCTCTCTCTCGTGCAATACCACACAATACTACACACACAAATAACACACACACAGGCTATCCACCTCGCGCCTCCTTGTGCCCGCAGTCCATATACTTCCCTTCCACTCCCTTAATTCTATTCCCCCTCCCATCCTATTTCCCAACCCCGATCACCATGATATCAGTGTGTACATAACCAAAATCTCTTCACCCTCCCCCAAATCACGATTAAAAAAATACGTTTGGTAGTTGAAAAATTAGTGTTTCCCCTCTCCCCCGAATTGACATGAATATATACATATATATGTAAATAATATATGCAGATACATTCGCTCGCTCTCTCTTCCTCTTCTCTTCCTTACACTCACACACACACAGGTTCGCGGTAGTGCGGACGCCGAGGTCGGTGTATGCTGCCATTCCCGGCCGCAACAAGTTCAGGCCGCAGCAGAGGACACCCATCCCCAATTTCACTCTGGCGGGTGATTGGACTTCGCAGAAGTAAGTGTACTTGTGTGTATCAACGAGACAAGAATAGAGACATAGAGGAAGACACGGTGAGATGTGTGGGGTGTGGGGTAGTGGCGGCACCATCAGACAATGTCGATGGAAACATAGTGCAATGTAGCGTGACGTTGCCAGTGCGCAGGAGGAACGGGGTGATAGAGAGAGAGAGAGAGAGACACACACATACACACATGGAAGGAAAGTCCTTGTGTGAAGTCCCAGAGCTCAAGATTGCCATTGCCAATACACGCACAACCACACAGGTTCCTGGGCTCTATGGAGGGGGCTATTCTGGGGGGCAAGCTGGCAGCTGAAGTGATCGTGGACAAGGCCATGGGCACTGCCGCCAAGTCTGAGAAGAAGATTGTGCAAAGGTGTGTTGTGAGACAGTGCGAGTGTGTGCCGGTGCTGTGTAGCCCACTTTTGAGAAAGATGGAGATGGGAACACGTGGAAAATGCGCTCACACACACGCACACCTGCATGCGCACGTGTACTTATGTTTAGTTACGTGTGCACGCAGAAGATGCGCACGACACACACATACAAACACACGATCATACATCCACGTGTTTACGCATCAGCACATGAGTGCGCACGCGGTGGCGGGGGGCAAGGTCCTTCAAGAGGGTGTGGCTTGTGTTGTAGTGTATTGCATTGCGCGCGTTGGCGGAGGCCAGTGTACGATAATGTGCGCATTATTATTTAGTATCGCTCCGATATGCCTTAATTGCACTGCACTACATGTATGATGTGTACATAAAAATATATGTATGATCTGCACATATATTTATATATACATATATATATATGTATGTATGATATGTACATATACGTATATAAAAATATATGTATGATCTGCACACATTTATATATAAATACATATATATATATATATATATATATACATATATATATATGTATATATGTATATATATACGTTTATATATATTTTGTATACAACGCATTTTCATCTAATATGACTGCGATATGCCTTACACGCGCCCTCGCGCCCTACATGTATCATAATCTGAAACGCGTCATGATGTGACGCACTTAGAGGCAACACAACACGCATGTGCCTCGTATGTGTGTGTGTGTAAATATCACGACGAATCGTGTGAGACTCGCAAGCTAGATATTCGTGTACAAGCGTCGGCGCGGGCTAAGGTGTACACACAAAAATGAGTTACGCCACACACATGAATGAGTCTAGTCTCATACCAAAAATGCGTCCCGTCACACATATGAATTAGTCATGTCACACATATTCAGTGTGCATGATGCGGCTGAGGCCAAGGTGCCCAAGGAGCCGGCGGGTCTGTTCGGGGATGGTGCTATCGTCTTCGGCGGTATGGATATGTATATATGGATATATATATATATATGCACACACACGTATACATATTTATTTGTGTGTATATGTGTGTATAATACATTTTCTTCGGCTGGTGCTATTGTTCTGCTGGATGAATTATTTATTTCTGTGCAAACGCATATGTACATATATATACATATATATGTGTGTGTATGTGCGTATATATATTGCACTCTCTTCGGCGGGTGCTATTGTCGTATTTATATATATACACACATGTATACATGTGGATATTTTACATTCTCTTCGGCTGGGGCTCTTGTCTTCGGTGGTTTGAATTTGTATAGTCATACACAAATATAAACATATATATTTGTGTGTAGTTGTGTTTATATTTTATATTGTATTCGGCTGTATGGAATTAGAGTGCAGGGCGCTTTTGTTTGTTGCCATGTGATTTTAAGCTTTCGGATGTAGGTGCTTTGTTGTTCGATTTGAGGTGGAGGGCGCTATTGTGTGTTGTCATGTGAACTTCGATGTGAGGATTTAAGTGGTGTTGTGTGGCCTGATGAATTTATAGTGTGGGGTGTATGTTGTTTGTGGAATTGAAGATTGAGGCTCTGTTGCGTTTGCTTGTCTGGCTTTCGGATCCATGCGCTCTTGTGTTTAGCTGTACAGCCCTCCCCCTACCCTACACCTGCAAACCCTACATACTAACCACTATTATTCGCAATGAAAACCCTACATACTATCCACTATTATTTGCAATGAAATTTGAAAAGAATTCGCGTTTGCAAGTTAGAATTGCAAGCCTCTTGTAGAAGGGAGGAGTGTACTGCGCCTCCAAAAACTTACAACACTCGGAGATTGTCAAAACATTGTTAAAACAACATAGGGCTTTGGATCCAGGCGCTGTTGTCTTGCCGTTTGCATTTAGAATGCAGGGTGTAGGTCTGACGTTTGAAATTTTCTCTCCAGGTGGTGCTATCTTCAACAAGCAGAACAAGGAGCTGATGGATGCTTCGGACCCCGAGCAGTTGAAGCAGACTGCTACTGTGCACTAAAATGTGATACGACCTCTTGTGATCCCGCACACGTCACAGGCACACACACATACACACCCCGAGCTCATCGGTGCATCAAGGAGACACACACACACCTCGAGCAGTTGACTGCTACTGTTCACTAAAATGTGACACGACATATTGTGTCTATTTGCTCGTCAGGGGTACACACACACACACACACACACTCACTCACTCGCACGCGTGCAGTTCGCCGTTACCAACAGCTGCTATTACCCCAACACATGTACATGTTACGATGATTAAACCCGCGGAATCACAGTGTGTTGTTTGGAGGTGAGACAAATTGATTGTGTATGTGCGAGACAGTGTGTTGTATGTGTGCTAGATACTGTGTTGTGTGTGTGAGTCATACAAATTCATCTGTGTGAGAGACACATTCCTGCGTGTGCGAGACACCTTCATTCTTTCAGAATAGCACGATGAGAGTGATACATCTACCTCTGCAAATGATGCATGTATACATACGTACTACATTGGTATATACATAAGACATACAAACATACATACATACATGCATACATATACATCATACAGGTTGCACTCTCAATCTGTTTGCTCGCAGCAACTTGAATATCCCTTCCTGCGTCATGTATATGTACGTATACATACATACACACATGCAAAATTACAGGCTTCACTCTCATTCCGTGTTCTTGTTTACACTCTCAGGCATTGTCTGTGTCTTTCGTCACGCACTTCGCCTCCTCCTCCCTGCACTCGCTCTTGCTCTCTCGCACGCGCTCACGCAGACAAGATTGGAGCCTGAGGAAAGGAAGATATCTCTCTCTCAAAGCGATACACCACTCATCGACAACTTAGTCATCAGAGAGTTCGTGAACGGGCCGCCTTTTCCGTTCCTTAAACAAAAAAGTTTGTTTCTCAAAGAACTCTGGTCTAGAACTGCAAACTGCTCACGAACTCTCCCGAAGATTGGGCTTTCTGTCGCGAACTCTCTTTTCGTTGTTTCTTTCTTTCTTAGGTGGCGAACACCCATCTTAATCACTGAGCTCAGCGAGTGGTGAGCAGAGCACCCGATTAATCACATAAATACACATACATATGTATATATATATATATATATGCATATCCTTCAATCGCGCTTCCTACTCGTTTGCTCCCCTCCCATCTCCTTCTCCCTCCTTCACTCACTCTCTCACTCGCTCGCTCGCTCTCCATTTTCACCCGCAATTCCTGCTCGCTTTTTCTTGCTCGCTCATGCATTCTTGACGTATTTCATTCAGAATCTAGCGAAATTCGATACATGACTATTCCTACTCTATACATTAGAATATCAATGCTGTACATATGATCATTCTTCAGAGCTGTCCGAAAATCCTATTTCATGGCTGTTCTTGGCAGCCGTGAAATTTCGCAGGTACCAATTTTTACGCAGTCTTCTGATTCGCTTCAATGCATTGCAATTAGGAAATGGCCGGCTAGAGTAGCCTGTGTTGAGCACAGACTGCACAGGAGGCATTTGATGAGTGCTTCAATCGCACAAGCTTTTGTATTTAAATTGGGGGAGAAAAAAAATTTGCGGGGGGAGCTGCGCTTGAGAAATTTACAGTCATACTCCCACCACGTAGCGGATATGGGGTGGCTACGTTTAGTAGGCTCCTTTAAATTATAGGTCTCTTTTGCAGAATATATCGTGACTGGCATGAGAATGAGGTTTGGTATATATATATGTATTTGTTATTAGTTTTATTTGTGTGTTCTGTTCTCTATTCCCCCCTCTCGCTCTCCTCTTGTCCTCTTTCGGACATCCTGCACTGCCTAGCACAACTAGAGAAGAGCCAGGATCTGCATCGCTTTTAATGATTCATGCATATAACCTTTATTTTTAAGGAGCCTACTAATCGTAGCCACCCCATAGCTCGAACTTTGGTCTAGGGCCAGATGTTTCAAGGCAATGCGGGACCGATCTGGATTCTGTTGAGTCATACTCTCACGCCTCCTACTCGCATTCCCTCGATCATGCGCGAGTAGGTCGATGTTAGACATGTTTGGAAGAGAACGACTTCTACACATACACGCGCAACATATGTTTTAAAACATATTTACACACTCTTCACACGTGCTTCCTAGTCGTGTTCCCTCGATCACGCGCGAGTAGGGCGATGTAAGACACGCTTTGGAGAGAACGACTTCTATGTATACACGCGCAACATATGTTTACACAAAACATATTTACACACTCTCCACGCGTGCTTCCTACTCGCTTCGCCTCGCTCACGCGCAAGTATGGCGATGTAAGACACGCTTTGGAAAGAACGACTTCTACATATGCACACAAAACACATGTATACACAAACATATGTACACACTCTTCACTCGCACTACCTACTCGCTTTCCCTCGCTCATGCGCTCTTCTGCATGCTGGCATGGACGACTTTTGCGAATCCTTTCGTTAGTTTTTGGCACCTGTTGTTGAATCGGGTGTAGAGGGGGGGGAGGGAAGGGGGTGGGTCACAGATTACGAATACACATGGGTGGTGGGTGTAAGCGAGAGAAAAGAGGCGTGGGGAGAGGGGGGAGAACGCAGATTGTTTTCATTGATGATGCCACGCACACACACACACACACATACGCACACTGGCACACACGCACACAGCGACACAACGCACGCGCACGTGCGCGCACAATCACATACGCACAGACGAAATTGAGGGGGTAATCGACTTGC
>Ga0105053_10010857_pt1 | contig 11261 bp, 8 predicted proteins | sample BON01_FD_78093 | JGI IMG/M metagenome (GOLD analysis project Ga0105053, IMG submission 78093) | Freshwater microbial communities from Lake Bonney liftoff mats and glacier meltwater in Antarctica - BON-01 | ecosystem: Environmental > Aquatic > Freshwater > Ice > Glacier meltwater | place: Lake...
AAAATCAAGCTAACCTGTTTTGCTTTTATACAAAATTCAGTTGTGCTTCGTCAGGCTCGCTAAATGCATTTGCGCACTCCAACTGAGCCTGAGCCTCTGAAAGGTCCTGGAACTGGATTGAATTGGTAAACCGCTGCAGTTTTTCAAGAAAAAGTGAATAGATTATTTTTAGGTTAAGGAGAACTACAGCCCTCAATCAGGTTATGCTCACACCCAACCCAGAGCAAACAGGGGTTCTGCTCAGGATTTCCTGATTTCTAAGTCCATTCAAACGACTGTCAACGGTGTTGAAGTCGAAGGCTATAGTGAAGCAAGTTTTCACATTATCAGCCGCTCTCGGCTCTTGATTGAGTGTCCGTCATATCGGGGTAAAACCATACCTATATTGATGCAAATAGATTTACATAGTCGTTGTATTGATAACGCCGGTTTCGTGCCTGGCCTGTAATTTCAACCAGCACACCCGCATCCTCAAATCGATGCATCAACTGGTTAGCAGCAGCAAAGGTCACACCAGTAAGATCCATAATTCGCCTTACAGAAATGATTGGTTGGCTGAACAAATGCTCCAAAACTTTGAGCCCATTACCTGCAACTAGCCCAAAGCTATCCACAATCAGCGTTCTATGCCTCTCACGCAACTCTACAATTTCTCTGGCTGTCTGCGCAGCTTGTCGAGAAACATCATCAACCCCCTGAACAAAGAATTTTATCCAGGACTCCCAGTCGCCAGCATCCCTGGTCCTTTGCAGAAGGTCGTAATACTCCTGACGATTCTGCATAAAGTAGTACGAAAGATACAAAACCGGTTTTAAAAGAACTTGTTTTTCACAAAGCAGTAAAGTGATCAATAGCCTCCCAACCCTTCCATTTCCATCAAGGAAAGGGTGAATGGTTTCAAACTGAGCATGCGCTAACCCAATCTTTACAAGCAGCGGAATACTGTCGCTTTCATGAAGATACTTCTCCCAATCAGATAATGCTTCAACCATGTCTGCAGGTGCTGGCGGGACAAAAGTGGCATCTCTAATTTGACAACCTCCTGGCCCTATCCAATTCTGTGAAGTCCTTAGTTGGCCTGGATTTTGCTTTTGGCCCCTTACATTCTCTAACAGCTTTTGATGAATTTCTTTAACAAGCCGCGTCGATACCGGCAATGTATCGAGCAAGTGCAGTCCCAAGTTTATTGCACCTACATAATTTATTACCTCACTGACATCCTGCGGGGTATCAGGATCCATAATTTCGGCCTCTCTTTTCAAGAGCTGCGATAAGGAGCTTTGCGTTCCTTCGATCTGACTTGAGAGCACCGCCTCTTTTCTTACATACATAAATACAAAAAGGTCGGGATCCGGGAGAGTTTGAATAGCCCCATCAAGACGACCTAAAGATCTATCAGCCTTTGAAAGACAGGTCTGCAATTCATCACTAATGTCCAACTCTGGATTTTTAGGTGGCAACGGCTCTGGAACAAACGTCTTATAGCCCTTTAATTGTTTTATATACCTTCCTGATCTACCCGGAAACTTTCTACTTTCCACCCGCCACGTCTCCTTATATTATGGTATGCCTATAATATAATACATATTTACGCCCATGTTATAGACAGGCTATAACAAGAGAAAAATAAAGCTCCTAATTAAAGGCGACTTATAACAAGAGAAAAATAGGTGCTCCCCCCCAACCCCCAGAGCAAAAACCCATGGCCTCAAACTCCAAAATCCGCAAACTAAAAATCTCCCTATCGGACATCGATCGAAACCACTACGACACACTCAATTTAACCGTTGCCCAGCACCCATCGGAAACAACCGAAAGAATAATGGTTCGATATTGGTCAGCCGCATTACAAAGGAGGTTAAAGTCCCTGGCCGCGCTATACCAACGTACGATGCAGCTTTCCGTCACCATTACAGGTAATTTACAGATTTAAGCAGGCGGACAGCTTGGCATAATAATTTGGGGCTTAGCTTTTTCCAGTTGCGATATTTCTAACCAGAGTAACAACTTGATCTTGTAGTTGACCGGGTATGTTTTGACGCAGCTGTTCGGCACTGAAAAAGGTCTCTAACCCGTCTAACAAGGAGATGATCATTGCAGCCCTTGTCCGTTTGGTATCACTATCGGCCGAGGGGTCAAACCGGCCGACTTCGTCACTGATCTTTTCCCAAAAAGATGCATAAGCCTCTCCATATTGCTGTTTCAAAGAGGGGTCTTGCACACTTAAAGCCCACAGTTGATCAAATGCGCTGTTCATTTGCTCGTCCTGGTAATTGGCAAATAGCTGGTGAATGGCCGCCTTGTCTTCACTTGTTCCTATCGAGTTAACCAAATTCCAAATCATGCGATGGTATGTATCAATCGACTGATCCATAAGAGCGCTGACTAACTCTGTTTTCGTAGGGTAATGATACTGGAGCGAGGCGAGCTTCATTCCTGATTTTTCCGCCAAATTACGCATTGTGAGACGGTAGTGCCCCTCTGCAACCAGGATATGGCGAGCGATTTGTAAGATGGCATCTTTGCGTGTGAGTGTTTTATGCGCCATAGGTGTGTTTCAAACCAGGTTACCTGTCAATTGACAGGTGATGTTTCACAGAGTAAACTCTGCTAAACTTTTGAAAATTTGGGTAAAAATGAATAACGCTATAAATCAAAGCATCATCGATCTCGATACTTTATTAGAAAACCATCGAGATGGTTATTCGCTCGAACGGCCATTTTATACTGATTCAACTGTTTTTGAGGAAGAATACAAGCATATCTTCTCACGTCAGTGGCAATATGCTGATCATATCAACAGAATTCCCAACAAGGGAGATTACTTTCTGTTTACTATAGCTGGCGAGCAAATCATTGTCATCCGCGGTGAAGGGGAAACGGTTCACGCTCATTTTAATGTCTGTCGGCATCGTGGTTCACGCGTTTGCCTTAAGGCTGAAGGGAATGCAAAACGGCTGACATGCCCCTACCATGCCTGGTCTTATCGGATTGATGGCAGCCTGGCGAATGCGCGGGCGGTGTCTGCCGATTTTGATAAAGCTAATTTTAGTTTGCGCTCATGCCAAGTTCGCATACTTGAAGGGCTGATTTTTATCAACCTAACGGCCCAAGAGGATGCTGCGGCTAAAGATGTCCCTGATTTTGACGAGATAACGGCCAATCTGCGGCCGTGGATTGAGCGGGCAAATCTGCGCCACACAAAAATTATCGATCACAAGCTATACCCGTCACACGTGAATTGGAAAATCGCCATTGAAAATTATTTTGAGTGCTATCACTGCATTACATCGCACCCTGAGCTGTGTAAGGTTCAGTTACACACCTTGCGTGATGCGCACGTCACAGAAAAAGCACATAAAGAGTTTGATGGCCACAACAAAGATTGGGAAAAGCAGGCACAAGCATTGGGGCATAAATTCGGCTCTGAACAATGGGGTGACAGTTTGCCAGATGGCGACAATTACCGTTCACAAATGCACTATGCCGAGCGAATGTTAGTCCATCACGATTTAGAGTCAGCTTATGAGCAATTACCTGGCGGCGGCGCAGTTGGGTCTACGAAGTTGCTGGGCAGCTATGCGGCCGATGACAAAGGGCAGGTCGATTGGGGCATCATGCCGTCAGTCTTTTTCTACACCAGCTGCACTTCGAGCGTTATTTTCAGACTCACGCCGATTAGTCCGACATTAACTGAAATGTCACAAACGTGGCTGGTGCATGAAGATGCGGTTGAAGGGGTTGATTACGACACTAAAAAGATTACCTGGATCGATGAAGTGACATTGGAACAGGATGAAGAAATTGTCCGTAATACCCAGGCGGGGGTGAGTTCGCGCGTCTATGTACCTGGCCCTTACGCAGAGCTTGAAGGGGCGATTTTGCAGGTGCACGATGATTATTTGCGCTTAATGCGGCACGGCCGGGCGGTTGCCGGTCAGTAATATTCCTACTCTTATATCTGTTTGATCTTCATGATCCTGTAAAGGGTTGATGCTTGAGCTAAAATTGTTTGCACCGCGTTGACTCAGTGGACTGCCCACCGTAGAGGACACTTCCATTCTATGATTCCCGGGCCGCGCTATATCAACGTACGATGCAGCTTTCCGTGACCAATACAGGTTTAAAAGATGAATGGGTAATTAATACGATTATGCTGGCAGGGATATAGGCAAAAGCTGAGTAGATTAAAACCCATGTTTGTTTCATGCAAAATGTAATTGTGCCTCGTCGGGTTCGCTAAAAGCATTTGCGCCCTCCAACTGAGTCTGAGCCTTTGAAAGGTCCTGGAACTCCCCGGGACGCTTATCGATTCTTGATGCAAGTATGTCGTGTGAATCATCTGCCCTATTTGGAATGATTTTGTTTTCGTCAACAATTTCCTTTGCTTCATCAATAAGGAATTTTGTCTGGAGTCCGGCGTTTGTTTTCCTATGTGAATCCCCTCTATTTCATGCTCCAAAAGTGCATTGCAGAGCAATTGAAATAATCGAATTCTTTCTTGATCTGCCACAAGAGCGTGCGAGTACTTTAAATGGAATGTCGCCTTCCGTTGGTTCCAGTTTCTTTATAAGTTTGATTTTAAGGCCTGGCCAACTATTGTTGCCGATGCGTCCGAAGATGACGCCTTAATGATTTACGATGTTATGAACAATATGGCGCCCTACCTGAATGAAACCTATGCAATCATGGAGAATGGCAATTTGAGCAAAGCCGCCGATGAGATTATTGATGTCATTGAGAAAGAGTTGGGTCGGTGAAAATATAAGATAGGGGTCGAACAGCAGTTTCTACTCATGACCTATTCTGTTGAAAATTTGGTTCTTTCGTAGATTCGATCAAATTCCGCAAGTTGAGCGTATACATTGCATTGCTTTTATTTAGTCACGTTTCCGCGGAAACGTCCGAAAACCGAAAACCGAAAAAAAGGAATTTTTCAACAGTGAATGCGGTGGTGATGCAGGTAAAATTGCCAGTATCGAAGATCCGGTAGTGATCAGAAAGATCCGCGCAATATGGTTATCGGTTAGGATAAGCACCTGTTTCTTGATAGGGATTCCATCATGCGATTTGTGTCCGGATTTTTTCTGATTTTCACGTTGATTGTGAACGCTGTAGCCCAGGACAATGGTTCGCGGTATACCGGTGAACACTTTGCCTCGCGCAGCCCGGCGCTTGGGCGTCACGGCATGTCCGCAACATCGCACCCCATTGCCTCCCTGATCGCAATCGAAATTATGAAGAAAGGCGGCAGCGCGGTCGACGCGGCAATTGCCGCAAATGCCATGCTGGCACTGGTGGAGCCACATACCTGCGGTATCGGTGGTGACCTGTTCGCTATCGTGTGGGACCCGAAGCAGCGGAAATTAGCAGGTTACAACGGCAGCGGACGAACGCCTGCCGGGTTTGATTATAAAGCGATGCATGCGGCGATTGGCGACGATCAGGCAGTGCCGGTGTTTGGACCACTGGCGGTTTCGGTACCGGGCGCAGTCGATGGTTGGTTTGCATTACATGAGCGCTATGGAAAATTGCCGATGTCAGAACTACTTGCACCGGCAATCCAATACGCGCGTGAAGGCGTTGCCATTACCGAAGTTGATGCGGCGCTATGGGCTGAGGCATTGGTCGAATTCGAACAGCTCGATTTGCCAGCCTCGCAACTTGCCGAACTACGGCGTATTTATCAGGTCGAGGGCAAGCCACCCGTTCAGGGAGAGATATTTCGAAATCCGGATCTCGCCGACAGCTACCAACGCCTGGCAGATGGCGGGCGTGACAGCTTCTACCAGGGCGAAACCGGAGCCCGCATTGTCGAGGCAATCCATGCTGCGGGCGGTCATCTTCAAATGCAGGACTTTCGCTCGCACAAAGGGGAATGGGTAACACCGGTTTCGGTTAACTATCGTGGCTACGATGTGTTTGAACTTCCTCCGAACTCGCAAGGCATCGCCGCCCTGCAAATGCTGAATATCCTGGAGGGCTTTCCCATCAAAGAACTCAGCCGCCAAAGCAGCGAATTCTGGCACTACCTGTTTGAAGCAAAGAAGCTCGCCTACGAAGACAGAGCAAAATTTTACGCCGATCCCGCGTTTGCGCAGCCACCGCTCGAATGGCTATTGTCAGACGAATACGCCGACCAGCGACGCGCATTGATCAGCGCAGATAAGGCTGCACAGGAATTGCCCGCCGGCAGCCCGCCGCAGCATGGGGACACCACTTTTCTGGTTACGGCAGACAAGGACGGAATGATGGTGTCGCTGATTCAAAGCAACTACTGGGAATTCGGTAGCGGTCTGGTCGCAGCGGGCACTGGATTCGCTTTGCAGAACCGCGGCTCTTCCTTTTCCATGGATCAGAGTCATGCCAACGTTTACGCCGCAGGCAAACGCCCGTTCCATACTCTTATTCCCGCTTTCATGATGAAAGACGGTGAGCCTGTGTTGGCCTTTGGCGTGATGGGCGGTTACCTGCAGCCGCAGGCGCATGTGCAGATCCTCGTCAACCTGATTGACTTTGGCATGAACGTACAGGAAGCCGGTGATGCTGCACGCGGCGTACATTCAGGTGCGTCCCAACCCGTCGGCGGTAAAATGCAGGATGGCGGGACCATCTACCTCGAAGCTGGCGTGTCGGCAGAAGCCGTGCAGGGGCTCAGAGACAGCGGCCATACCGTGGTCCAAGGTGAGCGCCGCTATGTCGGTGCTTACGGCGGTTACCAGGCGATCTGGCGCGACCCGATCACAGGGGTTTATTGGGGCGCAACCGAAATGCGTTATGACGGAGCCGCTATCGGTTATTGAACAGCCGGCTCATACTGCGCTGACTCAGATGCTCGATGAAATGCGTGAGGATCGATCCGACGTTGATGTGATCCGGGCGGAACAGCATCCTGGCCTGCACAATGACCCCACAGGACAGAGGACATCTCACGCAGCCTTATCATTAAAAACCAGTTGCACTTCCAGGTGAGGGTGAGCGCCAATTGTTGCAGCTGCATTCTCCCACAATGAAAATATCTCCTTTACATGAAATCTAAAACCAGATAAACGGTCAGCAAAACTGCAACCCACAGGACCATACTGCCGATTGGCCAGGTCCGCGCCAGCGTGCCTTGCGGGCCGTGAGTCCGTGCCAGACCAGATAAAAGCCGTGTCGAAACACGGTTCAGTCCGTTGTTCAGGTGGCTGCCGATGATCATAAGCACACGCTGCACGTAGCGATACGTGCCCGGAATCAGTTTGCGATAAACCCATTCAGCGTCGAGATTGACTGATGGAACTTCCGCTGGATAACGACCGCTGCGATGCAGGAAGACGACTGCAAGAGTGGCGAACATCAGCAACTGTAGCTGGGTCAACACATGTGTCATGTCGTATGGTGAATACGGTGCATCGTAGGGCAGTAGGTTATACAGCAAGCTCGGGAACACACCGATCACCACACACAGCACCGCGGCGATACTCATTGCAGCCAACATATTGACTGGCGCCTCGCGGGCCGGAATATTCTGGTCGTGGGCAAAAAATGCGAAGTACGGAATCTTGATACCGGCATGTTCCAGCACACCCGCGGAGGCGAACAGCATAAACATCCAGACCACGCTGCGGCCTTCCTGTATTAAAGCCGACATGATCATGGACTTGCTGATGAAAGCGGAAAACAGTGGGAACGCTGAAATCGTCAAGGCGCCGACGATACACAGGGTGGCGGTTACTGGCATCTTTTTGTAGAGACCACCGAGATCGGATGCCTTGGTGCGGCCGGTCACATACATGACTGCTCCCATGGACATGAACAACAAACCTTTGAAAAGAACATCGTTAAAGGCATGGCTAACAGCACCGTTGAGTGCCAAAGCAGTACCGACGCCGATGCCACACACCATGAAACCAAGCTGGTTAATCATGGAGTAAGCCAGCACGCGTCTCAGATCGTTTTCGATAACGGCAAAAAAGATCGGGTAGCAGGCCATAAACGCGCCGATATAAATCAATATTTCGGTTCCGGGAAAGCCGCGAGCCATGGCGTAGACAGCCACCTTGGTGGTAAAGCAGCAAAGGAATACGGTACCGGTTGCAGTGGATGCCGGGTAACCATCGGTGATCCAGTTGTGTAAAAAGGGAAAACCACATTTGATGCCGAAGGCGAAGAAGATCAGCCAGGCGCCGGGAGCATCGAGTCCGATTTGCTCGAATATCAGGCTACCAGTAGCAAGCCAGTACCAGAGCGCGCCTGCCATCAGTAAAACACCCGAAAGCACCTGGAACAACAGGTAGCGGATACCGACAGCAACCGAGCGTTCGTCGCGTGCGGCCCAGATCAGAAATGCTGAACTTAAGCCGAGAATTTCCCAGAAAATAAACAGGGTGAACAAATCGCCGGCGAATACTGCACCGATTGCGCTGCCCGCGTAAAGCAAACCAGATACGTGCTGCAGGCTGTCTTTAAGATGTAAAGAAAACAGCACAGTGATGAACGCGCCGATGTGGAAGATATAGCCGAATATCAGGCTCAGTTCGTCTACGCGATATGGCATCAGCGACAAATTCATGAACTGAAATTCAACAACAGTACCGGTTTCCACACCGAGCAGTTGCAGACCACCAATAACCGGCGCGGCCAGCATGATTACCGAGCGCAGTGTACCTTTAGTAACCCCCGCCAAAACGGCGGCGATAAGGAAGGGTAAAAAGGGGTGGAACTCAAACGGCATTGTCATCGTCCCCATTAACGGTATCGTCATCGTCCCCGGCGTAATAGTCTTCGTCGCGGCCGACCCACTTGCGCAGCGCCTTGGCCAGTTCTACCAGCCCCACCAGTGCAGCAAAGCCGTAAAAGGCGTAGAACGCGGGTATCTCCTCGACCGGTAAATAGGTATGCCGGTCCACTATCAGGTCTGCAATAATCAGCAATCCACAGATAATATAGAGCGCGTAGCGGATTCTTTGCTGAATTGCAGGTTTGTCTGCCCAGCCTGGTTTGTTGTCATCTGATGTCTGCATAATAACCTCTCATCAACGCACCGCCATCGACGCCAGTTCGTACCAGAACTGTGGAAAGAAAAAGAGCGCAACACACATTACCGAAGTAATTGAAATTGCAATTAAACACAGCAGCGGTGCTTCCTGGATGCCTGCCGTCTGGTCCGTGTTGCCCTTGGCGAAAAATGCACGCAACGGAATCGGTAGCAAATAGGCAATGTTAAGCAAGGAGCTGATCAGCAGGGTAGCCAGCAAGACTAACTGATGCGTCTCAAGAGTAGCCTGTAGCAAATACCATTTGCTCCACATACCACCGGTTGGTGGCAAGCCAATGATGCTCAGTGCGCCCAGCGTGAATGCAGCAAAGGTCACAGGCATACGACGACCGAGGCCATCGAGTTGGCTGATTTGAGTTTTGTGTGCCGCCACCAGAATCGCACCGGCAGCGAAGAACAAGGTAATCTTGCCGAACGCGTGCATGACAATATGCAAGCTACCCCCAAGAATACCTGTCACGCCGAGCAGTGCCCCGAGGGTGATATAGCCAAGCTGGCTAATCGTAGAGTACGCCAGTCGCGCCTTCAGATTATTCTTTGTCATAGCGACCAGCGATGCCAGCAGAATTGACGCTGCGACGAGGTATGACAAAAACTCCGTAACGGGTAGTCCCAGAATGAGTTCCGGCCCGAATATATAAAGTGAGACTTTCAATAATGTAAACACGCCCGCCTTGACGACAGCAACAGCGTGCAGCAGTGCGCTAACCGGGGTGGGTGCCACCATCGCGGCGGGTAACCAGCGATGAAACGGCATCAGTGCGGCCTTGCCGACGCCGAAGAAAAACAGCAGCAATAACACGCTGAGCATCGCTGGAGACGCTGTACCTTCGAGAATGCCACCGGGTATGAAACCCAGGGTTCCGGCCAGGAACCAGGTCCAGATTAGCGCTAACAGCAGGAAGGCGACGGACGTACCGATGAGAATACCCAGGTACACCCGGCCAGCTTTACGTGCTGCCTCGGTACCGGCATGGGTAACCAAAGGATAGGTCGAGAGAGTCAACAGTTCGTAAAATACAAACAAGGTGAAAAGATTACCGGAAAATGCAACGCCCAGTGTGACCGAAATGGCCAGTGCAAAGAGCATGAAGAAGCGGGTCTGGTTTTCCTCGTGATGGCCACGCATATAACCGATTGCATAAATCGATGTTATTGGCCAGAGAAAGCCAGCAATGAGCGCAAATATCATCCCCAGCGGCTCTAATGTCAATTGCAGTGGCATACCCGGGAACGGCTCTGCCAAAATCAGGGTTGGTCTGCCGCCGGACAGCACCTCGGCGGCTAATGGAATCAACAAAAGGAAGACAATTACGGAAGTAATCAGTGTCACTGTTTCGCGCAAATTGGGATTGTTGCCTGTCACCCGGATGAGAATTGCGGCAATCACCGGCAGCACAAGAATCACCGGCATCAGTATTTCAGGAGCCATCAGCATTTCAGAAGCGATCACGGCTGTACTCCCGTTCCAAGCAACGCCGCCGCGGCGCTTTCGGCAGCGCTGACAGTCAGATTGGTGTCAATGCCGAAGTAAATGCTCGCACCAATCAGTATCCAGGTAGGGAGCAACAATGATAGCGGTGCTTCTTTAACTACCACGGCACCTTCATCCGGCGCCTGAAAATAGGCTGCCTCCACCAGTTTCCAGATGTAGATGACCGCCAGTAATGAGCCAAGCAGCACCAGCACCGCGACTGGCCAATAACCTTGTTCAAGTGCGGCCAGAACCAGATACCATTTGCTCACAAAACCTACCGTCAGTGGTACACCGATCAGGCTGAGTCCGCCGAGCACTATTGCCATCATCGTCCATGGCATGGTTTTGCCAAGGCCACGGAAGTTCGCGATGCTGGTGCCGCCGGTGCTGTAACACACGGCCGCCAGCGCCAGAAATAATCCGCCTTTCATCATGGCATGGTTGAACAAATGCAGAATCGCTGCAACAAGACCGGTCTGAGTGGCGAAACTAACGCCGAGCATCATATAGCCGACCTGGGCGATACTGGAGTAGGCCAGCAGACGCTTGACATTATCCTGGAAGATGGCGACCAACGAACCGGCAAAGATTGCCAGTAGCGCCAACGCCATAAAAATAATACCCAGCGGCATGACGTCGAAAGAAAACTCGACTCCAAAAATGGTAAAAAAGAATCGCAGCATCACATAGACAGCGACTTTGGTGGAGGTTGCGGCAAGAAACGCACTTGCCATTGACGGCGCG
>Ga0105053_10010862_pt1 | contig 11257 bp, 9 predicted proteins | sample BON01_FD_78093 | JGI IMG/M metagenome (GOLD analysis project Ga0105053, IMG submission 78093) | Freshwater microbial communities from Lake Bonney liftoff mats and glacier meltwater in Antarctica - BON-01 | ecosystem: Environmental > Aquatic > Freshwater > Ice > Glacier meltwater | place: Lake...
ATGTCGCCATATTTCGAATTTCAAAAGTTTAATAGTTGTTGTAGGTTGATCCATTTGGGGGGGGTTAAATTTTAATTATCTTCTGTTTGTTCAAAAAAAAAAAAAAAAAATCGATTTTTATTGTGTTTATTAATTAAAGAAATTGATCAGCGAGGGTTTTTCAAACCCATCCCAAATTGCCAAATTGCGAGCTGGCGTTATTGCTATCGAAAACCCTAAGATAGCAAGAGCATAGGAGGGCTCTCAAATTAACCAAATTAACCCACCAAAAACGATTGGACAGTTAGGCTTAACATTACGGTTAACAGTTTCATTTAAAAATAAACAGTGATCAATTCATAAATAGCAATGGCTGCTTACATAGGAAGAGCAGTGGGTCTCGCCAATCGGAAAGGAGAAGACAAATCATCAGGCACGATCAAATTTTGGGGCAAGACAGCCTTTCAAGAAGGAGACTGGGTTGGGGTCGAGCTGGATAGACCGAATGGAAAAAACGACGGCAGTGTCAACGGTGTATCATACTTTCAATGCAAGCCGGGATTTGGTCTATTTGTGAGACCGGATGCTTTGGATGAACTTTGCTTAGAGGATCCTATGGGTTCTTTAACAGTGAATGAAAATAAAGAATCAGATTTTTTGGACTTTTGGTTCGAAACTGCGGTAAAATGTTTTTCCTTCTGTAAACCGACTCAGGAATGGAATGAAATGGAAGCCGGTGTGGCTGTTTTTCAATGGAATTCACAGTTGAAAAAGATCGCAGTAAGTCTTGGATCAAGTATCGACCACGTATTTTGTCCATCTACGAAGATTGCTCCTACAGTGATAACTCAGCAATCATGGGTATTTAGAGCTTATCGCAACGATGAAAATGAAAATAAGGAAGTTCTTTGCTTTCAGTTTCCCAGTAGCACCAGCACTCGTGATTTCGTGTCACAGCTCGATCACTATAGAGCCCCTTACAAGTCTCCTGGTAAGACAAAAAAGAGCAGCAAAAAAGGAGAAACAAGAGTGATGAGAAGACGGCTTACCGTTTCAGGGAGCAATCCCAATCTGGATGGTTATCAAGAAGGAGCACGTCTTGAAACTGATACACCGGGTCCAGCATCGCCAAAGAAAATTAAACGAGGGGACGATGAATTGTGGGAATCTAAACCAGTGATTCCATCCAACATTAGTGTGGCAGCATACAGTGGTATCTCTCGCAAGGGATTCGCACCATATAACCCTGACAAGCAGAACCAAGATTCAATGATTATGGTACAATTGCCTTTTTCAAACAACTGCAAAGGCGAATTGCTTTTGTGCGTATTTGACGGTCATGGTGAACACGGGCATCATGTATCGAGACACTTTAGAAACAGGCTGCCAGAACTTCTCAAGGACCACGAACAATTTTCTAACAATGGTGAGACAGAAAGAGTATTACGCGAATCACTGCAGATAGTGGAGGAAGAAGTGATTGCGAACACCACAATCAACTCTGCACTGAGTGGCACAACAGCAGTGGTGACTGTTATCCGTGACGATCTTTATTTTGTCGCGAATGTGGGAGACTCTCGTGTTGTTAAGGCCACAACAACTGTTGACAAAAACAACAAAGAAACGATGATGGCTGTAGATTTATCCATAGACCATAAACCAGATAGTGAATTGGAACAACAAAGAATTGAGTCAATAGGTGGTCGTGTGTTTGCAATCAAATACGATGACGGGATTGATGGACCAGCTAGAGTGTGGTTGGCCGATGCAGATACGCCTGGTCTAGCAATGTCTCGCTCCATGTGCGATACCGTTGGGAAAAGAGCAGGGGTTATATCGGAAGCAGAAACATTTGTACATAGATTGATTTCAAAAAAGGACACATTTTTGATCATCGCTACAGATGGTTTGTGGGAATTCATGACAAGCCAGGAAGTGTGTGACATTGTGAGTAAGCATGTGGACAGTAGAGATTGCCGAAGTGCACTTACTGAGCTCGTGGCTGAATCAAGTAGACGTTGGCAAGAGGAGGAACCTGTAATTGACGATACGACTATAATTATCGCCTTCTTAGAATGACCATAATATTTAATTTTAGTTCTGTGTTGTACACGATCACAAATTGGGTTTCAGATACACTTACTCGCATCAGCGAAAATTGATAATTCGGACAGGTATTATCAGAACAAAAATACAACATCCTTTCTAACAACGAATAAGAAAATTAAAACCATGTACACAAAGAAGGATTAAAACGGCGATTCATTACACTTTAGCCACTTGTTTGTCTTCGTAGAATTCTTGGAATCATCCCAATTTGAGAATTCTTCTTCTTCAATGTCTCGTTCCTCTTCTGCGCTTGCCAGCCTTGAATATTCGGTACAAGCGAATCGATCCCAGTCCGTGAGTTCCGGATGCTCATGAAGTTGTCTGATGGTAAAAGCATCTCGTTGTTCATATGCAATAAACTTATTCAAGTTGAAGAGCACATTGAACATCACCCCACCGGCCAAGATGGTACTGGGTCTCAAAAGATCGGCTAATACTATCTCACATTCTAGTTGGGGACTAATACAATCGTGAATCTGACATAGGATATCAGAAAACATAATCATTTCATGTCCATAAGATTGTAGACGTTGAAGTTGCTGCTCGTAGAAAAATTCCATTTCCCAAGGTCGAATCACCCCATCGCCATCAATGTCCACACATCGAAACCAATATGTTAAACTTATAGGATTAGTTTTGTCTTCTTCCGAAATGAAAAAGAAAACGAAATCTTCAAACGACATTTTGTTTTCTAGTCCCGACATAAACGGATATACTGGTTGTTCAAATATCCTATTCACGATTGCTGGAGTTAAAACATATCCATCATGTCGCAACAAATCTTGCTTGGTAAGAAGAAAATCGTGGTCAGAATCCAACTCCCAAAATTTACAATACAATACATAAAAGTGCTCGTAGGAAAAATATCGATGTACTGCGTTGATGTCGTGTTCTTCGTCAACAATGTGACCTTCAATGGTTAGTTGTCGAATCATTCAAGACACTTGATACTTACATGCCTCAAGAAGATCCGATTGCCTGAACTCCCTTCTCGTTATCTCCCCGTTTCTACCTGCATTCACCTCATAGAGGATTCTGGCAATAACTGTTCGAGCATATTTTTCTTGAAATTCAGGGGTGCTTTCCAGGAACTCTAACCCAGGATGAAAGGCCAGCAGTTCTTCCAAATAGGGAGCGAAATCAGAAACTACAATGAAATCTGATTCCGGTTGCTTAATTAATCTGAAAAAACGATCCAATTCATCAAAACCATTTAGCTCATTCTCGAAAAAATGAATAAACTGCTTCTTGTACACTCGTGTATCGATCATCCCTTGCTCCTTATTTTGAAACAACTCCCAGTTAGAAATAATTCTCAAAACCAAAGGCCCATTAAAGAAGGTGGGAAACCCACAAAAATCTTTGCATATTGGAATGAAGTCGTTCACAGGAATACCGTCATTAAATCCACCAAACATCTCGTCGATCTCGTTCAGCTCATGGAAAATAGAATCTGGCGTCAGCGCGGCTCTCGGTGCATAAAATAGGGGAATAGCGTAATTCCCAGAACTGATAGTGGATTTCTTCGCAGTACTGACTTCAGGCGAGGAGGAAATGAACGATCGCGATGGAGACATGGATCTACTTTGAAGCATGCTTCGAGGGGAAAGCGCCATGTTAGATCCCCTGGGGGACCTAGGCGGAGACCGTATCGGAGAAGATACCGTTGGTATATGCAAGCACGTGAGTGATAGCCTCGTTGACATCTGGTCCGTCTCCTCGCGATTCTCTAAACCCCTCAACAGTTGGCATATCAGGTCGTTCTCTTGAGAGAGAAACCGGAACATGAGTTCTTCAAGCTTGCATTTTGCTACAGGGAAGTTTTCAATGCCTTCTAATCCTACATGTGCCATTTACCTTGCCTTTTACGTTGTGGCCTCACTATATGAGAACTTGTAACTTTCAAAAAAAAATTAAAAAAATTAAAAAAATCAAAATCCAAAAAAATCCAACCACCCCCAACTGTATACAATTGTTTTTTATGACACTGTAATATCCCTGCATGGTCTACACATTGTAGTGAATATTTATACCAGGTAATTCAAATCCACTTTTGAATCTGCCGCGGGCATGCTGTAACCACACACCATGAATTACATTCATTCATCTCTTTAACAGTTTTCCCAAAGTAGGAACTAAGAACTCATAGTACAACGAGTACACACCTCTTCGCTCCAGCCTCTGCTAAAACAGCGCGTGTCAAAGAGTCACACAAATAGAAACACTACAATTTAATTCTCTAACTTAGATTACTTTCACTTTTAGTTTTGACTTTGTCTAGCTATTTTCGAACCAAAAGAGGCACACGGTCATAACAACACATAATTATTCTGTTGGTGAAAGTCTGCAGGAATATTGCAGGAATTCCGACATATATTATTATATTTTAAAAAAAAGGACCTTTTAATTAAACAAATTGGATCCTTGAGAGAATCCAAAGCTGGTATATTATAATTGCTCCAAAGCAAACGATCAAACCTACTAAAGCAGGTGTTCCCATTGCATGAATAGACAATTTTTTAGGGAGATACTTAATCATCATTTCACTTTCACCTTCCAAGTCATAACCAATCTTCCTATAAAAATCACGTACACCAACACCAGCAATAACTGCAACTTTGGCTGCATCGTGAGTAGCTGCAATTCTCTCAGCTTCAGCCATCAGTTGCTTCCCCAACCCAACGTGCTGGGTTTTAGAGCCTTTCGAGATAGTGGGAATCAGTTGGCCATAAACATGAAGCTCTCTAATGAGAGCAGCCCCTTGTAGCTCTGGAAAGGGTGTCAAATGTTCTGTCATTTCATCAGGAAGTTGAAGCTTGCGCTTCTGTTCCAAAAGGCCGGCAGCTGGACTCTTGCTTCGTCCTCGTTTAGATTTCGATTGAGATCGTCCTGGCCTTGTGGATTCATCAATGGTAGCTGCTGACGAGAATTGCTTCTGAGGTTCCACTGACTCGTCAACAACAGTTCCGACCAATTTGTTAATTCGTAATCTTGCAAACCCCATGATGGTATCGCGAGAAGGGGTTTCGAAACTGATAAAGTATTCGATGGCGCCTGATGCATTATAACGGCGTACCACAAGTTCTATTTCACTTGGCGTCTGATCTCGAACTTCGCGACACCTGATACACTTACAAGACATATTCCGTCGATGCATCTCATCTTGAATCACTTGTCTCATACTCGGATTGTTTACACCTCCAAGAATATACTGCGAAGGGATGTCTCGAATAACTCTGTTCAGTCGTATCCATGGATGAACCTGGGCTTTAGCTTCAATAAGCACTTCCAACAGCTCCGCTTCAGAGTACGGTTTATACTTGCCGGATTCATACCACTTTTGAATCACCGTCCAAGGTGTAGTCTCACAGGGGTAGATTTTCCATTGGTCCGCATGCAAGTCTTCATCGTTCAGCATTTCCTTGAACATGGCTCGATCAATATCAGGAGAAGCTCCTGGCAAATTGGGCATCAAGTGAATATCTACTTTGTAACAGCTATCCTTTAATAACCTTAAAGCTCGTTTGGTGTCAGCGGTAGTACATCCGCGATTAATTTTCTTCAATATTGCATCACTTGTATGCTGAATCCCGAGCTGAATTCGAGTACACCCAAACTTTCGAAACCGGCGCAATTCCGCCTCTGTGATACAATCGGGTCTAGTTTCCAGCGTAATCCCAATAATTTTACATTGGGCCTTTTCATTAAGAGCCTTTTCTTCAGCAAGTGAAACCCTTGCTCGCTTGTCCGATCGAACAAAGAATGTATTAGCTGCGTAAAATAGATCTCGAATGAAGGACTCCTGGTATTCAACAGGGTAGGAAGCCCAAGTACCACCAAGTATCAACAATTCTATCTTATCAACAGGATGGCCATTCATAGCCAATGTAACAGCACGATCACAAAACTGGAGAACTGCGTCGAAACGATTTCTATTGGCACGAAGCACTGATGGTTCGTCGTGGAGGTAGGACCTAGGTTGATCCGGCTCATCAGGGCAGTAGTAGCAGTTCCACTGACAGCTAAACTTTTGAATCGTGTCGCCCACCTTTGGATATGGACTGGTCAGCACAGTGACCACCAATACACCAGAGTTTGACTTTCCCCCTTTCTTTACCAGCAGCTTGCGCAGGTTTTCAAATCCCTGTTCGTCTATATCGAGCTCTCCTTGTTCTCTCATCGACATCAGAACATGAAGCATGTGGGCCTTTTTAAAACTCTGTTTCTGAACTCGACGACAGGCTACAATTCGTTTTGTCAGGGAAGGAATATCATCGACTTTGTGATCGATGAGGTCTTTAATGATGTATGTTAGTTGTACCCAGTGGCTCGGATCCACTAGTCTTCCCCATGCTTTATAGATATCTTCTACGTCGTCATTGAAATTGAAGTCTTCTTTCTTTGTCCGCTTATAACTTTCAGGATCAGAACTCATACGCAGAACCAATAATCACAATTATAATAAAAAAAAGCATTCAGCTGGTTTGACTCTGATGACTTCTATAGTCCACCAAATGGTAAAGTGGGCGCTCTGCTGGAGCTCCTTCCTGTTTCCAAATTACATTCTAGCTTGAAGAATCATTATTAAAATTCCGTCAATCATGTGCGAAGGTCGAGATTTCCAAGAATTTGACGCACATTCTATCGAGAATTTGCGACCTTCTCCACTCCAGAATCAAGATATACCTGTTGCACAACAACAAAATGGATATGATGGTTGACTCTTTTTCATCTATTTCGCGTTTCGAAAAGCTATTACATGGTTGTTTAACGGTTACCCAAAATGGGGTCATCGACAAACCTCACGTTCTGTGCAGCCAAAGTTATGAGAGTTAGGTCCCTCCAATATAATTTAAAATCGTTTGATATCATACAAGAGACGATCCCGTCACATACTATAGTCTACGGGTGCTATGAAATGATAATAGTTCAATAAATCAAGATATAACATTATATTCAAGTACATGGCTAGGTTTTCTGAAATTGGAATCTTGGAAATTTGAGTTTTCGATTCTCTTCACTTGGATTTCCTTGCCGGGAATTTGCAAGCGCGGAAGTATCGATCATCTGTTTCTCGATGGAAGCGGTTCTGTGTCTATAGGTAACGAACGCTGCAAGTGCTCCAATGCAGACGAGAAAGGATCCAATACAAACCGTAGCGATTCCCGAAGTAGTGACTTCAGTCTCGCTGCGCAAATAGCTTCCAGAAGGTGAAGGTGTCAGCAAACTCTGTGCCACAGGAATGGTAGGAGTAGCCGTGACGCAAGATGAGTATTTTTGAACTGGAAACTTAAAATTTTGAGTTGAAGTGAAGCTCACCTGGTTATTGGCTATCATGCTTGAAAGTGGAAACCCCACACAAGTTAGACTCTCCATTGAAAGGCTATCCGATGATACACTGTTGATCCTAGGAAAAGACGACGCCATGCTGAAAATATCATCAATCGCGGCAGGTGATTCAAAAACTTTTATTTCGAAAACGTTTGGGAATGTCAGCATCGAAGAATTAAATACTTGGTTGGCACCCAGAAAAGAAACAGATATCAAATTCGAAAGCTCACAGTCCATTGTAAGGTTTTTCGTATTCGTACTGTGCAACGACAACGTTTCGATGAGAGGGAGTTCGCATAGATCTCCATACACCACTGACTTTCGCAATGTTAGGCTTGACAGGTTCATCAGCTTTAAGTCTCCAATATCAAGAGTGGATGCAATTTGGAGACTCCCAACATCAAGGATCGCAATAGAAGCAGGAAAGTTCTTCATGCTGCTTCTGGACTCCGGAATTGGATTATTATGTAAATCAAGTATTTCCAAAGCTGGAAAATGGTCACTGGTTATAAAATCAGTATTTGTCAAAAGATTATCCGAGATATCAAGTATAACCATTTGGAGCATCATATTGCCTGTGTCCTCCAGACTTGTAATTTGATTTCCATTCAGATTCATATGTTTCACATCGGAGGTAGGAAACCCACAATCCCATCTTGAAGCATCTGGTACCTGGGTTAAATTTTTGTTGGGGCAACTCAAAATCGAATATGAAGATGCACCAATTCTTTTCCTTTTAACGTGGAAGCAGCCGCAAAGTGCGTCTTGTGCGTTGAATAGCGAAATGACAAAGGCAAGAAACACCACGATAGATAATCTTAACATTGTTGTTGTTCTGTAGTTGCAGTTTTGGATTGATGTGTGCCCGGCATTTAAAATCCAATTATATGAGGGATCACAATACAAAAATTGAGGTAATTCAAAATTTCTTAAATAACGGGGGCCTCGTTTTGATGGACCTAAATTTTTATTGCTACGACTGTATACATACGTATCTACCATCTACCATTACAGTAGTTCGCAGAAAATGGATGTGACAACTATCCCAGTGCATAGAACAAAAGCCCAGTGCCAAGAACCATTCCACCTTTAATTTAAATTGTATCATTATTAGTTTTCTAGAAAACAATATGAAGTAATTGATACTCACCTATACCACCTCGAATAAATGACTTTGGACCTCTATGGGCTCTACTGAGAGCACCAGCAGCACATGAGGCCCCAGCGAAATAAAAAGGATTCTCTGCCGTGAAATCTGCGAAAAAAAAAGAGTTCACTTTCAGGTACAGAATTAATAAAACAAAGCTTACCAACTGTTGGTGAGATTACTTTCGTGCGTACGAAGGAGGCAATATCGGTTGAAACAGCTCCCGTGAAGCAAGCCACGTGTCGAGCTGCCATACCAGTGGAAACAATTTTCTCAGAAAATGGTTTAATAAATGAGTGAAGGAGGTCTTCGTTATTCATCACAAGAACAATGAAAATAGTGTCTACTTCTATCACAGTTGCACAGTTGGAAAAAAAACGGTAATAACGCAATTACAAATCATGAAGCAAAAATATCAAGTGGACGATTTAGTGGAAGCCAAAGTATCAGGATGGAAGCAAATGTACAAGGGCAAAGTGACAAGTTACAACGAAAGCAACAACACATATGGAGTAGCCTTCAATGATGGGGAAAGACATAACGGTGTCAAATCATTCAACATTAAAAGTGCTGCTGAGACCACTTTTAGAGCACTAGACGGCCAAACATTCACAAGCAAATCGGAATATCGGAAATATATGAACGATACCTACTTTACTTTCAAAAATGTGTGCGGGGAGACCCTCATCAAGGGAAGTGGTGACATCGAAGGGGAGGGTTTCACGATTTCAGATGCAAAAGGATGTGAGATCCGGTTGATGGATTTCAGCGACCAAGTATTGATTGATAATGTGACTGAGTGCAAAATCTTAATCGGGCCTAGTTGTGGATCTGTCTTTATCCGACACGCTAAGAATTGCGTTTTCTTCATTGCATGCAAACAATTTCGTAGTCGTGATTGTTCAGACTGTACGATTTCGTTGTACTCCAAGACTGAGCCTGTAGTTGAAACTTCGTCTGGGATGCGTTTCTATCCGTACAGCGCATATTACGCAGGTCAAACGGATCATTTTGCGAAAGCTAAATTGGTTCCCGATACCAACCACTGGTGTAACGTTTTTGATTTCAACAAAGATGATAATACGATTCCAGAGCCTCATTGGTCCTTGGTACCTGAAGCTGATGGCTGGCCGAAGTGGGAGATACCCTCAGATAATGGAAGCCCTCTGGAGAACCCTGTTCCTTCTAGTGCTCGAGCTAGTATCGTGTCAGTCGAAGGCAGCTTTAATCATGATGTAATGAAAGCAAAGGTTGAAACACCATCCAATGAAAATATACCAGTGTCAATTGAGTTCTCTCAATTACCTCCTGCTGCTCCTGTATCATGTAGTAGTACCGTCATTGAAAGCATTGAAGCCGGCAAGGATAAATGGGTGATGATTCTAGTGCCGATAGAGAGAGAGGAAATTGACAGTGCCACAAGGGCGCAAGCCGCAGAGATGGTTCTTCAGTTATTGGGTAACGGGTTTGGTGTCTATACCAATTGCGAGCTCGACATCGTTAAACCTGAGGAATCCAAGTATTTGGAGTTGAAGTTGGACGAAGAATGGGAGAATTCCCTAAGTAACTTGACTGGATTTCAAACTGTATCTTGCGTTGTTCTTCTCGCCGGGATTTCAAACTCGTCAAAGATATTGGAAGACTCGCCTCGTCTGTGGGGAGATGCCTTGAAACGAAGTGTGGCGCATTTGCAACATGTTGCATCCAAAGTTCACGACGGAAAGATTTTAATTCAAAAATCGCCCTTTTCGGAAATGCTGGTCGCGAAGCTAAAGGAAGAACTTGACCCGAGTATTTCAATTATAGTGTTTTAACTAAATTCAAGCCTTTTAGAATCACATTTCAAGCAAAAAATGCTGGTCGCGAAGCTAGTATTTCAATTATAGTATTTTAACTAAATTCAAGCTTTTTAGAATCACATTTCAAGCAAAAAATGCTGGTCGCGAAGCTAGTACTTCAATTATAGTATTTTAACTAAATTCAAGCTTTTTAGAATCACATTTCAAGCAAATCCAACCCGGGGGATGAGAATTAACAATCCCAGCACATCCAAAATGACAAAATTTCTCTTTGCAACCCTTTTTGGTGCACACTAGAGCTTTCTTGTTGAAAGGGATAAGCCCCCCACAAATGTTGCATTCCTCGTTTGATTTCCGCGCTTCCTCTGCGTCCGACAAACGCTTTCGTTTTCGAGAACGAGCTAAAAACATTTCAACATCGAACGATTCAGAAAATTATTATAACGTACTTCTTGCGGCAACTCTATCTTTGTGGAGATCAATGTCTAAGGTTCGACAAGAATTTGAAATATCCTTCTTGAGTTTCATTCGATACAGTTTAACAAGGTTCTGAAGATTGAGGGCTAGTTCCAATCGATCGCGTGAATTCGAGGCGTTCTTGTCACTCGCTCGTCCTGAAGGTTGAACTACCAAATATGAGATCTCATTAGTTAGTTTCTGATGCACTTACTCTGAACCGGGATGTTATAAATAGTTGATGTAGTTTGATGAATTGCATTCTGAAGGTCTTGCCAGAGACCATTGGTCCAATTGTTGAACACGTGAAAGCTCATCTATAGTACGAGCCAAACCAACAAGAAGATGGGGGACCTTCCCGTCTTGAGTCCACAACAATGTTTTTTTTTTCAACATTTTTAAACAACAAAAATCGATTTTTTTTTTTTTTTTTTGA
>Ga0105053_10010863_pt1 | contig 11255 bp, 17 predicted proteins | sample BON01_FD_78093 | JGI IMG/M metagenome (GOLD analysis project Ga0105053, IMG submission 78093) | Freshwater microbial communities from Lake Bonney liftoff mats and glacier meltwater in Antarctica - BON-01 | ecosystem: Environmental > Aquatic > Freshwater > Ice > Glacier meltwater | place: Lake...
TCCGATCATCCTCATTGGTGCAGGCCTCATCCAGTTTGTCTATGATTTGCGCTCGCGCTTGGCCAACAGGGGCTACCCGTCAGAGAAATCCATTTCCGCCATTTTTCGCGCGAGTTTTTTCTTTAAAAAACTATCCTAATCAAAGATTTTGGTTGAAAACTACTATATTCATGAATGACAAAATCATGGAAAAATAGTAGTTTTGAAGACTATTAAACTACTAAAGTGACCATGAAGAAACTACTGTATAGCGAGTGTATTTTTCTGATGTACCCACTAGGTTGGGGATCTGCTTGGGTCTGCTGTAAACTAGATAATTCTCCGGTCCTCCGGTCCGGGACAGGTTCTTGGGTCCTAAGTGGCTAATTGGGTGTTCGCCTTCCGCTTAGTCCAGTGATTAGGTTGAGTCTTCGAAACCCAAGAAAGAAAGAAAATTAAATTATGACCCCATCCCCCTCATCAATCAAAAACAGATATCAAATTTTGGTCAATTTTACGGATTTTGGTCGAGGGGGTGGACTGCCTACACCACCCCCCCTGGGGGTGGTATGGGGCAGACCACCCTGTGCCATACATTAAGGTGGGGTTGGGTATTTCTCGAACGAACACGGATTCTCAGTGGAATCCAGTTTACAACGCATTTCATCGATTTTTTTGTTGTGGAAACGAAACGATTCGTCGGTAGTTTTGTAAACGTAAACTTGACGCGGCAAACCTGCGGCCAGCGCTCGAGCAGGGCTGCGGAAAGCAAACGCCGAGCACTAGGAAATTATGTTTCAGAGTAAATTTGCTATATGTTCCTAGAATCAAGATGTAGAGGAGACCGAGATCTAGGTCTGTGTACAACTTAGGTACTTGCGTTTGGAGAACCGCAGCGCAATGGCAAAATCCGATTTTTCCTGCGTCGAAACACGTTTTTTTTCCGGAAGTCGCCATTGCGGTGCGGTTCTCCAAACGCTTGTGCACAGAATCTCCGTCTACTCTACATATTGATATTAGGAACATATAGCAAATTCGCTCGGAAACATAATTTCCTAGCGCTCGACGTTTGCTTTCCGCAGCTCTGCTCGAGCGCTGGCCGCAGGTCTGCCGTGTCAAGATCACGTGTGCAAAACTACCGACGAATCGTTTTGTTTCCACAACAAAAAAAATCGATGAAATGCGTTGTAGACTGGATTCCACTGAGAATCCGTGTTCGTTCGAGAAATACCCAAACCCACCTCCATCAATAAAACAATCATAACTTGAATGTAACCCTCTCCACCGATATGAATTTGGTCCCCCGAAATTCTCTTCCAAAACTTGCAAATTTTCCATCATATTTTACTCAACTTTGCAAATTTTCCGGGGGGGGGCCACTTTCGAAAAGCATGCAGATCCCGAAAAAAAGAATCAAAACAGTCGAAAATCACGTGCAAACAGTCGGAACCTGCTAGAACCATTTCTAAGATCCAGAAAAGAAGAGAATTTGTACGGGCATTGTGCTATGAACCCGAAGAATTCTTTCAAAAGGCTCTACATTGTTAAGGGGTTGCTGGTTTTTGTCGAAAAAGCTTCCTTTTCGAAAGAATTTCGATGAGAATTTCAATGTGGTGGAGAGGGTAACAAATAAACTTGGAATAATTGATAACAAAAATGTCACTCCAAATCAAATAGACTTACCTTCTCCACCGCTATGAATTTGGTCCGCCGAAATTCTTTTCCAAAACTTTCAAATTTTCCATAACATTTTACTCAACTTGGCAAATTTCGGGGGGAGGCCAATGTCGAAAAGCATGCAGATCCCCAAAAAAGAATCGAAACAGTCGGAAATCACGTGAAAACAGTTGGAACCTGTCAGAAGCATTTCTAAGATCGAGAAAAGAAGAGAATTTGTACGTGCATTGCGTTATGACGCCGGTCGCAGGATCAAATTTGCTCACAGAAAAAGTCTCTCGATTTTCCGAACTCTTCTCAGAATTCGAATTCTGAGGATCTTTTTCAAAAAATGTCAAAGTAAACCTAGTATTCTCGTGAAAAGGACAAAACTCTTTCCAGCGAAATTTCCCTCCATATTCTCAGCATTTTACTGCACCTCTCTTAGCCCTTCATGATAGAAGGGAGTCTCTCGTAGCCCTTCATGATACCCTTCATGAATCCACTCCACAGTCCAGAGGAAGGAACACAGTAAAACGGCATTCGGAAAGAAGAATTCCGAGAAAAAGTTCGGGAAATCAGAGAACCTTCATATAAACAATGCAACGTAAAAATCCAAAATTAATCTACTATTATGCATTTGTGTTTTGTTCTATTCCTCGTTTGTTGTGTATCTGCGAATGCGAATTTCTACTTCAAAACAAGATTCATGTGTCCGAGGTCCATTGCGGGAGTGGCGTTCGATTTTGTCAGGCGCTTCCGGGCTTCCTTATTACTGCATACCACTTGTATGTATCTCTGCTGTAATTGGGTTGCTAGCTGTGTGGCGGTATTACAAACCAAAAACCAAAAACCAATGCCAGAATCTAGGGAATTTGATTTTTCAAAGTTGAAATGACGAAGGACCAAGGATTGATTCCGCTCGGGTAACAAAAGTGTGAGCTCAACAATACAAGCTTAGGGTCTTGACTGTTACTCAGTGGGATGTGCCGTGGTTTGACTGAGGTCCTCAGGATGAAGTGCACAATCGCCCCGGGCAGTACACAGGTTGCTAAAAAGCCTGGGAGGGTACAACCTTTGGTCAGAGGAGGAGGAGGGTGTAAAAGAGCTCTTGTGTATAATTTCTAAAGGGGAGTGCGAGTTGGGTGTTTGCGGGTGTCCATTGAGTGGTTTGAGTGGATGTGGAGGGTAGCTCTGTAATTAGCGGCTTGCGAGACAAAGCCCATCAGCACGAGCCAGACAAGCAGTTTATAGCTAAAATAGAGAGGGCTATGAGGTGCAGGAGTGTGGTCAGGAGGGAGGTGGGATTGAAGTGTTGTGACATGCACGGGTGTTGTGTGGGTGGGAGGCTGGGTGTGAGGTCTTGTCTGACTCGCGGCATGGTGCAGGTAGCGGCGAGCACGAAGACAAACAGAGTCGGCGCTGCCGCGCGCCAATCTTAGGTACAGCCTCCATGTTGCTTGTTGGGCTTCTTGGAATATGGCGCAGGAGGAGAGAAAATCCCCCCCCTCCTGCGCTTTAGGGTCTGGGAGAAGACACAGTGGATGGTGGGCCAGAGGGTAGGGAGGTTGGCTTAGCTTGGTCAATCTTGGTATACGATTGTTGTGGTTTTCTGCTTAGTCTCTAATAGAGAGTACCATGCCACGGTGGAGTCGATAGGGCTTACAATAATTACGACTTCCAAAATTTCACAAGTTTTCCACTCTGCCCGCGTGGACAGGGCTTATTACGCCGGTCGCAGGATCAGATTTGCTCGTTTGAAAAAGTATCGATTCTCGGAACTTTTTCTTAGAATTCTTAGTTCTCGAAATTTTATCAAGTAATGTCAACCCAGTAATCTCGTGAATTGGACACAATCCATTTTAGCGGAATTTTCCTTCAAATTCTCGATATTTTGTTACGCCGGTAGCAGGACCGATTTTCAGACCACTTTCACGAATCTTTTTCCATAAACGAGTTTTCATGGACGAGATTTCAAGTTCTGTTTTATTTGATATACAACTGACATTATTTTGTGTCTGTGGAGTGGATTTATTTATCCCCGAATTGGAACATTTGTAGGAAAACATTTGAACAGTCTCTTTTCCAAAAAAAAGGCTTTAAAATCTGGGGGCTTCGTTAGTGTGGGCTTCGTCATTGGAATGAGGTCAACTTCCCCCGCAGAGGAAAACTCTCCTGACGAGATTACTTGGATTACTTGGAAAACAAAGCAAAATCCGGAGAAATAGCCGTTCATGAAATCAGATTTGGAAATATGTCTTGAGGAAAGTGGTCGAAAATCGGTCCTGCTCAGATGCCCGAAATAGCACCTGTGGATTCGCCATTTTCTCATCTCTGTTAAAAAAACGCGGGAGTTTTTTGAGGACGGGCTAGCTTTTGAATTCTTGCCAGATGCCCGAAATAGCACCTGTGGATTCGCCATTTTCGCATCTCTGTTATTAAAAACGCGGGAGTTTTTTGAGGACGGGCTAGCACCAGTCATCAAAATATACCGCGTAGATAACAGCCAGCTTGCGCGTGTGAGTATATATCAATGAACGCTACGGCAAGGTCTTGTTACAGGGACCATGCACACCAAGCGCAACAGGGGGCGTGCTCTTCTTCGACACACGGAGTTCCAATATCCACATCCAGAGAGCCTTATTTGTGAGACCCGAGTGCCCCAGCACCAACTATACAACTCCAGGCGCTCGCGCACGCAGAACGACCGCGCGTTTGCGAGATTCCTCGCTACTGTGGAAGCACTATACTGCCCTACAGGGCAGCGCTCTTTCTTGACTGTGTCTCTCGATCACGACACACCAACGTGTTTCATATGTGACAAGATGACAGCAACCATGCACCAGCTGTGTCGCCGCAAGGACAGTGGGCAGTTTTTACGATTTGGGCCTGTGCCCCCTCCACACGAAGCCATTGTGTTTGCGATAACGGGTGTATACCTCAACGTAAATTCGAGTGGCGAGTTCAACACTGGGATCCCAATGTGCTCCACGTGTTTTGCCGCAAGGCAATCCCTGCCCCGTGATCATTACTCGCCCGAAGTGCACATGGCTGAGTGCAAAGCGGCCAAGACCATCATGCACCGCCACTGGAAAAAGGGTGGGTCTTGGGACTGCTGTACCACCACACACCCCGAGGCAACACCATGCGGACCCCAATGCCAATAGGGGGAATTCGCCATTTTCGCATCTGTGGTCTAAAAACACGGGAGTTTTTTGTGGATGAGCCACTTTCACAGGCCGCCAAAGTCCTTGGCCACTAATCTATATTGGAAGGACACACACACATATAATGCCACGACGCAAATTTGGAGCAAAATCTGCCAGCATGTTGGCTGGAAAAGTCAAGGCATGCACGCCGAACAAGTGGGTGACAGACATGACGTATTTCAGTCGTGACGAGACGAGCACCCGGTGCTACACAAGGATCTTGTCGGACACAAGGGCGAATTTCTTCCCAGAGGATTACGAGCTCTCGATGCCAACTGTTGCAATGGCGTGGCTTTATGAAGTCTGCAACGACGAAAAATCAGCCGAGGGGCACAGCGCTTCCCCTCCGCGCAAGAAGAGGCTACGAGATGACGTGGTGTGCAAAATATTCTCGTTTCGCAAGCACAAGGTCCACAACACCGTCTCCGAGCTCGCGACCATATACGGAGTGACTGTCAAGACAATCCGCGAAATTTGGACCAGCAAAAGCTGGCGGCATTTGACCAAGTCTTGAACCTGAATTCGCCATTTTCGCATCTGTGGTATAAAAACGCGGGAGTTTTTTTGTTTGCGAGCTGAAAGAAGTACAAAAACTGGAAATAGCTCTTTTCAGACTGATTACCAGTATGTCCCAAAAGACCCTGTTTGTCTGATTTGGCCACAGTAGTACAGACCTCCCTCCAGGCATGCAGGTCTGCTACAACGACAGAATGGAGCCCTCCGTGCAGGAGTTCCTGCCCCTGTAGCAGTTGTACGACAAGGCCATGGCATATACAGTCAAACACCGCAAAACCTGGACCGACCCGGTGCCGGAAGACGACGCACTGCGCCAGACCAGGCTACACAAGCAGTGCCACGCCGATTTCTTGCTGTGGCATAAGCACATGCAGGAGCGCATGGACGTACAAATCAATAGGCTTATTGAGGCCTTGTCAGGCATGCAAGTGGACGCCGAGGAGCAAGGGCCAGGCCCGGATGAGACATGGGTTATGCGCAGCTCTTTAGGCTGCAACTGTGTTGAGAAGAGTGGGTCGTGCTAGGGGCATGTTTTCCAATACGACCAGTATTTCCTTTCGTGGACTAGCGACAGTATGACGTGCCCGAACTATCTGGAATATCCTCGCTCTCCCAAGTCTCCGAATTCGACAGATACCAACATGTAGGCATCTGTGGCCGGCTCCCTGCCGCCGCGCTGCAACGCATTTCTGCTCCTATAGAAATATTCTAGGTGGTGTAGTGGTATATAAATGACGAGACTCATGCTATTTTGTATGCCAGTGTTGACAATACAGAGACACTGCCACGTGTTTGGTCCTGCTATTGCAAGTCTATGGTACCATGTTTTCGACGAGTCATCAGACGCACATGAGATAAGCAAACAAATCATAATAAAGGAAAACCTATGCAATCCCAACGCCGAAATCCACATGTATGTCCGGCGGAAGTCAACATGCGAAGTATTTGACAAGTCAAGTCCTCATCTAGTAGGCCGTCATTTCATTCCGTATCACATATGCATAAAGGGCGGAAGCTGAGGACGCAAAACGATTTTAATAGTGTTCTTTAAAACCAAATCACATGCAGTCATGGATGACCATTAAATAAGCCAGAATAAGCCTGGAATACACGTCATCAACATCTGAGTCATCAACGCTGGACATAGTGGCGCACGCGCCTGTTCGGCTTGAAGTTCAGGTGGATGATCTGTCGAAATTGCCACTCAAGATTTTAGAAATCGCACTCGGTGTTGATTTCCGATTTGAATCATGGATTTTAGTACAATATTGGCTTGTAGTCAAGTTGTCTTTACTGAGATTTCTGAGTACAAATATTTCAGTTTAAAATAGCCTTGCGGTGAATTTGAATGTAACACCGAGCAATTTCCCTTACGAAAATCAAAAGAGGGTTCCCAAACGAATCAGACAGTCAACCAAAAAGGTTGATTGATCTTGTTTGCATACAAATATTCAGTTTTATAAATAGCCTGCAATACACAATATCTCTTCGGTTTTGCCAGCTCTTCTTGGTTCCAGGACTCTTTATCTGTTCGGGTGGCGTTCAGACAAATTGGAAAAAACGTGTGGTTGCGGGCAATACTGTGGTTTCTTTCGCAAAGAACCATCCCGTTTCAAACAACTCTTGTACCACGCCACTCCGCGAGTCCCAGATTGAGCTCCCTATGTATGCACGGCCATCGTCAGTGCCGGCTGGACCGCTCTTGAGTTTTCTGACATGAATTTTTTGCAACAAGGCAAACAACGCCACTCATTGAAGCTAGGTAAGAAAAGACGAGAGAGTTCCAAACGCAATTACTACATTATTTCTCCAAGAGTGATAATAAAAGCAATCATCATCACAGGAAAAAGGGAGGGAGAGGGTGATGAGCTTGAAGGAGGGGGTGGTGGAGAAGGATGTTTTCACAGTCTTGGTGAACATCAGTATGCCCTCCTCTTCATCAGCCTCACAGGGAGTTTCCAGCAATGATTTTGAAGAGTCTGAGGAGGAGAAGGAGGCGGCGGAGACAGTGGAGAGCGAGAGGGGACAGAAGGAGGAGGAAGACGAGGAGGAATCATCAGGTCAGGAGAGGGCGGTGGGTTCGAAGAGTCGCAAGAGTAGTGGAGCGGGTGGGGTTGGTGGGGAGAAGAAATCGGGATGCCAAGAGGAAGAGGAGGGTTCAAAAATGCGTAGGAGGATAGGAGTACGTGGGGGTCCTGTTGAGGGGGAGCGGGAGGAGGGAGGGGAGGTGACACTCACACAGTATGATTAGATCATCCAACAATTGATTGCTCATGATCGTAAGGATCCAACAGCTTCCCTGCCCTCTTTCCTTGCTTGAGTCATTTATTTTCCGGAAGTTCAAAGATGACATTTTTTCACAAATTGATCAGTTTTCAAGTTTTTGACTTGTTTTTGCACAATTTGGTTTGTCTCTTTCTTGTACCTGTTCCTACGCGCGCTAGTGTGCACGCTCATCTCACGTCCAGTTTGTGCAACACAAAAAAAAGTGAATCCGTATAGGCTCTGGCTGACTGCGAGTGACACAGGCTAAAGCTCCTGCGCTTGCCGCGCACCCGCGTGTTGTAAAAGGGTTTTGCGTGACTTTTCGGCTTTTTTTGCTGGATATCTGACTTTCAAAAACGGGGTGTTTATGTGATATTTGTTTAATGGTGGATATTGTTGAGATTGCGTAAGAGGGTGTGTGTTTAAATCGATATATGCTTTTGCAAAAATCCAAAGAAACAGTGCTGTTAATCAAGAGATATCAAGAAATTCGCATTCCACACTTTGTGACATACCTATCAGTACCCATCCCCCCATTCAAAAACGGGTTATGTCACGGTAAATCTGTGTGTGTGTGTGAAAGAGAAACACCGAAAGAGAGACAAAGAAAAAAAGAGAAATCACGAGAGAGAGCGAGTGCGTCAGAGAGAAAGAGGGAGAGCAAGAGAAGGAAAGAGAAAAAGAGAGACTCTGAGTGCAGGTGTGCATATAATCGTCCCCCATGTCCATATCCGAGTCACTATCTTCGCCACCGAAGGCACTGTCAAAGTACACTGCGCCGCACGCTTTTTTTTTGATGCAGCTTTGAGCTTTGAGTGTCCAAATAGGTCAAGCAGACCTCAGATTTAATCGTGACAGTGAGTAGCCCCCTCCTCCGGCCCAGTCCTCCCATTATATCGGGAGAACCTATCCTGTTCACAGTACGCTGAGAGGGAATATAGTTTATGGTTTGGGTGTAGAATACTCTCCAATCACTGGATTAAGGTGGGATTGGGTATTTCTCAAACAAACGCGGATTCTCAGTATAATTCAGTTTACAAGGCATTTCATCGAGTTCGTTGTTGTGGAAACGAAAAAATTGTCAGTAGTAATGTAAACGTGATTTTTGACGCGGCAAACCTGCTGTCAGTGCTCGAGCAGGTCTGCGGGAGGCAAACGCCGAGCGCTTGCCATGTTATTTTTCCATACGAATTTGGTATGTGTTCTTAAAATCAAAATGTAGAGGGGAGTCAGATCCAGGTCTTTGCACAACTTCGGGACTTGCAAAAAGAATGCAGCTGCGCAGTGCAGACTTCCGACTAAAAAACGTGTTTTCCCACAAAAATTATCTGAAGCCCCCAGGGCTTTGGGTCCGGGGACCCTGGCCCGGTGTGCATGCTTATTTCATCTGTCCGTGTCAATGAGGGTGGGGGGAGACCTCGGCGAGTACATATATTTGAATTCTGCTGACTCTTCTTGTCTCTCAGAGCAGTATCCATACTGGCCTAACTGCAGGCACTGTCGGCATGTAAAAACCCAACCTCGACGCCTTTGATAGTCCCGGTTGTCACAATCACTTCCTGATCACTTCTTTACCACGTTCGTACATTCTACATAGCGCGCTACACCTCCTCCACAACACATCCTTCTCAACCCACATACATATTTAATGAACTCAACGAAAAAGAAATTGACAAAGAAACAAAAGAGGGAAAAAAAAAGCCAAAAAAAAAACATCATAATAATAGTAATAATAATAAGAATAACCAAAATCATTCCAATTCCAAAATCCACTACCAACATACACAAACACCTCTTCAAAACAACATGAATGTTGACATTCATGTGTCTAAGGTCCATTGCACGAGTGCCGTTCGATTTGGTCGGGATTCTGCAGACTACATCCAAAATCCTCCTGCAATACTATCCTGATGAGCTCTGTGTTGCTTTGAGAGTAGAATTTGTATTGAAAACTGATAGTGGGTATCCCAGGGTTGCGAAAGTTACTTTATTCACCCTGGCAAACCCTGGGAGTTCCCTTCGCTTCAATAGTAACACCCATTGGTCAGCTCCACCAGTCTCCGCCCTCGCCTTGTCCGGGGGACCTAGGATGATGTCCCACTCACCAGTCTCACGTAACTCGAACATAGAGAGACGTATGGACAGGCCCAAGTCCGTAGTGGAGGTCATCAGGGGAGTAGCGTAAACCGTCCATGTCAGCTGTCTTTTATGGGCAGGTTCTGGCATCTACGGAGTCCGCTACCTCAGGGCAATCAGCTACTTCCCAATGTCTCAGTGCACTACCGGGCTGGCTAGGGAGAGGAAAGTTTGTCCTAGACGGTCTCGGATGGAAGAAAATAAACCAGCGCACCTATATCCTACACGACGACTGCCTGGTGACTCAGCACCCTTAAGTGAATAAACAGCAGTAACAAGAGGCAGACAAAGTTCACTCTAGGAAAGGGGGAGGGACCAGTCCGCAAGGACCAATCCCCATTAAAATAAAAAGAATCCAAGAAAAAAACCCGAAGGAGAAAACCTTCTAGGTGAAGGGCCCAAGTCCTTCCATGGCGAACCGTACTAGACTTGGTTTTGGGGTGCGTGGCAAGCAGAGGGGCTTTAGACCTGCATCCGCCGCGCGCCACAGGAGTCGGACCAGAGTTCCACGGATATTGTCCTTTTCCTCTCGGATTTATTATAGCGGGCCCGTTTTCACCCTTCTTTTTTTCCGTTTTTGAGATCGGACATCTCCTCGTTTTGAAATCAGAATTCATTCAACTATGTCCGATCGCAGATTTCGGGTCGGAAAGACGTCCGAACTCACAAAAAAGAGAAATACGATCAAAAAAACGTCGTACTACCGCAGGAAAAGGGAAAAGACAGACAAAAAAGTCCGAGGAAACTCTGGTCCGACTCCTGTGGCGCGCGGCGGCTATGGGGCTAAAGCCCCTCCGCTTGCCGTGCGCCAAACCCTGACCCCTCGTTATAGGCGTGCATGTGGGAGTGGGGCCGGAATTCGGGTAGGAGTGTTTGGAGGTACATTTTTTATTCCTTTTGTAAATGGTAGTGGGTAGTCCGGGAGCGCGGTTTAGTGGTAGCGATGGTTTTTATTTTATCTTATTTTAATCAGAGTCGAAATCGAGAATGGGGGAAAGAAACCAAAGGTGCAGTGAAGAAAACAACTTCTCAGAATGTTTGGCCCCGAATTAATTCATTAATTAAAACCGCGCGAAGCACGGTTTTAACAAGAGCGATTTTTTTTTTTCGGCGTCAGCCGCGAAATCCTGAAAACGTGACATTAGTAGCGCGTCGGAGAGAGCATTTCCGGGTTTGTTTGGCGATATTTTTGACTGCTCAAATCCCTCCAAAAAGAGGTGTTTTAGTACACAAGAATTCACTCGCTTCTTATCAACAGTGTCGTCGCAGCGTCGAGTCACGCGCTCAGAGGTATCCTTTCAAGCATAGTGAACTGATTGCATGGTCACTTTTGAGTTGACATCCCACACATAAATACCTTTGAGGGAGACTCTGTTTTGTCCAAGTTTGTTGTTTGCTCTCCACTGTCACGGTCACGCCGGCCGAGACTCGGATTATGTCAACGGAAGCGCTTCTCTCAAAAACGGTTTCGGTTAAGAATCACACCGAAGATCA
>Ga0105053_10010869_pt1 | contig 11253 bp, 13 predicted proteins | sample BON01_FD_78093 | JGI IMG/M metagenome (GOLD analysis project Ga0105053, IMG submission 78093) | Freshwater microbial communities from Lake Bonney liftoff mats and glacier meltwater in Antarctica - BON-01 | ecosystem: Environmental > Aquatic > Freshwater > Ice > Glacier meltwater | place: Lake...
GAAGATTATTTCAGAGATATTATGTCGCCATATTTCGAATTTCAAAAGTTTAATAGTTGTTGTAGGTTGATCCATTTGGGGGGGGTTAAATTTTAATTATCTTCTGTTTGTTCAAAAACAAAAAAAACAAAAAAATACTACCAGCTACGTAAAATGTTGCAACGAGCAACAGGCACTTTCAAGCGTTACCGTATTACCGGAACAGGATCTAGATCTGCGACGTCGTCAGATACTCATTCAGGTTTTTCAATCACAACAGATGTACCTGAGGTCATGGGTGGTACAAACACATCTGCAGAACCAATATATCATTTATTAGCAGCTTTTATTGGTTGCGAGACAGCCACAGCTCAATTCGTAGCGAAACATATGAAAATTAAAATAGCAAAACTGGAATTTGACCTGACTGCCGAACGGGATGCAGCTTTGCCGCTGTTGTTACCCATTGAAACGTCGCCATCTGGAAATGTGGGTCTTTTCAAAATCATGGGTACCGTATCGGTGGAGACCATAGCATCACAGGAACAAATACATAAACTTTTTGATCAGGTGCATACCCGATGCCCAGTAGCATCAATGCTGGTTCATAGCGGTTGCGAGTTGGATCTAAAATATAAGACCATTTGATATGTCCATCATTCAACTAAATGAAAACTGAATTATATTTAATACTTTTCCGAGAACATACCGTGTTCGAAATAGATGAATTTAGGAGCACCTATGGTATTGGCCTCATCATCCCACCAGCCCACAATAAAGGCTGGGTTGTCGTAGCTCTTCGACTGGTAGATTTCAAAGTTCGAGAATTCCTTATTCATAAATTCAAGGAATGCTTTTGCCGACTCCATGAAAGGCTTTGGCTTATCGCCTCTGGCAATGATTGCATCTTTCATCTTTTTACAGTAGTTCTTGTACATGACTCCGAATTCTGATTTTTTTAGGGTCATAGGCCCTTCGTACGCGAACCCGATCTCCGCATCTACGATATTGTTAACCTTCTCTACGTTGTCATCTCCGTCTTCAGCTGCTTCCTCCGCACTGGCATTAGCTCCAGTGTTCACGCTCACAGCTCCTTTCTCCACGTTCTCAGACTGCACGAAGGTAAGACCAGCAAGATCCTCTCCGTTATAAACTAGCTGGGATTGCGGATACGAGTCACTCAGAAGCTGATCACCACATACAATATCAATAAAGACGACAACCATGATGAAATTCGATTTTATAGCCATACAAACACAATTATTTTTTAAAACCCTTGTTTTTAAAAAAACCATCGTAATTTGAAGATTACCTGCGTCAAAAATCAAAATGGATATTGCATGTGTCCGAAAATCAATTGCCTCTCTTTTAACTTGTCGATCTCATGATGATGGGAGCTATATTCCATTATTCATCAGACTAGCTTGGCATTGTTGTGGCACTTTTGATAAAGACAAAGGTAACGGTGGGTCAAATGGTTCCACCATGAGATTTACTGCTGAAGAGTCAGACCCGGAAAACGCAGGATTGGAAAAAGCAAAGATGGCTCTTAAACCCATTCACGACAAGTACCCCTGGATGTCACTGGCTTATTTGTGGATACTCGCTGGAAATGTCGCCATCGAAGCCTCAGGAGGACCGTTTATACGTTTTTCCACCGGGAGAAAAGACTTCGGTGAAGAGGAAGCGATATCTGTATATGGATCGAGGGGCTGTCTGTTTGGAGATGGAATCTTCAATCCACATAAATCACGCTTACCGGCGGCCGATCTCGGAACAGGAGGGGACCCGAACGCACATGTACACATTCGCGAGCAGAAGACTATTGATTCTGTTAGGGGAACATTTATTCGCATGGGATTTGACGACAAGGAAACCGTTTGTCTAATTCTATTGGGTCATCAATTCGGTCGGTGTCATCCTGAAGTCAGTGGTTATGAACATCCATAGTATGCTTTTGCACCTACTGAGTGGAACATTTATGGCGCAGGTGGGCTAGGCTACTTATCTGCCTACACAATAGCCCTTGATCATTACAATGAAACAATAAATTCAACTGGGAAACGACAATTTAATAACTCGGCTTTTTCGAAATTCGAGGAGCCTTTTATGATGCTTGTATCCGACATGGTCTTGTGGTGGGATTTGAATTTTAGAAAGTGGGTAAAATACTATGATAAATACCGTATTGAATTTAGAAATGATTCTGTCAATGCTTGGATAAAACTCACAGAACTTGGCTGCGATGGATTATTAACCCCTGAAAATTAAACAAGAAATCAGCTTGTACTATATTTAAATAATAATTGAAGCGGACCAAGAAATCAAAATTTGAAAGGCTTCAATGGCTTTGCACCTTTCTCTTGTGCATGAGCAGGAATTAATGTCGGTGTAGAATCGCTTCCTCCATATTCGGCAGGTAGAACATCTTCACTAATATGGGATTTCAAGTCATTCACATACCTGGTTGCATCGGATGAAGAATTCGAATATATCTTTATCTTTTCTTTGGTAAACGAATCCAAGAAAGGAGATATTAGACTAAAAAGCATATTGAAAACCCCAGGAGCAGCTGCCACATAAATGATATCAACTAGTTCTGGATAGTGAGTAGCACCGACGGAATTGACTACCTTGACAAACGGCACCATGCGTCTCGCTCCCAATGAAATGCCTCCTCGCATGTCGAACACCATTACTGTGCTAGATACTTCATAGCCTCTTCGTTCTGATTCTTCACGCAAAAATTGCATTCTTCTTTCACTCATGCAAGCGATGCACCTCTCCCATACTTCGTTCGAAAACTCATGCGGGTTCATGTAGTTCGCTAGCATTCCTGCTTTTGTGAAAACGACTAGTCGGCCTTCTTTATCAACAGTCTCGGTGACCCCGAAGATGGACCAAAACCTCTCAAATTCAGGAGGAGGATTATCGAGCAAATCGTCCACATTCAATTTACGACGCCATGCCATCGTAACTTCAAGTCTTTTTTGGGATTTGCTTATATTGAAATGCCTCTTCTTGGAACATTCGGATCGAAGAAATCGAAGAAGCAACCTATCTGGGCCGTCCTTGCATTTAAGGATATCTTCCTTGTATTCAGTAGTAAACATGATTTCACGAAATTTCTCCAAGTCGGCTTTTTGTTCTTCCGTCAAATTTCCTTCGAATCCAGTTTGCATGCGAGCCGCCCATTGAAGACCAGATTTTGAATGGGATTTCAAATCCTTCTCTTCTGGACTCGTTGTTTCTGCAAACATTTTGACGTCTTCATCTAATGCTTGTTCAATATCAGTAGATAATTCCTCAACAACTGATTGTCTCTTGGATTCGGTACCAACCGAGTTCTTTTTCCCTGAAAACCGGTTACTAATTCGCTGGGACAAACTTTTATTTTGTAAATTTTTCTCCTCTATCCCAAGCATTTTGACAAAATCCCTCAGGTTCATTGTGAGTTTTTCAGCCATTTCAGCGTTCAGTTGCCGGTTTATCATCGGCTCGACTACATTGGTTAGGATGTTTTCCAAGGTCCTTATTCCTTCTTGGAACCTGCTTCCTTGTTTGATCTGAATCACAATAGAGTCCAACTTGTCAATGATAGTGGAAAATGTTTCTTCTATTTGTGACGGATTCTCATCGGTGCCTTGAAATATTGCTCGAAGTGACATACTTGTAACTTTTGCTTTTGAAAGTCCAACACCAGTTCAAAAATGAAAACGATAAATAAAGTACACACAGAAAAAAAATATCTACAGAAAACATTAGCAACGACATTGTGAAGGGTCGTACCTAGATGAAGGCAGAAAATGCGTTGTAAGATATATAAAAACGCCATCAAATTTTTATACCAGAAGAAGAAAATTTCGGTTTATAAATTTATATGCATTTAAAAAGGATCACAATAGAGCATATGTTGATTACCAACGCATATTATCTCTGTAAAAGGAAAGGGATATGACAAACCCTGTTAAAAACTGAATATTCCCTTGTTTATAATTTGTTACATTTTGTTTTAATGTGCAGATCCCCAGATTGGACTGATGGAAAAGTCAACTTTCGATACAATTATTCAACCGACTTCATCTGGGAAATCTTCATTCATGCGGGATGATTTTTTCTAAATTCATCATAAGTCAACAATTTCAAATTGCATATCTCCTCAATAATGGCATTAATACATGCTTCTTGTGCGACTACACTGGACGTTGGTAGCTTGCCAAGCATCATGTCCTCGGTACCCATATCGTACCTCACTACCGGATGGTCCATTGCTGCTTCAGTCCCTGAAAGGAAACGAACTGCACACGTTGATCGAATCAACTCCGCCGCAGCGACGCACTCCTTGGTTGTCCCTAGTGCATTGTTAATACATCCAAAATACATGGACATCAGGCACGTACCGCTATGCGAGATGAAAAAAACACAATCGTCTCAACAGCAAGCAATTAGACGACACTCAAATAAACTCACCAAATCAACTAACCTGCTTTTAACTGTCCCACATCCCCATGAAACCATTCAGTTGCATGGGTGAAAGTCGCAGGTACTGAAACTGATTTCAAAGTTGCAGCAAAACGTTGAGCCACCATGCCAGACTTGCCCACTCCTGAAGTATAGATATGATTAAAGGAAAGTATTTCTTTTGCTACCACAAGTGTCTGCTTGCGCAACATTGTGCTTTCCGCCATTGATAAGAGCACCAGCGCATCTCTAGCCAATGACCATGTCATAAGCAGACTTCGCTTTATCCCTTGAGGGGGCCTACCCTCTTTTTAGCTACTCAACATGTACTTTCAACGAGGTATGCATACCTTATTATAAAAAATTAGCGGGGATGGTTTCTATCCACTGCTTGCAGTATTTTAAAACACTACAGGGAGAATGTTTTGTGTATGAACTATGGGACTTTTTTGATGTTTGAACGTATTAATAAAGATCAATTAGATTAGTACTTTCAAGATCTTGAATGTAGGGTGCATTATCCATACTCCACTCCGTACGGCACTGAACTTTGCTGCTTTTGAAAATGACCTTTTTGAGTGGCTACTTTCTCTTGTCCGGATTCCGATGCATGATAGTGATTCTTCTGAGTAGGTAATTTCAGTTGGGAGGTATCTGTTGCATGGAGGTGGCTTTTTTGAGTGGATGATTGAACAGGCGCGTCTGTATCCCACACAAGAAAATTCTCACTCGTGTTAGATTTGTACGAACGTCGATGAGTGCTTGGATCGGCACCATACCCTACAGCTCCTGTAATTGTTAAACACTTCCAATCCATTTTTCCAAATCCGACTTACCCTGTTGCCACACCAACATGTCACGATGGTCTTGAAAGTCGGGGTCATTGTGTTTCTTTCCCTTCAAAATATCAGATGACTCCATGATTTCCAATTCTCCTGGTCCTACATTGATTAATTAGACAATTCATATACTCATTAAAAAACATACCAGCGCTCCACGCAATCACATCCCCATGCGAGCGTTGTGCAGGCGACTTCGACGTGGTAGGAGATGGACTTTTTGGTGATATTTTAACAGGAACAACAACAATAGGAGGAGGTAAAGGAGGAGTAACAGCGTGTGCATGAAACACAGATTCAAATCCACATACAAATGCACTGAAGTTGACCACTCCATCGCAATTCACTTTATTCAATAATCTATGAACCTGATCTGGAATCACAACTCCGAGAGAGATAATTTGTTTCCGGAATTCATCAGTGCTAATAACGTTCTGTGCTAGCTGCCTGACACAGGAATATATGTTCTCTTTCATCGTATTATGAGGGAATGCTTCCGGTTCAGATAATTGACTGGTGAACTTTTCAGTGTGGATGTGTTTACCTCGATGACGTTCGTGGAGAGATGGCTCAGATGCCCATGGAGAATCCATACTCTCTCCACCCCTAGGAGAGGCTCGAGCTACATGAATAGGCTGAGTGCCTCCCCACGCGATCACATCGTTACTCTTCGGTTCTCGATGCCTTTGAGGCATTTGAACTGCAGTGTGAGACTTGACATCATCAGTTTGCAACAGGGCCTTAATCAACTTTCCAAAGTTTAAATTAAGTGGTGCATGTTGGACGATGGACAGGAACTCAGGAGTTTGATCAAGACCCATGTTGACTATCGATTGTTGAAGTTGAGACATCGATACCCTTCCATTATCGTATTGCGAAAAAACTTCTTTTAATTGGTCCGATGCTAAATGAACTCGTTTTCGATTATCATTAACTGAGAGTGAATCGAAACCAAAGGTTGCATTTTGATCTGGTGCTTGAATTAATCCGGAGAAATCGATATCTCCAGTGGAGGTGACAACACATCGCAAAATAATTTCATCTCCAAGAGTCGATCCAAGTTCAAACTGATGCCTATCTAGCACTTCTTGAAATGTCCCAGCATCGACTTTGAAAGCACCGTTCGCATCGAGCGCCTTCAAATCATCTACAAACCTTTCCATTGTGATTTTGAATCAGCCAACTGCCACATCTGGAACTATTTACTGTTTACTATACAAATCCAGTATAGTGCTTTTCTTCTTACGAGTAATTTTTTTTTTTTAAACAACTAAAATCCATTTTTTTTTGGGTTTGTTGCATTTGTTGTATTGTACGCATACTAACATGGCGAGGAATAAAAATAAGAAATCGAAATCAACGACATTCGTACCGCCTCCTATTACAGAGGCTGCTACTCCAGAGAAAAAGGAAACGGATACGGCGAGAACGCGAGTGAGCATACATGGTATAGAAAATGCATTGCTAAAACACCTTGAAGAAGGAGCCAGGACCTCAGAACGAAGACTCTCCAATGTCTTAGCTCCTGTTTCATCTGTGCTTGAAAAGGGACTTGCAACCAGTGTGGTTAATAGAAAGTTGGACTCACGACCAGATTCCTCCGAGTTAACGAGATCGGGCATTTTGAAAAACGAGCATGTTGCAAACACACTGCAAGGCAGAGTGGACGACATGGATAAGAAGGTAAGGCGGTCAAGTTTGCTGAGTAATCTCGAGCACAGACCTAACCTAGAACAAATGAAAGCTTCCGGAGTCCTCAAACATCCTCATTCCAACGTAGAGAATTTAGTTCGACGTTCTTCACTTCACAAACAGTTGTCGGAACGGTCTAGTCTCGATGAACTCAAAGCCAGAGGGGTTGTAAAATCGCAGCATGCAGACCTAGAGACAAAAATCCGCCGTGATTCGTTAAAGCACAATCTTGATAAACGTCCTGAACCCAAGGAGTTGGAAAACCAAGGAATATTACTACAAGAAACCGGCTTGAAACCTGATGATGCATCGGTGCCATCATGTCTCGCTAACGACATATTGTCCGTTGAGGAGAACATTGCTCCGTCGATCCAACAAAGACGCCAGAGCCTCAGTCGCGGATTGATGTCGATTCGGTTGAACAAAGCGCTGGCGGAACGACCCCCAAGGGAGGAAGTTGTGAAGAACCTGCCACGAAGGATGTCGCAGGTTTTGGCTCCCAACAAAGATAAACTAGAGCACAAAATGAGGCAAGATCAAATGCGTGCTAAACTTTCCGCCGTTGTTACTAATCGTCACAAGACGCAGTTCTGGAGGAGTAGGTATGCGATTGCATTGAAAGCTGCCGCGCATTTGTATAACCTTGGTATTATCAATAAAGATAGACGGGGTACTTTAAAAGACCTCGTTTTGGCACAGGATATTCGAGTGATGGCAGCCGTGGAGGTATTTGAGATTGACAAAGACGTTGGCGAAATGCTGGATACTTTGGTAAGAATATTGAACCTTGGAGTTTCAGATTAATCTACTTCGAAAAGACAATTTGAATTTCATTCACTTTTAATAATGTATACTTTCTGCATCATAAAATAATTATTTAGGAAAGAAAAGAAATTTACGTGGTCAACTCCATGATTGCGTTCACTACGTCTCCGTTGTTAGCTCTCAAAACTTGAGCAGCTTTTCCTCGAGACACATTACCTTGTTGCATAACAAGTTCAATATCCTTCTCTTCAAGTCCTGTGGTATCAACATCAGCACCATCGTCTGAACTTACTCCGCCCAACTCAGTTGGAAGCTCGATTCCAGCTGCCGCAGCCATAGAAGCCCTTTCCTCAGCAGATGCCTGCTCGAATTGACGAGCTGCATTGGCTGCCTTATTCTGAGTAGGATCTTCCATATTAGCTTCTCCAAATACGATAAAAGTATCACTGTTTGGAACTCTTAATACATCCGGACTCGCAATAACGAAAAGCATGTTGTTGCCCTTCTTGATTGCAACTCGACTCACACCAGGGAATGGTTTGAGGCCAAGCTTGGACAGAGCCTTTCGGGCTTTCTTCTCGTTACGGTTAGCCTTACCTTCGCGACCAAAGGCAGCATCATCATCACTATCTGCTTGGTCAACTACTGGGTCATCAGGGATTTCTTCGATAGTAGCCATGATCTAAATTGCTCCTCCACTAATTTGATTTGTGATATGTAAATAAAATGCATATTATCTTTATTTGGTAGACCCTAACATGAACTGCACATTGGAGTTTGCAACACAAGCCGACTTCGATGATCCACTGAAAGAATTCAGGAGTGAATTTTTATTTCCATCTAATTGTTGTGCATACTTATGCGGTAACTCACTTGGATTGCAAAGCAAAAAATCGCGAGAGTATGTTATCGGGTCATTGGAGAAGTGGTCGGAAGAAGGAGTTGAAGGGCACTTCAAGAATACCGGTTTGGGTCCATGGGTAACTATCGACGAGCTATGCGTGAAAAACATGGCCGTTATTGTCGGAGCCCTTCCTGTTGAAGTTGCGATCATGAATAGCTTGACAGTCAACTTGCATCTGATGATGGTTTCGTTTTATCGACCTACCCAAATGAGACACAAGATTATCATCGAAGCTAAGGCATTCCCGTCCGATTATATTGCGGTCAGATCGCAGATATTGGAAAAAGGATTTGACCCTGATACTTCTCTCGTGATCGTATCTCCTCGTGAAGGCGAAGAAGTCATCAGAACAGAAGATATACTGCAAGCTGTTGAATCAAACAAAGAATCTGTTGCTTTACTTTTATTCTCAGGTCTTCAATATTATTCTGGTCAGATTTTTGAAATGGAAAAAATCACAAAAGAGACCAAAAGAATCACCTGTAACGAATGCATGGTCGGTTTCGATCTTGCTCACGCAGTTGGGAACGCGGAACTGCGTCTAAATGAATGGGGAGTTGATTTTGCAGTATGGTGTACATACAAGTATCTTAATAGTGGACCTGGAGGTGTGGGAGGTGTCTTTGTTCACAGTAAACACCATGATAATGAAGCGGTGCCACGATTTTCTGGTTGGTGGGGACATCGAAAGCAAGATCGCTTTATGATGGACAATTGTTTTATTCCTTCACCCGGCGCATTTGGATGGCAGATGAGCAACCCTTCAGTTCTTTCCCTAGTATGTCTACATGGATCATTGGAACTTTTTGCCAAGGCCACCATGCTGGCGTTGAGAACCAAGTCACGTAAACTCACGCAGTACTTGGAAGACCTTTTAAACTCGCAGATTCCAGCAGGTGAAATCAAAGTTATAACTCCCACGGGAGAAGGACGAGGATGTCAACTTTCTTTAGTGTTTCGAAGACCGATCAAGGAAATTCATTCGCATGTGGAAAAACAAGGTGTGATTTGCGACATGAGAGAACCAAATGTAATGCGAATTGCACCAGCTCCATTGTATAATTCTTTTGAGGATGTTCATCATTTTGTTATGGCTTTGAAATCATTCTACGCTAAATAAATAAATGGATTATAGTTTTGAAATTCGTGAAAATCCTACTTTCAATTGGGATTCAGCCTCCTCGACGATTCGATTTAATAAATCTTTGCAAGTGGGTATGTCTTCAATCAACCCTATGCTTTGACCACAACTCCACATCGCGTCATTCCAGTCACCAGTGTCTTGAAACATCACTCGCCCTCGTTCTCCCTTTGCCAAAGGCTGGATCTTGGAGAAATCCCCATTTCCTTCTTTTTCCAGTCGAATTATTTCATTTGATATATCATTCTTTAAAACCCTGGTTGAATTATTAAACGATCGTAACACCAAGGTGGTCGAGAATTCATCGTTCTTCGGATCAGCAATGTGTTTCTTTACATTTACGTGAATCGGACATTCTTTTGTGGCTAAAAATCGAGTTCCCATCGTGATACCCTGGGCTCCCATAGTAAGGGCAGCGGCTAGTTGTCTTCCTGTACCAGATGCACCACTAACAACTACAGGGGTAGTCAGCTTCTCAAGCGCTTTCGCCAATAGCACCCATGTCCCAACATCGTCCTCAGAACTTCGTCCAGCAATGGAAGATTCGAACCCTGCGATTTCGATAAAGTCCACTCCATCCGATTGCGCCTTTAACGCGTGCTTGATAGTGGCCGACTTGTGAATGACTACTATCCCTGCTGTCCTGAGATCACCCATGTACTTCCTTGGACTGCCTCCACTGATCTCAACTGCAGCGACTTTTTCATCACAAATGACTTTCATGTAAGAGTCATAGTCAGCAGGAATAAGCATAGGTAGTATCGTCAAGTTCACACCAAATGGCTTCGAGGTCATCTTCCTGCACCGTCGAATCTCATTGCGCAATGCTTCGGGACTAGATTGTGTCAGACCAGTGATAATACCCAAACCTCCTGCGTTACTAACTGCTGCTGCCAGCTCTGCATATCCTACATAGTGCATACCTCCTTGGATGACCGGGTGAGTGATACCTAGCTTTTCGGTCAACAATGTTTTCAATCCCATAGTACCGTGTTTGTTGAAAAGGTCGGATTCACCTCTTGATAATCCTATGATACCGGTACTAAAGTTATGTACTTACACAGAGCCTCATTCTGTCAAAATTAGTTGAGAAATTTCACTGGCACTACCAATCGCTTATGATAAACTATGTTGTTCGAGCCCCCCTCATTTGTGTTTTGAAGCCTACATTGTGTAGACACATTGTGTACACAGACAGATATGTTGGTTGGTACTCCGCTAATGCGCGGGACTGTTTTACGCAGTCACGTGCGTGCGCTTTCCTCTCTTAAAATGCAATCGAAGGTATGTACCATGAAATACATTGAATATTCCTGTTACTTATATCATGAGACGTAGCCCGACAAAACCCATCATTTCAAGATATACAGATGGGATCCAGAAACAAAAGGCAAACCAACTATGGTAGATTATCCAGTAGATTTGAATCAATGTGGTCCGATGGTTCTGGACGCATTGATCAAGATCAAGAA
>Ga0105053_10010875_pt1 | contig 11248 bp, 7 predicted proteins | sample BON01_FD_78093 | JGI IMG/M metagenome (GOLD analysis project Ga0105053, IMG submission 78093) | Freshwater microbial communities from Lake Bonney liftoff mats and glacier meltwater in Antarctica - BON-01 | ecosystem: Environmental > Aquatic > Freshwater > Ice > Glacier meltwater | place: Lake...
CGGTGTGTGTGTGTGTGTCGGTGTGTGGTGTGTGTGTCTGTGTATGTGCGTTTGTGTGCGTGTGCGTGTGTGTGTGTGTGGGTGTGTGGGTTTATGAGTGTGCATGTGTGTGCAGGTGTGTGCAGGTTTGTGTGTGTTTTGTGCGTGTGCGTGTGTTTGTTTGTGCGTGCGAGTGTGTGTGAGAATATGTGTGTGCGTGCAAATGATACTGATCCTTTTATGCATGTCTTGTGTGGATGGGAAGAGGATTGCCAGCAACAGCAGACAGAGAGAGGAGCCCACAGGCACAGCTTATTGGAGATGCGAGCTGGATATTGCAGCACAGGATGTAGCATAGCATAGGGATGCTTCAAAAATCTTTGACAAGCACTACATGACAGGAGGCAAGATAGCGTCATGGGGGCCGAGATGGAACCGAAAAGGGCACAGATTCAGACAGAGATGAAGACCTCTATATTCGGTCCTGTTGAGGACGAAGAGCTTGCGCGCATGATGATGTCGTCTCCCATTTTCGAACGTATCAATTATGAAACGCCTTTTGGATGGACCATGCGCGAGATCGAAAAAATTCGATGAAACTTCCTACGTACCCCACATGGCTCGTCCTCCTGCCCTGTCCCCGGCCGGGCTAGGCCCGTTCACTCGTCCACGCGCCTCGAGATCACGATCTCTCACACAATCCTAGATGCGGGAAGAGGACATCGCTGGTTCTTCTTTACTACACTATTTCGTTTTTTGTTTTTCCGAGTTTACTACCACCAGTGGAAAAAGGAAACAAATCGTGGGAGCTGAGCTTCATAACAAATCGTTGTTGAAGATATCGTTGCAAAAGTAACAAGCATTGATTTGCTGCCTCACGCTGTGACGTGCAAATATTTTCAACATTGCACGGTGATTTTGCTGTGCAATTTGTCATCATTCCCCTGCTCGCACATTCTCGCAATTCAATGTGTCAACTATTTCTCGTTCTCCTCAATTTTTGTGTAGTAATCTAGGAAAAATTTCTCTTGCCATCATGACGTTCGAGAATTTTCGAAACGTGACTCGAACATGATTTTTAAAGAAAACCTTTTGTGGGGGAAAAAAACCATGTTTGAAAACAAATAGAATAGTGGTACAAACCTGTTCGTGGACCGGTAACAAAGACCAATGGGTGTTAAAGCGAAGGGAATGCTAAGGGTTTGCCAGGGTGAACAAAGTAACTTCCGCATCCCTTAGATACCCACTTTCAGTTTTCAATAAAAACTCTACTCTCAAAGAAAGAAGTTGTGAGGCCCCTCTAGACATTTGGGGAGCTTAACAGCTGCGAACTGGGTGTCTTTCGATTTTAATACTTCTTACTCCTCTTGCTGAGGTTACTTCTTAATAAACATTTTTAAATTAAAAAATAACAAAGATGGTCAACGTTTTTGAAACTGCGGAATGGACGTCAGAAATGGCGCTCCTCGGCGATTCCAGTCCTCCGCATTACTGCACTCCATCTGTGTGCGTTCCTGCTGTACTAGGCGCGCTAGCTGTGTGGATTTAATAAACAAAACAAAAAAAATAAAAAAAATAGAAGTGTCAGGATTGTCATTGCAAAGACACTTTGATCGGAACCCAGGCCGGTTCAGTACCAGGAAATATAGCACACAACAATAGTAAAGATGTATATATGTGTATGTATACACAGAGAAAAAGAGAGACGAAAAACAACTTTCGAGAGTCAAAATCAAGATGGAGTCTCACAGTCAGAAAACAAAAGACAAGACAAGACATTGAAGGTAACATTGAATGTGCTTCATTGATACCAAAAAAATCACTTCAAGTGCATCTTTTTCACCACCTCCCACTCCCGCACCTGCGGCAAAACCTTGTGGAGGTAGACCAACTCCTCCACGTCGTCACACGTGAGACGTGAACGTTTCTTCGTCATCACGTTGCCGTGGAAAACAAGCGCCTTGGAGCTGCTGAAGTTGCAGGAATAGCACGTACGCGCCTCGCCATGACACTCAACCAAGGGAAAAGATGCACAGCACCGTGACGCGCCACTTGTCGAGAGGATTCTTGTCCTTGGGAAAGGGGGCGGTGCGACTCTTTGATACCTTGATCTCCCTGTGAGCGATTTCTGCGCTTGAAACGTCGAGAGAATTCACAGCAGCAGCAGTGGAGGCCATGACCAACGTGTAGAAATCATTGACATCTTCGATTGAGTTGTTGACGTCAGTTTGACGCATCTGTATTCTTGACCTCATCGATCATGGCAATGACCATACCGCGCAAGAGCGCCCATGTCCAACATGGTTGAACATGGGCGATTCCAGTCCTCCGCATTACTGCACTCCATCTGTGTGCGTTCCTGCTGTACTTGGCGCGCTAGCTGTGTGGATTTAATAAACAAAACCAAAAAAAAAAAAATAGAACTGTCAAAATAGCCATTTTTGCAAAATGAGAAACTACAAGGTTGTTGTCCGCTGCGTGTGTGAATGTTGTGCGCTTGACCTTGTAATAACGTTCGAGTTTCTCATTTCGTAAACGTGGCTATTTTCCTACAAGCACGCACGACTTCCACAGTTGACATGTGAAGAAGAATTTATTTTTGAAGCATGCTTCATCTGGGCAATAATTTTACAACGGTGGAAATGAATGAAATTGTACAATCATTGTCAAACTCTAGTACGAACATTGTCAAACTCTTGTACGAACACTGTCAAACTGTCAAACGTTTCCAAACTTCGTGGCCTTGCCCGCAAAAGCAATTCATGAAAAATTGAAGTGTGTTTCCGAACATTCCAGTTCAGATTGGATTTTATTGGTATCAAACCTCAGTTTGCTGAAATGTTTCACCATAACATCATCAAGGCAAAAATCATGCAAGATCGAGGGTTCAGGTCAATCCTTCACAAAATATGACAAATTCTAACGGGAAAATACAATACAGTACGTTTCAGATCAAATAAAGTACGTTTCAGGCCTAAAGCACGTCTTGAGCTCTACATTTGTGCTGACTTTTGGCGCCTGTAATGTGGCATTCTGCGGTGATCCTACCATGGCCTTGGTGTGTGGTGCTGGACCGTGACAAGTCGTCGCACGCCTTTCAGGTTGTTTTGTATTTTTCTTTTGATGTTCCTTGTCATGCCCACACATCAACCTCACGAATGTCTGTCTTCTACCCCAACATTACGTTCGTATTTATCCATCGACTCACTCTATGATGTATACCTTGGGCAGTTTGTCGAAGACGGCATAGATTTTTTTGAAAAACATAGCGCCCTTTTCTCTTCCTCCTTTTCTTTCCCTTCCCTCCTTCTACTCCTTCCTCTCTCCCCTCTTCTTCCCTTTTCTCTCTTTTTCCTTTTTCTCTCTCTCTCTTTCTGTCTTTCTTTCTCTTCCTTCCCCTTCACCGTCGGGTCACGACTGAGAGTGGCCCAAACACAGAAAAACTGACCTTGGGCAGTTTGTCGAAGCCGGCATAGATTTTTTTGGAAAACTTAGCGTCCTTTTCTCTTCCTCCATTCCTTTCCCTTCCCCCCTTTTTTTCCTTCCCCTCTCCCCTCTTCTTCTCTTTTCTCTCTTTTTCTTTCTTCTCTCTCGCTCTTTCTGTCTTCCCTTCTCTTCCTTCCCCCTCGCCGTCGGGTCACGACTGAGAGTCGCCCCAACAGGGGGTCTTGAAACAACGAGTTTTCAGACAATGTCATTTTTCAATTCGACATCACGAGGTGTTTTTGCTACGTAGTCGTAGCGATTTCCATGATGGAACACAGCCGGATTTGATCGTCTTGGTTCAATCTCATTCATTTGCACTGTAGTAAAATTGACCAGAGTGACATGTCAAGATAATCCACAAATTCATGTATATTTCTAATGTCAAGGATGTTGCACTTGGGGAGGAGTGGTGAAAATTACGAAGGTGTTGTTCCTGAATTGCAGGGTTCGACTCCCACAGAGTGTTGTATAATATGATATGATACCTGCAATTATTTAGTTTTCTTGCATTTTGGGATTATGATTGTTTTCAAAAAAATTGGGTACCTGATGAAACGTCTTGCACTGCTCATGTAAAACGAACACATGGGGCGCCTCGAACCAAGGACCTTTCTCAGTGAGGGGGACACCTCTTCCAGTAGTCAATAATGCCGAGTTAATTCGAGTTAGACGCACTATTCTTTGATAATAAAGACAACTTCGTCGGTTCATTTTACTACAGTACATGCAAATTTGATCGAGCAAACGACGAGTTCGACGAACTCGTCGTTTTGAAACGTCGCATAATTGTTGTCATTAGGAAAGATTCCAGATGTTTATTACTACACCGATTGGAGCAACATCGACGAATTTTGTTGTCAAAAGAGACCTACAGAACTTTGGCTCAACCTGCGGATCCTTGCGGAAATCATCAAAGGAGACATCATATGAAAAATATCCAACCCCACCTTAAAAGTGCTCTTTTTTTTTCTTTATTTACTGTCGAAGGCTTTCTTTGGTGGCGAATACCCAACTTAATCACTAGACTAAGTGCTGATTACCCGGTCGGAGTTTTAGGAGGATAACGGTTGTCGGCAGTTGAAAATTCAAAGCAACCTGCCTTCGCCGCGAACGTTTTGTGCATGTACCAAGTAAAATAAAATCTAATTTTACTCACCACTCAGTACCAAACAAAAGAAAAAAAAAATCGAGTTACAAACTTCAAATGTTTTTTTGACATGCTTTAGAACGGTGATTCATGTAAGGGCCTACGGACACTGCAACATTTCCCGCAGAAGTGCCAGAAGACAGCCAGTTGTTGCGAGTGCGCCGTTTATGGTTCCCGACCACCGATCGCCTCGAAACCTGGCTCATCCTTCCCGGAACGAGCCAGTCCAGACAATACCACGAGTTAACCATGGTTTGACGCAATTTGCCCCCATAGCACCGCTTCTAGTACTGTATTTTGTCTTTTCAAACAAAAAGTGCGTGACAAAGCAGAAGTAAGATTGATTGATGTTGCTTTTATTATTTCGTAAGAAAGAGTCCAGTAGCTTTGCTCGAAGCTTCATGCGCTCAAATGTAAATGCTGAGTTCTCGATTTTTGGAGATTTTATTAATGAACTAAACTAATGAAAATCTTGAGATATGCCTGTTCTTAAAGACTTGCTAGTGAAAAAAGCTTAGCAATTGGGGTCAAAAGTTGATCCTGCTACAGGCGGTACGGATTTTGTTGAGGCCAAGCAAATCAAGAAACGAACCGGCGTTAGTAAGCATTCATGAAAATGATGAGATATGCCCGTTCTTACCACAGGTTCCAAGTAAATTTCATTTTTCCTCCGAAGAAAAATGACAAATAAATTGAGAAATTTCCACAGAATGAGCGGTGGGGGCATACGCAACAAGGACATGATGAAAAATTTCGCTAAAGATCGCCATCCTGGAACCAACATCAAACGCTCGCTATTTGCATTTTCTTACACATGTATTGCGCTCAGCTGGAGAAATCTTGCGATGAAATTAATCGAGGTACCTGCGCAGTCTCTATAGAAAGCTCCGAACCCTCGTTCGAAAAATTTCCAAACGTTCTATACCTCCCAATCGAATCATTTAAAAATATTGAAGGTCCAGCCTTGCCGATGTGCCCTGTGGGAGCTTGCACCATTTTGGTACAAAACCGTGACATTTCCACCTTACTATTTTAGTAGGATCGACATGAAAAAGTCGAACCTGTTTGAGTAATAATTTGAAAAACATTGCCGAATAATCTTGTGCGGAGGATCAGATCTTGCAGCATCTGATTCTCCGCACAATATTTTAAAAATGTGTATTGAACGATGAGTAAGTCAGAGCGCGGGACTGTTAATCCCAAGATTGTTGGTTTGATTCTGGCAAAAACCCCCTAAACAAACAATTTCTTCTTATCTGGCAATCAGGCAGTGAACACAGATCATTGATCGGGTCGGGCGGTTCCGACCAAGTGATTAAGTTGGTCATTCGCCACACAAGAAACCAATCAATGATTCACTTCCTGGTAACTTTAACAGTATTGCACCCTGATGACTCCCCAGTATCGGTTTGATAAAACAAAGCAACACTTCGTAGTGTCTTACCTTCAATAGTGGGGGGGCATTATTTCATCAAGTGCTACGTTCCTTGGCAGTTAGGCAGACCGATTGTTGGGACTGGTTAGTACAAGAATGCATGCCAGCTAACAAACATTTGAAACTGTTGTTTCCCACCAGCGAGTCGGTCATAGACTAGGTTGGCATCAGTCCAGGACAGTTTGTTAGGTCCTACACGATAAAGTGGGTCTTTAACACCCATTTAGGCCAGTGACAAAGCTGGGTATTCGCCAACCATGGAAGAAAGAAGAAAGAAAGAAACAAACTTCCAAGAGGAGATCTATATGCGAAACTACACGTCAAGGTGAGCACACTCTACGCCTTGAGAATCCAAACATGATGCGAACTTTAATCGAGTAATAGCCCACCCTTGGAATTCGTGCACTAATGAAAGAGAGACACTGCCATGTTTATTCAATACGTCACGATGATTAAAGAGTGGCCGTGACATGCTCGACACCAAGGAGAAGACCCAAATTTCTGTAATCAACCGTGTTGTAACTTAAAGTCCCCTCATTAATATCCTAGCGTCTTGGGGAGCTCTGGAGCTGCGAACTTCATGTTTTTCGCGTTCATTGCTTCTTTGAAGCTACAATTCAATAAACACTCTCACGCAGAGTCATACAGCAAGAGCAAAGAGTTTTCGAGAAGATCCCAAGGCAATTGGAGGCCTCAGTTCTAGATGCCTTTAGTTCTAAGCTTCCTCACCCTTGGGCAATGAAACAAAGCAAAACACACAAGTCGAATGATCAAGGGATGATGAATTTCAAGTTCTCTGCACAAATGTCTCAATATTGCACCTCCAGGACTCAAAAGATTTGCCAGTAATGTGCGAAATTAAATGGCAAGGGTAAGCACACTCCATAAGAGGATAAAATAAGCTGGAACTTGAATCGATCCAGGTAAATGTCATAGTTCACAGCAAGGAATTCTCTCATTTGAGAAACGTTGCTTGGGTGACCACTATTCACAGTGCTAAGTCCTCTGACGGGCCGAAATTCTACGCCGGTAGCAATAGAGCGTGCAGGAAAAAGTCATTGTTCTGTAATGCTCACACTAGCGTAGTCTGAGATTGTCCATGCCTCTCGTCTACTGCATGTGATCTCGACAGTTACAGCTGTTGCCAACTGAGCTAAATGCCCAATCAACACTGCAGATAGAATCAGATCTGATTGTATCTGCAGTGTTGACTGGGCATTTATCGCAGTTGGCAACAGCTGTCACCGTCAGATATCTTGTGTCTGCACCCTAATTTCCACGTCAAAAACACAAACCTGCTGGCTTGCTCGTCAGGTTAGCAAGCAGAACCTGGAATCAAAGACTCTGAATAGGGCATGTTTGGCTGGCCGAGCCCAAGGAACCAGAGCCAAGTCGGCGGGCAAATGTTCGCTATGAACGTTGGGTTTGAGGCGGGAGAAGACTTTGAGCGAGTCGAGCATGCTCGTGTCAAGTGTCACGGTACCTAGCGACATAGTAAAAGGGAGAGTTCTGGAGAAGATCCCAGGGCAACTGGAAGAATTGTTTCTAATCTTGCTCACCCTCGGGTGTATAAGATAAAGCAATAGACCTCTCGTGATAACATAAAGCAATAGACCTCTCGTGGTCTCACTACTTGTTCGAGAGTGAAAGTTTGGTGAGATTTTGTGAAACAAAGATCACCGGCATGTCACGTTAAACCGTACGCGAGATGATATCTAGACACGCAGATACACCACGACACTGCACATGTTCATGCGCGTCACGAGACGTTTGCGTGTCAAGACGTCATGAGATGTTTGCACATCAATAACATCTGGATGTGCGTCTCAACGAGTCCATGAGAGAGAAAGACTCTTTTTATTACATAATCGTACAGATGTGTGATGTGGGATCGCACGAGGAGACAGGGCAGACGAGTCATGTCATGTGTGTGTATGTGATGAGGCATGTGATGGGTGGGCGTGAATGTGTGATACAGTGTGACACAGTGTAATACACTGTGACACAGTGCACAGTGAATGTGTGATACACTGTGACACATATTGTGATGAGGCATGTGATGGGTGCACAGTGATGAGGCATGTGATGGGTGCACAGTGACTGTGTGACACACAGTGACACATGTTGTGATATGTGGGCGTCACTCCGTCATCCACATCTCGATCTCAAAGTATTTCTCGATCTCTGCGACTGTCTCCTCCTCGCTTTCGCTTGTCGCACTGCTGCTGTACTTACACACACGTGCGAATGGAACATATACACATTATGTACATAATGAGTGTGTCAGTGTATATATATGTTTCAACATATATATGTAGTAAGAATATCTAAATATACACATATGCATATATATTTGTACATGAATACTACCAGCAAAAGAAAAGTACACGAAAAAGGCGGTGCAAAAGGAAAGAAAGGACCTGCCCTCGCACGGTCGCAGTGTTGGAGAATTTCTGGAATTGACCTGACAGTGCGCGCGTGAGTGAACGAGGGAATGAAACACAAAGGAAGAGAACGCGCAGGAGAGAAAAAGGGGGAGGGATAGAGGGAAAGAGGGAGGGAGAGGGAGTGGGAGAGGGAGAGGGAGAACGGAGACACAATGTGTAAGGGCACAAATGAGTGAATGTGCGAGAGTGACATACAAGAGGGTGTTCAAAGTGATTGGTGCATTCACTTGGTCGTCAGGGGGAGGGGGGGCACATAGGTCTTTGTCTGTCGCTCTCAAGACGTAAGGTGCCCCCCGGGGGAGGGTTAGGCACACTCGAGACAATAGCGATAGGCACACTCGAGACAATCAGACACACCACACTGTCTCGAGACAATCAGACACACCACACTCCAGGCAATGAGACGCACCACACGCATGCAACGCAACACACCTAGAATGCGATTCCATATCCAAAGCTCCATATCGCTCTCAGCTCCATATCCCACTCCCATCACACTCACATGAAAGAAACATGGCACTTGGATGAGATAACAAAGATCAAGAGAGCATGAGATCACATGAGATAACAAGAGAGCATGAGATCACAAGAGGATGAGAGATCATGAGAGGATGAGATAACAAGAGAGGATGAGATAACAAGACTTTCTTATGAGATGATGAGATATCAAAGTCCAGCACATCCAGCAAGCCAGGCACTGACAACCAACCAAGCCACCAGCAAAAGAGTGCACGCGCGCGTGCACGCGCGCAAGAGAGAGAGAGAGAGAGAAAGAGAGAGAGGGAGGGAGGGAGAGAGAGAGAGAGAAGGAGAGAGAACCACGAACTCGCCAGTGAAGGGACAAGAATCGAGCAAGGTTGCGTTAAGAAGAGAGCGCCAATACATGGTGAGTAGAGCCTATGTGTGTACAGCAACAGACAGACAGAGCACCAGTAGCAGAGAGAGCAGTAGCAGAGAGAGCAGTAGCAGTAGATCATCAGTATTGCCTGTACAGAAGGCACATGCAGGGCGCACAAAGAGAGAACTGATACGTGGTCAGTTATAGATGGCGCATATTGCCTAATGTGTCTACATCTACACCCAGAAAGAGCGGCTATACATGGTGGGTATAATGTGTGTGTAGCGATAGACACGAAAGAGACACAGAGGACAGAGAGAGAGGGGCAACAGACGGTGAGTAGTCCATCTATCCACTCCGTCTCTTGCTTTACGCCCATATATCTGTCTGTTGCTTTACACCAAGATATCAGTATTGTCTATTTTTGTTTGTGTGACAGACAAAGAGTGTGACATATGTGACGTGTGACATATAGTGTGAGTGTGAGAGAGTGTCAAATAGAATGTCAGTCTCATGTTTCCTTTCTTTCAGTGTGTGTGGTATACAATCTCTTTGTCGCAAACACAGCATTGACAAAATCTTTGTGTGTGAAAAAGAGAGAGCCAAGACATCTTCTGTTTGTTTTTTTTAGGGGGGGGGAGACAGAGAGGGAAAGTGTGTGTATGTGTGTGTGAGAGAGAAAGAGAGAGTGTGTATGCGTGCATGTGTCAGTGTGAGAGAGAGAGTGTGTGTACGAGAGAGAGAGTGTGTATGCATTCATGAGAAAGAAAGAGAGGGCGAGGGACAGAGAGAGGGAGAGCGAGAGGAAGATCAAACTGCGGCAAACTGCAACACAATGCAACAGACTGAAACACACTGCAACATACACTGCAACGCACTTCAGGCCAAGGAGACATGGTGCCAAAGATTGGTTTCCAACATACTGCAACACGCCCTGCAACACACCCTGCAACGCATCTCAGGCTAAGGAGAGCCATAGATTGCCTTGCAACACATTGCAAGAGAGACTGCAACAAACTGCAAGAGAGTGCAACACATTGCAAGAGAGAGTGCAACAAAGTGTAAGAGAGTGCGAGAGACCTGAGGCTAAGGAGACATGGTGCCATAGATTGCTTTCCAACACACTGCAACACACCCTGCAACACACGCTGCAACAAACCTCAGGCCAAGGGGAGTTGATGCCATAGATTGCTTTCCGACACTCGTTGGTTGCCTCTGGCCCTATCATACACAATGCGTGTGTCAACATCTTACACAATATGCGTCTGTCAATATATCTATACGCATTTCTATATACACATAAATGAAGAAAGGGGAGGAGAGAGAGAAAAAGAGAGGAGGGAGAGGGAGGGAGGGAGTGTGGGAGGGAGGGAGGGAAGGGTGGGGAGGGGGGGAAGAAACCGTGTACAAGATGGCAGGCAGTGGCATTATGAAGAACCTCTCGCTCCCAACTCCTCTCAAACAGCATCTGTCCTTGTCCAGAGATAGAGAGTGGGGGAGGGAGGGAGGGAGGAGGAGATAACCAGGGAAAGAAGCAGCAAAGGAGGGTGGGTATGATACGGAGCGAGGCAGTGGGTGAGAGAGGGAGAGTGAGACAATGGGAGTGGACAGAAGAGAGACCCACCAGAAAGAGAGAGACGAGAGAGAGGGGGGAGAGAGAGAGAAGAGAGGGACAAGAAAGAGAGAGAAAGACCGGGCGATGTACAAAGAGGCCCACACAAATTGGCGGGAGGCTATTAAGAGACACACGCGAGAGAGACGAGAGAGAGACGAGAGAGGGAGAGATAGCAGGGCGACATGCAAAGAGGGCCGGCTGTCTTGGCACGAGGCTATCGACATGCAAAGAGGGCCGGCTGTCTTGGCACGAGGCTATCGACATGCAAAGAGGGCCGGCTGTCTTGGCACGAGGCTATCGA